>Ga0067045_1028192_pt1 | contig 39911 bp, 31 predicted proteins | sample TerdegcTABiofilm_FD_59184 | JGI IMG/M metagenome (GOLD analysis project Ga0067045, IMG submission 59184) | Combined Assembly of (Gp0054472, Gp0054536) Wastewater bioreactor microbial communities from Singapore -Terephthalate degrading... | reverse complement strand
ACCCGCGCGGGCTGCTCCTGCCACAGACGGTCTACACGCTCACCATCGCGCCCGCCGTCACCGACTGGGCCGGGCTGGCGGTGCAGGTCGCAGACCGCAGCTGGAGCTTCACCACGCAGCCCGAGCCGCCGATGACCGCCTACCAGGGCGACATTCACAACCACACCGGCTATTCCGACGGCTCGCTCACGCCCTACGAGGCCTTCACGCGCGCCAAAGCCGCCGGGTTGGACTTCCTGGCAATTACCGACCACTCGTATTCCATTGACGACGCCGAATGGGCCGATACCCTGGCGCAAGCCAACGCCTTCACCGTGAACGGCCAGTTCGTCGGCTTGCGCGGCTTTGAGTACACGCAGGGCGCGGAGGGCCATATCAACGTCTACAACACCGTCCGCCATGCCGTCCGCAGCGATGTGGGCTTCACGTATGCCGACTACACGCCCAACCTGGAGAAGGGGGAGACGGTGCAGGGCTTCTATCCCTGGCTCGCCATCACCGGCACACAGGCGCTGGATGACGCCGGCACGGTGATGCAGTTCAACCATCCCGGCTGGATCAACTTCAACGACTGGAAATATCATCCCGAAGTGGAGGATGTGGCCCAGTTGGAGGAAGTGGGCAACGGCTGGGGCAGCTCGTATGTTTTCTCGTGGAATGAGTGGATTCGCTCGCTGGATTATGGCTGGAAGGTCGGCGCGACCAACAACTCCGACAACCACACGCCGAACTGGGGGACGATTACCCCCCATCGCACGGGCGTCGTGATGCCGGCGTTGACCAAGGCCGATCTGTTAGACGCGCTGCGCGCTGCGCGCACCTTTGCCTCAGAGGACGCCAACTTTGACCTCTACTTCAAGGCCAATGGCTACTGGATGGGTTCGGAACTGCCCAACACCGGCCAGCTCACCTTCCAGGTCTGGGGCAATGATCCCGACGGCGAGACGCTCGCCAAGTTGGAGCTCTACACCGATGGCGGCGTTGTGGTCACCTCCACGCAGCCGACCGGTGCGGCCTTCAACTGGACTTTCACACGCGCCGTCACCCCTGGTGTCCACTACTACTTCGTGATGGCGATGCAGGCCGACGGTGACCGCATCGTTTCCTCGCCGGTGTGGACGATGGGCGACGAGGACATCAGCATCACCGACCTGACCGTGCAGCCGACCATCCCCACCATCTACAACCCCAACCTCTTCACTGCGCGCGTCACCAATCGTGGCGCGACGACGCAGACGGTGACGGTGACATTCACCATCAACGGCAGCCTGATTGGCGCGGTGCCGGTCACGGTGCCGCCGTGTGCGCAGGGGCCTTGTGCGGATGTCTACGCCAACATCAGCTGGCAGGCCACGGCGACCGGCCCGGTGACGGCTGTGGCGCAACTGGTGGGCGCGCCGGCGGCCGATAACCCCGAAGACAACACGGCCACCCTCGCGCTGAACGCCACCGATGTGCCGGTGCCGCTCATCCTGATTGACTACGGGCACAACAACCTGGCGATTGATCCCGGGGTGGTGCGGCCCTTCGTCAACGATATGACGGCGCACGGTTACAACGTGCTGTTTAACCTGGATGAGATCACTGCCAGCGACCTCAACACCGCGACGGTGAAACTGGTCATCATCAACGCCTTTGGCCCCACGCCGATGACGGCGGCCGAACTGGAGGCGTTGGGTGACTTTGTGGCCGCCGGTGGCAGCCTGTGGCTCAACGGTCTCTCTGACTACACCGGCAAGGTGGAGTGGGCCGATACCGCCGCCGACCGGTTGAACGCGATTGCGGCGGCGGTGGAAGCGCGCACCGGCCAGTCAGTGCCAATCCGCATGAACGATGATGAGGTGCTGGATGGCAACAACAACAATGGCTATCAATGGGGCGTCATCTGGCATCTCTTCCCCTCGGCGGAAACCACCGGCGTGGGCATGAACGTGGACGGCATCCAGACCTGGTCGGTCTGCTCGCTGATTGATCGCAACGGCCAGGGGCTGAGCCAGGCGGATCTGGGCGCGAACGGCTTCATCTTCGCGTTAGGTGACCTGGACACGGGCTCTTCCAGCGGGGCGCACTACACCAGCGTCCCCAACCGCACGCACAACACGGATGCGGATAACTGGGGCGATGCGTATATCTACCCGGCGGGGGAGGCCCTTCCTGGCGCAGCGGGCTACGATCTGCCCGGCGCTGCGGGGCGGCTCTTCTTCTACGGTGACGCCAACGACCCCTTCAACATCTTCTCCTACACCTCCGGCGATGGGCGGCAGAACGAGCTCTTCAACCTGGAAGTGGTGATGTGGCTGCTGGGCGATCCGTTGCAGAAGCAGACGATTGCCCAGGTCCGGGCGGGCGGCGACACGCCGACCCAACTGCGCAAGCTGGTCTGGGTGGAGGGCGTTACCACCGCCTCCTACGGCGAGTTCTTTGATGTGCTCTATGTGCAAGATCAGACCGGCGGCCTCACGATCTTTGCGCCGGCCGGGACGGCTTCGGCGGCGGTCGGCTCGATGCCGAAGCGCGGCGACTTTGTCCGCGTCCTGGGCACGGTGGACGCCTACCAGGGCGACACCGAGCTCCAGTTCTTTGAGTCAGAGCAGGTCAGAGTCCTCACGCCCACTTACGTCCTCTCACCGGCGCTGGCGCTGGGCGGCAGCTTCCTGCGGCCGTTGACCACGGGGCAGGCGGCGCAGGAGGAAAGCGAGGGCTGGCTGCTGGTGGTCACCGGCACGGTGACCGGCAAGGCGGCGGATAACAGCTACCTCCTGGTGAATGACGGCTCCGGCCCGGTGCGCGCCTTCCTGGACGGCTACAACGGTACGTGGGCCGACATCAAGGTCATGGACCGCGTCACGGTCGCCGGGCTGGGTTCGGAGGATTACGACGGGCAACGCATCCGCGTGCGCAACTATCAACAAGACCCCGTCTATCCAGATGATCTGGCTATCCTGGCGCACGGCCGGCAGGTTTATCTCCCGCTCGTCCTGCGCAATCGTTAGCCGGAGAGATTTCACAACTCAAAGGTGACTACGGCGCGCTCGGCGCACCGTAGCCTGAGATGCAGAGGAATATTGGGCGCGTGGCTTTGCTGCGCGCCCAATCCTCTCGGTGTCCTTCCTGCGGACGATTTGTGGTATCATTGACCTATGGATGCCGATCTGCGCCGCCGTCTGCAACGTCTGGGCGTCGTCCAGGGGGTGCGGCAGCTGCCCCCCACGACACCCGCCCCCGCTCGCGCCCCGGTCTCTTCCCCTGCCGGGCGCGAGAGCGCCATCCGCTTGCCCGGCGGGGAAGTGAGCACCCCTTACGGCCCCGTCTGGGTAGAGGAGACGCGCTATCCGGCGGCGCACCGGCACGGCGCTTACCCGCTCGGCGCGCTGGGGAACCTCCCGCCGGCAGCGCTGGCGCTCCTCGGCGATGATCCCGGCCCGCGTCCGGCCTTCCTGGATACCGAGACGACCGGGCTGGCCGGCGGCACCGGGACGTTGGTTTTCCTGACCGGCGTGGCGCTGTGGGAAGGTGAATCGCTCTGCCTGCGGCTGATCTTCCTGCGCGACCCGGCCGGGGAAGCGGCGGCGTTGCGCTACCTGGCCGGGCTTTTGGCGGGCGCGACCGGCCTGGTCACCTTCAACGGGCGTGGGTTTGACGTGCCGTTGTTGCAGACCCGGTTCATTCTCAACCGGCTGCCGCCGGCCTTTACCGCGCTCCCCCATCTGGACCTCCTGGCGGTGGCGCGGCTCCTCTGGCGCGAGCAGCTCCCCTCGCGGCGGCTGGGCGCGCTGGAAGCGGCCCTGCTCGGCGTCACGCGCGAGGAGGAGGACCTCCCTTCGTGGTTGATCCCTGAGGTCTACCGTGACTATCTCCAGACGGGGCGCACCGTTGAGCTGGCGCGCGTCTTCTACCACAACCGCGTGGACGTGCTGAGCCTGGTCACACTGCTGATTCACAGCGCGCAGCTGGCAGCCGATCCGGCGGCGCAGGCCACGGCAGCGACCGAATGGGTGGGGGTGGGGCGGCTCTACGCGCTCGCCGGGCATGAGGGGGAAGCCCAGGCGGCCTGGCGGCGGGCGTTAGAGGACGACCTGCCGCCGGAGACGGCCGAGCGGCTCTGGCGCGAGCTGGCCCTCACGCACAAGCGGCGCGGGGAGTGGGAAGCCGCGCTCGCGCTCTGGACGGCCTGGGCCGAGCGCCTCCCCTGGGCGGTGGAGCCGCTGGTGGAGCGCGCCAAACATGCCGAATGGGTGGCCGGGGATCCGGCTACGGCGCTGACTGTCACCGAAGAAGCGCTGGCCCGGCTGGAGCGGTTGCCGCCGGCCCTGCGCAGTCCACTCCGGGCGGAACTGGAACATCGCCGCGCGCGGCTCCTGGCAAAGCTGGCGCGGTAGCCGCCTTTCACGCATCACGCATCACGTCTCACGCATCACGCATCACGCATCACGTTTCACGTTTCACGTCTCACGTTTCACGAAGGAGCTATCATGCTACGCTTAGGTGCTCACGAATCCATTGCTGGCGGGCTGTACACCGCCTTTGAACGCGGGCAGTCGGTTGGCTGCGACGCGCTGCAAATCTGGGTCAAGAACAGCCGCCAGTGGACGGCCACCCCGCTGACCGGGGAAGAAATCCGCCTGTTCCAGGAAGCCCAGGCCGCGACCGGCATCCAGCCGGTGGTGGCCCATGCGGCTTACATCATCAACCCCGCCGCGCCCGATGAAGCGCTGCGCCGCAAATCGCTGGCGGCGCTCATCCTGGAACTGGAGCGGTGCGAGGCGCTGGGGGTCCCCTACCTGGTGCTGCATCCCGGCTCGCACACCGGCGCGGGGGAGGCCGAGGGGCTGCGCCTGGTCGCCCAATCGCTGGGCGAGGCGCACGCCGCCACGCCCGGCTACCGCGTCCAGATTTTGCTGGAGGCGACGGCCGGGCAGGGGACCAATCTCGGCTACCGGTTTGAGCAGCTGGCCTACCTGCTGGAGCAGACGCCGCAGGGCGACCGGCTGGGCATCTGCCTGGATACCTGCCATCTCTTCGGTGCGGGCTACGAACTGCGGACGCCGGAGGGGTACGCGGCGACCATCGCCGCGTTTGAGCAGACCATCGGCCTGGCGCGGCTCAAAGCCTGGCACCTCAACGACTCCAAGAACGGCCTGGGCAGCCGCAAAGATCGGCATGAGCATATCGGGCAAGGTATGTTGGGACTGGAAGCTTTCCGCCTGCTGTTGCACGATCCGCGCATGGAGGGGTTGCCGGGCCTGCTGGAAACCGACAAGAGCGACGATCTGCACGAAGACCGGGAGAACCTGGCGACCTTGCGGGCGTTGTGCAGTGAGCGGTGAGTGGTGAGTGGTGAGCGGTGAGCGGTGAGTGGTAAGCGGTAAGCGGTGAGCCGTGAGCGGTAAATTTTTGCGGTGTGGTCAGCGGTTACGATCCTGGACCTGACTGCTGACTGCTCACTGCTCTCTGCTCACTGCTATTGGAGGGAACCATGCGCACCAAGATCGTGGGATTTCTGAAAGAGTATGGGTTGACGTTAGCGGTAGCGCTGGCGCTGCTGGTAGCCTGGCTGATTTTGCGGACGCCGGGCGACACGTTTGCTTCTGCCGCGGAGTTGGAAGCGCAGTTGCGCAGCGGACAGCCGACGGTGGTGGAGTTCTATTCCAACCGCTGTAGCATCTGCCTGCTTTCCAAGCCTAAGGTGGATCAGCTGGAGACCGTTTTGAGCGGTCAGGCCCGCGTCTTGCGGTTGGATGTGGCCGATCCGGTGGGGGGCGCGCTGGCAGCTCGCTGGGGCGTAGTCGGTACTCCCACCTTTTTTGTCCTGGATGGCGCTGGCCAGATTGTCTACACGCAGCCGGGAGCGCCGGATTTGCCGGCCATTCAGTCTATGATTGCTCAGGTGGCTCAATAAAGTAACTTTTTTATCAACCTGAAAGTATAAAGCTTTTTTAATGTATTTTTCACTGCAATCGGCAAAAACAATCTTGACAGTGCCAGCAAATTGTTATATAATTGTTAATAGCTGGTGGATAGATAGAAAATAGTTAGTTGATGATGGGTAAGGGCACATCTCGTTCGCCCCGTATTGTTGCGCTAACTTTGTTTCGCAGTCAACAGCTCTCCCAAAGCTAATCACCGGGGAGTGAACCAAATTTTCAATATTGCAAAAATTGCACGAAAAGGAAAATAAATTATTTTTCACCTGCATAGCCAATAGATAAATTTTTTAGGAACCTGTTGGCTATTTTTTTATTTCAGTCAGGAATAGGGGGTGATACGATACGACCAGGTAACTTAAACGCTTTTCATCGTCTGCTGTGGTGTCATTTCTCAACAATCTTTTGCAAGGAGGGGCTATGTTGAAAAAGGTCGCATTACTGAGCATTCTGGTGTTGGTGGTTGTGCTGGCAGCCCCAATGCTCATCGGCAAGGCGAGCTGGGCCGCCGGTTACAATTCCTGGTCTGGGGGCTATGACTCCTGGGCGGGTGGTTATAATTCCTGGTCCGGCGGCTACAACTCCTGGTCCGGCGGTTACAATTCCTGGTCGGGGGGCTACAATTCCTGGTCTGGGGGGTACAACTCCTGGTCCGGCGGTTACAACTCCTGGTCCGGGGGGTACAACTCCTGGTCTGGTGGCGGCTTTTGGGGTGACTAAGCCAAGTTGTTACCCGTTCTAGTTCATTGAGCAACAGCGATGGCGTTATGCTGTCGCTGTTGCGTTTTTAGCGCATTTGACACCCGGGTATGAAACAAAAAAACTGGCTTTATCTGGTGCTCATTTGTGGAGTCTGGTTTGCCATTGGCTGGGTGCTGCGAGGCTACCTGGGCAATGGAACGCTGTCCACTGCCACCGAAAGCGCGTTGCTGGCACAGGTCCGGCAATTGCTCAAGGCCGAGTATTACGGGGAACTGCCCTCTGACCGCGCTTTGACGTATGCTGCCATCCGTGGAATGCTGCGCCGGACGGGAGATCCGTACGCTGCGCTGCTGGAGCCGGAGGTCAGCCAGCGGTTTGAGGCGGATTTCGCCGGCCAGACCGGTGTCATCGGCCTGGTCCCGGCGGTGAAGGACGGGCAAATGGTGGTGGAGGTGGTCTTTTCCGGCGACCCGGCCGACCAGGCCGGGTTGAAACCGGGCGATGTGCTCCTGGAAGTAGACGGTGTGCAGCTGGATCCCTATTTTACGGCCAGTGAGGTCGGGTTGCTGATCCGTGGTCCGGTCGGCACACCGGTCCACCTGGTTGTGCAGCGGGGCGACCAGGTGTTACAATTTGACCCGGTCCGCCAGGAGCGGGTCGTGGTAGAGCAACAGCTGTTGGAGGACGGGGTAGGTTACGTGGCGCAATACACCTTCACCGCCAACGCAGCCGATGAGATGAAAACTGCGTTGCAGGCGTTGCTGGCCGAGCATCCGCGGGCCATTATTTGGGATTTGCGCAACAACGGGGGCGGTTCCATGCAGACCACGCAACAGGTACTCAGCTATTTCATCCAGGAGGGGCTGTTGTTTACGGTGGAGAGCAAGGATCGTTCCCCGGTGCGGTTTGAGGCCCTCAAAGGTGACTTTCACACCGATCTGCCGCTGGTAGTGCTGATCGGGCCGCACACCTTTTCGGCTGCGGAGACCTCGGCCGCGGCGGTCGCCGAATTGCAACGGGGGGTGTTGATTGGCGAGCCAACCTATGGCAAGGGGACCGTCTACGCGACCTACCCGGTCGGCGATTGCCGGATTGAGTTGACCAACGGCCGTTGGCTGGGGCCTCAGGGGACGTGGTACAACCACCAGGGAGTTGCACCGACCATCGTCGCCCACGACGACGAAAGCAGCTCAGCCGATGAGGTACTGGAAGTTGCCTTGCAGTATATTCGGGATACAATAAAGCCATAATTCTTTCAAGTGGTCAATGGAGTCCAAGATGGCGATCCCGGATTACCAAAGTCTGATGCTGCCGTTCTTGAAAATTCTGGGGGATGGTCAAGAGCATACCATTGACGAATTGACAGAGACTCTGGCGCAGCAGGTCGGTCTGACCCCTGAAGAGCGTAGTGAGATTTTGCCCAGCGGTACGCAGACACGCTTTGTTAATCGGGTGAGCTGGGTACGGACTTACCTCAAGAAAGCCTTGTTGGTGGAAAGTACTGGCCGCGCCCGTGTTCGTATCACTGACCGAGGACTGCAAATCCTAAGGCAAAACCCTTCGCGCATTGATGTAAGGTTTTTGCGTCAGTTTCCGGAGTTTTTAGAATTTCAAAGCGCCCCTCGACATCTCAAAGAAGGGCTTGAAAACGATGCAGAATCCTCCGGACACGAGATATTATTAGATCCTCGTGAAATCCTGGAATCCAGTTATCAGAATCTACGCCGGGATTTAGCCCGTGAGCTGCTGGACCTTGTCAAAAGCTGCTCCCCACGGTTTTTTGAACATTTGGTGGTAGACCTGCTGGTGGCTATGGGTTACGGCGGCTCGCGCAAAGATGCCGGTCAAGCCATTGGGCAGGTTGGCGACGGCGGTATAGACGGAATTATCAAAGAGGATAAATTAGGGTTGGATGTCGTCTATATTCAGGCCAAACGGTGGGAAGGAACCGTCGGTCGGCCTGTGGTGCAGGGTTTTGCAGGCAGTCTGGCCGGACAAAAAGCCCGCAAGGGTGTTTTGATTACCACTTCGCAATTCTCGCCAGAGGCCAGGGAGTACGTCTCCAAAATTGAAATGAAAATTGTGCTGATTGACGGTGATACTCTGGCTCAGCTGATGATTGATCACGGAGTTGGAGTAACCGAGATAGCCAGCTATACTGTCAAAAAAGTGGATCTGGATTATTTTGATCAAAGCTGAGCAGTCGAATAAATGTTGCCAGCTACACTGCCGGGAGACCACTGACCACGGACCACTGTAAAATAGGGTGGTCCGTGGTCAGTGGTCAGTCGTCATAAAGAGAATGTAACTCTTACCAACGCCAGGTAGCAACTGGGGTTAGTTATAGAGACGAGTGTAAAGCAGGTAGGGGATAGCCCCTGATTTTTATGATTCACCCTTTTAAACCGCTGGAGCTGGCTGATCGCGCCACCTTACACGAGTGGTTATGGCGCTTTCAGCCGGAGACCTCTGAGCTGACCTTCACCAATCTTTTTATCTGGCGCGAATATTTTGGTTGGGAATGGGCCGGCGACGGCGATTGGCTGTGGCTGGTGGCCGCCAACCGGGGATACGCGCTGCCGCCCATCGGGCCGGCGCCCCGCGCCGAGGCGGCCCGCCGGTTGTTGCGCCATCTGCGCGACGAGCGCGGCTTCAGTCCGCGCCTGGAGCGCGTGGATGCTGCTCTGACCGCCGAACTGGCCGGCACCCCGGACCTGAGGATAGAGCCAACTCGCAACCAGTTTGACTATGTTTATCGCACGGAGGCTTTGGCGACGCTGGCCGGGCGCAAGTACAGCGCCAAACGCAATCAGCTGAACCGCTTGCAGCGCGAGTACCCCGCAGCTCGCTATCTCCCGCTCACTCCTTCGTTGACTGCGGCCTGCCAAGAGCTGGCGGGGCGCTGGTGCGAGATCCGGCGCTGTGACGAAGATGGCAGTCTGCTGGGCGAATGGGAGGCGGTCCAGGAGGCGCTGGTGCATTTTGCGGCGCTCCAGCTCCAGGGCGGGGCCATTGAGCTGGCGGGGCAGCTCGTGGCTTTTGCGCTGGGGGAGCCGCTCAACGCGCAGACTGCCGTCATCCACATTGAGAAGGCCGACCCGACCATCACCGGCCTGTATGTCCTGATCAACCAACAGTTCGCCGCGCAAGCCTGGGCTGCGTTCCCGTTCATCAACCGGGAGCAAGACCTCGGCGACGAGGGATTGCGGCAGGCCAAGCTTTCGTACAACCCTGACCGGTTAGTGGAAAAATTCAGAATTTCTCTGCCTTGAGTCCCTATGCTGCTAAAACGTTGCACCCCGCAAGATTTTGGACGCTATGCCATGCTACCACCCCCTGCTGTGCCGGGGGAGATTTTGCGGCTATGGCCACTTGCCGGTGGTAAACTCTTTTGGATGTAGATGGATAAGGGAGAACAGGGAGGTCCCTTTTTATGGAGTACGTTGTCATTGCAGCGGTGTTGATCGCGATTTTGATCGGCCTGTTCGTGTTGGCGCCGACTCTGCTGGGGTTGGTCGTCATCAACGAGCGGCAGGTTGGAATCGTCGTTAAGAAGTTCTCTACTCGCCAGCTGCCGCCGGGACGGTTGGTTGCACTGAACGGTGAAGCCGGCTATCAGGCCAACACCCTTTCACCGGGTTGGCACTTCTTTTACTGGCCCTGGCAGTACAGCATCCGCAAAGTGCCGGTCACGGTGATCCCGCAGGGGGAGATCGGGCTGGTGGTGGCGGCCGATGGTAATCCCATCCCGCCGGAGCGGATTTTGGGCCGGGTGGTGGATTGCGACAACTTCCAGAACGCGCACAAGTTCCTCACCCGAGGTGGCGAGAAGGGGCGCCAGCTGGGGATTCTCACGGCGGGCACTTACCGGATCAACACGGCGCTGTTCACCATCATCACGGCGCAGACTGCTCCGCAGCATGGCATGGATCCGGCCCAGCTGTTGGTCTACCAGGTGCGGCCTGACCGCGTCGGCATTGTGACCACTCAGGATGGTTCGCCGATTGAGCCGGGCGAGATTGCCGGGCCGGTGATTGAGGGCCACGACAATTTCCAGAACGCTCAAGTCTTCCTGAGCAATGGGGGACGCCGTGGCTTGCAGGAGCAGATCCTGCTCTCCGGCTTGTGGAACCTCAACCCCTGGTTTGTCCAGGTGGAGCAGGTGCCGATGACCGAGATCCCCATCGGCTATGTCGGCGTTGTTATCTCCTACGTCGGCAAGGCGCACGAGGATGTCAGCGGCGTGGAGTTCAAGCACGGTGATCTGGTCAACCCCGGCCACAAGGGCGTCTGGGTCTCGCCGCTCTATCCGGGCAAGCACCCGATCAATACCCGGGTCATGAAGGTGGAGCTGGTTCCCACGACCAATATCGTCCTCAACTGGGCCCACCGCACGGAAGCGCACATGTACGACGCCAAGCTTTCGTCCATCACCGTGCGCTCTAAAGACGGCTTTGCTTTCAATCTGGATGTGGCACAGATCATCCACGTGGGGGCGTTGGATGCGCCCAAGGTGATCTCGCGCGTTGGCTCCATGCAAAACCTGGTGGATCACGTGCTGGAGCCGATTGTGGGCAACTATTTCCGCAACGCTGCCCAATACTTCACGGTGTTAGATTTTCTCAGCGCGCGCAGTGAGCGGCAGGTGCAGGCGGCCGAGCATATCCGCAAGGCGCTGGGAGCTTACGATGTCCAGGCTATTGATACGCTCATCGGCGACATTAATCCGCCGCCTGACCTGATGCAGACGCTCACCGACCGCAAGATCGCCGAAGAGCAAAAGAAGACCTATGAGGTCCAGGAAGCCGCCCAGGTGCAGCGGCAACAACTGGTGCGCCAGACCGAGATGGCCGATATCCAGCAGCAAGTGGTCCGCTCTGAGCAGGGCGTGAGGATTTCGGAGCTCCAGGCGCAGTCGCAGATCAAACAGGCCACCGGTGAAGCGGAAGGAATCCGGCTGCGCGCCGCCGGCGAGGCCGACGCCATCCGCGTGACCGGCGAGGCGAAGGCGCAGGCCTACCGTGCCGGTGTGGAGGCGCTTGGCCCTCAGGGGTACACGGCCCTCCAACTGATGCAAATCGTCGGCGAGCGGCAGGTTCGCATCGTGCCCGACGTCTCGGTCACGGGCACGAGCGCGGGCGGCCTGGCCGATGGGCTGCTGGCGCTCCTCATGCGCGGGCAGCTGCCGGCCAAACCTGTCCCCCCGCCGGCCAAGTAAGACTGGTCATGACAAGTGCCGGTCACTTTTTTAAAGTGACCGGCACTTGGCTCCTCTGAAAATAACGTTCTGAGTTTTTAATCAGGCGCTTGAGCGCCGTCTGAGCGTGCTGAAGCGTGCCACTACGAACCTGTTTTCACATATGATAGATGTGCTCCTGGAGGTGCCCCATGCTTAAGACTGCCGGCCCCTGGTTCAAAGACGAGTACGGCCGCACGTTGATCCTGCGTGGCGTCAATCTCGGCGGCAGCAGCAAAGTCCCTTATCCCCACGGCGCGACCCACATCCGCGAGGGCTTTTTTGACCATCGGACCGTTTCGTTTGTCGGGCGGCCCTTCCCGCTGGCGGAGGCCGACGAGCACTTCGCGCGGCTTAAAGCGTGGGGGTTCACGTTCCTGCGGTTCCTGGTCACCTGGGAGGCGCTTGAGCACGCCGGACCCGGCCAATACGACCAGGAGTATCTGGATTATCTCTACGCGGTGGTCAGGAAGGCGGGTGAGCACGGCCTGCGGTTATTCATTGATCCCCATCAGGACGTCTGGAGCCGCTTTACCGGCGGCGACGGCGCCCCCGGCTGGACGCTGGAAGCGGTGGGGCTGGAGCTGACCCGGCTCGCTGCGACGGGCGCGGCGCTCGTCCATGCCTTGCACGGCGATCCCTTCCCCTGGTTGATCTGGCCGACCAACGATGGCAAGCTGGCCGCCGCGACGATGTTCACGCTCTTCTTCGGCGGCCACGATTTCGCGCCACAGACGCGCATTGATGGCGAACCGGCGCAGGAGTATCTCCAGCGCCACTACATCGCCGCGCTGCAACAGGTCGCGCGGCGGCTCCGGGGACTGCCTGCCGTCGTCGGCTACGATACGCTCAACGAGCCGTCGTGTGGCTACATCGGCAGCCCCGATCTGGATCACCAGGCCCAGGTGATGTTGCGTTTGGGGGAGGCCCCAACCCCGTTGCAGGCGATGGCGTTAGGGGCCGGGATCCCGCAGCAGGTGGCCTGTTATGGGGTGGGGCTGGCCGGCGAAAGGGTGACCGGCCACCGGTGGCTCAACCAGGAACGGGTGCGCGCCTGGCGGGAGGGCTACGATTGTATCTGGCGGCAGCACGGCGTCTGGGACGTAGACGCTGCCGGCGCGCCGCGCGCGCTGCGTCCCGACCACTTCGCCCAGGTGGACGGCCGTCCGGTAGATTTTGACCGCGACTACTTCCGCCCTTTCGCCAACCGCTACGCTCGCGCCATCCGGGAGGTGGAGCCCGACGCGCTCATCTTTGTGGAGACCGTGCCGGGCGACCGGGGGCTGACCTGGGGACCGGAGGACGCGCCGGCCATCGTCCACGCGGCGCACCAGTATGACGGTTTCCCGCTCTTCACCAGACGGTTCATCCCCTGGTTCACCTTAGATGCCCGCACGCGCCGGTTTGTGCTGGGAGTGCGGCGCGCCCAGGCCGTGCTCAATGACCAGATGGCCGATTACGTCCGGGTCTCCGCCGAGCGGATGGGCAACGTGCCTACCCTCATCGGCGAGTTTGGCATCCCTATGGTCTTGAACGGGGCGCGCGCCTATCGCACCGGCGATTTCAGTGCACAGGAGGCGGCCCTGGATCGCAGCTTCCAGGCCTTAGAGGCCAACCTGCTCAGTGGTACACTCTGGAATTACACCGCCGACAACGATAACGTCCGGGGCGATCAGTGGAATGGGGAGGACTTCTCTCTCTTCAGCCGCGACCAGCAGTGCGACCCGGCTGACCTCAATGCCGGTGGGCGGGCGCTGGCCGGCGCGGTACGACCCTATCCCCGCGCGGTGGCCGGGGAGCCGCTGCGCTTTGGGTTTGACCGTCGCCGGCGGTGCTTTGAGCTGGAGTTCCGCCACGATCCGGCGGTCGGCGCCCCGACGGAGCTCTTCGTGCCCAATTTGCAGTACCCCCAGGGCTATCAGGTGACCGTTTCCGACGGGACGTTTGCGGTGGATCGTGCGGCGCAGCAGGTCACCTATCGCCACGACCTGGCGCGCCCGGTCCATTGGGTGCGGATTGCGCCTTGAGACCACAGACGGCGGACCACAGACCACGTCAGAGTGGGTGATCTGTGGTCCGTGGTCGCTTACTCTGGCGGCAGATGCGGGATTTTGAGCACCTGCCCGACGCGGATCAGGTTGGGGTTCGCGCCAATGACCTCGCGGTTGGCCTCGTAGATTAGCTGCCACCTGGCCCCGGAGCCGTAATAGTGCTGTGCAATCTTGCTCAGCGAGTCGCCGGAGACTACCTTGTGTTCGGCCAGAAATTCGGTCGCGGGCGCGGAGAAAGCGACTGTTCCTACCGCCGGCGTCAGAGCTGGCGCTGGGGTGGCGGCCAGCTGCTCGGTGGCCGGCGTCTTGGCAGCGGGGGCGGCTTTGGGCTGGCTGGGCGCTCCCACGCGATCTTCCTCAGGGAGCAGATCCTCACGTTCGGATTGAACTCTACTGACTGGCATGGTTGGCTCCTTTCGTTTGCTCATTCACACAATTTAATTATAAGCACAAACCGCAGCGAAAACAAGCCATCCCAAGAATACTTGCCCTCACGGTGCTAACCGGTTGAGGTCACGCGGGAAGAGCGTGGTTTCGCGCAGGTTCTCCGCCCCGGTCAGCTGCATCACGAAGCGCTCCAGCCCGATAGCAAACCCGCCGTGCGGCGGCATCCCGTACCGGAACACCTCCAGATAGCCCGCGAACGGTTCCGGCGACATCCCGCGCGCGGCCAGCGCCGCCAGGTAATCGGCGTAACGGTGCAGCCGCTGCCCACCGGTCACCAGTTCGGTGCCCCGGAACAACAGGTCAAAGCTGTTGGAATAAGCCGGGTCGGCCGGATTGGGATGAGTGTAGAAGGGGCGCTTCGCCATCGGGTAACCGGTCACGAAAAGGAAGTCCGAGCCATACGTCGCGCGTGCCCATTCGCCCAGCCAGCGCTCGTGCTGCGGGGCCAGGTCCGGCTCGCCCCGGCAATCCTCACCGTGCTGTTCGTAGATCAGCTGCTGAGCTGCCGGGAAGTAGAGCTGCGGGAAGGTGTCTGGCGTGGCCGGCATGGTGACGCCCAGCGCCGCCAGGTCGGCGGCGCAGTGGGTTTGCAGGTGCGCCAGGATCCCCTTGATCACCTCGGTCAACACCGCCATCACGTCCTGGTGGTCGCGGATGAAGCCCAACTCAGCGTCCAGGCTCACGTATTCGTTGATGTGCCGGACGGTCGCGTGCGGCTCGGCGCGGAAGACCGGCGCGACTTCGTAGACCCGTTCAAAGACGCCGACCATCGTCTGCTTGTAAAATTGCGGGCTTTGCGCCAGATAGGCGGGACGCCCGAAGTAGTTGAGCGCAAAGACGTTGGCCCCACTTTCCGTCGCCGATTCTACGAGCTTCGGCGTGGTCACTTCCACAAAGCCCAAGCGATCCAATGTGGCGCGGAAGCCGGCCATTACGCCGGCCGAGAGCCGGAACAGGGCCTGTTTCTTGGGGTGGCGCAGTCCGATCCCGGCGTGGTTGAGAAAAGTGTCCAGGTGGACCGCCAGTTCCGGTTTGTTGATCGGATAGGGCAGCCCTTCCGTCACCGGTGAGAGGACGGTAACCACCGGCTGATGGAGCTCCACGCCGCCGGGCGCTTGCGATTCCGCCACGACGGTTCCCTCAATGGTCACCACGCTTTCCGGCGCCAGGCCATCCAGCTGGCTCGTTTCGTCCTTTTCAAAGAAGACTTGCCAGATGCCGCTCCGGTCCCGCAGCCGCAAGAAGTTGACCTTGCCCAGCAGCCGCAGCGTGTGCACCCACCCGGCTACGGTGACCCGTTCTCCCACATGTTGCTTGAGTTCCGCTCCTAAAAGGCGTTCCATGGTTTGCTCCTGAGGTTTGATGCTGGGGGTATAGTATAGCAAGGGATAGCCAGAGGGCAAGCTTGATGGATGCGTACTCACGTTGCGGACGTGGAATTTTGCACCGGCAGGATTTACGCAGAGTTCCGTTTGGAGTGGTGGCTTCAGCCGCTCTTAGCCCCTCCAGAACGCCTGAAGGCGTCACCACAGCACTTCATCCCCCTGAACTGGCGTTTACCAGCCGTGGGATGAAAATGTGAGCAGTGAGCGGTGAGCAGGAAACAGGAACTTCTACTTGCGCTCACTACTTAACTGGTTTCTATTTTCAGAGGAGTCCATGAAGCGAAAAAATTGAATCGTGCTACAATCCTTCTCAGACGCGCCAGGCATTCCCCTGAAGCCGCGGTTCACCAGCCATGGGATGAAAACAGGTTCGTAGTGACGCGCTTCAGCGCGGCTCAGGCGGCGCTAAAGCGCCTTACTACAAACTGAACTCAGAGCGTTATTTCAAGGAGCACAGATGTCTGACTTGCAACCTATCACCGTTTATGAGCTGACCGACAACGTTTTCCAGCTGATTGACCGGGATTGGATGTTGATCACGGCCGGCCCGCCGGGGCACTTCAACACGATGACCGCCAGCTGGGGGGGCCTCGGTGAGCTCTGGGACCGGCCGGTCTGCTTCTGCTTTGTCCGGCCCCAACGCTATACCTTCCAGTTTATGGAGCAATATTCCACCTTCACGCTGACGTTTTTTGACGAGCGCTACCGGGCGGCGTTGAATTTCTGCGGGTCCCGCTCGGGGCGTGACGTGGATAAGGCCGCCGCGACGGGGCTGACGCCGGTGCCGGGCGAAACGGGGGCGGTCTATTTTGCGGAGGCGCGGCTGATCCTCGAATGTCGCAAGCTCTACGCGCAGGATTTGGATCCCGCCGGCTTCCTGGACCTGGCCCTGCGGGAGCAGGTCTATCCGCACCGTGATTACCACCGGATGTACGTTGGGGAGATCCTCCACGTCTGGATCCAGCCTGCATGAGTGACGACGCGGCGTCTCCCAGGCTGGCGCGCCCGCTCCTGGCCCAGCTGGGACTGATCACGCTCGTGCGGCTTTGCGTCAACACATCGCGCCGGTTTGCATACCCCTTCGCGGCCGTCTTGGGACGCGGGCTGGGCGTGCCACTGCCGGCGATTACCTCACTCATCGCTGCCAATCAAATCACCGGGCTGTTGGGGCCGCTTTTCGGCCCGTTGAGCGACCGGTGGGGCTACCGCACGATGATGCTCGTCGGCCTGGGGCTGCTGGCCGGCGGGATGCTGGCGGGCGGGTTGTGGCCGTGGTACGGCGTGATCGCGTTAGCGCTCTTCCTGGCCGGGCTGGCGAAGGTCATTTTTGATCCGGCATTGCAGGCCTACATCGGCGAGCGGGTCCCGTATGCCCGGCGCGGGCTGGCGATTGGGCTGACGGAGTTCTCCTGGGCGGGCAGCACACTGATCGTCGTGCCGCTGATCGGCCTGTTGATGGAGCGGTGGGGCTGGCGTGCGCCCTTCTTCCTGCTGGGCGGCGTCGGGTTGTCGGGACTGCTGGTGATGCGCTGGCTGTTGCCCTCCGAGCCGCGCCGCACGGCCGCGGAACGGCGTGGGGCGGGGTTCCGCGAGGCGTGGCAGACCCTGCGGGACAGCCGGGCGGCCCTGGGCGCCGTGCTCTTTGCGTTTTTGGTGGCGATGGCGAACGATCTGCTGTTCGTGGTTTACGGCCCCTGGCTGGAACAGAGCTTTGCGCTGAGCACGGTTGCCCTGGGCGCTTCCACCACCGTGATCGGTGTGGCGGAGCTGGTGGGCGAGGGAACGACGGCCGCGTTGGCCGACCGCTTAGGGCTGAAGCGGGCGGTGGTCGGCGGCGGGCTGTTGGTCGCGTTCAGTTATCTGGGGTTGCCGCTGGTGGGGCACACCCTGCTGCTGGCGCTGGGTGGGCTTTTCCTGATCTTCCTGGCGTTTGAGTTCATGATGGTCTCCATGATCTCGCTGCTGACCGAGCTGGTGCCCGGCGCGCGGGCGACGATGTTAGCGGCGGCGCTCGCAGCAGCCGGACTGGGCCGGGTCTGCGGCTCGCTCCTGGGCGGGCCGCTCTGGCTGGCCGGTGGGTTGTGGGCCACCGGGCTCCTGGCGGCCGCGCTCAGCGGGCTGGGTGTGGGCTGCTTAGCGGGCGGTCTGAGAAAAAGCGGAAGATGATGGAAGCAGGGGAGATGAAAAGATGGGAAGCACCCTCGCTGATTCTTGATTCTCTGCCTTGCCGTGGTCTGTGGTCTCAAAAAACAAACAAGTTAGGATGTCTCAATGACTTTTCTTTACGCTTTCATCACCGTCCTGGCCTGGGGCACCTGGTTTGCTCCTTCCCAAAAGATCCAGTTCAGAAACCTGCATATCAGGACCTTCTACGTCACCAGCGCCAATCTGGTCCTGGCGCTGATCGTCTGGCTCATTCGCGGCGGGCCGGCCATTACCGCCGCGACGTTTTGGTTGCCGTTTAGCGGTGGCCTGATCTGGTCGGTCAGCGGATATTGTGCCTTTGTGGCGATTGAGAAGCTGGGCTTAGCCAGAGCCGTCGGCATCTGGACGCCGTTGAACATCATCGTCGGCCTGGTCTGGGGGGCCTTGTTGTTTGACGAGTTTGGCACGCTTGGCGGGCGGGGCCGCTGGCTGCTCCTGATCTCGCTGGTAGCGATCATCGCCGGGATTTTGTTGATCATCCTGGCGCGCGGTGGGGAGAGCAAAAGCGCGACCGGTAAGCCCCTGGCCTTGGGGCTGTTAGGCGCGTTAGGGGCCGGCATCCTGTGGGGCACCTACTTCATCCCGATCCGGATCTCGCAAGCCTCCATGTGGGTCGCGTCGTGGCCAATGGCCATCGGCATGTGGGTGGCGGGCCTTCTGCTCCTGGCACTGGCTGGCGGCGGTGTCCCTAAACTGGCCCACCGGCGCGATTATCTCCTGGTGGCGTTATCTGGCCTGCTGTGGGGCATCGGCAATTATGGCATGTTACTGCTGACCGAGGCCATCGGCACCGGCAAAGGATTTACCATCTCACAGTTGGGGGTCGCCATCAACGCCATGGTGGGCATCTTCTGGCTCAAGGATCCCCGCCCGGGGACGCGCGCCGCCTGGATCACCGGTGCGGGCGTGCTGCTGGCGATGGTGGGCGGCATCGTGTTAGGGAACCTCAAGTAGCGGGCAGCCCTGGACGGGGCGTTCGTATCATCCGTAGACGGCCAATGTCATTAGGTTAAGCCGGTTGGGCCGGCTTGCCGTCCCCGAATGTCTACCCGACGCGGTAAATTCGTGGCTTCGTGCCCCAATTCGTGGCCGGCCGATCCATCTTCGTGAACTTTTCTCGCGCCTCCTGCATGGAATGAGTAGGCGGCAGCAATCAACTGCCAGCCCTCAATTTCAAACAGGAGGAGATCCATGAAAACCCCAATGCGATGGCTCGTTAGCTTGTTGGCCCTCATGGCCGTGGTATTGTCGGCCTGCGGTGCTGCGCCGACGGCAACCCTCTATCCCGTCCCGGCGACCCAGGCCCCGGCGGAACTGGCCTACGCCGCGGCCCCCACGGCGGAAGGGTATCTGCCCTCTACCGGCGGCAGCGCCGAGCCGAACGATCAGCCCTACGGTGACGTTTTCTTTGAAAATTATGGCGTCAACCCCTTCATTGACACCGAGGACGACCCCTTCTCCACGTTCGCGGTGGATGTGGATACGGCCTCTTACACCGTCATGCGCCGCTTCCTGCGCGACGGCAATCTGCCGGATAAGGACTCGGTGCGGGTGGAGGAATACATCAACTTCTTTGAGCAGGAATACGAACCGCCCACGGAAGGCGCGTTCGCCATTCACCTGGAAGGGGCCCCGTCGCCTTATGGCGGTGAAGCCTACTCCCTCATCCGCGTCGGCCTCAAGGGGTACGAACAGCCCGCCGAATCCCGCCCGGACGCGGTCCTCACCTTCGTGATTGACGTCTCCGGCTCTATGGACATGGAGAACCGCCTGGAACTGGTCAAACAGGCGCTCCAACTGCTGGTGGAACAGCTGCGGCCCACCGACCGGGTCGGCATTGTGGTCTACGGGACCACCGCCCACGTCATTTTGGAGCATACGCCCGTGGAAGACGCCCGGACCATCCTGCGCGCAATTGACCGGCTCCGGCCGGAAGGCTCCACCAACGCAGAGGAAGGGCTGAAACTGGCCTATCAGCTGGCCGATCAGGCGTTCGTCCCCGGCGCAATCAACCGGGTGATCCTCTGCTCCGACGGCGTCGCCAACGTGGGCCACACCGGCCACGATTCTATCTGGGAGCAGATTGCGCGCTACGCCGAAAACGGCATCTATCTCACCACGGTCGGCTTTGGGATGGGGAATTACAATGACACGCTGATGGAACAGCTGGCCGACAACGGCGACGGCTTCTACGCCTATGTGGACGACCTCAAGGAGGCCGAGCGGGTCTTCGTCCACGATCTGACCTCCACGCTCCAGGTGATCGCCAAAGATGCCAAGATCCAGGTGGAATTCAACCCGGCGGTGGTCAGCCGCTACCGGTTGATCGGCTACGAGAACCGCGACGTCGCCGACAAGGACTTCCGCAACGACCAGGTGGACGCCGGCGAGATCGGCGTCGGGCACAGCGTCACCGCCCTGTACGAGGTGAAGTTCCAGAAGGAGACCGATCTGCAGGCAACGGCGCTCACGGTCTACGTGCGGTACGCCGACCCGGAGACCGGCGCAGTGACGGAGCTCTCGCGTTCGCTGGCGCCGGCCGATCTGGCCCCGACCTTTGAGCAGGCCTCGGTGCGCTTCCAACTGGACGCCGTGGTCGCCGAATACGCCGAGATCTTGCGGGCGAGCTACTGGGCGAAGGACTCCACGCTGGCGGCGCTGGTGCCGGCGGCACGGCGGGTGGCGGAGTATCTGCCGCACGATGCCGACGTCCAGGAATTCGCCCAGCTGGTGACACAGGCGAGCCGGTTGGCCGAGTAACGACGCAAACGGTACGCTTCACAATCGGCTCCACGAGCATTAGCGCTTGTGGAGCCGGTTTTCTGGCGGCTTTGCGTGGGCCCCTCTTTTGCATACCCCCGAGGGGAAAACTGATTGGCCTTTTGGCCTTTGCTGCTATACTTTGGTTGCCGGCCACGCTCCTGGCGGCAGTTTTGGTCCGCTCAGTTAGAGGCCGATAAGATTACTAAGGATAAAATTGCGGTGGAAGCCATCCGTTCGCTCAAAGAAGCCCCTATCGTCCTGGCGCGCGCCGTCAAAACGCGCCAGGGGCGGCAGACCCATCATCAACTGCTCCTTGAGGGGGAGGAGATTCTGGCCTGGGCTATTGAATATGCCATCCCTATTGAATATCTTCTGGTCAGCGAGCGGGCGGCTGCGGTGGCGGCGCGCTATGAGGCTCAAGGGTACACCGTGTACACGACCTCAGAGGGGATCCTCAAAAAGGTTTCGGATACCAGTTATCTCATCCCTGTTTTGGGGGTGGCGCGGATGCCTGCCCTGGAGTGGCGGGAGTGGCCGGCTTTTACAGTCGTCCTTGACGGTGTGCAGGATTTGGGAAACCTCGGCACGATTATTCGTACCTGCCAGGCGTTTGGCATCCGGCAAATCGTCAGCACAACGCCTGATTTGGACCTGCATCAGCGTAAAACCATTGAGGCTTCACGGGGGAGCGTTTTTGCCACCCAGGTGGCGCGATTCCCTGATGCTGCAACGACCCTCGCGCAGCTGAAACGGCAGGGATATCAAATCGTCGCTACCAGCCCCCGCGGAGCGCATTTACAATCCCTGGTGACGCTTCGCCAGCAGCCGGTTGCGCTGGTGATTGGCAACGAGACGGCCGGCGTTGCCCCGGAATTTGAGCATCAGGCCGATTTTCTGGTGCAGATTCCGATGGCCCCAGCGGTGGAGAGCTTGAACGTGGGGGTGGCGACGGGGATTAGCCTTTACGAACTCAAATTGAAGCAGGTGTTAGCTATGATTGAGCAACAGATTAAATCTACCCTCGGACGGGAACTTAACGTTGCCGGTATGTTGGTACAGCGGGCGCTGGATGTGGCGCTCAGACAGGTGTCTGAACTGTCAAGCCAGCAGGTCATCTGGATGATGGTGCTGGAATGCGACGGTACGATGCGCGTTGAAGATCTCTGCCGGCAGTTTGGCTTGCTGGAGTCGGAGGTCCCGGCTTTCTTAGCGCCCCTGGTACGCTCTGGCTGGGTCAAGGCGGAAGGTGATCTTACGCTGACCGTTCAAGGGGAAGAGGCGCTGGCAAAACTGTGGTTTGTCGTAGAAAATACCGAACGTCGTATCCTGGCCGGATTTACCGATACCCAGGTGCAGACATTGCTGGCACAATTGCGGCAGATTCAGGAAACGTGTATTCACCTTATGGCGGGAGATCAATGATTGTATGAACACGACTCACCGACCCTATTCTGAAGTCGCCGGCGACTTCCACCGGCTCAGCCGTTTTATGATCAAACATTCCTCGTATCTCCACAGCCATTCCACCTGGTGTCTGGGGCGGTTCGTGGATTGGAAATACGGCCTGTGGGGCGACAAACTCGCCACCCCCGGCTTCTGGGAGGAGAACGCTCAGCTCTGGTTGGATGGTTTCGGCGAGCTGGCCGGGTTCGCCATCGCGGAAAATGGCGACGCTGATTTTGCCATCCTCACCATGGCCGGCTACCGTTGTCTCTTTGAAGAGATGTTGCAGTGGGTGCTGGCCCATTGGGGAGCCCGCCCCCCGGCCCCGGCGATAGAGATCACGGCGCAGCAGACGTTAGAGGCCGGCGTACTGGAGCGTTATGGCTTCCAGCGCACGGCCTCCTTTTACACCTTCCACTACGACCTGCCGGCCATGGCCCTGGAGCCGCCTTCACTTGAGGCGGGCTTCACCATTGTGGACATGCAGACCCATCCCGATTATCGCGCGCAGCGCATCCTGCGGTACGATGCTTTTCACGGCCAGGAATATCCCACCGAGGAGGCCCTGCAAAACGATGTGCGACTCGCCCGTTACGCCCACACCGGCCCCATCTACCACCCGCAGACCGACCTGTGCGTGATGGCCCCGGATGGGGCGTTCGTGGCCGGCTGCGAGGCGTTGATAGACGCCCACAACGCCGAGGCCGACATTGAACGGGTCTGCACCCACAGCCGCTTTCGCCAGCGCGGCTTTGCCCGCGCCGTCATCGTGGAATGTTTCCGCCGCTTGCGCGAACTGGGGCTGCGCCGCGCTTACATCACCGGTTACAGCCCGGCCGCGATCGGGTTGTATGGCTCGCTGAGTGCCGCCCCGGGCAGCGAGTCCCTCATCTACACGCAAACGCCACCCGCCGCCAGCGCCGAATAAACGCTCACCTCTCGCCCACAGCATGAAACTAACTCGCCGCCTTTGCGTAATATACAAAGTGCTGCTGTACAATTCAAGAGAATCAGGGATCGGGAATCGGATTCTGGATTCAGGAGGACCCAATGGTAGAAACAATTCTGGTCGCTTATGCCACCCGGTATGGCTCCACGCAGGAAGTCGCTGAACAGGTTGCCACTATCCTGCGCGAGAGTGGATTGCCGGTAGAGGTCAAGCCGGCCGGGCAGGTGCGCGACCTGACCGGCTACCGGGCGGTAGTGTTGGGCGCGCCGCTCTATATCGGGCGCTGGCTGAAGGACGCCCACCGCTTCTTAGGGCGACACCAGGCGGCATTAGGGCAACGTCCCGTCGCCGTCTTCGCGCTTGGCCCGACCCGCGAATCCACCGAGGCTGACATCGCCGGGATCCGTGCCTCGCTGGATAAAGAGCTGGCCGGCTATCCCTGGCTCAAACCGGTGGCGGTTGCCCTGTTTGGCGGTAAATACGACCCGGCCAAATTGCGTTTCCCCGATAGCTTGCTGAGCGCGCTGCCCGCCAGCCCGCTGCACAACGCGCCCGTCAGCGACGCGCGCGATTGGAACGCCATCCGGGCCTGGGCTCAATCTATCGTTCCCCTTCTGGTTGCCTGAGCCGGCGGCATTCCCAATGCCCGGCTCATCCTGTATGAGAAGATGGGCCACCCGGCCGCCGGGAAACAGTTTGCGCAAGACGTTCTGGCCTTTTTGAAAGGGGATTCCATTCAATGAAAGCGTTAATTGTCTACGATTCGGCTTTTGGCAACACGGAGCAGATCGCGCAGGCCATGGGCGCGGCACTGGGTTGCGATGTGCGCCGGGTAACCGAGGTCACACCGGAGCAGCTGGCGGGCCTGGATGCACTCCTCGTCGGTTCGCCGACGCAGGCTTTCAGCCCCCTGCCCACGATTAAAGCCTGGCTCAAGCGCCTCCAGCCTCACAGCTTGCAGGGCGTCAAAGTTGCCGCGTTTGATACCCGTGCGGATGTGCAAGAGGTCAACTCGGGCATCCTCACCGCCTTCGTCAAGGTCTTCGGCTATGCCGCCGAGCCGATTGCGGCGCAACTGGTGAAAAAGGGCGGCACTCAGGCCATGCCGCCGGCCGGCTTCTTCGTGGAGGGCAAGGAAGGCCCATTGCGGGCAGGCGAACTGGAACGCGCCGCGGCCTGGGCGCGGCAAATCCTGTGAATATCCTGGCCCTGGTCGGCAGCAATCGGAAAAAGGGGAACACCGCCCGCCTGGTGCAGCTGATCGGCGCGCAGCTGGAGACGCTGGCCGCACGCGCCGGGCACCCCCTGACGTTTGAGACGCTCTATCTGGGCGACCTGGACATCCGCCCTTGCCGGGGCTGTCGCGCGTGCTTTGATCGCGGTGAGGACGCCTGTCCCCTCAAGGACGACGTCCCGCTCATCCGCGCCAAAATGGACGCTGCCGACGGGTTGCTGCTTGCCAGCCCGGTCTACGTGGATGACGTGAGCGGCCTGGTCAAGACCTGGATGGACCGGCTGGCCTATCTCTGCCACCGGCCGGCGCTGGCGGGCAAATGCGCCTATCCCATCGCCACCGTGGGCGGCAGCTCCACCCGCCATGCGCTGCGCACGATGAATGCTGCGCTGCTCACCTGGGGCTATCATCTGGTGGGGCAGGCAGGGTACAAAATGGGTGCGCTCACACCACCCGACGAGCTGGCCCCCTACCAGCTCGCGACGGCCCGGGTGGCTGAGCAGCTGTTTCGCGCCGTCTCCCAACAGCGGGCGCTGCGCCCCTCCTGGGTCTCCCTGATCGCCTTCAAGATCCAGCAATTGGCCTGGCAGCGCGAGCCACCGGGGTCATATGACCGTACCTGGTGGCAGGCGCAGGGCTGGTTGGATCCGGCCTGTACGTTCTACCTGCCGCCGCGCACTCCCCGCGTCAAGGTGGCGGTTGCGCGGCTGCTCGGTGCCGTCCTGGCCCGGTGGATGATATAGGGATTTTGTGTGGCGTATCGCGGCACGTGAAATTCCCCGCTATCCATTTGGACTATGGGCGGGCGTGCAGCAGGTAAAAGGTAGTGGCCGTGGAGAGGGCCGCCAGGTACGGCAGAGCGTGATGGAGCCGCAAGACCAGCGCCGGCACGGGCTTATCAAGGCTCGCCAGCGCGCCCGTCGCGAACAGGCCGACGAAAAACAGGCCGGTAGCTATGCCGGCGACCAGGGTCATCGCGTTGAGCGTAGTGACCTGGTTGGCCCGGTAGAGGGTGACGGCGAAAAGAATCACCGCCGCCAGCGCCACCAGCTTGTGAACGTTGAAGAGAATGCCGTTGTACGGCTTGCCGGAACGGCTCAGCCAGAAGCCGAAAAGGAAAATCACCAGGCAGAAGGCTCCGGCCCCCACGATGCGCGATAGATTTGTGCTCATTTATCATGTTCCTTTGCAAATAACGTGCTGAGTTTGTAGTGGCGCTTTAGCGCCGTCTTAGCCGCTTCATGGCTCATTCGTGGATGGCCTGTCCGGCCGCCGCACTGATGCCGTCCCAGAAAATATCAAACCCCCATTGAATGTAGGCTGCTTGTTGCGTGGGGTCTGGCTGGGCGCTGATGAGATTCAGCACGGCGACGATATCCTGATAGAGAATTGCGCCGATGACTTCCACGGGGTAGGCCTTGAGGCACCCTTCTGCCAGCCCCCTTTGGATGACCTCGTAGTAGTAACCGAAGAACTTCTCCGATTCTTGCACGACCGCTGGATCCAGCCAGCCTGAATCCCGCACCTGCCGGATGTAGTGATAGGCGTCCATGTTTTCCAAAAACCAACGCACGGAGCCGGTCCAGATCGTGAAGAAAGTCTCCCGCACCGAGAGGGTGGGGGTGAGCAAGGTGTTGATATAAGCGGATTGCTCCCGGCCGATTTTCAAAACCAGTTCGTGGATCAGACTCTGCTTGGTGGGAAAGTACAGGAACAGCGTGCCGGCGGCGACTCCGGCTTCCTGAGCAATCGCTGCGGTAGATGTCTGTGGCACCCCCTGGGCCACAAACAGTTTCAGGGCCGCGCTCAAGAGGCTTGCCCTCTTTTCGGCATTGAGTTTGCGGCTCACTTTCCCTCCCTAATCCTTGATGTTAAATGACTGATTACTCACTCATTATATATCAGAAGGGGCCGCTTGTCAATAGCTAACCACGGTGCGAAAGCGTCTCACCACCATTTTTCCCCTCAGCGTTGAGCCGAGACGCTTTTCTTCAGGCAGAAAAAACGCTGGCGCACTTCAGCGTGCGCCAGCGTCAGATGAGGGACTGGAATGCTACGGGCGTCCCGCGTTGCCGTTGCCGGATCCCTGCCCGCCGCGATAGCCGCCGCCCCGTCCGGTGGTGCTGTTCAGGAGTGTCTCGTAGGCGGCCTGGCTCAGCGATTGTGGCTGGTAGGTTGCCCCGGTCTGCCGCTCCCACGCTCCCGCAAAGGCCCGCAGGTGGTTGATGGAGCCCGCGCGCAGGTTCGTGTAGACCTGCTGAAGGTCGGTGTGGGTGGTCTGGGCGGCCATCTTTTCCAGATCCAGGATGTCCAGCTCTTCCACTTTTGCCCCGACCTGGAGCGCATCGGCTAAGGAGCGCTGGCCCTGGGCCACCAGCTGATTGTACAGTTCCTGCATGGCCGGGGTGGCAAAGACGCCGGTCTCCAGCCCCGCCACCGGGTCGGCTACTCCATACCGTTCCAACAGGGTTTTGAGCGCGTCCATATGGGTCTGCTCACTGGCGGCGATGCTCTGGAATGTGGGCTGGCCCCACACCTGGTAAAGGGTGACATAGACATCATGGGCCAGTTTCTCTTCCTCGCGCATGGCGAGCAGTCCGGCGGTCTCTTGTTCCGTTAAGGGAACCGTGACATCGGCTGGCAGGTTGGCTGCCAGATCGGTTTCTCCACGAGTGCCCTGACCTTCAGCGCCGCCGCGATACCCCCGGCCGCTGCCTTCGGCTGCGGTGCCTGTCCCCAGGCCATGGCCTGTCGAGCCTCCCTGTCCGTAGTTCTGGCTGGCTACGACTTCGGCCGGTCGGGCCAGGATGTAAACCGTGCCGCCGATCAGGGCCACGGCCAACGCGCTTACCAATCCATAGATCAAGATTTTGCTCAACATGGTTTCTTCTCCTACTTTATTGATTTTGTGAACTTGATTGGGTGAACTTGTGAAAAGCTACTCTCACGCCGGCACTTCGCAGCTCTTTTCCTGACGGTGCGGCAAGGCCTGCACCCATTGGCGGGTGACGCAAACCATCCATTTCCAATGCAGGGCAAAGTGCACCACCACGCCGGCGATCAACACCAGGCTGGCCCAGGTGTGCAGATCGGTCCAGGTGTGACGGCTCAGGCCGAGCAGTGTGGCGGCATAAGCGGCATTGCGCCCCCCTTGATACCCGCCCTCGCCCAGGAAAAGAAAGGCTACCCCGGTACCGGCCGAGAGCAGAAAAGCCCCGGCGATGACAGCATCTAACAAATAGTTGATACGAGTCTTATTCATTTCAGATTTCTCCTGCAATCCTGATTCAAGTTGCTAACTGTTTGATTTTAAAAGTCGGGACCTTTTTGACTGTCGGCCGCCAACCACCGGTTTTTAACTGTTGTGGTCTGTGGTCAGTTGTCTGTCGTCTCCTGACTTTATGGCCTATAGTATAAAAGACCTGTGTGAAGTTTCTATGAAGCTGCGATGCAGGCTCCATGAAAATCGCGGCCGGGCGTCCTTGATTGCATCTCACCCCAGGTAGGCTATAATTTTGTCATCCGACCCAGGATGGTGCTACATGAACCTGACCGCTTCCCGTCCGGTGGGACGCCTGGTGCCGTGGCAGCCGGCTTTGGTACCGGCCTGCGGGAGCTTGCTCACCCTGATCGGCCCCGGGTTGGTCTGGGCTTCCCTTTCTCAGAGCAGCGGTGAGCTGATCTGGTGGCCTTACCTCACCGTTAAGTATGGGGATGCTTTCCTCTGGCTTATTTTGCCTTCCCTCATGCTGCAATTTTTCGTCAATCAGGAGATCGGGCGCTATACGCTGACCACCGGCGAGACGATCCTGACCGGTTTTGCGCGGCTGGGCCGGGGATATGCCTTCCTGATCTGGGCGCTGCTCTTCGCCACCTCGCTCTGGCTGGGGAGCTATGCGCTGGCCGGCGGCACGGCCCTGGCTTCGCTGACCGGCTTCCCGCCCCACTGGACGCCGCAGCAGCAGAGCCTGTTTTGGGGCTATTTGACCATGTTCATCTTCCTGCTGGGGCTGCTTTTTAGCGGCGTCCTCTACCAGCTGCTGGAAAACCTGATGCGCGTGGTGTTGGCGGTCACCTTCCTGGGCATCTTCTTTTCGGTGATTCAGCCCCAGGTATTGGCGGAAGTGGGGAAATTCTTGCCCGCGCTGGTTACCCCGCATCTCAGCTGGCCGGCCAACTGGGACCCGCGCGATCTGGATGCGCTGGTGACGGGTATTGCCTACGCCGGCGCCGGCGGGTTTTTCAACTTGATGTATAGCTACTGGCTCAGCGAGAAAAATGTGGGCCTGGCTGCCTATGTTGGCCATGTGACCAGCCCCATCGCCGGCAAAGCGGAGCCGATCCCGCTCAGCGGCTTCTATTTTGAGGATACGGCGGTGAACGAGAGCCGTTACCGGCAGTGGTTGCGCTTTCTTTCGTGGGATAACGGGATCGGGGTGGGGCTGACCGGGCTGACGCTGGTCCTGCTGGTGTTGCTTTCGTGGACCTGGTTGATGCCGTTGGGGACGGTGCCGGCCGGCTGGCAGATCGCCGTGGTGCAGGCCGAATTTTTCCGCTCCAGCATGGGCTTTGTGGGTGGGCTGATCTTCCTCTTTGCCGCGGCGATGTTCCTTTCGGATACCTGGGTGGGGGCCGTGGATGCTACGGCGCGGATGCACGGTAACTTCTTCCTGGCCAATTTCACCTGGGCCCGGCGCTGGCATTACCGGACCTGGTACTATGTCTGCCTGGGCCTCTTGATCTTGCTGACGGCAGCCACGATGACCGCCTGGCAGCCGGGCCAGCTGCTGCTCGTTGGCGGGGTCTTGAACCTGATCTCCATGGCCCTGTACATCCCGGCCCTGATTTACTTGAATTACGTCCTGCTACCCCGGACTTTTCCCGCCTGGACGCGGCCAGGGCGCGGCTGGCTGGTAGCGATCACCCTGGCCGAGTTGTTCTACCTGTTTCTGGCGGTGGGGTATCTTTTCGGCCGCTTCTGGCCGGGCCATTAAAGGAGCTAGCCGTTCATGCGTTCGGACCTGCGGACCCGGATGGGGCTGATTTTCAGCCTGGGGCTGCTGTTGCTGATTATCAGTTCCATCATCATGACGTTAGTGGTGACCGGCCTGATGGATCGCGATCAGGCCGCGGTGGAGCTCATCCATCGCCAGATCGCGCTGGCTAAACAGATCCCACAGGTTGCGGCTGCCGGACAGCTGGACGAATGGGAAGCCATCGTCCGGCAAACGGAACAGGCCTTGCTGGTGATGGTGCAGGGAGGTGTGATTGCCGACGGCGCTGGCCGTTCCCACACCCTGCCCCCCCTTAACGATGAACCGCTGCTGACCGAAATGCAGCAGGCCACTCAGACCTGGCAAGGGTTGCGCCGGCGGGTGGATCTGGTCATAGGGGGGAGTGAGCGCGATCGGGCTGGAGCTCTGGCCGACCTTGAGGCGCTGCAAACCCGCTGGCTGGCCGCGTTGGAAGGGCTGATCCAGGACTACAATGCCACCACCCGTGAAAATCTGGCCTGGTTGCGCGGCATTCAGATGGCCTTTTTCTTGAGCGCGGTGGTCTTGTTGCTGGAAGCTTACTGGCTGACGCACCGCACGCTGGTGATGCCGGTGGAGACGTTGCAGCAGGCTGCCCAACGGATCACGCAAGGCGATTTGACCACGCCGGTGGAAAGTGTCGGCTCCACCGAGTTCCGCGAGCTGGCGCAGACGTTAGAAACGATGCGCGTGGCGCTCAAACAGTCGCAAGACCTCTTGCGCCAGGATGCTGATCACCTGGCGGCGCAGGTGGCGCAGCGCACTCAAACGCTCGCCACCCTTTACCAGGTGATCACCATTGCCAGCCGTTCGCTCAATCCCGTAGAATTATTGGAATCGGCCCTGCTCAAAACGCTGGATGTCATGGGGCTGGAGCTGGGCGGCATCTGGTTGCTTGCCTCGGTCGCGCAGGATATTCTCCCCACCGAATCTGGCAGCCAACCGGAGTGTGAGGCGCTCCGGCTGGCGGCCCACCATGGTTTCCAGCCCGAGTTGCTGGCCGAAATCACCTGTTTGCCGCTGGCCGGTACGCTAACGGGCCAGGTTGCCCAGACCGGCTTGCCTTTGACTGTTTCAAACATCACCCAAGAGAATGTGCTGGTGCGGGCAGCGCTGGCCAGTGCCCGGGTCCACAGCCTGGCGGCTGTCCCGTTGCAGACCAAAGCGCAGCTCTGGGGCGTGATGGATATCCTGACGCTGTCCGAGCGCTCGTTCACGGCTGAGGAGATGGCTCTGCTGGTCTCTATTGCTCAGCAGATCAGCCTGGCGCTGGAAAATATCACTCTGCTGCGCCGGATGCAACGGCAGACCCGGCGCGTTGCGTTGTTGGAAGAGCGCGAACGGATCGCTGCCGAGATGCACGACGGTGTGGCCCAGACGCTGGGCTACCTGCATCTCCAACTGGACCGCGCGGCCCAGCTGGCTGCCACCTCTGCCCAGCCGGCCCTGGCCGCGGAGCTGACCCGCTGGCGACAGGTCCTGGAACAGACTTCGTTGGAGGTGCGTCGTTTCATCGGCCAGCTTTCCCAACCCCCGCCGGCTCCGGCCCTCCTGCAAGAACTGGTGGCGCAGGCGATCACGGCTTTTTACTCTCCTACCGGGGCACAGCTCCAGCTGCAGGATGCGCTGCCGGCCCCCTTGCACTTGCCGGCCTCCATTCACACCCAGGTTTCACGCATTCTCGGTGAAGCACTCCACAACACCCGCCATGCGCAGGCCCGGCAGATTACAGTCCGGCTTAGCCAGGAGGGTGACGAGCTCCGGCTGACGGTGGCCGACGACGGCCAGGGTTTTGATCCGGCCCAACCGCTGACGGCCGGTGAGCATCACTTCGGTCTGCGGGTGATGCAGGCCCGGGCGGCCCGCATCGGTGGTTGGTTGGAGCTTCACTCCGCGCCAGGACAGGGCACTACGGTTACGCTACACTGGCCCGTTGAAGGGAATTCCCCCCTGCACTGGCGTTCACCAGCGGTGGGAGAAAATTAGGTTCGTAGTGCCGCGCTTCAGCGCGGCTCAGACGGCGCTAAAGCGCCTCACTACAAACGCAGAACGTTATTTTCAAGGGGGGAGGATATCTGGATGGATCACGAACCGCTTCGCATTCTGATTGCCGACGATCACCCCCTCTTCCGCGAGGGGATTATCCGCGTGTTGACCGAGCAGCCGGATATGGTGGTAGTGGGCGAGGCCGGAGATGGGCTGGAAGCGTTGGTCAAAGCGCAAGAGCTGCGGCCTGATATTGTGTTGATGGACATCTCCATGCCCGGCGGCGATGGGTTGGAGGCGACCCGGCTCATCAAGCAGGCGTTGCCAGAGACCAGCATCATCATCCTGACTGTGCGGGAGGATGAGGCCACGCTCTTTGAGGCGATCAAGCTGGGCGCGCAGGGCTATCTGCTCAAGACGCTGCGCGCGCAACAGCTGGTGGATATTTTGCGCAGCGTGGGGCGGGGAGAGGCGGCGATCAGCCCGGCGATGGCCCGCAATCTGTTGGTCGAGTTCCGCCGGCTCAGCACCCAATTTGCCGACCACGAGCTGGAGCCTTTGAGTGCGCGCGAGCAGGAGGTGCTGGCGCTGGTGGCGCAGGGGGCCAGCAACAAGGAAATCGCCGAGCGGTTACAGCTCAGCCTGCACACGGTGAAGACCCACGTCCGCAACATCCTGGAAAAATTGCACGTCAACAGCCGCTCGGAAGCCGCTTTCTACGCCCGGCGCAGCGGCTTGCTTTAGTGGCCTCCTCTGAATAGAAACCAGTTAAGGAGTGAGCAGAGAGCAGCAAGTAGTAGAAGTACAAGTAGTAGAAGTACCTGTTTCCTGCTCACCGCTCACATTTGAAAAGCATGAAGGATGAAGGCGGAAGGATGAAATCTCCTCCCTTGAAAATAGCACTCTGTTTGTAGTCAGGCGCTTTAGCGCCGTTTGCGCCGCGCTAAAGCGCGGTACTACAAACCTAATTTTCATCCCCCGGCTGGTGAACGCCTTCTGGAAGGATGAAGGATGAAGGAAGGATGAAATCTCCTTTCTCCCTTCTCCCTTCTGCTTTCTCCCTTCTCTCTTCTCGCTCTCCCCCTCATCCCTTTTTCACTCCAAAGAGCGATTGCTAATTTCCCCTCACCAGCTATATTTTTATAGTATCTAACTCGAGGTGCTCCCTATCTGGTTGGCGAGAGAAATGCCTTCGTGGACCACAGATAACGGACCGCTGACCACAGTTTAGTCTCCTTGGCTGTGGTAGGGGACTGTTGTCTGTGGTTGCTTGTTAAGGCAAATTTTAGTTGGTGGCCAGGATACAAACTAAAGTTTGCGCTACATTTGCTTGACCTTGCCGGCATGAGACCCAAGAATGAAAATGTGAGCAGGGAGCAGGGGTTTACTGCTCACTGCTAACCGCTCACCGATATATCTCTGTATAAGGAGGTTACAGCGCACCTGAAACTACTGGATGGATAGCTCTTTTCTGGTTTAATCACCCAAATGTTTTCATGATCAGGTCAGGAGGAATGGATGGCTGTAAAAAAAGAGACTTTCCAAATCGGCGTCAGCCGCCCCGCACTGCCGTTAGATGATTTGCCCACCCCTGAGGAAGTTTTCAAGATCCCCCAACTGGGCACGAAAGAGATTTTGGCTACGGTCTTGGGGCCGAGCATGATCGCGCTGGGGGTTTCCATCGGCAGCGGTGAGTGGCTCTTAGGGCCACTGGCCTTTGCCAAGTATGGCTTCATGGGCATCGGCTGGCTGATCACCATCTCGGCAATCTTGCAAACGCTCTACAACCTGGAGTGCGCGCGTTTCACCGTGGCGACGGGCGAAGTCCCCACGGTGGCGTTTAGCCGCGTCCCGCCGGGTAAGGCTTTCTGGGTCCCGGCTACTTTGATTATGATTTACCTGGGCTGGATTTGGGGGGGCTGGGCCTCCACGGCCGGCCAGAGCATTTTCGCGCTGGTGACCGGCCGCCAGAACACGAAGGAAGAGCTGGAAATCGTGCGCCTCATCGGCATTGGCTTGATGTTCCTCTCCTTCGTGATGTACCTGTTTGGTGAAAAGGTCTCCAACACCCTGGAGAAATTCAACACCTTTGCGGTCTGGTTTGTGTTGGGCTTTATTGTGGTGGCAGCCATTGCGGTGGTGCCGGCCTCCTTCTGGGGCAAAGCGCTTGCTTCCACGGTCATCCCGGCGGCCGTGCCCAAAGGGATGGATGTCTCGTTGCTGGGCGCAATCATTGGCTACACCGGTTTTGGCGCCGGCTTCAACTTCATGTTGATCAACTACTACCGCGATAAGGGCTACGGCATGGGCCATCGGGTGGGCTTCATCTCCGGCCTGGTCGGCGGCGAGGCTAAAGATGTCTTAATTTCCGGGGTCACCTTCCGCGAGACCGGGCGCAATGTTTCCCTGTGGAAGAAGTGGTGGCGCTTCCTGGCAATGGATCAGTGGATTATTTTCTTCATCGGCGCCATGCTCGGTATGTTTATTCCGGCCATCCTGGTAGCTTATCTGGCCCAAATTCCCGGCGCTGGCGTGCCCGACAAGGCCAACATGCCGATCTACGCGGCGACCGAGCTGGGGCGCAACTACGGCGGTTGGCTTTTCACCCTGACCCTGGTGGTGGGTGCCTTCACGCTCTTCAAGACGCAGGCCACCATTCTGGAGATGCTGATCCGCAACACGACCGATTCACTCTACAGCATGGTCCCGAAGTTCCATGAGATGACGAAAGGCGATGCCCGCAAGTTTTACTATCCGATGGCGGTCGTCTTCGTCATCGTGATTGGCATCATCATCCACCTGGCGCTGCCCACCCAACTGCTGGTCATCTCGGCCAACATGGCGAACTTTGCGGCGATCATCTTCCCGTTGATGATGCTCTACCTCAACCTGAAGCTGCCGCCTGCGGCGCGGATCAAGTGGTGGGGAATTGCCGCTCTGCTGGCGATGGTGCTCTTCTACGGCTTCTTCTTCGTCAACTTCCTGTTTGTGCAGTTCACCGGGACTCCCTTAGTCACCTTCTAAAGCCAGCGCCAGTCAACAAATCAGCGAATCGGCGGGCCAGAGGGGGGCCGTTGGATTCGCTGATTTGCTTGCTGGGGAAGTGTGAGTAAACTTGAAGAGACGACAGACGACGGACGACAGACCACGATCGGCTGAAGCGGTTGGCTACGGTTTGTGGTCTGTGGTCAGCGGTCTGTGGTCCGTGGTCTATAGTCAAACCCTTCAGGAGTAAGCAATGACCCAAGCCCAACTTTTTATCACTTGCCTGGCCGAAAATTTCCTGCCGGCGGTGCTGGAAGGGATGGTGGCGATCTTGGAGCGGCTCGGCGTGACCCTCACCTTCCCGCCAGAGCAGACCTGTTGCGGCCAGCCGCTCTACAACAGCGGCTTTGAAGCGCAGACGCGCCCGCTGGCCCGCCGCTGGCTGGAAGCTTTTGGCCGCAGCGACGCGCCGGTGGTCTCCCCTTCCGGCTCCTGTGTGGATATGGTGCGCCATTATCCCAAACTCTTTCCACCGGGCAGCCCCGAACACGAGCTGGCGGTGGACCTGGCGGCGCGCACCTTTGAGTTCAGCGAGTTCCTGGTGCACCGGCTGGGGGTGGTGGACGTGGGGGGCTGTTTCCCGCACAAGGTGACCTACCATGCTTCCTGCCACCTGTTGCGCGGGTTGGGCCTCCGCACCGAGGCCAAACAGCTGCTGGGCGCCGTGCGCGGCCTGGAGTTGATCCCACTGCACGAGGAAGAGACCTGCTGCGGCTTTGGCGGCATCTTCAGCGTGGTCTACCCGGAGGTCAGCGAGAAGATGATGGCGGCCAAGGTGCAGAACATCATCGCCAGCGGCGCGGAATATGTCGTCATCGGCGAGGCCGGCTGCCTGATGAATATCGCGGGCGGGCTGCAACGGGCCGGCTCGTCTATCCGGGCCCTGCACTTGATTGAGGTACTGGCAGCGCAAGGAGGTGCCGCATGAGCGGGGAGGTGCCGACCACCATTGATTTTCGCGGCTACACGCAACAGGTGCCGCCGACCATCCCGGCGGCAGTGCAGCAGGCGACCGGGCGCTTTTTCGGCACCCGCAGCGCGCGGGTGGCGGAGATGCCGCAATGGGAAGAGCTCCGCCAGGCCGCGCACGAGCTCCGGCTCCACACGCTCTTGCACTTAGATGCCTACCTGGAGCAGGCGGCGCGCCAGCTGGAGGCCGCCGGCGTCCAGGTTCACTGGGCTGCCGACGCCGCCGAGGCCCGCGCTGCCGTCTTGCAGATCGCCCGCGAGCATGGGGTGCAGCGCATCGTCAAGGTCAAATCTATGGCGACGGAAGAGATCGGCCTCAACCACGCGCTGGAGGCGGCGGGAATGCAGGTGCTGGAGACCGACTTGGGGGAGTTCATCATCCAGCTGGCCGGGACGGGCCCCTCGCACATCATCGTGCCGGCCGTCCACCTGAAGAAAGAGGAGATCGCCGCGCTCTTCACCGAGAAACTCGGTGTGGAGGCCCCGCCCGATCCCGTGGCGCTGACGGCCATCGCGCGCCGCACGCTCCGCGCGGCCTTTCTCGCCGCCGACATGGGCATCTCCGGCGCGAACTTCCTGGTGGCGGAGACCGGCACGCTCGTGACCGTGACCAACGAGGGCAACGGGCGGATGTGCACCACCCTGCCCGACCTCCACGTGGCGGTGGTGGCGATTGACAAGGTGGTGCCCGATTGGGAGACGCTGACGGTGCTGCTCAAACTGCTGGCGCGCAGCGCGACCGGGCAAAAGCTCTCCACCTACACCTCGTTCATCACCGGGCCGCGCCGGGCCGAGGGGGAAAACGGCCCGCGCGAGCTCCATGTCGTCCTGCTGGATAACGGCCGCAGCCGCATTCTGCGTGATCCCGGCGGGCGCGAGACGCTCAAGTGTATCCGCTGTGGCTGCTGTCTGAATGTCTGCCCGGTTTACAAGAACGTGGGGGGCTTTGCCTACGGGTGGTTCATCTCCGGCCCGATTGGCGCGATCCTGACGCCGCAGCTGCTGGGCGGCGAGGTCGCCCGCGCGCTGCCCTACGCCTCGTCGCTTTGTGGCGCTTGCGAGGAGGTCTGCCCGGTCAAGGTGCCCTTCCTCAGCATCTTCCGCCACCTGCGCCGTCGTGTCGCGGAGGGGGATGCCTTAGAGCCGCCTTCCGCTCCGGTGGTGACGCGCCTGGCAGCCCGGGCGGCCGTCCCGGCGCTGGGGTGGCCGTGGCTCTACCGGCTCGGCACGCAACTGTTGCCGCTGGTGCTGGCGCCCTTCCGCCGGGGTGAGTGGATTCCCTCCTTGCCGCCGCCGCTCAGCCGCTGGACACAGACGCGCCCGTTCATGCCGTTCCGGGCGCGCTTTCGGGGCTGGTGGGCCAGGCGCACGGGGCAACGTGACTCCCGCCGCACGCTCCTGGCGGTGGCGCTGGTGGCCCTCGCCGCCGGGTTCCTGTACCGGTTCATTCAAACAGATCGGCGTGCGAACCACGAATGAAGCCACGAATACACGAATAGATAGCGTGGTGGTGACAGTTGTGTCTTCGTGAAAAATTCCTGGACGGCAGGCAACAGAAATTCCGGTGACATCTCACGCATCACGTTTCACGCATCACGCATCACGTTTCACGTTTCACTCTTTCTTACCGAGGTGTGATTATGGACCATTCGCTGACCAATCCCGTGCTGGATGCCGTCCGCCGCTCGTTGGGGCGGCAGCCGGGCGCTCCGGTCGCGCCGCGCCCGGCCATCCTGCCGCCGCGCGTGCCCGGCGACCCGGAGGCGGAGCTGGATTTGCTGCTGGCCGAGCTTGCCAAGATCAGCGCCAAAGCGCGCCGGCTGCCGGCGGGAGAGCTGGAGGCCGCGTTGCGCGAACTGGTCGCCGCCGAGCGGGTGCAGCGCGCCGTGCTCTGGGAGACGGCCGATCTGGCGGCGCTCCGTTTAGCCGATCACCTGCGGGCGCTGGGCGTGACGCTCATTCCGGCCCATGCCGATAAGCAGACCCTGGCGACCTGCGACCTGGGTGTGACCGGCGTGGATTTCGCCGTGCCCGATACCGGCACCATTGGCCTGCTCTCGTCGGCGGAGCAGCCGCGCGCCGTCTCGCTGTTGCCGCGTGTCCACCTGGCGCTCCTGCGCCCGGCGGCCCTCCGCGCTGACCTGCACCAGGTCTTCGCTCAGGCCAAAGCTCACAATTACCTCATTTTCATCACCGGCCCCAGCCGCACCGCCGATATTGAATTGACCGTCACGCTGGGCGTTCACGGCCCACAAGAGCTCTACGTCTGGGCGCTGAGTGGTGATGGTGAGCAGTGGGCAGTGAGCGGTGAGCAGGGAATGGTGAGCGGTGCGCAGTGAGCGGTGAGCAGTCGTCCATACGGAGTCGTTGCCCGTCCTATCACGCTTTACGTTTCACGTTTCACGCATCACGCTTCACGTTTCACGTTTCACGTTTCAGGAGGTCCCATGTCTTTATCGTTGTCTGTGATGACTTCACCCGAATACCGGCAGCTGCTTCAGCAGTGTGTGCACTGCGGGCTTTGCCTGGAAGCCTGCCCGACCTACGCAGTCTTCGGGACGGAGATGGACGCCCCGCGCGGGCGCATTGTCCTGATGAACGCCGCTGCCAAAGGCGAACTGACGCCGGAAGAGTTCCGCGCCGCCTACGCCGAGCACATTCTGCTCTGCCTGGAATGCCGCGCCTGCGAAACCGCCTGCCCTTCCGGCGTGCAATATGGCGCGCTGATTGAGGGCGCGCGCATTGACCTGGAGCACAACCGGCCCATCGGCGCGGTCGAGCGCTTCATGACCTGGCTGGGGCTGTACCAGCTGATGCCGCACCTGGGCCGGCTCAAGACGATGGCGCGGCTGATGGCAATTTACGAGAAAATCGGCCTGCAAAAGCTGGTGCGGGGGCTGGATTCCCTGCCGCAGCCGCTCAAGGGGATGGAGGCGATCCTGCCGGAGATCACCACCGACTACCTCAAACTGGGGCAGCCGGCGCCGGCGCTCGGCGAGTACCGGGGCAAGGTGGCCTTCTTCGTCGGCTGCATCCAGGAAGCGTTCCTGACCCGCATGAACGCGGCGACCGTCCGCATCCTCCAGCGCAACGGCTACGAGGTGCATTTCCCGACCGGCCAGACCTGCTGCGGCGCAGCGCAACTGCACACCGGTCACGAGGAGCTGGCCTTGCAGCTGGCCCGCGCCAACATTGATGCTTTCCTTTCTGGTGAGTATGTGGCCATTATCAACAACGCCGGCGGCTGCGGCGCGCACATCAAGGAATATCCGCACATGCTGCGCCATGACCCGCTTTACGCCGAAAAGGCCCGCCAGTTTGTCGCCCAGGTGCAAGACATCAGCGAGTTTATCCTCACCCATCTGCATGTCCCGCCGCAGGGCGCGTTGCCCGTCCGCGTCACCTACGCTGATTCCTGCCACCTGCGCCACGGCCAGAAGGTGATCACCCAACCCCGCGCGTTGCTCCAGAGTATCCCCGGCGTGGAGCTGGTGGAGCTCCAACAGCCCGACCGCTGCTGTGGCAGCGCCGGCATCTACAACATCGTGCAGGTGGAGACGGCCAACGCGATCCTGGATGCCAAGCTGGCCGACATCGCCGCGACCGGCGCGGAGGTGCTGGTGGTGACCAACACCGGCTGCGCCATGCAGTTGATCTCCGGCGTGCGCCGCGCTCGCTTGCCCATCAAAGTCATGCATCTGGCGGAGGTGCTGGATCTGTCGTACCGGGTGGCGGAGCAGGGAGACCACAGACCACAGACCACGGACCACGGCCTGGGCCGCCGGGAGACTTCTGGGGCCAGCCTGGTGCCGCGTAAGATTGGGAAAGAACTGCCGCCGCGCGCGCGGCCGCCGCAGGAGCCGGCGCTGCGCGAGTTGGGCCGCCAGCTGGGGCCGGGCCGCGTCATCACCAACCGGGTGGAGCTGCTCACCTACGAGCGCGACGCGGCGCTGGAAAAGGGCTGGCCGGATGCCGTGATCGTTCCGCAGACTACCGCTGAAGTCCAACGGCTGGTGCAGTGGGCGCGGGAGCAGCGCAAGCCGCTGGTGGCGCGCGGCGCCGGCACCGGGCTTTCGGGTGGCGCGGTGGCCGAACACGGCGGGCTGATCCTGGAGTTCTCCCATATGAAGCGCGTGGTGGAGCTGGACCGGGCCGGGCGCAGCGTCGTGGTGGAGCCGGGCGTGATCAACCTGGCGCTGGATGCGCTGGTCAAGACGCAGGGGCTCTACTATCCCGCCGACCCGGCCAGCGGCAAGACGGCGACGATGGGCGGCAACATCGCCGAGAACGCCGGCGGGCCGCACTGCTTCAAGTATGGCGTCACGACCAACTACATCACCGGGCTGGAAGTGGTGCTCGCCGATGGGCAGGTGCTGCGGTTGGGCGGGCGCGCGCTGGATTATCCTGAATACGATTTTGTCGGCCTGTTCAACGGCAGTGAGGGGACTTTGGGGATCATCACCGAGGCGAGCGCGCGCCTGGTGGGCAACCCACCCGCCATCAAGACGCTGCGCGCGGCCTTCCAGACGATTGAGGCGG
>Ga0067045_1028191_pt1 | contig 39954 bp, 33 predicted proteins | sample TerdegcTABiofilm_FD_59184 | JGI IMG/M metagenome (GOLD analysis project Ga0067045, IMG submission 59184) | Combined Assembly of (Gp0054472, Gp0054536) Wastewater bioreactor microbial communities from Singapore -Terephthalate degrading... | reverse complement strand
GGGAAATACAACGGCGGCTACGGGAAAAGGGTTCGCCATAGGGTCCGCAGCTCTTACGGCGTTGGCATTATTAGCCTCCTACGTTGAAGAATTGGAAGTAGGAATGATCCGTTTGGGACAGAACGCCTTGACCTTTGCTAACGGTTTGATCATTCCCTTCGAGAAAGCGACCTTCGTAGATTTCATGAACTATTTCCACGTGCATCTGATGAGCCCCATCGTTATCGCTGGGTGTCTCATTGGTTCGATGATGGCTTTTCTATTCTGTGGGTTGAGCATGAATGCGGTTGGGAAAGCCGCGGGCCGGATGGTGGACGAGGTGCGAAGGCAATTCCATGAAATACCCGGGATCCTGGAAGGAAAATCTGAACCGGACTATGCCCAATGCGTGGCCATCTCTACCAAAGGTGCTCAGAAAGCGATGATGTTGCCCTCCTTATTGGCTATTTTCGTGCCTGTTGTCACCGGACTCGTGTTGGGCGTGGCGGGAGTGATGGGGCTTCTCATTGGTGCGATCGCTACCGGCTTCGTGCTGGCTATTTTCATGGCTAATGCAGGCGGGGCCTGGGACAATGCAAAGAAATACATAGAGGAAGGGAACTATGGAGGCAAGGGCTCTCCTGCTCACAAAGCCGCCGTAGTTGGGGACACGGTAGGGGATCCTTTCAAAGATACAGCGGGACCTAGCCTTAATATCTTGATCAAATTGATGAGCATGGTCTGTATCGTCACCGCAGGGTTAGATGTAGCGTATGCCCTTATTCAATAAGGAAATAAATAACTCCATGAAGCTTTCCATAACATCTAAACAGCCCAACTCGCGAATGTGCTTTGTGTGCGGGATGAAGAATGCTTTTGGACTGAAGGCAGCTTTCTACAATCTGGAAACCGGCGAAGTTGCTGCCCTTTTTACTCCCCGGGAGGAACACCAGGGGTATCCGGGCCGGCTTCACGGAGGGATAGCTGCCTCCGTACTAGATGAGGTGATCGGTCGAGCGGTGAATCCTCAAGGGATCGTAGCTGTTTGGGGAGTAACGGTGGAACTCACTGTAAAGTACCGTAAACCGATCCCCATAGGGCAGACTCTGACGGCTATTGGCCGAATCACGAACCGGAAAGGCCGTTTCTTCGAAGGTACAGGGGAAATTCTCCTGTCCGATGGAACGGTAGCCCTTGAAGCCAAGGGTCGTTACATGGAGCTACCCCTGGAAAAAATCGCTCAATCGGAAATCGACGCGTTGGAGTGGGGAGTGGTCCCGTTACCGGAAGATCCGAAGGAATTGGAGCTGCCTCGGACAACCTAGTAGGCCTTCGAGGCCTTTGGTCTATCTTCTATTGGGTGAGATACCGGATACTTTCTCTGATCTTTTGTTTCAAGGTTTCCAGAGGAAGAGTCTGTATCCGACTAGAGAAAGGTTCGAAGGATACATTCCCCGTGTACCCTTTCTCAAATAGACGCAGTACCTGCGCTTTACTATTCATTCGATCCGTAGGGGTTGGAAGGATCCTATGTTCATCCCGCAGGTTTTCTTTTGGTAGGGGATCCTCTACTCCGGAAATATGGACTAGACCAATTTCTTTGGCCGGTATGCGTACTCCCAGGTCTTCCAGGGTGTCGGGTCCCAGGTAATGATGAAAGGTGTCGAGAAGTAACCGGTAGCAGGAGAACCCACTGGAACGAATCATATCGAGAGCCTCTTGGGCGGAACTAAGGGAAGAGATTTGAAATCCCAAGGGCTCAACTATGCCCGTGATACCTGCGGATTGAAACAAGGGTCCCATCTCATGGAGTGCTTCGATTGTTTCTTTTCGGATCTGCGCTGGTTTACGAGTATCGGTAGGATCGTTGTTCGGACAAAGCACTAACGCGGGACAACCAATCTCCTTCGATAAATCTAGCAACCGTTTCAATTCTTCCATAACAGGTTTCCGCATAGTGCCGAGATTGAATTTCTGGATCGCATTGATCGTTATGATCGATACCTCTCGTTTGGTACATAGGGTTCTTACCTCTTTAGGGGTATACGAATCGATGATCCCTACGCCCGGTAAATCGTTTCGAAGTTCTATTTTAGTGATGTTGAGAGATAGGGCGAGATCAATAAACTCTTTCAAGCCAAGATGAGGAGCAAGGATCCTATTTAGTGCAAAGCTTTGGGTTGGAATCATACGGTACCTCCGAAGTTGAGTATAAAGTCATTATATATTTGAAAACGTTTGCAATCAAGGGGAACTTCCTCCTGCCATAAAACGCAAAGGGGACTTGCGCAATTTGCAAACGTTTACTATAATTTTCTCGATGGATGCGACGATCAAAGACATCGCTCGAATCGTGAAAGTTTCCTATGCCACTGTTTCTAGAGCTCTGAACAACAAGCATGGAGTCAAACCTGAGACGAGGAAGCGTATCCTGGAAGAGGCTCGGCGATTGAATTACCGGCCCAACGCTATTGCTAGAGGTCTGGTAAAGAAACAGACCCATTCCATCGGGCTGGTAATCCCCGATATCACGAATCCATTCTATCCAGAAGTTGCCCGGGGGGTGGAGGATGCTGCGCAAGAGGTAGGGTACAGCGTATTCCTTTGCAATACCAATTGGGAGAAAGATCGGGAATTACGGTACATTGAACTATTGACGAGCAAGAGGGTAGATGGGCTCATCATTGCCCCTGTATCGGAAACAACGGAAACGCTCCAAAGATTCCTTCGATCCGTTCCGGTAGTATACGTAAGCACGACTTCAGTGGCAGACCATGAAAGTTACGTTACTATCGATAACATAAAGGGAGGGTATCTAGCTACAGAACTATTAATTCGTACGGGGAAAACCCCTGTGGCTTTCATCGGTTCTGAGGAAGACTCACATACTCTACAGGAAAGGCTTGAAGGGTACAAACAAGCTTTGAAGGATTATCACCAGCCGGTGGACGAGCGATACGTCCGATACGGAAATTTCAAACGGGAAACAGGGTCTCGATTCATAAAGAAAATGGTATTAGAAGGGGTGAAACCGAAGGGTGTATTCGGAGAGAACGATTTATTGGCTATCGGGATTATACAGGGAGCCAAGGAAATCGGATTGGCCATTCCCGAGGATCTCGCGGTAGTGGGATTCGACGACATCCCTCTTGCTTCCTTTCCTGAGATAAGTCTCACCACGATCGCTCAACCGAAGTACGAGATGGGTCGATACGCTGTGGAAATCCTTTTGAAACGCATAGGTCTGGAAGATACGGGATCTTTTCCAAGACAACGACTCATTCTAGAACCCAACCTCGTTAGACGAAATAGCGCCTGAGGAAGCTAGAAGATGTCATCGTAAAGTGGGCATTAGTTAGTGCAAACGTTTTCAAATACATTGAGGGAGGCTTGTATGGCAAGTGGAAAAATGAAAGCGGTTCGGTTGTATGCCGACTGGGATCCTCGGCCTGGATTCAAACTAGGACCGAAGGACATCGACAAGAAACAAACCTACCTGGGCAGCAAGGTCTGGAGAAATCCAAAACTGAAGATTGAAGAAGTCCCCATTCCTAAACCCGGACTAGGCCAAGTGCTGATCGAGGTAAAGGCCTGTGGAATCTGTGGAAGCGATGTTCACATGGCACAGGCGGATGATCAGGGGTACATCTGGTATCCCGGGCTTACCGGTTTTCCCTGCACTCTGGGGCATGAGCTTTCTGGTGTGGTAGTGGAAGCGGGAGAAGGAGCCTTTGACAAGTATACCAACAAACCCTTCAAGGGGGGGGAAGCAGTATGCGCAGAGGAAATGGTATGGTGCGGTCGGTGCAGGCCTTGTGCCGATGGGTATCCCAACCACTGTGAGCGGTTGGATGAAATTGGGTTCAATATCGACGGTGCGTTTGCCAAGTACATCGTGCTGGATGCCAAACTCCTCTGGAACTTGGAACCTCTAAAGAAACGGTACTCGGGGAAAGAACTCTTCAAAGCAGGAAGTCTTTGCGAACCAACATCGGTAGCGTACAACGCAGTGATAGAACGGGGTGGCGGAATCCGACCGGGGGACTCGGTTGCGATCCTAGGAGGAGGCCCTGTAGGGCTCGCTGCCTGCGCGATTTTGAAAAAACAGGGTGCTGCGCGAGTAATTCTATCGGAACCAGAAGAAGGTCGGGTAGCGGTTGCCAAGAAACTAGGGGTAGATTACGTGATTAATCCCAAGAAAGAAAGTTTCGCCCAGAAAGTCCTGGAATACACCAATGGAATGGGAGCCAATCTGTACCTGGAAGCCACAGGGTTACCCACCGTGGTATGGCCGGAGATCGAGGAGGCTATCTGGTATGGCCGGGCGTTGAACGCTACCGTAGTAATTGTGGCTCGGGCAGATGCGAAGATCCCTGTGACGGGTGAAGTGTTCCAGGTTCGCCGTGCGCGGATCGTGGGTTCTCAAGGACATTCCGGGCATGGGAATTTCCCGCGAGTGATCGAGTGCATGGCTTCCGGCATGGATATGACTCCCATGATCACGAAGGAAATCACCTTGGAGCAGGTTCCAGAGCATATTATTAAACTCCAAACCGACCGCAAAGAAACGAAGATCACCTGCATCATGTAAGAAAGAAAACTGAAGGAGAATCAAATGGCAGAAAAAAAATGGATCACCACGGAACATCCCGCCATCGTGTTCGAGGATAATTCCGTTGGCAGACTGAAGAAACAAGTCTGGGACATGACGGAGAAGGAACTGGACAAGGTGTTGGCTGAGTATGAGATTCCTTCTCCCTCCGAATTGGGGAAGGCGGGTTGCTACATCCAGAACACTCCTCGGGTGAAGTGCATCGAAAAACGAAAGAAGAACGATATTGTGTTCGTTCCCATCGGGTGCACGGAAAACCATGGAATGCATGCCAACTCGGGTCTGGACACCTTTATGGTGACCCAGATCCTGGAAGGGGTACGGAGATACACCGCAAAGAAGGGGTACGAGGTGAACCTTGCTTTTCCCCCTCTTAACTATGGAGGTCATCCCTACCATCACATGGGAATGCCGGGCACCATTATCATGCCGAAGGAAGTGGTGGAAGAGACTCTCATTTACACGATGCTTGGCCTATGGAACGACGGGTATCGGAAGATCATCATGGTGAACAACCACGGTCACCTCTGGATGCTGGAGTCGGCAGTCCAAGAGTTCATGAAACGGTTCCAGCTGCCCGGAATCTTCCAGGCCCTAGATTGGCATAGGGCGGTCCGAGAGTTCTTCTTCCCTGTAAATCGGCCGAACAACTTAGAGACGAACTTCATCCACGCGGATGAGAGCGAGACTTCAGTAGCGTTACTCCTGTTCAAAGACATGATTGACATGAGCGTGGTAGAGGATGCGGAGGGAATCCAGTTCCTACCCGAAGGGCACTTCGACACGTCCGTGGAACCCTTCCGACGGCCGCACCGGTGGAGCGAAGGGGAAGGGCATTTTGCTATCGAACGGTTCGCTACTCCGCAAGGGGTAGTGGGGAAACCGAGTCTATCCAAACCCGAAAAAGCAAAGCGTCCTATCGTGGCAATTTTGAAATACCTAACCCTTCTGGTGGAACAGATCCTGGAAGTGTTCCCTGCGGGGACGGTACCCCCGGTGGACAAGGTAACCCTTCGGGACCCGAAGGAGTTAGAGCCTTTCTTGAAAGAGCCTTTCAGCCCCGGATGGAAAAGTGTCTATGAGTTGCCCCATGTGGGGCCCTTCCACAAGTTGTAGGAGATTCCTATGGGTGGAAAAGTGAGAATCGGTGTGATCGGAGCCGGCCGTATTGGTCGGCTCCATGCCCAAAACATCGTGAGAAGGATTCCGGAAGCGGAGGTAGTGGCGGTATCCGATGTGGTGAAAAAGGCGGCGGAAGATTGTGCCGCCTCCCTTGGCATTCCACGCGCGTACGAAGATCCTAGGAGAATTCTGGAAGATCGATCAATCGAGGCTGTGCTCATTTGCTCTAGTACCGATACCCACTCGACGTTGATCGAACAGGCGGCGGAAGCGGAAAAGCACATCTTCTGTGAGAAACCAATCGATTTCGATCTCAACCGGATCGACAGGGCCCTCAGTAAGGTGGAAAAAGCTAAAGTAAAGTTACAGATCGGTTTCAACCGGAGGTTCGACCATAACTTCAAGAGAGTCCGACAAGCGGTGGAGGAGGGGAAACTGGGGAAATTGTATTCCCTTCGCATCATTAGTCGAGATCCTGCGCCTCCTCCGATCGAGTACGTGAAGGTGTCTGGAGGATTGTTCCTCGATATGATGATCCACGACTTCGACATGGCTCGATTCCTCACCGGAAAGGAAGTGGAAGAAGTGTATACCCTCGCTGGGGTGATGGTGGATCCGGAAATCGGGAAAGCAGGAGACGTGGATACAGCCCTCGTTACTCTCAAGTTCAGCGATGGAACCATTGGATCCATCGATAACTGCCGCAAGGCTGTTTTCGGGTACGATCAGCGAGTTGAGATCCTCGGTTCGGAAGGGATGATCTTAACCGAGAACGATCGCCCGAACACGGCTCGTTTGGCCACTTCTAAAGCGGTCTGTGAAGATCTTCCCCTATTTTTCTTCCTGGAGCGTTACACGGAGAGTTACGTCTCCGAGATCCAAGCCTTCGTTACCTGCATCCAGAAAGACCTAACTCCACCGGTTACCGGGAAAGATGGCCGGGTCCCCGTTGTTATGGGAAAGGCTGCTCGACTGTCCTACGATCAAAAGCGACCGGTAAAGTTGAGCGAGATAGGATAGTGAGGTACTGGGAGAGGGTATCTCACGAAGGTAGCGTTTAATAAAAAGCCGGCAAAACGCCGGCTTTTTTACTTTTCCTTTAGATGTGATTAGCTTCTTTTGATGTTCTTCCGCACGTCTATGATTACCGCGACCACAATGATGATGGCTCGCATCACCTGCTGGAAATCCGCAGAGACGTTCAAAATATCCAACCCATTCTTCATGACCCCAATGATGAGGGCTCCGATTAACGCTCCGCCTGCGCTACCGATTCCTCCCGAAAGGCTCGTGCCTCCAATGACCGAAGCCGCGATAGCATCCAACTCGTAGCTCATTCCCAAACCTGGTTGACCCGATCCAATCCGCGCGGTTAGTACAATGGAAGCGACGGCGCTAAGGAATCCGGCGTAGGTGTATACCAGAAGAATGTAACGGTTCGTGTTGATGCCCGACACGATGGCAGCCTGAATGTTGCTCCCTAAAGCGTAGGTATACCGGCCCCAGAGGGTATGTTTCAGAATGACGTGGGTAATGAGCACACAGATCAAGAGAACCCAGGCGGGATTGGGAATCCCGAATAGAGAGCCCTGTCCTATGATTTCAAACTGGGGGATGAGGCTTCCCCTTGGTCTACCTTCCGAATAGATGAAAGCCCAACCTCTAGCGAAAGTCATCATCCCTAAAGTGGCTACAAAGGGGGGAATCTTAAACTTGGCGATGAGCCCGCCGTTGATGAATCCGCCAAAGGCACCGATAAGTAGCCCGATCAGGAGCACGGGCAGTACGGGCCATGGTTGCCCTCCCTTGAAGAGGCGATCCGCGGCCGTAGGGGATTGCAAAAGACTCGCCACCACAACGGATACGATAGCCACGATCGCACCAGAGGAAAGGTCGATCCCGGCCGTGATGATCACCATCGTGACCCCTAGAGAGATGATTCCAATAACGCTAATCTGCCTCAGAACGTTCAGAAGGTTGGTTATCCGCAGGAACACGCCTCCCGAGAGAACAGAAATAACAAGGATCAGACCTATAAGGATGAATAGGATGCTGTACTTTTTCAAGATAGATAGTAGATGGGAGTTAAGTCGAGACACCTGAAACCTCCATTCCAACGAAATTAACGGGCTCCCTCGTAGGTTGCCAACGGTTCACCGGTAGCCATATGAAGGATCTTTTCCGGTGTAGCTTCTTCTCGGGTCAACTCTCCGATCTTTGCCCCCTCGTGCATCACCACGATTCGATCGGACATGGCTAGAATTTCGGGCATTTCCGAAGAAACCAAGATGATAGCTTTCCCCTCTTGAGCAAGGGTAGACATCAATTTATAGATCTCTGCCTTTGCCCCCACATCGATTCCTCGAGTAGGTTCGTCCAGGATCAAAATCTCTGGTGATGTAGCTAACCATCGACTGACCAACACTTTCTGCTGATTCCCCCCGCTGAGGAACATTACCTGCTGTTCCAAATTGGGTGTCTTGATACTCAACGTCTGGACGGCTTTTTCACAGATGGAATGGATTTTGGAGTGGTTGATCAGGAATCCCTTCAAGTGTTCCTTCAAACTTGCGATGGCGATATTGTCCCGAACGGATAGATTCAAGTAAAGGCCACTCCGCTTGCGGTCCTCCGTTAGAAAGGCCATACCATTGCGGATGGCATCGTAGGGGCTATGGATGTCTACCACTCGTCCTTTGATTCGAATAGTGCCTTTTTCTTTAGGGTAGATACCAAAGAGGGTTTCCATCACTTCCGTTCGCCCGGCGCCCACGAGTCCTGCGAATCCTAGGATTTCCCCTCGTCGCAGAGTGAAGCTTACATCGTGGAAGACTCCCCAGCGACTCAGCCCCTCTACCTCTAAAATGGTCTCACCGATCTGTGCCTTGCTCTTCTGGAAGAATTGATCGATGGAACGCCCCACCATCATCTTGATCAGCATTTCGCGGTTCAACTCGGAAGTTTTGCGGCAATCGATCAGCTCTCCATCCCGGTACACGCTTACCTCGTCGGTAATCTTGAAGATCTCGTCCATTTTGTGACTGATGTATACGACCGCAACTCCTCTGGCTTTGAGGTTGCGAATGATTTCGAACAGATGATCTACTTCTTTCTCTGTCAGTGCCGATGTAGGTTCGTCCATAATTACCAGCTCGGCGTTCCGGGATACGGCTTCGGCGATTTCCACCAATTGCATCTGGGCTACGCTCAACTCTCCCATGATGCGGCTGGGAGGGATGTTGATTTTCAATTCCTCCAAAATTTTCCCTGCTTCCCGATCGATTGCTTTATGGTCGATCAGACCGAATCGGTTCAGGATTTCCCTTCCAAGGAAGATATTTTGAGCCACGGTCATGTATGGCAGAGGACTAAGTTCCTGATGGATCATGGAGATACCTTTTTGCAGGGCTTCATGGATCGAATTGAAAGATACCTCCTCCCCTTTAAACCGAATGATCCCCGCGTCAGCTTTATATAGCCCGATGGCTACTTTCATCAGAGTGGACTTTCCCGCACCGTTTTCCCCCATGACGCCATGAACAGTGCCAGGTTTGACTCGAAGATCTACACCTTTTAGAGCATGCACACCGGGAAAGTGTTTGTGAATACCAATCATCTCTAGGACGTACTGATTCACTTTACCCCCTTTCGGTTTTTTGACTTTTGTACTGAAAAAGAACAGGGGCTTGGACATCCCAAGCCCCTGGAAGGGCGCGTTACTTCTTGTACTTAGTATAGTTCTCTTTCGTGACAGGTTCGAAGGGGATTTCTACGAACTTCGGAACTTGCTCACCCTTGATGAGCTTCAAAGCGGCCTGTACGCCTCCTCGTCCCTGGGCTCCTCCGTTCTGGAACACCGTCATGTCCAACCGGCCTTCTTCGATGAACTTGAGGGCGTCAGAGGTAGCATCCACACCTGTGACGACTACCTTGTTCTTCATCTTCTTTTCTTCCAGAACGAGAACGGCTCCAATGGCCATTTCATCATTGTTAGCGATGATCGCATCGATCTTATCTCCACTCGCTAGCCAGTTTTCCACTACCGCCACGGCTTCCGGTCTCTGGAAGTTTGCCGTCTGCTCGCGGATCACTTTGATGCCGGGGTATTTGGCCAGTTCATCCTTCGTTCCCTTGGTCCGTCCAATCTGGGGCGCAGACCCAAGGGAGCCCAAGAGAATGGCCACGTTCCCTTTCCCATTCAGTTTCTTTGCCACGAAATCGGCCTGCAGCTTGCCCGCTACCTCTTCAGGCGAGGCTACGGCTACTACCTTAGCCCCTTGCAGAGCGTCATCGTTGGGTTTACGGTTCACGTATACGAGGGGAATCTTCGCGTCGTTACAAAGTTTGGTGATCCGAGGAGCGATCGTCTGGTCGATCACGTGGATAAGGATGGCATCTACCTTCTGGGTAATGAAATTCTCAACTTGTTTGATCTGCTCATTGGGATCCCGTTTCCCATCCATCGCAATGACTTCTGCTCCCACCTTGGTTGCTTCATCCTTCAGTTGATCCAATAGGTACCTCATGAACACGTCGTTGAAGTCCTCGATGGTTACCCCTAGGCGGATCTTTTTTGCCGCCCCTGTTTCTTTGGATCCGCCGGCGAATAGCAGGGATCCTGCCACCAGGAGTAGGATTAGAGCGCCAAGTACCTTTTTCATACAGCCTCCTCATTAAAGTGTCTTCGTTTGCAAACTGCAAACGTTTGCATAGTCAGGTAGACAGAACACTCTCCTGTACTGAAGAGGTTTGACTGTCTCCTGATGTCCTTAATGATAAGGGGTCAACTTGGAGTTGTCAAATAGTTTTTAAGGTCTGCGCATGATACAGTATGGAACATGCGGTATATGATTCTCTTCCTAGTAGCCACTTTTCTTCTCTCTTGCGGGAAGGAAAGTATAGACCAAGGACAGGGTAGCAACGATTTTTTATGGACCCACATAAATGACTTTCTGTATCAATTGCAAGAGATAGATCTAAACGCGGTCGCACAAAGCAAATTTGATCTGGTCATTATCGATTATTCAAGGGATGGTACGGAAGCTAACAAATTCACTGCAGGGGAGATTGCTTATTTAAAAAATTCTCCCGGGGGTCCCAAAAAGGTAATGGCTTATTTAAGTATTGGAGAGGCTGAGAATTATCGATTTTACTGGAACTCTGACTGGGATTCTAATCAGGATGGATATCCCGATGCGAAAGCTCCGAATTGGTTAGGCCCCATGAATCCCGATTGGCCAGGAAACTATAAGGTACGTTACTGGGATCCGGAATGGCAGTCGCTCCTTTTTGGAAACAGCGATAGCTATCTGGATAAAATCATTGATGCAGGCTTTGATGGAGTTTACCTGGACCTGATCGATGCGTACGAGTACTGGGGAGTAGGGGGAGAAAGCGGCTTAAATCGTTCCGAAGCCGCTTTGGACATGGTATCCCTTGTGAAAAAAATTGCGGAGTACGCGCAGAATGTGAAAGGGAAGCGAGATTTCGGTGTGACCCCCCAAAATGGAGAAGGGTTATCCATCTATCCCGATTACTTGTCGGTAATCACGGGAATCGGAAAAGAGGATGTTTGGTACTACGACACTGAGGCTCAAGATTCTTCCGTTATTGGGGAAGTGTTGGAACACTTGGACCGAGTTAAAAATGCGGGGAAACTAGTCCTAGTGATTGATTATGTCACTAGATCTGATCTTGTTTCCGACTTTTACCAAAAAGCTAGGACTAAAGGCTATGTTCCGTATGCCACAACCCGAGAACTTAATCAAATGACCATACATTCTGGTTTTGAACCAGATTGAACACGGATCCTCGGGGTGGGCCTTTTTGTAGAACCCGTCCGTTGCGCTTGATACGCCCTTCCTCCTAAACTCTTTTTATGGGCCTTTTCTTTCGATCAACCTGGGAACTCCTTTCGGAAACCACCTCTTTCATCAACATGCGGGAAGATGCAGATCAGTATCAAGACACGTTGCGGAACTGGAGACGGAGACTTCAGGAAGGTTCACGGGATCCAGAGATCCAAAGACAGGTTCGGGCAGAAATTGTAGCGGTTAGAAAATCCTTTCGTCAGAGTGGGTACGATGTGTCCCTTGGATCTCTCGACATACAGTGCGATGGATTTCGTAACGAAACATCGCTGAATGAAGGATACAAACGGATTGTCATCCTAATTGCCGACCAGGAGGTGTTCTATGAAGTTGGCGATGGAAACCATTTGGATTTGTGGGAAGCATTGGAACAGAAAACCAGGAAATTGTCTCTTCGGGGAAACCGTGAATATCACCACTTATGGTACCTATGGAAAGAGAGAGTATTGATTCTTTCCGGCGCGGATTCCGAACCCAAAGAAGCCTTCGATCGATTTTGTAAAATAGTGGAAACCAAGAAGTTGTTTCTATTGTCGGCATTGAAAAAGTTGCGATAAACTGTTCCTGCGGAGGCACTATGAGATTACCGATACCTAAGACAGAAGATGATCTGGATCTCCTTCTTTCTAGACCGGATGAGGAACTATCCGATTTCTTGGGAAGATGGAAAGGCGATATCCTTATTCTGGGGATAGGAGGCAAGATAGGAGTTACGCTGGGAATGGCTGCTGTTCGAGCCACCCGTGAAGGAGGGGTGAATCGAAAAATCTATGGGGTTTCCCGTTTTACCGATCAAAGGAGTCTGGAAAAATTAAAACGGATCGGGGTAGAAACGATTCCTTGCGATCTTTTAGACCGCAAAGCGGTAGAAAGCCTTCCCGATGCTCCCAATGTTATCTTTATGGCAGGAAAAAAGTTCGGTACCGAAGGAGCCGAAGAGCTTACTTGGGCTATGAATACGGTAGTTCCTACCTATGTGGCTGAACGATACCGAGAAAGCCGTATCGTCGTGTACTCTACCGGCTGTGTGTACGATTTCCTATCTCCCACTTCGGGAGGTGCGGTGGAAACGGATCCTGTAAACCCCTACGGGGATTATGCCCAATCCGCCTTAGGTAGAGAACGGGTATTCCAATTCTTCAGTAAAAAGTTTCACACCCCGGTGTGCATCCTTCGTTTAAACTACGCTATCGACCTGCGATATGGGGTTCTGCGAGACATCGCGGAGCGGGTATGGAAGGAGGAACCCATCCCGCTCGCCGTGGGGAATTTTAACTGCATCTGGCAAGGGGATGTGATCCGGCAGACCTTGCTTTCTTTCCCCTATTGTTCTTCTCCTCCGCGGATTCTCAATATCACGGGGCCCGAAACAGTATCCGTGCGTTGGGTAGCTCTCGAGTTCGGTAAACGATTTGGGAAGACACCTCGTTTCGAGGGTACCGAGGGGGACCGAATGTACTTGAGTAATGCGGGAGTGTCGGCCTCCCTCTTTGGGTACCCGAAAGTTACCCTTGTGGAAATGATCGAGTTGGTAGCACGGTGGGTTGCGGATGGCGGAGCTTATTTGGGGAAACCTACACATTTCGAGGTAGTGGACGGAAAGTTTTAATTTAGGAGGTTCCATGCATATTCAGAATCTTCCAAGTGAAGTTCTTACAACCCTTCGGGAAGGTACAGTGATTCCTGCCATACCTCTTGCACTGGATGCTCGAAGGCAGTACGACACGCGGAGGCAGCAGGCTCTGGTGCGGTACTACCTAGACGCAGGGGCAGGGGGGCTAGCCGTAGGAGTCCATACCACTCAGTTCGAGATTCGGGAGCCGAAGTTCGATCTATTTGAACCTGTGCTTTCATCGGTTTCCCGCATGATGGACGAACATGCCCAAAAAAGGGGGCTTCATCCCATAAAGATTGGCGGCATCTGTGGTAGGACGGATCAAGCCCTCAAGGAGGCAGAGTTTTTACGGACTCATGGCTACCATGCGGGGCTTTTAAGTCTTTCAGCGTTTCCCAACGATCCTATTGAGACTCTTTTGAACCATTGTCGAAAAGTAGCAGAGGTGCTTCCTCTCTTTGGGTTCTACCTGCAACCTTCCGTAGGTGGGAGGATTCTCCCGTACGAGTTCTGGCTCAAGTTTGCCGAAATCGATAATGTAGTGGGAATCAAGATAGCCCCCTTCAACCGGTACCAAACCCTAGACGTGGTTCGAGCTGTCTGCGATTCCGGTCGAGAGCAAGAAATCGCGCTCTATACGGGAAACGACGATCATATCCTACTCGATTTAGTGACCGAGTACCGAATCCAACGATCTCGCGGATCAGCGAGCGAAGGGAAGGTTCGCATTGTCGGTGGTCTACTTGGTCAATGGAGTGTGTGGACGAAGAAGGCTGTGGAGCATCACCGTTGGGCTCGAGAATTGGCTAGAAAGAGCGCACCCGTTCCACAAAAATACCTTACGCTTGCGGAGGAGCTTACCGACGCGAACGGAGCGATTTTCGACGTAGCCAACCGTTTCGCCGGTTGCATCGCGGGCATCCATGAGGTTCTTCGTCGACAAGGATTCCTGGAAGGAACCTGGTGTTTGAATCCAAAAGAAACCCTTTCTCCTGGTCAGGCAGAGGAGATCAGTCGCGTCTATCGCTCCTATCCCCATTTAACGGACGATGAGTTCGTTCAGGAACACTTGTCCGAATGGTTCATGTAGGATAGTAGTTTAAAAGAATTTAGTTTTCAAGAATTAGGCGGGGCCTCTTTGTAAAGAGGCCCAAATACAGTTCTGCTTTAACGAGAAAGTTCGCTTTTCTAGTCTGTCGCTTTTCTACGGAATATTCCTTTAATTGCTCCTACGAGGTTCCGGAACCACACGGTTCGGTTCACAATGACGAACACGGTTACCAGGAAAATAGCCAGGCAGATCGGGCGAGTAAAGAAGGGAACCAGACTCCCATTGGAAAGGACAAGGGATCGACGAAGGTTCTTGTCCAGGATGTCTCCCAGGATGATCCCCAGCACCATGGGTGCCATGGGGTACTCCATTTCCCTAAGGATAAAACCGAGAAGACCAAACACGATCATGACCCCCACATCGAACAATCGGGCTTGTAGTGCGAAAGAGCCTACCACGCAGAGAACGAAGATGATGGGCATCAGCTTCTGTCTTGGGATGAGGAGAACCTTTACCAGAGACTTCACCATAGAGAGTCCCAACACATACATGGCGATCGTTGCCAGTAACACCATCGCCACTACCTCATAGATGAAGGTAGGGAACTCTACCAGAATCAAAGGTCCTGGACGGATTCCGTGTATTAGCATGGCACCCAATAGAACAGCTGCCGGAGCCGAACCCGGGATCGCAAGGGTGAGAACGGGGATGATGGCGCCGGGCACACAAGCGTTGTTTCCGGTTTCAGCAGCAAGGAGCCCTTCCACGTTCCCTTTCCCAAAGGACTCTCGTACCTCAGGAGGGGCGGATCGTTTGGTCAAGTCGTAGGAAACCCAGGCCGCGATATCCTCTCCAACCCCAGGAATAGCGCCAATAAAGGTTCCCACGAGTCCCGAACGGATAATGGTTTTCCAATACTTTAGTACTTCTTTCCACTTAGGTATCACCCGGGTAATCTTTGTTTTTACGACCTCAAACTTGGTGAATCGCATGACAGTGATGATTTCGGCGAAGCCAAAGGCTCCAACCATGGCTGGGATGAGGGAGATCCCGCCCGAAAGTTCCGTGCTACCGAAAGAAAACCGCACATACGCATGAATCCCCTCCATTCCGATCATGGCCACGAAGAGTCCCAAAAATCCCGCGATCCAGCCTTTTAACGGATCCTTGGGTGCTGTAAGGTTACCGCAAATCACGATTCCAAAGATGGCAAACCAGAAGAATTCGAAGGATTGGAAGCTCAACGCGACGGAACCGATCATGGGAGTGAAGATAGCTAGGGCGAGCATACCAATCACGGAACCGAGGAAGGAGCCAGTAGTGGCAATTCCGATGGCTCGACCTGCTTCGCCTTTCAATGCCAAGGGATACCCATCCACGGTCGTGGCCGCATTGGCAGGGGTACCGGGAATGTTCAGGAGGATGGCGCTGCGGCTTCCTCCATAGATGGCCCCGATGTACATACAGATCAGGATAAGAATCGCGTTATTGGGTGCCATATTGAAGGTAAGAGTGGTTAGGAGGGCTACTCCCATAGTTGCGGTCAGGCCAGGCAGCATCCCTATAATAATCCCTAGCTGAGTGGCCCAAAGAGCATCGAAGATGGATCTAGGGTTGAAGATTCCAATCACCGCATCGAAGAGCATTTTTAAGCCGGTCATGGTAGGTCTCCCTTACGGTAAGTTTACAAGGAACAGGTAGACGAACACCCCATACACGGTAGTCGAGGTGATGGCAGCCAATACCGCTGCCATGAGCACTTTCCGGATCTGGCTTTTAAACCTTTCCTTAAAAGAATACTCGAAGGTCAGCACAAAGATAAAGATGAACAATGTGGTAAGGAGAACAAAGTTCACGTGCCCCAGTAGGAGGGAATACAGGACGCAGATCAGGATGGTTTTCACCATGCGGTTGGTGGACTCATGGATGAAGAACCCTTTAATGGCTTCACCGGTTATTTGTTTTTTATGCCCCCCTTTTCGAATGGATCGAAAGAACATGATCCCTGAAAGAAAGGCTATGATGATCCCCAACAGGGCAGGAACGATTCCAGGTGCGGCGTAGGGATTCTTACTCTGCTCTGCCATGGTAGGCATCTTCAAAGAAAGAATTAGGACTATGATGCCAAAGGCCATTAGAATGATTGAGGTATAGAAGTCCGCTTTAGGCATGTTTTCTTCTTTCATAGGGCCCCCAGTAGGAAGTTTGTATGTTCAGGGCACCAGAAGGTAAGCGAGAAGAAGCAGTCTTAAAAGGAAATACACCGCGCCGCATCCCTCGCCCTGAAACAAAAAGAGCAGGGCAGTCGCCCTGCTCGAAATTGTACAAGTTTTTTTACGGTTTGGGAATTCCCACTGTATCGGGAGAGATCTTCGCCTTGCCCGCTTCGTAGTAGAGCCAAGCCACGGTCTGGTAATAATCGAATGCTTTCTTCTGCGCTTCTTCTCCATACACGGGGGCGAATACGGCTCCCCGGGCAGCGGCATACTCTTTCACTTTCTGGGAATTCATGATCACCTCTTTCCATGCCATTTCCATGGTGGTGATCACTTCCTGGGGGACGCCTCGAGGAATGAAGATACCAAAGTAGTTCATCCCGGGCTTGTAATCCTTGATCCAGTTGGTGATGGGAGGAATCGAACCTGTGTATCCGGTAAAAGTAAGAGGTTTATCCGAGAGAACTGCCAAGGGTCGAATCTTTCCACCCCGGATCATTTCCGCTTGCTCGCTTGCCAACTGGGGAGTCATCTGCACCTCTCCCGCCACCGTTGCGATCACCGCAGGGTTTCCTCCATCATAGGTAACATGCTTATACTGAATTCCAGTGTATTTGCGTAGGATTTCCATCGCGATATGGCCGGCGGAACTCTGTCCTGCCGTGCCTACGGGAATTTGACCTGGTTTCTCTTTGAAGGCTTTCAAGAGGTCGTCGAAGGTTTGATAGGGAGTATTGGGATTCACACCAAATACCATGACGTTGGCGATGCTCAAGAACAAATGCCAATCTTTTCGAATGTCTGTATCCAACATTCCCATGATCTTATAGACGGCCAGGTCGACGGCAGCTCCCGATGCCCAGGTGTACCCATCTTTCGGAGCATCTACCACGCTCTTCGTCCCCACCGAGCCCGAAGCGCCCGGCTGGTTCACGATAACGATCTTCGTTCCCAGGTAGGGTTCCAATTCTCCCGCGCAAACTCGGGTGATCTGATCGGTAGATCCACCTGCGCCCCAGGGAACGATGATGGTGATCGGTTTGGTGGGTTTCCACTTTCCCCCCGTATCCTCTTTCTTTCCCGCAGCGGTTACCACTGTGGCGACGAGAAGGCTCAGAATGATCAAGCTTATCAATAGCTTCGAGAATCTTTTCATACTCCCACTCCTTTCCTTAGGATTTTGCTTAAAATTAGTATATTCTCATGACAAAATGTATGTCAAGGAGAATATTCGAACACTTTCGGAGAGGGTCTTGTAGGGAAATGCCAGGCTGTAAGGACCTGCCTGATCAAAGGTTCGCCTTTGAGGATGGTTTGCTCCCCCAGCTCGATCAGTTCTTCTTTCTGGGAAAAATCGAACTCCGAATGCTTCTGGGGAATCCGTATTTCAAGATCAGGAATATCCCATTTAGGGTGTATTGGTCGATCGTTTCCTGCCACAGTTAGGGCACGGAAGAACACCGAAATCCCAGTGGGGAGGTCTTTCGGCTTCACCGATGTAAAGGGACTGCAGTTGATGGCGATTACTCGATGGTAACCCTTTTTACGTGCAATCCGGACGGGAAGATTGTTGAGGATCCCGCCATCTACCAGTAGATAGGGTGGGATGGATACGGGAGTGAAAATCCCCGGTACTGACATGGAGGCTCGAATCCCCTCTGCAAGAGGACCTGAATCTAGGATAATCTCTTTTCCCGTTAAAAGATCCGCAGCGTTACAGGCAAAGGGAGGGGAAGTGTCTTCGAATCGTTTGTTCTTGGTAAACTTCTTCAGGACATCGAGGATCTTCTTTCCACTATCAATACCCATCCCCCGAGAAAGATGATTCAACGCCTCCTGCGCTTGTAAGAACCGGAAAAAAGCACCATCCCCCAGCCTGAACGTGATTCCCTCCAAGTAGTCCCGAAGCTCGAACTCCTCCCGCACAAAGGTGTCCAGTTCCTGTGGGGTCATCCCCGCGCAGTAAAGCCCTCCAAGTATGGCTCCAATGGAAGTGCCTGCTATAAAAGAAGGGATTAGGTTTAAACGTTCCAAGGCCTTGAGTACCCCCACATACACAAGACCCCTGCCACCGCCACCCGAAAGTACTAGCGCCCATGGTTTCATTGTTACATGTTCCTTTTCGAGACCAACTTCATCATAGGAAGCTCAGTCGGTCAATATGGGAACATGCCACACGAACAGCTGGCCGAGAGGAACAGAGGATCCTTCCTTGCTCCGGAAAGGAAAAATCTGTAGAATGCCCCTATTCGCGGAGGAATGTGCATGAAGGCAATTGAACTGGCAAAAACCTATAACCCAAAGGATTTTGAGGATCGGATCTATCAGTTTTGGATGGATCGGGAATACTTCAAGCCGACAGGTCAAGTCGGGAAAAAACCTTACGTAATTGTGATTCCACCTCCCAATGTAACGGGAGTTCTCCATATGGGGCATGGACTGAACAATTCTTTACAAGATATCGTGATCCGATTTCATCGGATGCTAGGAGAACCTACCCTTTGGGTACCGGGTACCGACCATGCGGGGATCGCTACTCAAAACGTAGTAGAAAAGAAGCTTCGAGCTCGGGGGATAGATCGCCGTCAGTTGGGACGGGAACGATTCGTGGAGGAAACCTGGAAAACGGCGCTGGAACACAAATCCATCATTGTGCAGCAGTTGAAGAAGATCGGTTCCTCCTGCGATTGGAGTCGGGAGCGGTTCACATTGGATGAAGGGCTTTCCCGAGCCGTACGGGAAGTGTTCGTGGGGTTGTACGAACGTGGACTCATCTATCGCGGGAAATACTTGGTGAACTGGTGTTCCTCCTGTGGAACGGCTCTATCCGACGACGAAGTGGAGCATCAGGAAGCCCATGGAAAAATGTACCATATCCGGTATCCATTTGCCGACGGTAACGGCGGAATAGAGATCGCTACCACACGGCCAGAGACAATGTTAGGGGATACGGCCGTAGCGGTTCATCCAGAGGATCCTAGGTACAAAGGATACGTGGGCAAGCATGTAATTCTACCTCTCGTGGGCAGGAAAATTCCAATCATCGCCGATACGTACGTGGATATAAGCTTTGGTACGGGAGCCGTAAAGATTACTCCTGCCCATGACCCAAACGACTGGGAGGTAGGGAAGCGGCATAATCTTCAAATAGTGAATATCCTGAACCCGGACGGTACTCTCTCCAAGGAAGTACCCCCGCAATACCAAGGATTGGATGTAAAAACCGCTCGACGAAGGGTGGTGGAGGACCTGAAAGCGCAAGGGTATTTTATCGGGGAAAAGGACCATGTTCACCAAGTAGGGCATTGCTACCGGTGCGATACCGTGATCGAGCCTTACCTTTCCGAACAATGGTTCGTTCGGATGAAAAGTATGGCAAATAAGGCGCTACAAGCTTGGAAAGAAGGGAAAATCATTTTTTATCCCAGAAAGTGGGAGAATACCTATGCGCACTGGCTGGAAAATATCCGGGACTGGTGTATATCCCGGCAACTCTGGTGGGGGCATCGGATCCCCGTGTGGTACTGTGATGATTGCGGAGCTACTCTCGTGCTTCGAGAGGATCCAGACCGTTGCTCTAAATGTGGGAGCAAGAATATTCATCAGGATGAAGATGTCCTCGATACCTGGTTTTCTTCCTGGCTCTGGCCCTTCTCCACTCTCGGCTGGCCAGAAGAGACAGAGGATTTAAAAACCTTTTTCCCCACTACTGCCCTGGTCACGGGATACGATATCATCTTCTTCTGGGTTAGCCGGATGATCATGGCTTCCCTGGAGTTCATGGGAGAAGTCCCCTTCCGGGATATCTATATCACAGGGTTAGTTCGGGATATCCATGGTAGAAAGATGTCCAAATCTTTGGGCAATGGCATAGATCCTTTGGAGATCGTGGACGAGTACGGGGCGGATGCCATGAAGTTCACCCTCGCTTTCTTGGCAGCACAGGGTCAGGATGTCCTGATCAGCAAGGAAAGCTTTGGGGTAGGATCTAGGTTCGCCAACAAGATCTGGAACGCCAGTAGGTACCTTTTAATGAACTTAGAGGGTAGGCAACTCCTCGATTTCGAGCAGGTTTCCAAGACAGAGGTAGATAGGTGGATACTGCACCGGTTGAACGAGACGGCTGGGATCGTCCGGGAGGCTCTACTAGGGTACCGTTTCAACGAGGCTGCCTCCGCCTGCTACGAGTTTTTCTGGAACGAGTTTTGCGATTGGTACATTGAATCTACCAAATTGTCCCTCTATGCGGGTGATGATACTGAGAAGGATCGGGTAGTAACCCTCCTGTTAGGTATTCTGGAAGAGGCTTTGAGGCTCCTACATCCGTTCCTTCCCTTTTTAACGGAGGAAATATACCAGAAGCTTCCCAGTAGACAGGAAGCCTGCATCGTAGCTCCGTATCCGGAAAAACGGCCGGATCGAGTATTCCCGGACGAAGCGGAATCGTATGCGGTGCTGCAGGAACTCGTGCGACTGGTAAGAACCCTCCGGAGTGAGTTTACTATTCCCCCGGACCGCAAAATCCGGGTGGCAGTAAAGACAGAACCCGGGTTCTTTGCGGATGAGTATTTAAGGAGACATGAAGATCTCATTCGGCTGCTGGTAGGAGCTTCCGAAGTTACGATCGGAGAGTTCCAGCAACAGGAAAAGGGAAGTGTGGCCGTAGTGGGGACTGGTTTCGAAGCGTTTGTGTACATCCGGGACGTGATCGATGTGCCCAAAGAGATTGAGCGCCTCACAAAGGAAATCCGAAAAGCGGAAGCCTTCCTCGACTCGGTGAACAAGAAACTCTCGAGTAAAGGTTTCCTAGAAAAAGCTAGACCTGAGGTAATCGCAGAGCAACGAGCCAAGCAGGAAGAGACACAGCGGAAGTTAACCAAAATGCGGGAGTACCTCGCGGACCTGTCGTAAGAGAAAGTTCTAAGTAAAGATGCTCCGGGCCTCTTCCAATAGAGCTTTGCCTTCCGCTGGGGAAGAAACCACTGTTTGGATAATAAGACCGGTAGGTGAGAGGTGCTCCTTGATCCACCGGAAATCATCCTTCGAGAACGGACCCCGCAAGAGAAGCCTTCGTCCTTTTTCTTGAATTCGTTTCAAGTAAGGAAGCATTTCCGGGAGGCCCATTTCCCCCACGTCCCGATTGACCTGGAAAACTCCAATCTCCTTCACGGAAAGGAACTCTTCCACAAGGAAGAGGGAAGACGAATGCAGGTGTAAGAGGCTGTAGGGAAACTCCTGGGCAATCCTTCGGTCAGCAGGGAGGATGCAGGTTCGAAATAACTCCGGTGAGTACAGGGCGGAGGCATCTTCCTGCATTCGAACGATAGGGCCGGGAGCCCAAAGGCCGTATTGTTCTATTACAGTTCCACCTTCGAAGAATCCTGCTTCCCGGTGATGAGCTCGGGTAAGTTGGATGATGACTCGCGCGAGCTTCAAGGCGGTGTGTTTCACCCATTCGGGCTGTCCCAGACCATCGAGAATTGCGTCCTCGTGACCTCGGAGAACTCCAAGAAGGTCACTTACCCCGCGGAGAATGGGGATTCCCACTGGAATGGTGGTGCCAAATGACCGCTTCAGGGTTCTCACAAATTGGATGTAGGTGTGGAACCATGGGGAAGAGGTGAAGGAATCGAAGGATTTCAGTTCTTCGTGCGGAGCCTTTCGTTCCTCGGCCCAAAAACTTTCTCCTTTCCGTTTGATGCGGCATCCTACCATTCCTTCGATCCAGGGAATGGCTGGTATGGGAGCAACTCCCTTTAATAGATCGTCTTTCACTTCCAATAACCGGGAAAGGTAAGACCGGTAATCTTCGATACAGGCTTTGGGGTCCAATTGTTGGGGAGCGATGTACTGATCCTCCAGGATCCCCTTTAGGGCGGAAAAGCGTTGGAAAGGAAACCACCCTCCCACGTCGAAACCTAGCAAGGGAGCCGATAGAGGTTTGTTGTTCCAGAATGCGTAGAACTGTTCGATTTTTTGGTGGCGTTCCATATCATTTCGATCGGTCATGGGTAGCGTTTCCTTGAAAGGATAAAAAGGAGCCTCCTTTCTGAGGTTTTACTCGCTTTGGAGGCTCCCTTACGCTAGTTCGCCGTATAGCGCTGTACTGAAGGACTCCCGGGGTGAGCTATTTTTTCATCTGTATTCCGCTGAGGTACTTCTTGTACAGGGCTTCCTGCTGGGTTAGGAAGTCGAAGGTTTCCTTCGGTCCCATATAGGCAGCTGTCACGTACAAGGCATCGAAGGCCGCTTTCTGGTATTCTGGATTTTCCACTACCTTCTTTACCGCTGCGCTGAATCGATCGATGATTTCTTTCGGGGTTCCCTTGGGGAAAGAGTAGAAGAAGAATTTAGTGAAGGCGATATTATACCCCAGTTCCTTGAAGGTCGGTACATCGGGGAAGGCGGGGTTACGCTTGTCGGACAAAACTCCGATCGCCTTGAAATCACCGTTCTTTATGTAGTCCTTCACCAACCCATACTGGGTACCGATCACATCGATCTGTCCCCCCTTCAACGCAGCGGTTTTCGCGGCGGCTCCTCCAACATCCACGATGTTGAACTCTACCCCAGCCGCTTCCTGAAAAGCCAGCACATGCAGATGCGTGAAGCTTCCTACTTCAGTCGCGAAGGAGAGGGATTTCGGCTTTTCTTTCAGGATTTTTGCCAGTTCTGCCATGTTCTTATAGGGGGCCTTTGCGTTGGCCGCGAAAATGTTTGTTTCGTCTAGCACGGCAAGGGCTGCCACTTCGAAATCCTGGAAAGAATAGTCCGCCAAACCCAGCACCTTATTCAGTAACATACCGGGATGGAAGAACAGGGCCGTGTAACCATCGGGTGCGGCTTCTTTTACTTTGCGGGTACCGAGAGTTCCACCGGCTCCCCCGACATTCACGGTAACCACGCTCTGCCCAAGCTCCTTCTCGAGGTATTTCGCCAAGAGCCTACAGTTGATGTCTGTGTCTCCCCCTGCGCCTGCAGGTACCACCACCTGGATCGGCTTTTGGGGATACGCGGGCTTTGCGGCTTCTTTCCCTCCTGCGGCGAACAGTAAGGGAGATGCCATTAGCATCGCCAATAGAACCGCTACGCTTTTTTTCATACACTCCTCCTCACACTAAAATTTGTTTCTATTCCTTTAACCGAAGAAGGTCAATGACCTCTACGGTTTTTGCCTAGTAAATGCTCTGACCAAAATCGCGCCTCTGAAAAGGATGTTGTGTAGAACAACACCATAAGGTTTTCAGGTTCCAGATCCCGTTGGGCGAGCTCCCAGTCCTCCATTTCAGGTGGACCAGCCATGATCAATGTTTTACCCGAAGCTTGAATCATACGAAAGAGGGGTACTAGATCTTCCCAGGGTGGATTCGCCTCCTTCTTTTCTACAATAATCCCTTTAAAAGACTCGATACAATTTTCGCAGGGCTCAAGCCAGCGCAGAGCATGGGCTGGAGTAGATAGGAATAAAATACTAGGTATTCTTCCCGTTAACGGCTCATAGAACATTCTTTTTATCGGGACTATATGTTGAAACTCTATCCAGTAAGTATCTTTCCAGACTAAAAGAGGTGTGGGTGAGGAAAGAAAACAACCTCCCGCTATATATCCCAAGGGGGTAGGTTTTATTTTGTCCAAAATTCTTTGATAGAGAGAGATATAAATCGAATTGATTTGATCCATTACCTTTTCGAGGTTCCATAGACCTTCGGAAAGTGGTGCCTTTAGATTTTCTTTTCCCAGCAAGATAGCGAGAAGATGTATGGGCCCCGTGAAACAAGGCAGAGCCAGAGGGAGGTCTTTTACCCCCTGAGATACCTTTCCTAATAAGTCAAAGTACGTGTCTACCCATGGATTACTCGAGAGAATAACTTCCGGTGCCTCGCTCTTCTTTGTAAGTACTGTGAAGTCCAAGGGGTACAGCGAGTACCCATTTTTTGTAGTTCGGATGGTGCATCCACAAATAGCTTCCATCCAAGGGAAATCGGGGTAGATCTCCGCTGCCCAAGGAAAGGATGTGTTTAGAGTTGTCCACAGTTCATATTCTTGCTCTAGAGCCTTCAGGTCAAAGGCTTCTTGTAGATGAGAGGGCTGAAGTTCTATTCCCGTAGGAAAATTGTTCGCCGATGATCGAAGGGGATAGAATAAGAGGTTCGGTTTTAAGGAAACCTGTTTGGTCATGGAGCTACTCGAAAGAATTATCAGCAATAATCATGCCTTTTATGGTTCGCGTAAGATGAAATCATGGAACGTTCAGTGGGTAGATCGTATTTCTATGATTTAGATGAATTTAGGATAGACACCACGCATCGATACATTTATGGATACAGGAAAAGGAAAATATGGGATGTTGTTTCATCTTTGCATTGAGATGAAACATTTCCCTGGACAGGGTGAAAAGATACGGGTAAGATAATTGCATGATACGGATGCTACTCATTGCTCCTTATCAGGAGTTTGCCGATCAGTTCCAGCGAGTCTTTGAGGAACACAATGAGGCTCAAATTCAACAAGGGGTGGCACCCGAGAAGTATTCTCTTCATACAGTGGTAGCCAGCTGGCCGTCTGAGATACAAGGTCTTGATCTGGATTTCGAAGTGATCATCTGTAGGGGTTTCGTTTCCATAGAACTCCGGAGAATGGATCCATACATTCCAGTGGTGGAAGTGCCCGTGGCAGCCGGAGATCTCGTGCAGAGCCTCAAGAAGGCGAAGAGTGAGTTTCAAGCCAAACGGGTGACAGTAGTAGGTTCCCTCAACATGGTGATGGGGGTTGAAAAGTATGGCGACATCTTTGGGTTGGAAGTGCAACAGGTAGTCTTGAACTCCACCGATGAAATCCGATCGGCCGTGCTGGAGGCAGTGAGGCAAGGGACGGATGTGGTGATTGGAGGAGTTCGAACCTGCGCGTATGCCCGGGAATTGGGTGTCCCCTTCGTGCTTCTAGAGTCGGGTAAGGAATCGATGTGGCACAGCATCACGGAAGCCAAACGTCTCGCCCATGTAAGTCGGAGAGTGGAAGAACAATCGGAAAACTTGAAAGCCATCCTGAATAAATCTTTCGAAGGGATTATTGCGGTGGATGCATACCAGAAGATCACTGTTTTTAATCACGCCGCGTCTCGCTTGCTCTCCAAGTCTAGTATAGAGGCGTTGGGGAAACCAGTAGAGCAGATACTTCCTGGCCTAAAGGGGGCAAACATCACCGAGACGGAAGATGGTTCCATTCCCGAAATCCTTCAGTATGAAAAGAAACAACTCAGTGTTCGAGGGACATCGGTACGACTCAGGGGAGAAAGCATAGGGCGAATTTACACCCTCCAAGAGGTATCCAAAATTCAGGAACTGGAAACCCGGTTACGGGAGAAGATTTATCTTCGCGGACACTATGCGAAGCATACTTTCGAAGATATCATCGGAACTAGCCCCGCCATACTTTCGGCGATTCATACGGCCAAGCGCTACAGTGTGGTGGATTCGAATATTCTAATCCTTGGGAAGACGGGAACCGGCAAAGAACTCTTCGCTCAGAGTATTCACACGTATAGTCCTCGAAAAAACGGTCCTTTCGTGGCGGTGAATTGCGCTGCCCTGCCAGAAACCCTTTTAGAGAGTGAATTGTTCGGGTACGTGGAGGGTGCTTTTACCGGAGCTTCCAAAGGAGGGAAGCCTGGTTTATTCGAACTAGCACACCGGGGAACGTTATTTTTGGATGAAATTTCCGAGATACCTCCTAAACTTCAAGGAAGACTTTTACGGGCCATCCAGGAAAAAGAAATCATGCGGTTGGGGCATGATAGGGTGATCCCCGTGGATGTGCGGATCATCGCTGCTTCTAACAGGAACTTGCTAGATCTGGTTAAAACGGGAACTTTCAGAGAAGATCTTTATTACCGGATCGATATCCTCACGTTGGAACTTCCCGAGTTGTCCGATAGAAGGGAAGATATTCCTGCCATCGCAGAATACTGGATCCAACATTTTACTGCACAGTTTGGGCTGCCTCCCGTTAAACTCACCGATCGAGCCAAACGCAAGTTGATGATGTTGGAGTTTCCTGGAAACATTCGACAATTGCGAAACCTATGTGAACGGTTGGTTGTTTTAAGTCAGTGCCAAGTGATTGACGAGCGGGATGTAGAAGTCGCGGTCGCTAGCTATCCTACAGGTACCGTGACCGTACAACCAGTGGTAAACACTTTCAAGGATTCCCTGCAACAGTTCGAACGAGAACGGGTGTTAACGGCATTGAAGCAGGCGTCGTACAACAAGAACATCGCGGCGAAGACATTGGGGATCAGTCGAACTACGTTGTGGAGGAGGATGAAGTCCCTTGAACTGATTTGAAACATTTTGAAAATCCTGTTCCACAGGTGCAGAGCATGAGGCTTTGGGTGATGAGGAATGTCTTGCTATCTCTTTAGTATTGAAAGAGATAAATTACTTCCTTAGATTGGCATATGTTTTGCTTAATACTTTAGGGAGGATAGTGGACATGCGTGTAGATACTAGAAAACGTGATCTCTATTTGGGAATTGGGTTTTTACTCTTTTCGTTTGGGGTGTGGATCGCTTCTTTATCCATCAAACATTTGGTTGTGGCTCGAATCAGTTCTTCCTTCGTTCCACAGCTCGCTGCGATAATTTTAGCCGTACTTAGTATCATTCTGATTCTTCAGTCAGTGTTCGGAGCACCGAAGAGTTCTGCGGAAACTGAACCAATTGCTGACCAGGAGGGCCAATCTGCTTCTAAACGAAAGAGAAGGGTGCAACTGACCTTCCTTTTGATCCTCTTCTATTTGCTCCTTCTGGAGCCAGTCGGATTTCTCATCACCACTGCCCTCTACTTGTTCTTTCAATTCTGGGTACTGAGCCGTCGAAAACCGAACCTTGCTCTCTACGGAATTATTGCCGTTTCTACCTCAGTTATTATCTATTACTTATTTGTAAAGGTATTCATACTTTTCCTTCCTGCGGGAATCCTAGGCTAGGAGTTGATTATGTTAGAAATGTTCTATGTAGGATTTACTCAAATCTTAGCGTTGAAGCCTCTTATCCTGATCTTCCTTGGAGTGGGGGTGGGAATCATCTTTGGGGCGATCCCAGGTTTAACGGCTACCATGGCAGTTGCCCTCTGCTTACCGTTGACCTTTGGGATGCATCCAGTAGATGGGATGGCTCTCCTAATCGGTCTGTATATCGGAGGTGTGTCTGGGGGACTGATCTCCGCCATCTTGATCAAGATTCCGGGAACCCCCTCTAGCATTGCCACTACGTTTGACGGGTATCCGATGGCCGAGAAGGGCGAAGCCGGGAGGGCCTTAGGCGCGGGCATTTTCTATTCCTTCCTTGGTGGTACCTTTAGTTTCTTGGTCCTCTTCTTTATTGCTCCTCCTTTGGCAGATATAGCGTTAAAGTTTGGCCCTCCGGAGTATTTTTCCATCGCGATCTTTTCCCTTACCCTAATTGCCAGTCTTTCCACAGGTTCCACGATCAAAGGATTGATGAGTGGAATCGTGGGAATCCTGCTTTCTTGCGTGGGAACCGCCCCCATCGATGCTTTTCCTAGGTTTACCTTTGGGTTCAGGGAATTGGATGGGGGGTTCAACCTCCTTCCCGCGTTGGTTGGACTCTTCGCGATCACAGAGATCCTAAAAACAGCGGAATCGGATATCGAAATTAAACTGGAAAACATTGCGAACTATAAAATTAAAGGCTTTGGGTTTTCGGCCAAGGAGTTCGTAGAACAATTGGGGAATTTCATTCGATCTTCTCTAATCGGAACAGGGATCGGGATCCTACCCGGAATTGGAGGCGGAACTTCCAATATTCTTTCCTACATCGCGGCAAAGAAGATGTCCAAGCATCCCGAAAAATTCGGTACTGGGATTTTAGATGGGGTGGTTGCCTCAGAGACGGCCAACAATGCGTCCATCGGGGGGGCATTGGTGCCTTTGCTTGCCATGGGGATCCCGGGGGATACGGTGACGGCGATGCTCTTGGGTGGACTCATGATCCATGGGCTTTCCCCGGGGCCTCTCCTATTCACTACTTCGGGGAACATCGTGTACGGGATTTTCGCCGCGCTTATCGTGGCGAACTTCGTGATGGTCCTGATGGAATATTTTGGAATTCGGTTCTTCGTGCGACTGCTTAAAATCCCCAAGCATATCATGCTCCCCATCATCATCGTGTTCTGTGTGGTGGGTGCCTATGGGTTGAACAACCGGGTATTCGATGCCTGGTCGGTGATGCTCTTTGGGGTTATTGGGTATGCGTTCGAAAAATGGGGCTTCCCCCTAGCTCCTGTGATTCTAGGGTTTATCCTAGGGCCTATCGCGGAAACGAACCTTCGCCGAGGCCTTATGATGACGCAAGGGAACTTCCTCCCCTTCCTCACCAAACCGGTTTCAGGAGCTTTTCTCGTGATTGCCCTGGCATCGGTAATCTATTCGGTAATCAAGGAACGGAAGCGCGCCAAAGGGTGAACGCTGTAAAATAGGGGACCTGTGCGCGGGAAAATTAGGATGCCTGCCCGAGCGGTGGGGGCTACCGTTTTCGTTGTTGTAGATAGAAAGAGATGGAGCGGTTATAGCTCCGCTCCGCTTCTTTCGAAAAGTAACAGGCGGGAAGTTCCCCCGCACTTCGGTGGTAAGCAACACATTCGCAACAGATTCCCTTCCGTGAACAAGGATACGTACAGTTGCATTGTTTAAGATTAGAATCTATAGCACAATTCTTCATACCTTAGTATTTTGTATGTATGAAACGAAAACTGTTCAAGATCCCTTCACGGACATGGTCTTTGCCCTTACTGATAGTGACTTTTCTAGTTTTAAATCTAGTCAGCCTCTCACCTAAAATGGTTTTCGGTGAACCATGGATAGATGCAGAATTAGGGTTGGTCTTTACCCATTACAACACGGTGCGGATACCAGGAGATGCGGGAACCCAGTTCAGCCTATCCTCTCCCTTCGAGCAGGAGAGTACTGTTTCAACTCGCGTGCGATTAGGGTATGATTTCTACGATAGGCACTCCCTTAGCGTGTTGGTAGCTCCCTTGACCGTTCGGTACACAGGCGATCTAGAGAAGGATACAACCTTCGCAGGGGTTACCTTTCCGAAAGACTCTTTGGTAGATGCCACGTATCGCTTCAACTCGTACCGTCTCACTTACCGATACGAGTTGGTACAGGAAAAGGTATGGAAGGTGGCTTTGGGATTGACGGGAAAAATCAGGGACGCGGAAATCCGCCTAGAAACCAGTTCTCTCAAGAGTACAAAATCTAATGTGGGGTTTGTTCCCCTAATCCATCTGTACACTTCCTTCGAACCCCAAAGGAACCTGTTCCTTCTCTTAGAAGCGGATGCCCTAGTGGCACCCCAGGGGAGAGCCGAAGATGTATTGGTAGCTATCGGGTATAAGCTCTGGAACGATCTATTGATACGCTTGGGGTACCGGGTCCTCGAGGGAGGTTCCGATTCGGATGCGGTGTATAATTTTTCCTACTTTCATTACACCACTGTAGGAGTTCAATACCGATTTTAGAGTCTTAGGCAATTGTTGCCATCGTGGAGGGAACGATCTTAGGGGACCTGTGGGCATCCATCGCTTCCCACCCCTTTTCCCGATAGATCTTGGCGCTAGAAGCAGGGTCCGGGGCACCGTAGATTCCTCGACCCACGATGATTCCATCTGCTCCACCCGCAACAGCATCTTCTACTGTCATATATTGCTGCCCCAGTTCGTCCTTTCCTTTGCGGAGTTGGACTCCCGGCATCAAAAGTAGTTGGCCTTCGGGGAGTTTTTCCCGGAACCGTTTCAAATCTTCCAACGATTCCCCATGGCCGATATATCCGGCTACCCAGGCAGGATACTGTCTGCCGATTTCTATCACCTTTCGAGTGTACCCTTCGTTGATCAGATTGTTCCGAGAGGACATCCTCGCGAGGAGAAAGGCGCTTCCGATGGAACGTCCTTCCGCGTCTCCGAACAACCCTTTTAGGATATCTTCACCCGAAATAAGGTGCACGGTCACCGCATCGGCCCAGTCGGCTATTCTGTAGATTCCTCCCCGGTACTGCATGCGGGCAGTGTTCCCAATATCGGCGAACTTCCGGTCCGCCATGATGTAGAAGTCTTCCTCCTCCGCGAGGGCGGAGAGTCGAACGGGGAAGGTGGGATCAAAGTCCTCCAAGATATCCACATGGACCTTCACCATGGCAATTTCAGACGCGGTAGCTTCCAGGATTCGGAAAAAATCAGCCTTGTTGGTAGCGTCAAGACTTAGGATAAGATTTGTCTGCTTTCGATACATCAGCTCGGTAAGTTTGTCGGCAAAGGGATTCTTCACCCGGGTGTCCGCATGGCTCGCTTCCAAATTCCGGGTAAAGGTACGGGCCTGTTCTGCTTGGTGTGCGGTGATTTTCCCATGGGAAAGCAGGGTGCTGAGGATTTCTTCTAGGTTTACCAGGCTATGGAGTCGATACCCTCGGGAACCTAGGACCTCTCTAGCTTTAAGACTTCGGTCGATGAACACGACGAAGTCTTTTACCACGAGTCCTGCAGATTCGAAGGCTTCGGCGGTCTCGATCTTGCTTTCCCCCGTGGTGATCAGATCGTCGATCACCAAGCACCGATCTCCCTTCCGGTAACTACCCACGATACTGCCTCCGAGCCCATAGGACTTCTCTTCTTTCCTGCAGTAGATGAGGGGTTTACCCAACCGTTGCGCCACAACAGCCGCGTAGGGAAGGGCAGTGTACGGAATCCCTGTTACCACATCGAACTCCATGTCCCGAACCTTTTCCACCAACAGATCCACCATTCGTTGGAATATTTCCGGTTTGGACACGATATCCCGTAGATCGAAGTAGAAGGGACTCACCTTTCCGCTTTTCAGCACGAAGTTGCCGAACTTTACCGCACCCGCGTTTTCAAGGTCCAGAATTAGGTTCGTGTGGGACATAGATTTTTCTCCTTGCCAAAGATAGGATACATCCAAAGCCGCTTTACGCAGAGGGACATAAAAAAAGAGGAGCCTTTATCGGCTCCTCTTAAAAATATACCCGGGAAAATTCGAACCCCCGGAATGGGATTCCTGGAAAAAATTGCACCCCTTCTTTCTTTCACCATTCCATTTACCATGAAATCAGGGTGCGTAGCGTTCATAGTTTTATCGACTATACGCTGGAATTGAACGATTGTCAAGCCCTTGCGTTGCCTCATCGAAATATATGATTACTGGGTGCGGGCGAGTCGTAACCCAATGGTCATATTATAACTAGTAGGGGTAACCGCCACCCAAACCCCTAGTTTAACATCTTGGGAATTGTCTGAAAACGAGTGTCCCCTTATAATCCGAAAAGGCTGAACTCCCATATACAGGTCAAAGCACCATTCATACACATTACCGCTCATGTCATAGAGGCCTAATTGATTGGGGTTTTTTGTTTTCACGGGCATGGGATCTTCCCCATAGGGCATGTGAGGGTCCAGAAAACACCATGCAACAGCCCGGGTTTCTGCCTCATGGGTGGTATCTTTCCATGCTCCACTCGCGTAGGTAGCAGGGGTCCAATAGTATCCGGGGGTAAGATCCGGATGTCCCCCTCGTAGGTTCTGGGCAATATATTCGGCGCTCAACTCTAAGAGTGTGGGGGGATTGGTGCCGAGATACCTTGCGGCATACTCCCATTCGGCGCTAGAAGGTAATCGAAAGCCCGTTTTTGAATAGTCCACAACCGTTTCCTCATGGGTCCAGGTAGTGTCGATGCCCGAATACACGAGATTGTTCGGATGACCGTCGATCATTTCGGTTAGCCAGTTACAGAAAAGAATCGCCCCGTACCAGGTAACGAAGTTTATGGGATGATTTTCGTAACCCGGTTCCACCCAGAACTTTTGGGTAGTGGGATTAAAACCGATTCGGATCTGTCCAGGTTGATTCAAATCAACCAGTAGTTGGTTTCCGTACTTCACTTGTATGGCGTTCACTTCATTGTGGGCGCCAGTAGCGGTCACGATCTTCCCTGTATCCAGCGCCCACTGGAGAACTTTAACACCCTGCGCGTTGGTTACTTCCGTTTCAGACAAGAAGAACTTGCGCGTCAGGGTAATTTTATCCGTATCTACGGGGGTATAATAGTCAGGGCAATAGGGGAAGGTGATGCTATCTCTATTGTTCGCGTACACCATGGTTAAGTTTACGGAACTTGGTAATGATACTGTAACTATGTGCCCGACCTGTCTTGCGGTAGAAAAAGCATCTTGGGATGGGGAAGAGACTTCTTGGTCTTCCACAGGGTCTGCCAAGCGCAATAGCCAATCGTTCAGCGAACAGCCCCCAATGATTATCCCTAAAATCAATACAATCCAAGGGATCGTGTAGTGTGTTTGGGCGTAAAATCGATACGTGTAGGATGGGCCTTCTTCCATACCTTTCCTCCATGAATCGATAAAATGTGTATGATTTTCTCTTAATATAACCCGAAAATCCGCCATTTTCCATATTTTCCGTTGGTTTGATCATAAAAAAAAAATTGCAAAATTTGAGTAATACAGTATAGAATACCCTTACAAATCTTTATCTAGGAGGTATGTATGGTGTCAGGCGGAGTCGCGTTGTTTTTCCTTCTGGTGGCGGTAATCGTGATCATTGTGCTCACGGCCCGGTACAAGATGAACGCCTTCGTGGTGTTAATCGGCGTGGCTTTCCTCTATGGAATCGCCATCGGGATGCCCTTGAAGGATGTGGTGGCTCATGTACGAACTGGGTTCGGAAACACCCTGGGGTACATCGGAATCGTCATTGTGTGCGGTACCATCATGGGATACATCCTGGAAAAGACGGGAGCTGCCCTGTCTATGACACAGGCAATCCTGAAGCTGGTAGGTCGGGAACGATCCGCCCTTGCCATGAGTATCGCGGGATACGTAGTCTCTATCCCTGTGTTCTGCGACTCGGGATACGTCATCCTGACGCCCTTAAACAAAGCATTGGCTAAGGAAACGAAGACCTCGATGGCCGTGATGGCTGTAGCTCTATCTACGGGTTTGTACGCCACTCATACGATGGTTCCTCCCACCCCCGGACCCATTGCGGCAGCGGGAACGTTGAAGGCGGATTTGGGATTGGTGATTGTTCTAGGCTTAATTGCTGCTCTTCCCGCAATGATAGCTGGGTACCTCTGGGCAAAAACAGTAGCGAAAAAATACTGGATAGAAGCAGACATAGAGGTTTCTTACGAGGAATTGATCAAACAACAGGGGAAACTTCCCAACACCTTAATGTCCTTCCTGCCCCTCGTGGTTCCCATCGTATTGATTCTCTTGAAGTCCATTGCCGATTTTCCCACCAAACCCTTTGGCGGAGCTGGACTGGCAGCCTTCATTAGTTTCATCGGAGATCCGGTGACCGCCCTCATGATTGGTGTGATCCTTTCCCTCTTGCTGGTGCCCAAGCCCTCCCTTGGCACAGCCTACCATGAATGGATGGGCCATGGAATCCGGGACGCGGCTATTATCCTCGTAATCACCGGCGCGGGTGGTTCTTTCGGCCGCATCCTTCAACAGTCCCCCATGGTGGAGTTCATCAAAGCGAACCTATCCGGGATGCACTTGGGAATGCTTATGCCCTTCATCATCGCCGCGGCGCTAAAAACCGCTCAAGGGTCTTCCACGGTGGCCATCATTACTACTTCCGCTATTATGGCACCCCTACTTGGAACTCTAGGCTTGAACCCCGCTCTTACAGTCATTGCCATTGGCGCGGGTTCCATGGTGGTTTCCCACGCCAACGACTCTTACTTCTGGGTGGTATCTCAGTTCAGCAATATGGAAGTGAATGTGGCGTATAAAATTTACACGAGCGCGACGTTGGTAGAGGGAATTGTAGGTATCATTGCAGTAATGATCATGTCGATCTTCATCTAACGAGAAAAACCTTAGCTATGTACAGAGCCGCTCTCCAGTGTGGGGCGGCTTTTTCGTTGCTCTAGCTACAAAGAGTAATGATCAACTGATTCAGCCAATATGTTTTGTGGTCCCCGCGCTTTTCGTGGCAGTTTTTACGAGTAGAACGGAGGTGAACCCCGCAACCAAAGCAATCAATAAGGGGTATCGGGCATCTATCATCGCAACCGAACCAGCTATCCATCCAAAGGGGGCACTTCCTCCGTACACGACGGCATACACGATGGCCATCTGCTTCGCCCTGTGTTCATCCATTACTCTATTGGCAATGTTCCCATTCACAAAGGGTGTTACAAAGGCAGAACCGATGGATGCGATGAAATGGGCTCCTAAAGCCCAAACTAAGGACCCAGAGGGTGTTAAAAACAGGAGTATGGTACCTGTTAGAAAGAAGGTTAAGCCAAAGAGAAGAGGTTTGGCGGGTGGGCGAGATCCCACCACGGGCATGATGAAAATATAGATAAACATCACTACAGCGGAACCGATGGCAGGGAATAATCCCAATGATTCCTGAGAGATGCCAATTCCCTTGTTCAGAACGATACCAAGAAAGGTGTTGCGGAGGACGATCTGCACGTTGTTCAGCATGACTAAAAGGAATGCAGCCCGAGTAATAGGGTTTCTCACTAAATCCTTTATCAGAGCAGGATACTCTCGGAATGCAGACGAAAGGGTATGGAGTCGTGCCTCCTGCATCTTTTTCCGACCAATGATCGTTTCTTCTGTAAGTTTATTTCGTAGAAAGAACATGAAGGTCATGGAAAGGAACGCAAAAGCGTACAATCCTCGAACAGCAGGTACAAGAGTGAATCGTTCAACCAGGTACCCAGAAAAGGGCGCGAAGAATCCTGCCAAGATATTAGCAACTTCTACCCAGGTGTAGATGTGTACCCTCTGTTCGGGTGGAGCGTCTTCAATCATCAGGCAGTTCCATGAGTTCTGGACGATCCGAACCATCGAATTGAGAATCGCAGCCGCCAAAAAAAAGTAGAAGTTCTGGGCGATCATCCAGATGAGGGTAGGAATCGACCAGGAAAGAAGATCAAATATCAAAGAAGTGCGCTTTCGGCCCAATCGATCGGTGATGTACCCTCCCATAATGGCAAAAACCATCTGAAAGATCAGCCCTATGGCAGTGATAGTGCCTACCTGAGCTTTGGTACATCCTAAGGCAAGCATGTACAAGGAAGCATAGGGGGCAAACAGATTGAAAGGGATCCCCCAAAGTGGTTCCACTAGAATACAGGTACGGGTATTCCCCTGGAAACTTTTAAGAACCGAAACCGTTAATCCAAGACGTTTCTCCAGGATGCTTTTCATGATTAAGTCATCTATATACCGTAGAGTTTGATTAGATACAAGTGAAGATATCGACTGACTCAGATCTGGTTTATTGAAAGAGTCGGCTTAAGAGTTTATCGTTCTGCCTCCATTTAGGATCGACCTTTACCCGAAGGTCCAGGTGCACGGGATAGGGAAAGATCTCTGCCAATTCCTTTTCTGCCGATATTCGGATGGTTTTGATCCTCGAACCCCCTTTACCGATGAGGATTCCTTTTTGCGACTCCCGTTCTACCACGAGAAAAGCTCGCACCCAGAGGGAGCCGTTGTCCCGTTTCTCCATATCAGAAATTTCTACGTAGAGGGAATGGGGGACTTCCTGGCGGGTTTCCCCTATAGCCTTTTCGCGGATGATCTCAGCGATACGAAATGCGGGTTCCTGATCCGTGTAGAACTCTTCGGGATACAGGAGGTCGCCTTCCGGTGCTGCATCGAACAGGGCTTGGGTAAGATGGGGAATCCCTTCTCCTGTTACAGCGGATACCCGGAATCGGGAGGCTTTCGGCAAACGAAGGTTCAGAAACAGTTCGACTTGCTCTAGGAAAGTGGGTTTGATGTCGATCTTGTTCAAGGCTACCAGAATGGGACCTTGAAAGACGGAAACCCTTTCTGCAATGAGTTCTTCTTCCTCCCCCGGTGCACGACTGGTATCGATCACGTACAGAACTGTATCAACTTCTTGTAGGGTTTCTTCCACCAAGTTCTTTAGGTAGAGGTTGAACTTTTTATCCGATTTGTGGTACCCCGGCGTGTCGATAAAGATCAACTGTCCCCTGGAAGTGGTAAGGATACCTCGAATTCGATTTCGGGTGGTTTGAGGAACCGGAGAGGTGATGGATACTTTCTGACCGCAGAGATGGTTCAACAGGGTAGACTTCCCTGCGCTCGGTCTACCCACTAAAGCTACCACAGCGCTCTTTTTCTGGGTTTCTATTTCTGACATTCTTTACCCTCTATGGTTCTATTGGTATATTACAAGGGAATGTTTCCATCAAGTAGGAGTGATTCATGGCACGATTGCAGGAAGAAAACGGGGAAAAGGAAGAGCGGATTCCGGAGGGAGAGGCTCTATTCCAGAGACTCCTAAAAACTCGAACGATCATCCTTTCGGGAGAGATCAATAAAACGTTGGCAGAGCGTACAATCCGGCAACTCTTGCTCCTCGAGGCAGAAGGGGAGAGTCCCATCAAAATCTTCATCGATACCCCCGGTGGCGATGTGGATGCGGGGTATGCCATCATCGACATGATGCGGTTTATTAAACCCGAAGTATACACCGTTGGGATGGGACTGGTAGCTTCTGCCGGAGCCCTGATACTATTAGGAGCCCCCAAGGAACGGCGGTTTGGACTTCCCAATTCCCATTACCTGATCCACCAGCCCTTGAGTGGAATGCGGGGCGTGGCCACGGAAATAGAGATCCATGCGAGGGAGCTGGAAAAGGTACGGGATCGAATCAACCGCTTCATCGCGGAAGAAACGGGAAAGCCTCTTGAACAGATTGAGAAGGACACGGACCGAGACTTTTGGATGGATGCGGAGGAAGCGAAGAATTACGGTCTTATCGGTCGGATCATCCGGAGTCGTTCGGACCTACCCGCGTAAGAGGAACCTTTTGCGAATCCAGTGAGAAAAATATGGAAGACGGGTGTTTGGAACAGTTGGAAGGTTTGCCTCCCCGCATACCAGTGTACCGGGGAAAGGTTCGGGATATCGTAGACCTAGGGGATCGGCTCCTTATCACCACCACGGACCGAATTTCTGCCTTCGATCGAGTCCTCGCCACGATACCCCACAAGGGGGAGATCCTGAATCGGATTAGTTGTTCCTGGTTCGCTCAAGTGTCGGATATCGTTCCTATCCACATTATGGAGGAACTGTCTCCCCGGACCGTGGTGGTAAGGAAAACCCAAGTCTTGCCGCTAGAGGTGGTGGTGAGGGGGTATCTCACAGGCTCTGCGTATCGAGCGTATCAGGAAGGGAAACCGGTTTCAGGGATTCACCTTCCCAAGGGAATGAAGAAAAACGAACCCTTTCCGAGACCCCTCATTACCCCTTCCACCAAGGAATCCGTGGGCGTTCACGATGAACCCATCTCAGAAGCAGAAATACTCCGTCGAAAGATCCTATCCCCTTCCCTGTGGGAACAAGTAAAGGACAAAGCCCTTGCCGTATTCCAGCGAGGCACGGAGATCGCTCGAAGGAGGGGATTGATTCTGGTCGATACGAAGTATGAGTTCGGACTATCCGAGGATGGAACCCTGTACTTGGTGGATGAACTCCACACCCCCGATTCCTCTCGATACTGGTACTTGAGTTCCTACGAGGAAGCATTCGCAAAAGGGGAAGATCCGCGACAACTGGACAAAGAATACTTTCGAGCCTGGTTACTTTCCAAGGGATTCCAAGGAAATGGCCCTGCCCCCGAGATTCCTATCGAGGTTCGAAGGGCCGTATCTGAACGGTACATAGAAGCTTTTGAAGCGATTGAAGGCATTCCTTTCCATCCTTTAGCAGGAAATCCTGAAGCAGAAACTCAAATCGTGTTGTCGTATCTAGAAAGATTCCGCTGATCTTTCCCAGGGCTTCCCTCTGAGAACCGGGAGAGATTGACCCAATATCTCGGGAAAGGCGGATTCAGGGAGCTTCACGATGAGGGATGACTTGAACGGTCTGTGTGGGATGCCTCTAGGGGAAACACTTATTCTTTTTTTTATTCTAACCCTTTTCCCTTCCTGTGGAGGCTGCTCGTTCCACTGGGAGGAACAGGATGATACCAACACCTTCACTTTCCTGTCCTATAACGTGCATAACCTTTTCGATGACCAGGATGATGGTACGGAGTACCCCGAGTATTCCGTGGCTAAGGGGAACTGGAACCGCACCGAGTACCTAAAGAAATTGGAAAATCTGGGAAAGGTCATCCGGGAAACCTCCCCGGGAGGTGCAGATTTTCTTGCTTTCTACGAAATCGAGCATCAACGGGTACTGAAAGATTTGATCGAGCTGCACCTTTCGAGAATGGGGTATAGAGAGTATACGGCGGTTAAGCCCGCCAATTCTCCCATGGGTTTGGGATTCATTACTCGGCTTCCTGTTTTAAGCTGTAAAACGCATCAACCCATATCTCAAGGTTTCCCTCAGAGGCCCATACTGGAAGTCGAGGTGGACTGTGGGGGAAACTCCCTTTCGGTTTTTCTTTGCCATTTCAAGTCAAAGAAGGAAGGGACCGAAGCGACGGAAGGGAATCGAGTGGCTTCGGCTGAGCTGATTCGAAATCGTATGGGGATTCTTCTCAGTGAAAACCCTCTCCGAGAAATCCTGATAATGGGCGATCTAAACGAAAATATCGATGAGTACGATCGAGTCGAAGGGAGGTATCCTACAGCCTTGATCCCCATGGAAGCAGCTACCCCCGCTACGAAAACGTTGGTTGTATCGAGAGATCCTTTGTCCAGCTCTCCCGAAGGTGACCCGTATGTTCTCTATTCACCCTGGTTTGCCGAAGGTACGGGAAAAGGTTCCTATTGGTACCGGGAAAATTGGGAAACCATCGATCATGTGCTTCTTTCAGCTCATCTATTAAGACCTCCGCATTTAAAATTCTCTCGCTTCCGGGTAGTGAACCTGTCGTACCTACTGAATTCGAATGGACAACCGAATCCTACGTACTCGGATCACTTGCCCCTTTGGGTAGAACTCCAGGTAGGTCAGGATTAGGTGCAGATTTTAACGGTGAGAACCGGTTGAGTTCTTGGATGGTTTGTTCTTCCATTTGATTCACCCTATCGATATTCGCCCGGAACACCTGATCCATTAAAGGATCCAACAACAAATGGTAGCTATAGTGAGGATAAGCTAAAAATCCCCTGCGCACTTTATGGGGAGATCCAGCTCCGGGATCAAAGGTCCGGATCCCCCTCTCTATAGCGTACTGTATGGGGGTATAGTAACACACATCGAAGTGAAGATCTTTCAAGTCCTCATAAGTGCCCCAATACCTTCCCCAGAGACGGCTTCCTTTTTGGACCAATAAAGCCAGCGCCAGGGGTGTATCCGTAGATCGATACGCTTCGGAGAAGAGGATCCGATGCCGAAACGTCTCGTGTAGTTTTAGAAAAAACTCCTCGTTCACGTATCTAGCATCGTAGGGGGCAAACTTATCGTTCGTGCGGGTGT
>Ga0067045_1028190_pt1 | contig 39995 bp, 31 predicted proteins | sample TerdegcTABiofilm_FD_59184 | JGI IMG/M metagenome (GOLD analysis project Ga0067045, IMG submission 59184) | Combined Assembly of (Gp0054472, Gp0054536) Wastewater bioreactor microbial communities from Singapore -Terephthalate degrading... | reverse complement strand
CATGCTCCATCACCATCCGAACCGCTCGCTCACGCACCTCTGGCGAGTAATGAGATCTCTGCTTCTTGTCTGTCATAGGGCCACTCTCTCAAAGAAAATGGCCTCCGGCAAACCCGGCGCGGTTCACCTGTCTATCTTGGTCCAATCAGGGATGATTAGTGCACCGCGGGCTATCAAGCTAAGGCGGGCCCACTTCAGATTTGTCGTAGGCCTTACCTTTATCTTGAGGCGTCGCCTTAAGATAAAGGTGCACTGCCAGATCGGCCCAAGAAGCACATACAGCCCGCCAAAGTAAAATGCAGTGGACCCAATCGGCGCGGCGCCAATTGCGATGGCCAATCCAACTAGAACGTTGTCACCGAACTTCCGCCAACTGAATGTGTTTGGCATCATCCCAAGTTGAATTTGCACTGCGGCAAGATATAGCCTTCGCTTGGCTACTGCAGCCGAGTGTCGTCTCGCCGTTCGTCTGGCTTCTGCCACTTGCTCTTTGTTGATTGGGGGGCGTCCCCAATTGGCAATGGCTTCTGGTGTCATCCCTTCACGGTAGCCAGGGGGAGGTCCGCCATCCAAGAATGTCATTTTGACCGGCAGCAATCTCGTTTGCCCATAAAGCACATTTAGCTTGTCCACTCGCGAACCGCTGAGTGTCATATGCATGATGTAGCCATTGCCGATGTAGGTTGCGCAGTGATCGCAATCCGCATTTGAAAAGTACATCACTCCCCATGAGGTGGTCGAGCGAAGTCCCTGAGTGAAAATGATGTCCCCGACGTCAAGCGCTTCCACAACCTCTCGAGGTAAGCGGGTGGTATGCCCGATTGCCATTGCGTTCTTGTCGGAATTGTTACCGTACGGCCCACAGCGCTTACGGTATAATAAATAGTCCCAGAGAGCGAATAACACGCGATCCTCACAAGATGTACCGCAGCGACGATCAGACTATTGTATTGATTCGAGCTGGACGAAGCATTTCACCTCACATCCTCCTCACAATTACAACATGATATTTGATGTTGTGATTTCAATTCACCAGCGGAAAAAGCGATCCGCGAGAACGCTGATCGGGTACAATACGGAACCTTCATCTACTAGTAACCTCAACTATCGATCCGTATGCCGACTGTGTCGAAACGAGTAGACTTTGCGGCTGTCTGACCAAGCAACATAGCACCACGCAAGTGGCCTGACAGTTATTGTGCTCCCTATTGGTCGTAACTGCATGCTTATGCATAGCGTCTAACTAGGCAGACCTAGTACGCTAGTGGGATGATCCAGCTTCTTTAGGGAGTTGGAGTATACCCTTATGAATCCCGGAAAAATCTTGATTGGACAGGTCGGCATTGTGCTTATCGTCATTGTAATGACGAACTGGTATGCCACGCAGTGGGTGGCGGAAGCGTTAGCTTATCAGGGGGCGCTTGGCGCGCCCTGGTTCAGTTTTGGTGACCAGCCAGTGTATGTACCCTGGCGGCTCGTCCAGTGGTGGTACGCCTATGAAGCCTATGCGCCGGAGGTTTTTGCGAAGGCAGGATTGATCGCGGCAAGCGGCGGCCTGTTTGGCATTCTCGTTGCCGTGATCGGTTCGGTGATCCGCAGCCAGGACGCAAAGTTCGTAACGACCTACGGGTCTGCACGCTGGGCGACCCCGAAGGATGTGCGGCGGCACAAATTGTCCGGGAGGGACGGGGTTTTCCTCGGGCGGTATCGCGGCCGGTACTTGCGCCATGCAGGTCCGGAACATGTCATGGCGTTTGCCCCGACGCGTTCGGGTAAGGGCGTGGGGTTGGTGGTGCCGACTCTGCTCTCCTGGACGGGAAGCGCCGTGATCCATGACATCAAAGGAGAAAACTGGACGCTCACATCGGGATGGCGGTCGGCCTTTTCAGACTGCATCCGCTTTGATCCGACAAATGCAAAGAGCCCGCGGTTCAATCCGCTCCTGGAGGTGCGGCGCGGCGAAGGGGAAGTCCGGGATGCGCAGAACATCGCCGATATCCTCGTCGACCCCGAGGGGTCGCTGGAGCGCCGGAACCATTGGGAAAAGACGGGCCATGCCCTGCTGACCGGCGTGATCCTGCACGTACTATATGCGGAAGAGGACAAGACGCTGGCGGGGTGCGCCCGGTTCCTGTCCGATCCGGGGCGGACGTTTACTGAGACGCTGCGGCTGATGATGTCGACACATCATCTGGGCACCCGCCCGCACCCGGTTGTCGCTCAGGCGGCGCGGGAGCTGCAGAACAAGTCCGAAAATGAGCGTTCCGGCGTGCTCTCAACAGCGCTGAGTTTCCTCAGCCTCTACCGGGACCCGGTTGTGGCGGAGGTGACCTCCATGAGCGACTGGAGGATCGAGGATCTTGTGGGCGGGGATCGTCCGATGTCCCTCTATCTCGCCTGTCCGCCCTCGGACGTCTCGCGCACCAAACCACTCATGCGCCTTGTCCTCAACCAGATTGCGCGCCGGCTGACCGAGCAGGAGCCTGATCCCTCGCGTCGGAAGCTGCTCCTGATGCTGGATGAATTCCCGGCCTTGGGGCGGATCGATTTCTTCGAGACAGCGCTTGCCTTCATGGCGGGGTATGGGGTCCGGGCTTTCCTGGTCGCTCAGTCCCTGAACCAGATCGAGAAGGCGTATGGTCCCAACAATGCCATTCTGGACAATTGCCATGTCCGGGTGGCGTTTGCGACCAATGACGAGCGCACGGCCAAGCGGATCTCTGAGGCGCTCGGCACCAAGACCGAGCTGCGATCCCAGAAGAACTATACCGGACACCGGCTTGCGCCCTGGCTGTCGCACATGATGGTGTCCCGGCAGGAGACCCAGCGCGCCCTGATGACGCCCGGCGAGATCATGCAGCTTCCGGCAACGGATGAGATCGTCATGGTTTCAGGTCTCCCGCCGGTGCGGGCGAAAAAACTCCGTTACTTCAAGGACGGCAACTTTACCCGGCGAGTTCTTCCCTCGGCTGCCGCAGACCGCATCGAAGGGGGGCGGCAGGACCACTGGATCACTGTGGCATCTGGCAGGCCGCCTTCCTGGCGCCCTGACGACGGAGCAACGGGCGATACCGGCGGCGGTCTCGTACTTGAACCGGAACTGGATCCGCTGAAACGTGATCCCAAAGTTCATGTTACCGAGGTCGCGCCAGAACTCGATGACGAGGGCCAAGTCGAGGAGGATCCTAATATGAAGGCGGTCCGCCGGGCGGCCGGACTGGACAAGGAGGGCAGCGATTTCCTGCCGGATTTCTGACATGGGGAAGCCGCGACTGAACCTGCGCCTTCGGGCAGACCTGCATCGTAAGCTGGAGGAAGCAACTCGCCGCCCAGGCGTGACCAAGAACACCCTCATAGAGCAGGCGCTGCAGGAGTATTTTGAGCCCGCGATGCGCCATGGGCTGGAAGAGAGGGTGCTCGCCAGGCTGCAGGCTTTTGAGGTCCGGCAGGGAGAGATCGAGCGGGATGTCGCGCTGTTGCTGGAGACGCTTGGCCAGTTCGTTCTTTACTGGCTCACCCGCACCGATCCGATCCCGGAAGGAGAGCGCGACATCGCGCAGGCCTTGGGGCAGAGGCGGTTTGATTATTTTATTCAGCAGGTTGCCCGGCGGTCCGTATCTGGGAACAGGCTTTCCGACCGGATCCTTGATCCGAAGGCTGAACATCAGTCGACACGTTGACTAGTGTACTCGATTACAGGCTGCGGCGGACGCGACGATCAGTTCGCTTCTGCCTGCAGCCGCTCGAGGCGTTCGTTGCAGAGCTCGCTCGCAACAGCGATCAACTGCTCGATCCGATCGGCTTGCCAGGTGAGGATTTCCTGCGTGGTCTCGTAGGATGGAGAATAGCGCGCCTCGACATAGGCGCGTCGCAGGAGCTCGAAATAGCGCTTGTAAGGCTTCTGCGGAGGGCCCCATGCGTCTTCAATGCGACCATCAATGGTGCGAGCGATGTTCCGGAGCTTTCCGAGGTGGTGGGTGCCCGGTGCGTAGAGAGTCGTGGTCAGCAGGAACATGCGGTAGGCGCTCTCGGCGGCTTGGTGGAGAAGAAAGGCAGCATGATTGTTCTCGTCTTTATCGCCTCCGGTATGACGCCGCCCGTCATTCAGGCAGAAATCAGCTTTCTTGCGCCAAGTTTCAAAGTAGGTCTTTGCCAGTGTCGCCGATCTTTGAGGATCAGGAGCAGCAGGTTTGGCGAGGAGGTTCTTGGGGTTTCCGTTCCTGTCGGGCTCGGTGTCTTCGAAGAGCAGAATGCCCTGCTGGATGATCTCCGAGAAGAAGTACTGTCCGTCCTTGAGCTGACGGTTCACGTCCTGCAGGGTGTGGACGATGATGGACACATCCCGTTTGACGAGCGGGTCAGTGTAGAGGCGGTCTTCGACCTCGCCCCAGAAGGCGCTCATTTCGGTGAGGGCTTCATGGCTAACGATGGCGAGCAGGTCGACGTCGGAGGCGCGCCCGGACCGGCTGTCATCAAACCAGGTGCCCTTGGCGAAACTTCCGAACAGGACGAGCTTCAGGAGACGGTAGCGCTTGGCGCGGGCTTTGCCGTCCGCCTTGATGCGGGTTTCCAGCTCCTCAAGGATGACCTCCTGGATCCGGGCAAACTCTGCCTGCCGGGCAGGGGGGAGATGATCGAGGTTAGCTTGCAACGGTCCGAACTTTTTTGGGGGCTAGGGTGGCGCGCATATTCGGAAATTGAGGGTGCTGTGTCCATTGAAGATTGTACTGCCGACAAATTGATTCTTGGTATTTAGGCTGTGGCCGCGGAGTATCAGAGTTGTCGGCGGCTTTCAGAGTGGCCCTCGAAATCGGAGCAATGCTCGATGCTATTGCAGCTACTTTTTACGCTCCCGACACTGAGTGCAGCAATTCAGCAGGCGGCCATGAGCGGGCTCTGGTCAATTATAAACGGCCCGGATCAGCGGGCTGGGTCAGGTAACGCAGGCGCGGGCTTTGGGCGCTACCAATGAGGATCTCACCGATATTGGGAAACCGGCGGTTCGCGAGGATGCCCTGCCGATCGGAGCCCTTGTTTTACCGGGAGCGGGCATCCAGGCGATCTTCGCGGACAAGACGTGGTGAATCCCGGATCTCGGTGTACCACGTTCGGGGAGGCGGAGTGTGAGCAGTCGCCGTTATAACAGAGCGGAGTTTGGCGCCCTTCCTGGCCGCAACAACTTTGCAAGCAGCCAATCGATCACGTCATCATCAAGCAAGCCGCTCAGCATGACGGAATCCCAGTTGTTTTTGCCGTCGCGTGAATTGTCTGCGGTATCGCGGTCATCTTCGATCAGGGCGACGAGATTATCCCGATCTGTTGGGTTCCTTTTCAGATTATGAACGACCAGCCCAGGTTTTAGTATTAGCTTTGCCCACCGGCCAGCCAGATAACCAAGAATGGCCGTGCGAGCGACCACATTATCGTGGTGGAACCTCGCGGCAGCGTAGTTCGGATGTTGGCTATCAAGTACCACGCGCGTTTCAACTTGAGGCGCCGGCCCGAGGTCTGTGAAACGCGCCGCTACGATACGCTCTGTCAGCACACCATCGAAGTAAGGATGCAACAGTCGCTCTCCAGCGTTTTGACCGATGAGCTGAGGACCGCGCAAGCTATTGCATTTGCACGCAGGAACCAGATTAGGGGAGAAAACCGCAAATGCAGGGTGCCCGTGCTTATCCAGAAAGTGATCGATCGTGCCGCTGTGCAATGACCCGCACATAGGACATGAGCGCGGGGCGGCGTCACGTCTGATCGTCTTGATATGTGCGAGAGCTTGCGGAGGAGAGCCGTAATGCTTTCGAAGGTGGGTGGCCGCAACGACTGGCAGAACGATGGGTATGACGGCGCTCGCATCTCCATTCACTGCGAGATACTGGGTGTAACCAGCCTTCAATGCGGGCACATGTCCCTGAAGATGAGGGAAGCTTCTCAATTGACGATTCTCAGCTATGGCATCGAGGGCACCTTCATCATCATACGGAGTTCTCTGGACAAAGTTCACTGGCGACCACCTTTGTCAGAAGGTGCAATTCGGGCTCTTAATTCACTGAGGAGTTCAAGCGACAGATCACCCTTGAACCTATCGAAAACTTGGTCCCACGAACTGGATGTCCGAGCAATTTCATCTTCGACCTGTTTAGCCAATCGGGAGGGCCTGTCCTCACCGAAGACAAAGTACGAAATCGCGCCCACGTCGGCACCAAAGGTCTTCAATGTCGGGGTTTCACTGCGGATTCTTCTGTCTTCGTCTGATCGCAGAACAATGACCTGATCTTCGAAAGCTTCTCGCACAAAATACACAGAATGGGTCGCGATGATAGCAACCGACCCGGTCTGCTCAAGCAGCGAATCGAGCACTGCGACCAGCTGACTGATGAACTCTGGATGAAGGTGGGTCTCGGGCTCGTCAAAGAGGACCAGCGAGCCATTTTCGATATGCAGACTGGCGAGTGCCGCGAAGCGCAAGAAAGACTGCTCCCCACTGCTGAGTGGAAACGAACGTCTTCCCAAAATCCGGGACGGCTCACGCCGCAAATTGATAGAGTTGAGCACCCGTAGGCGTTCCTGCTCGCTGCCTCGTCTCAGCTCCTCAATTCGTATAGTGCCACCCGGATGACCTGCCGCGGCGACACCGATTTCGTCCCATCGGTGAATTGTCGAAATAGCCTTGAGGAAGATCTCGAAGCGATCACTGGATCCAATACGGTCCTCGGATCGCGCGAGGCGCAGGATCAACTCGGCGGTAGAGCGCCCGCTCCTCCCACGGCGAGTAGGGTTGAGAGCAAAACGGCGATACCAGATCCTTGCGTCGCGCTTCGGTTCGCTCGGGAAAACCGATGCGGTCGTCGAATTCGGGACAAATGCGATCAGGCGGTTTATGTGCGGGCGTGCCCCGCCGCCGTCCGTAAGAGATTCATTGCCATTCAATGCCGCTTTTACAATTCGACCAAGCGTTTGGCTCTTACCCACACCGTTCTTGCCAATGATAACAGTAAAGCGTCTAGGAAGGGTGCTTTCCTGCACCCCGAAGCTGAACTCTAGCTCATGGGGATTGGGACGGCCGTCCAATTGGAAACGCAGTTTAAGCCTATCTGAAATACGTCCAAAGTATTCGTTCTGCAGCCCACGTAACACGGATCCGGCGTTCGCCCACGCAAAGAAGGATTCAGAGGTCCGCAGAAAAGCTTCCTTGAAAACCTGCGTTTCTTTTGCATCTGCAGCTGAGGTGAACCCAGGCAGCCCCTCGTCAGCTGCCACCACATCGTTCAATGCGACGAGAACTTTCGAGGCGCGCTCAGGTCCGAGTTTCGAAACAATCTCTCGATAAGCTCCCATATCCGGCAGCATCATGAAAAACTTGGGAAGATTGCTCGCCCCAAGGCGACCATCTGGTGCGGCTTCAAGCAATTTTTCGAGTAGCCGAACATCTGGCTCTGGATTCGCATCTCCGACAAACCCAAAGTATCCTGGCAAGGACACGTAGTCGGCTCGAGGGAGCGCGCTGAGAATCCGGATATCGACACGAATGCGAAACCCAAAATCGTTCCAGCTGGTGTAGCTCGGCGAGACTACGACCAGCTGATGCTCCGCGGGCGAAACCGCCTCGGGACGAAGAGAGAAAATCACCGAATCCATGCAAACAACTCAACCATCAATTGCGGTCTTGGTCGAGTACTGGCATTTCCGAAGGAACCTACACCTGTGAACCAGGACACCGTGATGCTGCTGGAAGATCACAAACGCAGTGAACTGAGACCCTCGGGTCCTTCATTCATTTCGAGAGTCTGGTTTTCTTTCGCTTCAATCCTAAGAAAGCAAGAAACGAGAATACTCGTAGATTTCAAAACTTGGACGAATTGTTGTTCTGAAGGCAGCAGGAAACAATAGCACAACGTGAGTGTCGCCTGACAGGCGGCTGAGAAAGTTGATATGATTGAGTATCCCTATGAAGATCTCGCCGCCGCCGATCTGGTGGTTGATGCAACCTACCTGGGAGGACGAGCGGGCAATGCAGGCGATGATCCGCTGCCAAGGCTGATCCGGGTAGACAGTCAGGGCGGCTTTCGCAAGCGCGGGAGCGTCAAGGGCCGACTGGAGATGCTGGTGCTCACATCCAGTATGAATGATCCCGACTGGCCCGATCATCTGGACCGGGAAACGGGTGTGTTTACCTATTTTGGTGACAACAAAAAGCCGGGCCGGGAACTGCATGAGACCGGTCGGCAAGGAAATGAAATCCTTCGGCGAATATTTACTGATTCTCGAGGCGACGCCGTGGCCCGTGCTCAGGTTCCGCCGATTTTTGTTTTTTCCAGTACGGGATCCTGGCGTGACGTTCGTTTCCTCGGGCTGGCTGTCCCTGGGGCTTCAGACCTCGATGCGTCAGAGGAGCTGGTCGCGATCTGGCGAACGTCAGAGAACAGCCGCTTCCAGAACTACAGAGCGCGGTTCACGGTTCTGGATGTGCCCGTCGTGTCTCGGGTCTGGATAGACAGCATCATCAATGGAGCCCGGGAAGATAAGTTCGCTCCTGAGGCCTGGCTTCGCTGGGTCCGCTCTGGCAGACGCTCACCTCTCATCGCGACGCGATCGATTGAACACAGAACGAAGCAGGAGCAGCTTCCTCAGGATGCTGAAGGCATCGCTGTGATCGGCGTGATCCACGGATTCTTCCAGAGCCGGGCACATGACTTCGAATATTTTGCCGCCGCTGTTGCCCGCCTCATGTTGCCCGACATCGCCACAATGGATGTGACCCGGCCGTCTCGCGATGGAGGCAGGGATGCGATCGGCCAGCTTCGCATTGGCAGAGGCCCAAGTTCCATCCTGGCGGACTTTTCGCTGGAGGCAAAATGCTATGCACCCAATAATTCTGTCGGCGTTCGTGAGATTTCGCGGCTGATTTCAAGGCTACGCCATCGCCAGTTTGGAGTCCTGGTGACGACGTCCTATCTCGATCTCCAGGCCTACAAGGAAATCAAGGAAGACATGCACCCCATTGTTGTCATTTCCGCATCAGACATTGTCGAACTCCTCAGAACAAAGGGATATGCCACTGCGTCAGCTGTTGCGATCTGGCTCAATGATGAATTCCCGAATTCCGGCTGACGGCGATGCCACACCCAGCGAGGGCGGTGTTGATACTCTACGCCCCTTGCTGGCTCTGGAGCGCTGACGCAAGCTCTGGTGGACGAGGAGATGGCAGATTGGGGAGGCGCGACTGCACGTCCTTCCAGCAGTCTTCTTTCTTGAACCATTCACTCGGATTGAGCTTTCCTGCCGATTTACGCAGCTGCATATCAATGTCGGTCGACCAAGCTTCGATCACAAGTTCGAGTTCGGGACTGATCGACTGTCTGGTCCAGATACGGTCGAAGTCGATCTGTCCAGATGTACGGTGGCTTAGCGCAGCGACGAGATAAGCGGTGATCTGTGCACGGTAGGCAGGAAACTTCATCGACCGAACCTTCTTCTCGACAGCGCGATACAGGATGGCGAGAGCGACCAGCCTGCGGAACCAGTCTGCATCTATCTGCTGGGAAAAATCATCCGCCATCCGCTGCATGAAGAACTGAAAGTTTTTCTGCCCTCCCAGGCAGACCCTGTGGGGAAGCGGTGTCCAGGCCGCGAGGTAGCGGGCAACATCCAGTTTACTCAGTCTGCGGTTCTTTGGGGTCTGGCTTCGAAAAATCTTTTCATCAGATTTTCGATAGGACGCCTTCTGCTCCGCTGCAAGATAGGATCCACGCGCACGCTCATAAAACCACCGCCCTCTGCCATCCTCAAGCCAGGTATTGTTCGCCAGAGATTCAAGCTGCTGGTGAAACGGGTCGTTCGCTGAGAAGTCAGCGAGCTGGACGGCATTCTGTCTGTTGGCTGCCCGGGAAATCGAGGTCACCATCTTTCCCAGATCTGCGCCGGAAACCTTGATAATCTTGATCGGGACGGACACCCCATCAAGCTTGAGGCTTTCTTTGCGCCGTGCGCGATGGAGGGACGCGGTTGTCTGCCCCCCATTTACGATCTGCAGGCCCTTCAAAGACAGAATGAGCGTATTCCCCCGTGCATCCCGTTCCGTCTCAATTTCGTCAACGGTGGCGACGATCCCGTTGTTGAAGGCGAGAAACATGGAGGGGGATTCAACGATTGTGCGGCGCAGCTCGGAATTGACGCTCTGCCGGCCCTGAATGCCTAGAAACGCGCGCACATTGAGTTCCAGAAGTCGCATGCCGTACCGGTCGTAAATCAAGGACAGAGCCTCTCCAGGCAAAACGGTCAGATAGGCGTCGTACTCGCCTGTAAGGCTCGGGATATGAAGGCCTGGGAGCCCGCCGCCGGTAAGTCCGACGAGATCCACTTCAATATCCGACCGGCTTTCTCCTGCGCCCAGGATCCGCTGCAGCCTGACGATGTCGTATATTTCACACTCGACCGGCTTTCCTTTCCAGATCTCCGGTGGGCGGCCAGCGCCCGCTTCTCCGTCCGTGAGAAGTACGACCCGTACCAGCCGGATCTCGTCTGCGCGCTCCTCGATCAACCGAGCGAGATCAGAGGCATCCGTATTTGAAGGCTCGAGCTCGGCGGCGAGTCCATCTACGCAGGCGCTTGCAAACCGCAGAGCCCGTTCCAGGGCGCGGGTTCCATCAGCGGACGACAGTTTCTGCGGCGACGGCAGATTCTGATAGATAGTCGTGAACAGATCCAGTCTTGTCCCTTCTTCATCCCAGGCAAAACCATCTATCCGGTAGACGGCGTTCCGCACCCGTCCTTCCTGATAAAGTTCTTTTGTATCACTGAAATGGCCTACGTCTTCCAGGCGTTCCAGAAGCAGCTCGGTGAAGGCGCCCTCGCTCATTGGCTGGGTATCAGAGATCTGCTCTTCGACCTCCAGCTTGAGATCGCGTGAGAACTTCAGGACGGCGTCGTCGATCATGGGATAGCTGCCTCCGAAAAGAGCTTCAGCGTGGATGACAGATCTTGTTCGTAAGGTTCGAGGGCTGACGACTCGATCCAGTAGGTTACCTCGCGGATCGCCACGGACACGTCCTGCCGGGTCAGTCGTGGGAAGCCTTCGCCGACGGTGAACGCCCGGGCGCTCACCACATGCACGCGGGGGCGGTTCCTGGCTTCATCACCGGGCTCGAGGCCTCTTCGGATCAGCGCGCTGAGAAACGCGTGACGGGAGGCTTGATCGGGAAGCCCTGCTTCGATGTCGGTAATGATTTCACCGATGCTTTCTCCCTCGCGGGTTTCCGCCATTCGGATCTGAACAATATCCAGGCGGGCAAGGCCACTGGTATCCAGCTGATCCAGGCCAGAAACTCCAATCCGGGTAGCCGTGCCGAGGCTGGACTTAATTTCCAGCGCATGGCCCGCATTCACAAAGTCATGCAGGCCGTCTACTGGCGCCTGCCAAGTTTCTGCGAGCCGCGGTTCGATCGATATCAGGCGCCGGAGTATGATCAGCTCTCCGAAGAGGCCTGTGATTTCTGAGCGGGAAAGGCCGGAGCGGCGTTCTCGCAGGAAGGCGCGCCAAGCTTCAAGTCGCTCCAGCAGCCGGGCCAGGGCCGTCTCGGAGCTGTCTCCGTCTGAGGCGGCAATTATGTCGGCGCAAAGCGTGATGAAAAGTGCGCGCTGATTGAAGTCCTCCAGGACAAGCAGGACGGAGTCCCGGCCATCACTGGCTAGCGGCATCATTCGCATGCCCCCCACTTCGAAAAAAGCTTGAACGGGGACTGACATTTCGAGGATCAGGCAGGGCGCACCATCTGCCGCTCTAATCGCGGCATGTATATCAAGTGTCAGCGCAGATGAAAGTCGAACCGTCCTATACTCCCGGCGTCCCAGGTCAGACCGCGCAAGTTTTTCCCAGGCGACAGAGAGCTCCTTATGCCAGAACGCGATCATTCCTTTTCTTCCTGCTCAGCCACTCTGTTCTGAACATAGGTCCGGCTTCTGGCTGTTGCGCTCTCAGGAAAACTCAGAACTACGCTGATAACGGGCGGTCCGCCGTCTTCGTCGAGATCTGCGGTTTTTCTGTCGAGCGGATAGATGATCAGCAGTCCCCTTTGAGGACGCTCTCCCCTCACGCGCCGGATGGCTGGCCCAGAGGGGCGAGCTGCCGGTCTGGCCAGTTCGGCGTTTGTCTCGTCCAGAGCTTTCTGGAATTCAGCGTCGGTGAGATCCAGAGCCTGATCATCCGGGTTCAGCGATGTCTGTACTGTATAGCGGTTTGAAGTGAATTCAGCGTCCTTGCGGGCTCTTCGCACGCATTTAAGTGTTCGACCGGCAAAGTCCACCTGACTTCCATCGCCTTGCGCCAGGAAGACCGACCAGTCTGTGAGTTCCCCCAAAGCCATCTGGGCCTGAATGTAGTCAGCCAGCTGACTGCCTTCGACGGTAATGCTCTCCGGTGGGAATTTTAGATTTCGGAGCAGGGTGACCACTGCGCTTCCCGATACGCCGCGCCACATTTCGCCGCTTGCTGTTCGTGGAGTGCCCGGTCGCCTCGGGTTAAGCTCGCTCTCGCCAAGACCGCTCAGAAATCTGGCGGTTGAGTCTGCGTTCGCCTCGACCATGTGCCTGTCTCTGAACATGACCGTCTGTATCTTGCCTTCTCCGGAAAAGCTTACCTGGCGTGTATGGGCATAGCGCTGTTTGTTAGCAGCTGTGACACTCAGTATGCTGTGGTCTTCTACTCTCAGGCCATATTGTCTGGGCGTGGCCCCCATGATCGCCATATGGGCCAGCTGCGAGCGAAACTCCTGATTGGCCGTGGCTACATGTCTGAACCAGTCTTCCAGATCGGTCGTGGTAAATAGACGGCAGACATCTGCGAAACCGCGGCGGTACCCAAACCATCGACCCATCTGCAGCAGGCTGTCATACTGCTTCGATGTGCGCAGAAAATAGCTGACGGTAAGGCCTTCAAGCGTGAGCCCCCGGGAGAGCTTGTCACCGCCTATGGCGATAACGGATAGCCCGGTCTCTCTATAGGCGTCATAGTCCAGATCCGACGTTGACTGGCCGTTTGCTATTCGAATTTCGATCCGATCGGCGCTCGAGGCGAGTTCTGCGGCAACTCTGGCCCATTCCACCGGTTCGATCCCTCGGCCAAAGACGGTCGCTCGCATCTCCGCTGTCGTTGGTTCAAAATCTGAACGCCAGAGGTTTTCCAGCCTTTGAAGTGTCTGCTGATCTGCCCCGATAATCAGGGCACGCAGGATATCGAAGTGCTGCTGAACTTGACTGTGCACGATGCGGTGCACATCCACGAACCTGGACACGTGAATCAGCATGGAATTGTGCGCAGTCCGCTTTCCTCGTGCCGCGCGGACGGCGCAGGACAGAAGAAATGTGTCGATGGCCTGTTTCAGGCTTGGAGGTATCTCATCGCGCCCTTCATAGCGGGGCATATCGGCAGATTTGTGTGCGGCGGGCAGCCATGCTTCTGAAGCTTGATCGACAGTCCGGATAATGGGGAGGCCAGTTTCCCCAGAATCGAGTGTCCCGAACACGGCCACGGGACCGAAATAATCATCTGGCGGACTTAGTGAAACAATAAAAGCCCCGGGAAAGAGGTCGGCGCCATAGTCTTTGGCATGCCGTTCGTCGTGCATCAGTATGTTGGCGAACGGGGTCGCCGTGTAGGCAACATATGCCGAGCGCGAAAATGTCCGCAGGAGTGTCCTTATGGCGCCATTGATCCGCTTTGGGTCGTAGGCTTCATCGAAGGATCCATCGGGCAGAATGTCCTGCTCGCCAGTATCGACCGAGGCCTGATCTGCCTCATCATCGATAACCAGAAGCGGTGCCGATCTGGCGATTTGTGGAAGATTTTCTGCCCACCCGTTCAGATTGTCCAGAATGCGGGCGTTCTTCTTGATAACCAGAAGGAACGGATGATTCTGCGGCGTGAAGTTTGACTGCTGCGCCACCTTTATATTGAAATCACCTGCCGGCGTGGCCATGGTCAGGCTGTCAACAATTGGATCGCGATCAAATTCAGCAACACCGATGGGCTTTCTCCCGCCCGAGCCTGGCGCCGCGCGGTTCGTGCTCCAGCCGAGAAAATCAGTATCAAGCCGTTTCTGGGTCTGAAGTCTGAGGATCTTATGCATCCCAGCAAGCACAACGATGATGCGGTATCCCGCGTCAGCCGCGCGATTTATCACGCCGGCATAATGGGCCGTCTTGCCCGACTGAACGTCACCGACCACTAGCCCGCGCCAGTCCCAGGGGCCCGCCCTGGAAGGATCGTCCAGAGCTTCAACGACCCGGGCGGTACTGTTTTCCAGCTCTCGAACTGAAGGTTCTGGCCAACCGTCCTCAGAGAGCTTCTGCAGGTAGCGGCTTAGAAGCTTGCCTGGCTTGCGCCGGTCCCCAATGTACCAGTTGGGCGGGCGCGTTTCTCCCGACAGCGACAGCGCTTCACCCTGCTGAACGACGAACAGGGTTTCGAGTTCGCGTATGGTATTGTCGAGTTCGATGGCAGAAAAAGCTTGGTTCAGCTGAGCTTCCAGGAAGGCGGCGGACGAGGTGACTCTCGTGCTTATCTCAGCCCGGTCAATCGGAGTGGGCAGAGCCTGTAACAGCCGCCTTGCGGTCGTCAGCAGAACGGTCTGTGGGTCGGGCATCATTCTTCTCCTGCGAGCGTTTTCAGGACACGGGATTTTACCAGTTCAGTCTCGAACGGGAGGTCTGCCAGCAGCGCGTCCAGGCCCTGGGTTGCGCTGCCAGGGTCGGGCAGCTGACGGATCAGATCCGCAAGGCCGTCCACCAGCGCGCTGAGCTGATCTTCATCCGGGCCGCCAGGCGGCGTTCCCTCCGCTTCCGAATGGTCCAGCCATATGCGTTCGACCGGCACGGTACTCTCAATCAGCGCAAGGGCAGCCCGTGCCAGGGGCCGCGACTCGGCAGATCCGGTCAGCGTTGCCAGGATCACCGGATGGTCCTTGTTGATACGGTATCTCACAACGTTCTGACGCTCGACGGCAAGCCATACCGGCGTATTATCTGAGGGGCGGGCTGGACCACGAGGTGTGGGGACCCCTCCGCGCCAGGCAAAAACTTCGCGAGCACGTTCTCTGGTGAGCCCTGCGATCTGGGTCAGCCTGTCACGCAGCTCTGCCGGGGGCCGCGCTGTTGATTTCATGACGTCAATCTTCCAGTCGTCATCCAGATTTGTTGGTAGGCTGATCGATATGCGAGCCAGCCGGCTCCATTCTTCCCGCATCCAGGCACGCGACCCTCCAAGTCCAAGCCAGCTGCCAGGCACAAGCATCCTGTCTCCGCGATAGACATAAAAGCCCTGTCGCGCCCCCCAACCGCCGGGGCCTCCGGCAGCTTCGTAGGCTGCGTCGTTGGAAAACCGGTCTCGATGGGGAAGGATGTGCGGGCGAACTTCAATTGTGGCGCCGCGATAGGGAAGGCGTTCTACACGCAGATTTGTTGAGGCAGGGTGATCGGCCTGAAAGGGGTCCCAGCCCAGGACCGGGTTCCGATTCAGGTGCAGCTGGACTGCATTGCCAGAACGACCAAGAAACCGATGAAACACCATGCCAAGATGCCGGCGCACTTCGGACAGTCTGAGGAAGAAGCCTTCCCGGGTGAGCCCGGTCATGCCGCCACGCGCATCCATGCCCTGCCAGAGCACGACCGTTCCACTTTCCCGGCGCTGAAGTTCATTAACTGCTGGATGGCTGGGCGGCGTATCCAGCTCCATGGCCATCCAGCCATGTCTGGCCACGAAATCTACATCGAGGATAAGGGTGCTGGTTTCCTTTTCGCGCCGCGTCACGACGGTCATTCTTCGACACTGTGAGAGTGAGGCGGTCTTCAGTCCAAGTCCAAAGCGCCCAAGATCCAGAGCGCCTCGTTCGCCGCGCGGCCCCGTGCCCCCAAAGCGCAGCGCGTCCTGGAGCTGGCTGCGCGTCATGCCCGTGCCATTGTCGAGAATGGCGAGTACAGGGGCTCCGTCATTCCACTGAGCGTCAATTTCGATAAGAGAGGCGGCAGCGGCAAGGCTGTTGTCGATTAGGTCGGCAATAGCTGTTTCTGGCGAATAGCCTAGCCCCCTGAGAGACTCGATGAGTGCAGAGGGCGAGGGAACTATATCGACAGGTCGGAACTGCTCCATCTGGATCAGGCAGCGCGTCTGCGCTTACTCCGCGCTGTGCGGGCGGCTTCTTCAAGCTGTTCCCGCAGGCGGGCAGCGACCGCTAGTCCAAGTAGAGGAGGTACCGCATTGCCGATCTGCCGAAATGCAGCGTTCATGGCGCCTGCAAATACAAAGCCGTCTGGGAAGGACTGAAGGCGCGCGGCCTCTCTCACTGAGACCGTCCGCTTCTGCATGCTGTCAAAGTGTATGTGCGAATAGGTGTCTTTGCCCATATGGGCTGTAAGGGTCCGCGAGGGCTTTTCTGGATCGAGCTTCCACCATTTGTTTGGAAATTTGGTTGGATCGTAGGGCGGCACCATCGCCGCACGAAGCTCGAGAACAGCTTTTGACGTCTCAGAGATCCCTGTCAGGCCTCTCTTCTTCAGTTCCTTCTGAAAGAGACGCTCGGCCACGCGCAGTGCCTTGGGATAGTCATCGCCAGGATTCATCGCGGAGAATATGGGGAAGTCTCGATGTGTCAGGCGGACCAGATGTCCATTCGATGCATCCTCAGTGGCAAAACCCTCCCAGGTTCGCATTGTGTGCGAATAGGACGGCTCAGACTGCAGAGCGGCCCGGTAGGGCAGGAACTCTGACAGCTTGCGTTTCCGGATCACGGATGGATCTGAAAGATGCTCTTTGATTACGGGCAGATCTGAAAGCGCTTCCCGCGCACTGACAGGACCAGGCAGGGCGCCCGAAGGCTCCGAAACCGGATGATATCTGGGGCTGTCAGGATCTACATGCTTAAGGGCAACACGCCGCGACCCTTCATATCCAATCGGCAGTTTCGCGTTGCGGATGGGGGTGGGAAATTCCGGGCTTATGTCGAGTTCGTTTGCAAGAGCGATGATAAACAGCCGCTCGCGGATTTGCGGGACGCCATAATGGACAGAGTTCAGCAATGTATACGCGGATCGATATCCGAGCGTTTCAAGGGCATCGCAAATATCTTCGGGTACGTTGCGGCCCCCAAAATTCAGAATGTCCGGCACATTTTCGATCAGTATGGCGAGCGGCTGAACATCTTCAACATAATCAAGAAACCGTGTATAAAGCGCCGCACGCGGATCTTTCTGAAAGGCGTCGTCAGCTCCGCCCGAGATAGCGCGCAGCTTCGACCTTCCGATGCGGGCAAAAGCCTGGCAGGGCAATCCGGCGGCCAGAACATCAAAGGCCGTTTTAGCAGAATGTTCCAGCTCCAGTTCGCGGACAAGATCCGCAGCAGAGCACTGAACCATGTCGCGCGGCTGCGACCAGGGATCCTGCGGGTCCCGACCCTTTCCGAAGTTGAGCGCGTAGGTGCGCGCGGCCTCTGGGTCCTGTTCGACATGGGCCGAAAGTTCTATCCGCGCGCCTGCCAGTCCAAGTGAAAGCCCGCCGGCCCCCGAGCACAGTTCTAGGGCGCGCGGTGTTCCGCCTTCCCTCAGCCGGCGGATTTTTTGAAGTCTTGCCTCAATCTGAGAGGAATTCATTTGGACGCCAGCCTGTCACGAATGATGTCTGTCAGGTCAGACTTTCTGGTCTCACATTCCCAGATGACGATGGGGCGCCATCCCAGTTCGATGAGTTCCGATTCTGCGCGTTCATCTCTCATGGTGTTCTTCTTAAATTTTTCCCGCCAGAATTCAACTCTGGATTTAGGAGAATAGGCTAATCTGCATCCTTCGTGGCGGTGCCAGAAGCACCCGTGGACAAAGACAGCGATTCGTCTACCCGGAAGAGCGATATCCGGACTGCCTGGAAGGTCTTTCCGGTGCAGACGAAATCTGAAACCAAGTCGGTGGAGCACGCGTCTGACGGCGATTTCCGGGGCTGTGTCAGCCGACCGGATGCTGCGCATCATTTGTGATCGACGTTCAGGTGAAACGATATCATTCATCTACCGCCGCTCCACTCCCACTCGTCCCCCGCTTCGTGACTGACTTTCCGACTGTCCTTGATAATGGCTTCGAATTCCAGTCGCCAATCGGGCAGGACCCTATGTTGGCTGGAGTCTGAATGCCACCATTGCCTAGGACCGCTTGAGGCCTGAATCCCGGTCTTGTAGTACTTCCGAGATGCTGAGCTGCACCAAACCCTGTGGAGCAACCGTTTCAAGAATGAGTATGCCGCGCGGCTCCGGCAAAAAGCTCGCGCCGGAGAAACAAATCCTAAGATTGTCCGGATTGCCTTCCGGGGTAGCCGCTCGGGGGGAGGAATCGCTCCGGAACACGCACAGATTGTGATTCAGCCGCTGTTCGTGGTGTCGATCACTGGCTTCTTCGGTATCATTCTATACAGCACAAAGCCCGAAGGCGCCGCTTTCGTGGCTGCCGCTTTTTATAATGAGTTTGGCACCTGGATTTCGATTTGAAAGTTCGTTGCAAACCCTCAGCAGACCGCCACTGGGACGATGCTTTAAATCTGGATTCACCGCCGAAAAGATGAGGGCGCCGAAAATCCTACATAAGTCCCTACAATTCTACTGTGACGCCCGGTTAGTGTGATGAAAAATAGGAATATTTTCTTTCAGGCGGAGCGCTTCGCCCGCTCCAGATTGAAGCAAGGCCCCTTCGTCTGTCTGGATTTTCTGAAGTCGATGTCATCTTTGGACGGATCAGACGTATCGCGACGACAGGCGTGCCCCTCGGTCCATTCTGTGTAATTCCGGTTTGTCTCGATTAGGCCGGGGCCGGCAATGAACACAGATAGTGCTATATATTTAAGGTAGATTAATAAATCAATCTAAAGTACTTTGGGCTATGTCGCAGAAGGGCATGCCGCCACAGGAAGTCCGGAGCGTGAGGCGCGCTCTAGGGCCGCTCATTCGCGCGTTGGAACGCCGGAGCGCCGCCTCACTCGTAATGGCGCTGGCCTGTGTGCTGGCCGGGGCCGGGCTCAGCGCGTTTGCGCCTGTGGTGCTGGCCGGTCTGGTCGATGAGCTGGTGGCCGGAGGGACTTCGGTCTTCCTGCTGGTTGGGCTCTATGTGGTATGCCTCGGGCTGGCCCGGGCGGCGGGGGAAGGGCGGACCTTTTTTCATGCCAGAGCAGAGCAGGACATCCTCCGTGTCCTGACGCTGAATGCATCGCGTCACATTCTGAGCCTGCCGATGCGCTTCTTTGACCGCCACCCGTCTGGCGCGCTGGTTCAGACCCTGGAAAACGGACTTCAGGGCTACCGCCTGCTGTTGCAGCATGGCGTGTTCACCCTGCTGCCGGGCTTTCTGGAAATCGGGATCATGGCGGCGATCCTGTTCTATGCCCTGGACGCGGCGTTTCTGGCGGTGTTTGCCATCTGCGCAGTCTGTTATGGGGCGGTGTTCGCTGGCGGCGCACGCAAGGTGCTGGCGGCGAGCCGGGAGGTGTCCACCGCGCGGATTGAGGTCACGTCCAGGTTCGCCGACAGCCTGCGCAATATCGAAACGGTGAAGGCGTTTTCCGGGGAGGCTGAAATTGATCAGCGGCTGGATGAGACGCTGCTTGAAACGCGGCGCCGCTGGCGGCGCTTCCATGGTATCCGGTTACGCAACGGCCTTCTGGTTACGGCAATCTTTTCGACCGGCCTGCTGACCGTCCTGACCCTGGCGGCGGGTCAGATCGCGGCCGGAGAAATGACGCCCGGCGCGTTCGTGCTTGTCAGCGCCTATATGCTCCAGATCGTGCGGCCCATAGAACTGCTGGGCTATGCCGCCCGCGATCTGGGGCAGGGCGCGGCCTTCATCGAAAGGCTGACCCTCCTCCTGCAGGAGGCGCCTGAGACCGGAGAATTGCCAGGAGGCGCGCCCCCCGTTTCCGGCGGCATGGCGATAAGCCTCGCGCAGGTCAGCTACGCGCCGGATGGCGAGGCACCGATCCTCTCGGACGTGTCGCTGGAAATCGGGCCGGGGGCAAAGATCGGTCTGGTGGGCGCTTCGGGCAGCGGCAAGTCCACGCTGCTGAGACTGCTGCTTGGCTTCTGCGTGCCGCACAGCGGGGAGATCCGGATCGACGGGGTGCCTCAGGCGGCGTCGCGCGCGCAGATCGCGTTCATTCCGCAGACGCCGGGACTCTTCAATGACACCCTGGCAAACAATATCGGATTTCCGGACCGGTTTGCCTCGGAGGCGGACATTGAACGGGTTCTGCGTCGGGTCGGGCTAAGCGCGCTCTCGGTACGGATGGCCGGGGAGGGCGGCGCGCTGGTTTCGGGCGGCGAGCGCCAAAGGGTAGCGATCGCGCGGGCCCTGATGCGGCGACCGCGCCTTGTCCTGGCGGATGAACCCACCTCCGCTCTCGATCCGGAGACCGAATCCCGCATTCTTGCGGAACTGATGACCGGCTTCGGGGAGGCCACGCTGATCCTTGCGTCGCACAGGCTGAGGACTGTCCGGCACATGGATATGATCATCGTGATGTCGCAGGGGCGCGTGGTGGAGTCAGGGACACATGATGCGCTGCTGGCGGCCGGGGGCGCTTATGCAGAGATGTGGCAGATACAGGAAGGCGGGCAGGAAGCATGAGGACCTGGATTATGAGACAGACCATCAGAGGCGCCCTTGTGGCGGGCCTGGTCAGCCTGGCGGCGTGCAGCGCCGCGATGGCCTATGACGCGGCTGAAGACCGGCTGGAGGGCACCGCGTCGGTCATTGATGGCGACACGATCGAAATCCATGGAGAGCGTATCCGGCTCAGCGGGATTGATACGCCTGAACGGGGCAAACGCTGCGGGACGGTCAATGTCTATCAGAAAGCCGCCCTCGCACTCTCGGACATGATTGGTGCCCGGACGGTCAGTTGTGTCATTCTGGAGACTGATCGGTATGACCGCAAGGTCGGCCGCTGCGAGGCGGGCGGCAAGAGCCTGGAAAGCCAGCTTGTCCGGGCGGGCTGGGGGCGCGACTGGCCACGTTACAGCAACGGAGACTTTGCCGGTGATGAGCGCGCGGCCCGGTCTGCGAAGGCCGGGGTATGGGGGCTAAACTGTCCGGATGATCTCTGGGGGACACGCAATTATGACTGACCCGGATTAGCGGAAGAGATCGGACTGAGGCGGGCCCGGCCGCGTCTTTGCAGACGGGCGCGCCTGCAGGGCGATTTCCCAGCGGCCCTCCTCCTCGTAGGTCGTCAGGGTGGCTTTGATCTCCGCCAGCGTAGCCTCTGTCTCGCCAAGCCAGATAGGCCAGGCCTCCCGGGGCAGGATTGCGGGCATGCGGTCGGTTAAAGGCGCAATTAACTGGTTGGCGGGTGTGGTGACCTGGACGAAGGTCCAGAGCTCTGTGTCGCCCTGTCCCACAGCTGAGCAGATCACCGCGATCGCAATCGGCTCGCCATCCTTCGGTGTGATGACCCATTGTCTGGTCTTTCCGCTGGCGAGCTCTTCGCCTTCATTGAAGGTGTGGACCAGGAGAATCCCCCGATGCCGGGCGAAGCACTTCCGGAAGGTCGGGAGCTGATCGACGGTCTCGGCACGGGCATGCATATGATCCGGCCGGACCGGCGCACCGGCGCCCGGGCGCGAGAAGCCCCAGCGCATGGGCACCATGACGCGTTCACCCGCCTCATCGAGGCGCAGGATATGGGCCGTTCGCATCGGCGTGGCGGTCTCCACCGCGTCTCCGGCGACCTTCAGAACCAGTGGCTGAGAGAAGGCGTGCACCTCACGCCAGGAAGCCATCTGGGTGAATTTTCCGCACATCCTGCTATCCTTTCCGTATGCCGCATCTGCCAGAGCGGTGCGCCATCAAACTCTATCAGCTTTTCATAGCGTACTGGAAGCCGCCGGGTGCGCATGCCCTTGAGGTGTGTTGGTCCGTCCACATACAAGTACAGAAATCGGCTCAGGTCCGGTGTCGAGTCCATTGTCTCACGCATAGTTCGCGGTATGAAGGACCGGGGTGGGCCGGCGCAGCGATAAGAACCGTGGTTTGAAACCTGCGCCCCGTTGCTCATGCTTCGCGGTTTTCCGACGGCCCACCTTTCTTTCTTATCAGGGTTGCACCGGGCTCCGGTTTTTGAGAGAATCTTTTCAGCGCCTTCTCCGGAAGGGGCTCGGGGCGTCGGAAACCCTGGTTGAGCATGAATCCTGTCACACGTGCCCTTCTGCGCGGATGGCTTTGTCCCAGGCGCCTCTGGCGCCTGCACGCGTCTGCCTGCCTGATTTCCGGCCCTGATCTGGCAATGAGGACGAGGCATGGAATCTTCAGACGCGCATCGGGACCGGCGCGGGGCAGGCTGCGGAGACACGGACCTCCTGACGGTGGCGGAGCCCGTATCGGGCGAATGCGGCGCGCGCGCGCCGGCTGACGCCGTCGCTTCCGGCGCCGCCTTGAATCAGGTCTTTCGCAGTCAGTACCGCCAGCTTCTCAGATTTTGCCGGATGCGGGTGAGAAATACGGCGGATGCAGAAGATATTGTTCAGGGCGCCTTCCTGTCGGCGCGCAAGGCCTATCCGGAAAAGGGGATCGATGAGCTGCGGCCGCTTCTCTTTACCCTCGTCCGCAACAACGTGTTCGATCACGTCCGGGCGCCGTGGAACAGCCGCCGGGAAGGGGAGGACATTGGTGAGAGGGGGGAGCAGCTGGCCTGTCCCCGGAGTCCGACCCCCGAGAAACAACTGATTGATGCGGAACGGCTTGCGATAGTGGAAAAGGTTCTCGCCCGGATGAGCCCGAGGCGGCAGGCGGCCTTGCGGATGCACCGCTTCGATGGCCTTTCCTATGAAGACATCGCGCGGCGGTTGTCGATCTCCGCAACGGCTGTCAAGAAGCATGTGGCGCGGGCGGTTGCTGAGATCGTCATCGCGCTCGCGGACGCAGAAGGCCAGGATGATGATCCGGCCGGGTAAGCAGGGGCAGATGACCGGGAAAACAGAGCGCGCAGCAAGGTTGACGGCGGCGGCTGGCTGGTATGCCGAGCTGCAGGATAGGGCTGTTACAGCGGATGTCTGGCAGCGCTTTCTCATCTGGGAGCGCGATCCCGCGAATGCGGCGGCCTTCCGGCAGGTTGAGGCGGGCCTGGAAGCACTCGACAGGACCCGGTTTACCCGGCCGGCGCGGGCGGTGCCCGCCAGACGGGCCGCCGTCTGGGCGGGGGCCCTGGCTGCGGCTGCGGCGCTGGTGGTGGGACTGGTGGTGGTGCGCCCGCCCGATCCGGAAACTCCCGGACAGCAAGCCCCGGATGTGGAAATCTATGCCACCGCGATTGGCGAGCGCCGGGAGATCTCGCTGGCTGACGGTTCCGTGATCACGCTGAATACGGCGTCCCGGCTGGAGGTGGCGTATTCCGGCACGGCGCGGGCGGTCACTCTTCTGGAAGGGCAGGCCCTGTTTGAGGTCGCCCCCGGTCAGGTGCCGTTTGTTGCCCGGGCGGGCGAGAGCCTGACGACGGCGCTGGGGACCGAGTTTGATATCCGGCTGCGCCCGGAAGGGGCCGCCATTACCCTGATTGAGGGAGCGGTGAAGGTCTCGCGTGTCGGGGACGCCCGGACCGACCGGCTCGCACCGCGACAGAAGCTGGAGTTCCGGGGCGGGGAGGTTCTGATCACGGACGTGGACACGGCGGAGGCGGCCAGCTGGAAGACCGGGATGATCCGGTTCCGCGATGTGCCCCTCGCCGAGGCGGTCGAAGAAATGAACCGCTATTCGGAAACCAAACTGAGCGTTCCTGATGCCGATCTCGCCGGCGCGCGGTTCTCAGGCGTGTTTCCCGCGGGGGATCAGGAGGTCTTCCTGGAAAGTGTTCTTCTGCACTTTGACGCCCGGTCTGAGCGGTCGGGCAGCCTGATCACCGTGCATCCTGGCGCTGACGCCGGGCCTCAGCCTTCGCCCTGAATCTGGCGAGACGCACCGCAATCGGATTCTCAGTCAGACAACGGAATATGGGGCGTTGCCACCCGCCTGAAGAAATTTCCGCGCCTCGGGTTACGATCGGCCAGCTGCAATCGTTTTCCTCCTAATCGCTGCGCCGGGAAGGCGGAGCGGCAGGTCATCTGCCCGGAGGAAAAAATGGGGTCCACGTACAATCTGAAACGCAGCCTTGCGGGGGCTGCGGCGCTCTCGCTCATCCTGAATACACCCTGCTGGACCGCGCTTGCGCAGTCTTCGGGAGGTGCCGCATCAGAGGAACTTACCCTCGCGGCCGGCCCTCTGGGAGATGTTCTGTCGGAGATCAGCCTGCGCACAGGGACACCGATCATCTTTGCGGAAGACCTGGTTGCCGGCAGGCAGGCGCCCTCGGTCTCCGGCGCTCATACCGCGGCCGAAGCGGCACGGCTGGCGCTGGCCGGGTCCGGCCTGGAGGTGCGCGCCAGCCAGAGCGGAGCGCTCCGGGTCGTCAGGGTGGCCGCACACAGCCGGCCAGTCGCCGAGCCGCCGGTGAAACGGCCGGAACCGGAAACGGCTGAGCCGCTTCGGGCGGAAGCAGAGCTGCGGATCGACCAGGTCAGCGTCACCGGCACGAGCCTGCGGGGGATCGCGCCGGAGAGCTCGCCGCTTCAGATTTATTCCCGGGCGGACATCCTGGGGTCAGGTGTAACGACTACGGAGCAGTTTATCCGGACGCTGCCTCAGAATTTCGGGGGCGGGTCGAGTGAGTTTGCCCGCAACGGGTTGCCGAATGACGACACGGCAGTACAGAATTATTCCTTTGGAACAGGCGCCAATCTCCGCGGTCTGGGGTCTGGCGCGACCCTCATCCTGCTCAACGGTCAAAGACTGGCGCCCACGTCAGCCATTGGAGATTTTGTTGATCTGTCCATGATTCCGGTTTCTGCGCTGGAGCGGGTTGACGTGCTCACTGACGGCGCGTCTTCGATTTATGGCGGGGACGCTGTTGCCGGCGTCATCAATTTTGTCCTGCGGGAGGATTTCGACGGAGGTGAAACGGCGCTACGCGCTGGCACTGTCACTCAGGGTGACATGAAGGAGTATCGGGTCAGCCAGACCCTGGGCAAGGGGTGGGCTGGCGGGAATTTGCTCGGTACCTATGAGTATTTTGAACGTGAAAACCTGACGCTTTCAGACCGTCCGGGCATTCAGCCCCCCCGACTTGCCAGCGGAGATCCCATCCCATCACCCGAACGGTTTGATCTTATGCCCGCTCAGGACAGGCATAGCGGCCTGCTGTCATTCAACCAGGATCTAGGCGATGCCTTCAGTGTGCGTGCGACGGGTCTTTATGCGAGACGGACCACGCAGCATTCCGGCGTGAACTATACCGGGCTTGGACTGCTGGTTGATTCAGAGGCGACCTCCGAAAGCACGGCTTTCAGCCTCAGCGGTGATTATCAGCTGTCTGAAACCTGGTCGGCCCGGCTTACGGGAAACTTCAGCCAGATGGAAAACGCCACCGCCACCCGGTCCTCAAACCAGCCTCTCCCCGCAGAATTTGACTTCCGTTCAGATGTCGGAAGCGTTGACTTTGTTCTCGATGGCAGTCTGTTCAGGCTTCCGGGCGGCGCGGTGCAGATAGCCGCTGGCGGTCACATGAGACAGGAGAATTTTTCGCTCGCCTCTGCCGCCGATGGCCTGCTGCGTAAGGGCGCACGGGACGTGTCGGCCGTATACGGCGAGATTCAACTCCCCATGTTTGGACCCGACAACAGACGTCCCGGACTGGAGCGACTGGAGCTCAACCTGTCGGGTCGGCTTGATGACTATTCTGATTTCGGAAGATCCGGGAACCCGAAGATCGGTCTTCTGTGGTCACCGGCTGAAGCAGTGCGGTTGCGCAGCTCTTACAGCGAATCCTTCACGCCGCCAGCTCTGGGTTACACCGGGGATCGATCAAGCACGGGGGCCATTCTGCCAACATCCTTCGTGATCAATGCGCTGGGGCTGGCGGGCCGGTATCCGGAACTGGAAGGCACGGACCTGCTGATTGTTTCGGGTATCGCCGAGGATCTTGAGCCGCAGGTCTCACAGACTTTTACGGCGGGCATCGAGTTCGACAGAGACTGGGGGGAGCGGATGCTTTCAGCCAGCCTGAATTACTATTCCATCAGCTTCGAACAGAGGCTTGGTACAGTTCCAATCCCCGGGAATGTCGGATCAACCTACGCCCCCTTCATCGCCTTTGATGACCCCGCTGCCTTTCCGGCCGGGACCATTCTCTTCAATCCGTCACCGGATGAAGTTCTTCGCCTCGTCAATTCATTTGACCGCCCCGTAGAGCCAAGGCTTGGTGGGACTATCGGGAATGTCGGAATAATCAACAATGCCAGTGTGAGACGCAATCTGGCGGCGACCCGAACGCGCGGTCTGGATATTCAGCTCGATTCCCAACTGGATGTCGGGCCCGGAATGCTCTCGGCCGGATTGAACGCGAATTATATCCTGGACTTTACGCAACAGGCTTCCGTGACGACTCCCGAGGTTGATGTCCTTAACACCTTGTTCAATCCTGTGGACCTGCAGGCCAGGGCTTATCTTGCCTGGGCACAGGGTTCCTTCAGCGGCCGGGCTGCGGTCAACTATACCGACGGCTACCAGACGGATAGCACGGATATGGCTGTTCAAATGCCATCCTGGACAACCCTGGATCTTGTTGCGTCCTACCAGTTTTCTGCAAAAGGCGGCGGGCTGCTGGAAGACGCCGAAATCAGTCTGTCCGTATTGAATCTCTTTGATGCGGCGCCTCCGCCGGCACCTTCCCTGGGACGCCTTCAGATATCGGGCTACGACCCGACGAATGCCTCCCCGCTCGGGCGGTTCGTTGCCATTGAATTACGCAAGACCTTCTGAGGGCGGAGCCGTGACAGTGGTATTGACGGGGACGGCAGTGCGCCTTGGTGCAAATGCCAGGAAGAAGACCCAATCCATCCTGTCTGATCTCGTTCGATCAGTGCTCGCATGCGTTCTGCTCTGCTGGGTGGTGGTGAGCGGCGCGTCTTCTGCGCCGTTCACGCTGGATCATGCACTGAAGCTGGAAGGGTTCGGTTCGGCGTCCGCCGATCCCCGCGGGCGGTGGTTTGTCTATGAACAACTGCGTCCTTACGATGAAAATGAGGACTTCAGTTTTAGAACATATGCGTTTGCAGGGAAATCAGGTCACCAGCTGTGGCGCTATGATCTGAACACGCGTGAGGCGCCCGAAAAACTTCCGGGACTCGATCCCGAGCCGCACAGCTACCAGCTTGGATTTTCACCCGATGGCCGGTTTTTGACGGTCATGCAGTACAGGCTCGGCCAGTTGCAGCTACTGGCCTATGACATGTCGACAGATGTCGCCCAGATCTTGCCAGGCACGCCTGCATTCAGCCGGGATGGAGACCACTACCCGGTCTGGATTTCGGATGAAGAGGTGGCGTATGCGACGTTGCCTGAAGGGATGCTGCCGGCAGCCAGCAGTGTACGTGCCTATGCGGGACAAAAGATCGCCAGAGCCTGGGAGGCCGCGTGGCGCGGGCACGAGGTTACGGCCATGGAAAGCGTAAACGGCTTCGACGGCGAAGCTGAGGTGGCGGAGGCCGGCTTTTTGGTGCGTGCCAATGCGAAAACCGGCACGACAGAGGCCATAGCGACGGGGCTTTTTGCGGGCCTCAAGGTTTCACCCGATCGCCGGTATCTGGCGGGGGTCGCCGCATCCGGATCCGGACGGCAAGGGGCGGGTGATCCCAGCGGCGACGAGGCGCGAAGCTATTCCTTGACTGTTTTCTGTCTTGAAACCGGCGCGCAGCGGGCAGTGGCAACGAACCTTTCCTTTGCGCCTACCAGCCTTACCTGGTCTGCAGACGGAACGCAGCTTTCGGGGTTTGGATGGCCTCCCGGCCTGTCGAGGCAGGAGGGGCGATTTTACATCATCGACATCGAGATGGGCTCAGCGGAGATGTTCGATCATCGCGGACTGGATCTCGTTTCTGAAAGAGAGCGCGGCGGGCGTCAGACACCGGAGCGGGCGGTTTTTTTGGGAGACGGGCTCGCCGTCTTTGCACGCCGTAGCGGAGATCCTCTGAAGTCCCTTTTCAATCCTGGTGTCTATAGAGGGGAAAAGCGTGGCCGGGCTGACTGGTACATTCTGAATTCCGGTGGACCGGTCGAGGCGCTCACAAAGACTCTGGAGAATGTGTCAGGCGTCCCGGTCTGGTCTGATCCGCGCGGACTGATTGTCATGACAGCCGATGGCGCTTACCGTCTCACAGGAGATGGCGCGCCGCTCAAGCTGACTCCGGAAGGCATCCGGGATCTCCACTTCATAGACCCTGGCACATTCGCAATCCGGCGGGGCATGGCGCGTCCGGACTTCAACGGTTTCGCGGCGCTGCGCTGGGATGACCGGTCTGGCGGGAAGGTTATGATATTTTCCGATGAACCAGGCCGCGAGCCTGTCCTGCCGCTTCATGGACTCTCAGATGAGGGAGGCCAGATACTGGCTGTTTCGGCATCGGGTGCCTCGCTGATACAGACGGAAACCGAGGAGGGCGGCTTTCTCTCCGTTGCCGACGAGGCAGGGGTCAGAGAAGTGACCCATGTGAACTCACACCTCGCTGGCGTAGACGCCGGAACCTGGCGAAAGGTGGCCTATCAGGTCGCATCTAAAGAGGAGCGGGAGGAGACCCTGGAGAGCTGCGTATTGCTGCCTCCGGGGATCGAATCTGGAAGACCCCTTCCGGTAATCCTGGAAGTCTATCCCGGAACCGTCCCATCCTGCCAGAATGGGACCGACATACCCACGTCATTAAGACCGTATTCACCCCATCTCTGGGCGGGCAGCGGTTACCTCTACGCGCGCATAGCCTTGCCCCGCCATCTTCTAGCGACAGAAGAGGGACCGATTGCGGCCATGCCGGGATTGGTCGAGGCAGGACTTGATGCGCTGGTATCGGAAGGCCTGGCAGATCCTCAAAGAGCTGCCCTGTTCGGGTTCAGTCAGGGCGGTGTATCCGCGCTCTATGTTGCAGCTCACAGCCAAAAATTCCATGCGGTTATTTCCGCACACAGCTGGTCGGATTTCTTCAGCCACTATTTTGGTGGAATGGGTATCTATTCGTATGCCTACGGAAACTATTATGGGCTGGATGCGGCGCGTTACACGCTGCCGGATGGCCACTTCGCGATCCATCAAACACCATTCGAAAATCCGCAGGCGTACTATCAGAACAGTCCGCTCTATCTGGCCCCTCAGATGGTAGCGCCGGTTATGCTGATCAACTCTGACCTGGATGCGTTTTCCATGGCCCAGTACGACGCGATGTTTGGAGCGCTCACAGCTGCGGGCAAGGATGTGCGTTATGTCCGGTATTTGGGGGAAGGACATGGTCCCTCTTCACCTGCCAATATACGGGACCTTTGGCACCGGATCGAGGCGTTTCTCGCCGGCGAGATACCAGGTTCGGACCAGAGGGCTGGTCCCTAACAGGAACAACCGGGAAATTTTACAAACGTGTCCAATGGCGCATCCAGCACTCAATGGTGTAATAAACAAGAAGTCGCCGGCCCTGCGGGTGCTGGTCTACAGCCTCATCCAAAATCCATGAGCGAACGGTTTCAGGATCTATGAGGCCGTGAGCCGCGAGTGCACCCTCCGACAGCGTGTCCGCCAAAAACTGCCGGTTCAGCCGGATCTGCTCCATGAAGAAGCGAGTGGTCTCTCCCTTTGTCAGCCTGTTGCGAATGGTGTCCGGAATCTCAGTCCGGAAGGCCTCCCTCGCGAGTCCGCGATTAATGCCGTGGAGGCAGAGTTGCCAGACCGGGATACGCAGGCAGAGTTCGATAAGCGGTTGAGATACGAGCGGATGAACCATGTTCCGGAGAACTGGCCGGTCGAGTGTTTCCCTGACCATATATAGATGCAAGAGGCGGCTGACCTGATCAAACTTTCCAGGGGGCAGACCTTCGGGAAATTCTGCCCAGTGAGGAACACATCGGTTTTTTTGCAGTCGGTCATGGGCAAGATCGCTTATCGGCGTTCGGCTTCTTTCGATGCCCTTCAGTATGCCCCGAGGAGCGCGTGTTCCCGGCAGCTCCCTCAGAGTGCCCCTTAGAACTTCCCAGACGGATCTGTCTGACAACCTCGAAGTATCAAGGAGCGCCTGAAACAAGCCTTCCCCTCCGCGAAAGCTCCGGACGAAGTCTGCAAATCCTAATATCGAACGGGAGGCAAGGAAGAGATGATCTCCTCCCTGACCGGTGAAGACAGCATGAGGTGTTGCATCAGAATACGAGGCCGGATTCCGAAGATCCGGCGTCAGAAACTGCCTGTAGGGGCGTACACTTTTCGGGTGGGATTGGGGGCGCGGAAGCAAGACAGCGGGCTCCAGCATATGCTCTATCAGCGGCACGCAATAGAAATCAGCCGCTTCCCTGGCAAAAGGCAGTTCAGAGAGCTCCTCCTGTCCGGCAATGTTATGAATGGCTCTTACCTGGCGAGCACTGGCATCTCCCGCCAGGCAGCCAAGAACGATGGTCGAATCGAGGCCGCCAGACAAATGGACATCAACCCGGTCGTATACGTTGCTCCACGATTTGACTACAAAATGGGTGGCCTTCCTGAGGTATTCAGCTGTATCCCGATCATTGAGTGTTATCGGGTTGTCGGCGATGCGCCTCGGATCCCAGAGCAGTTCGGTGAAAACCTCGTCATCCCTGATTGTCAGTTTGTTGCCACCGGGGAGTTCGCGGATTTCGCGGAAACCTGTCTGCCCGTTCTGAATCTTGTCATAGGCGATAAGTGACGAAGCGAATTCCAGATTGAGGGTAAGTTCGAGAAGGTCCGTAAAAGGGCATTTCTCCAGATGCGACAGGACCACGGTGACGCCGCAATAGTGCAGGTAGAAGCAGGGGATAGCTGAAGTTGGGTCAGTAACAACGACACTGAAATCAGGGTTGGTGTAGAACAATATGTAACTGCCCCAGAAGTCTGCCGCTAAATTGGCGCCCTCAGAGGCCTTGATGGCATGCCTGTCCTTCGCATCAAGGGCGGTGATCGGATACTGAGGAATGAAGTCGCTGTCCTTCCGGAACAGCGTTCCGAACACCGCGCCGCTCAGCTGCCTTTCTTCAAATGCCAAAGGTATGAACGAATGCGGGGCATTACTGCCAAGATCGATGACGAAAAGCCCTTCTTGCGTCAGAGAGGGGGCCTCAGGTGATGCTTCCCGGCATCTTGAGATCAGCGCTTCGGCAGTCTTCTCCGCATGATTGCAGGATGACTTCCACAACAATGCAACAAAAGCATACATGCCGCTTCCCTCTAAATGACCATGATTGGCGTGTAGGGGCGGACTTTTTCGAGTTGGTCGTTCAGAACCACCCCATCAAACTCAATCCAGCAATGCGCGGCGAAAGGCCTTGTTCTGACGGCGTACACCCACTCAGGCCGTATACCGCACAAGGTCAGATATCTGAACAAAACCAGGCTGCGCCACCGGCAGGCGTCATGGGATGAGAACACAAACGGCGTGATCCTATGGAATGCGTTGGTGTGGTTCAGGGCGATCTGTAGACAGACGTTATGGTCTGGTGTGACGTCATTCTTCCAGGCCGCAGCCATTTTGAGCATGTTTGACAGGCCGCAGGTGCGTTCGAGCCAGACAGCCTGAGAAAATGCTCTAAAAAATCGCAAGCGGGCTTTGCAGGGATACTTTTGAGTCTTGTCCTCCAGAATGTTGTCATATGCTGCGTGTGGAGGAGGGACTGGCGGATACTCCCCACATCCGCGTTGAACATTCTTACTAAGAAGCCCGAGCTCGCAAAGCCGGACTGCAAAGGCTTCCGACTTGTCCGTGAGAGGGACTGTCGGCGGTTTTGGACACAGAATTTCCGTCAGCCATTCTGATTGTCTGTCCTTCAGGATCAGGTACCGGTCCTGTGCTGCATCGAGAAAAACAAATCGCTCTCCGGATCGGCAGACATAGACCTCGTCTGCAAGGCCGTATCTGTTGCGCAAGCGCTCCTCCTGAAGTGGCTGCGGGGATAAAAAACAGAGGCGTCTTTCGACGCCTCTGCCATGGCTGTCATTCCTGGCTATTGAGAATGACGTTCTCGGCAGGTCCGCCGTCGAAGCCCCTAGTTTCTTCCGACACCGAGCCAAGCTCGATCGGGGCGAATTCGTCCGTTTCCGGAGGGGTTGTGATGAGGTCTTTCATATGGGTTCTCCTGTGGGTTGGGGTTTATGTCACTGGCCGGGTGACAAGAGGAGCGTGCTGGTAATCTAAGGTAGAGTCAATGCACTTGAAGATTACAATTTGTGAATGTTTTCAGGGTGTTGGGGCGAACAGCTGCGGCCCCGGAAACAGGTCTCCGGCGCAAGGGGCTCAGTTGTAACGCGCCGCTTCAGCTCAGTCTGAAGGGCGGGTATCCGCAGGCAGAAGATCTGCTCCGGTTTCTGGCCAGGGCAGCGGAATTGGAGACTGACGGAGCAGGGCGCTGGCTTTGGATGGGTCTCCGCCGGCGCGGGCGCGGCAGGCGCGGACGATCGCGTAATAGCTGCGGGCGAAGGGATCTGTGTTGTACAGCGCCGGGGAGCTGATGGCAGAGGCAAAGCCCGGGTCCGGAGTCTGCCAGCGTGGTCCGTAGGATTGGCTGAGATAGAGTTCGGGCTCTGAGGGAATGGTCCAGTGCCGTTCGCCATAGGAGGCCGTCGTCAGCGTAAAAGTGCGCAGGCGCCACTGAATGTCGCCGGGCAGGGCGCTCACCCCGCAGAGGAGGTGGTGGTCTTCTTTATCGTGCAGGAATATGTCGACGGCGACGCCCCGGTGGATCAGCCCGAAATACCTGTCACCGGGACGGCTGATCGCCGGCAGCAGGACTTCGGGATGGGCACGCAGGATGCCGGCGATATCCGGGCCGCCTTCTGGATTTCTGAGGACGCCGATGTCGATGTCCCGGTCATGCAGGAGGGGGCCGCCGCTGCGGTGGAACCCCAGAAGGGTTCCGGCTGCCAGAAAGCTGGTGACACCCGCCGCCGAGAGGATGGACTGGATCTCGATAAGCACCTTTGTGGCGCGGCCGGGCTCGAATGCCGGGGGCGGCTGAAGCGCGGCCTCCGGAACGGGGGTGAGCAGGCGCGTCGCTTCTGCAAACGCGTCCGCGAACCGGCCCTGATGATAGAGGCTGCGGGCGAGGAGGCGGATGAGCAACGGGTCGTTTTTGAACTCTGACGCGCGACTTTCAAGCAGGTGTGTGGCGCGGCCTGGCTTGCGGGCATTCAGGAGGGCTTCGGCCGTGGCTATGAGGGCGTTTCTGCCGGAGCCTCCTGTCTGGCACATGACCCGCAGCGCATCGGCGGCGCCTTCCAGCGCGTGGATGCGATCATCTTCATACGGCGTTATATCGGCAATCGACTGCCAGGCGCGCCAGGACAGGGGATCGGTGGACACGGCCTGCCGGAAGGCGTCGAGCGCTGCGGGCCGGTCTCCCAGGCTGTGCAGGCAGAGGCCGCGGCCCTGCAGGGCGCCGGTATGGCCGGGGTTGGTCTTCAGCAGGCTGTTAAAACACTTTAGTGCTTCGCTGGCCTGGCCGTTCCGAAGACGCGTTGCAGCCAGGGCGTAGCCGATCTGCGGATCGCCGGGCGCGGCGTCTGCTAATTTTTGGAGAAGGTCCATAGCCAGATCTAGGTGCCCTGCCTTCAGCCAGGTGAGGGCGCGCCGGAGCGATGTGAGCCGGATATTGTGGGGCTCCTGGGATTCAGAGCGGGATATTTCCTTCATGGAAACAGACCTTCTGCGGACGATGACGGTACTCTACCAAAGATGGAATAAAAAATCTAGCTAAGGTGCTATCAAACATCCGGGGCCGGACTTCAGCTTTATCGAGAGATCGTTCGACCCAGGCCGCTAGGGCGGCTCGATCTCCTCGACGGGTGATGTTTGTGCCTTTATGATCGTTGTATCCTTCAGTGGGGACCTGAAGCAGAGCAGGATCAGATATGAAAAAGACAGATGAAACCGGCACCGGATCGCGTGCGCCGACCGATGTCGACAGGCTGGTGGGTGAGAACGTGCGCCGGCTGCGGCTCAAGCGGAACGGGACACTGTCCGGGCTCTCGGCGGAACTGGGGATCAGTCATCAGCAGCTGCAAAAATATGAGACGGGTTCGAATCGCCTGAGCGCCGGAATGATCTCGCGGCTCGCCGAAGTATTCGGCGTTCCCATCACGGCGCTGTTTCAAGTGACGGAAGACCGGGCACGCAAAACCGTATCCCGGAGTACGCAACGCATTGATGCCCTTAAAGAGGAGGGCGCCTGGTTGCTGGGACGTGCGGAGTCGGAGGAGACGCTCCAGCAGATGGTCAATGTGCTGCGGGTTCTGGCCGGGAAAAACTGACGGCTTTCTTTAAAAAATAGAAATTATGTTCTATTGTAGGGTACGTTTCCGGAGTGCCCTGCCATGACCCAGTATGACGGCGGCGCGGTTCTCGCCGCCATCCGTGCCATCCAGTCCGCAGAAGGCCTGACAGAGACGCTCGGCGTTCTGTCGCATTTTGTCGAAGCCTACGGATTTGAGCGCATCTATCTCGGCCAGCTGGTCAATCCCGCCGCACTCGCGCCGCGCGAGAGGCTCTACCTCTCTGACTGGCCCGAGGAGCTTCAGGCCGAACGCCGGAGCCAGATGGCGATCCTGCAGGATCCCATCGCGCTGTGCGCGCTCACCTCCCGCCGCCCGTTTCGCTGGCAGGCGGCCCATGCCCAGGCAACGCGGGACGGCCAGCGCATCATCGACATGGTGCACAATTACGGCATTATCGACGGGGTGATGTTCCCGATGCATGCGATTGATCATCTGCCGGGCGGCGTTTCGCTTGGAACCAGCGTATCACTGGAGCTCTCTCCGATCGCGATCCAGGAACTCGAAATCGTCTGTCAGGCCGCCTATTACCATCTGGAAGGGGTGTTCGGCCCGTTTCCGTATCAGAAGCTGGCCCAGCTGACACCTCGGGAGGGCGAGTGTGTCGGTCTCGCGGCGGCGGGCAAGTCGAATTGGGAAATCGCCGCCATTCTCGGCATCCGCGAAGACACCGTCAAAAAGACCCTGAAGCGGGCCGGAGAGAAACTCGGCACCGTCAATCGCGCGCATCTGGTCGCCACCGCTATCCGGACGGGCAAGATCTTCCCCTGACAAGCCCCCGAAAGAGGACATGACAGTCAGGCCCCTTTGCGAAAACCTCCTCCCTGTACAGATGACAGGAGAGGGACATGTTCAGAATAGTCAGCCCGCAACACCGCCGGGATTTTGCCGGCCACCTCAGGGACATGCACGAGATGCGCTACCGGGTCGTGGTGGAAGACTGGGGCTGGGAAATCCCCGGGATCGAACCGGGCTATGACAAGGATCAATTTGATACCAGCGAGACAGTCTATGTCCTCGTCCTGAGCGCGGAAGGCGATGTCGTTGCGTCGGCGCGGCTCAATCCGACGACCGGGCCGCATATGATGAGTGAGCTTTTTGCTGACTATTGCGATCTGCAACCCTTTCCGGTCGGGGCGGACGTCTGGGAGTGTTCCCGGTTTGTCATCGATACGGACCGCGCGGCTGACCGGCTCTGCGCTTTCCGCCTCCGCTGCCATCTGGGCATCGGCATCACGAGCTGGTGCCTCGATCAGGGCGTGACGTGGCTGAGCTGGCTGACCCATCAGACCTTCTACAATTATATCTCCGGCCTCTTCCGGACCGAGCCGCTGGGGCTTCCGAAGCGTCAGGGAGAAAACTGGGCCTGGATTGCAGCGGTTTCCGACATCGACCTGGCTGCGCTGGATGAGCAGATCGAGCGTTTGCGGCGGGCGCCCGAGATTGTGGCATCCCTGACGGCAGGCAAGGCGCCAAATGGGAAGGGGCAGGCGGCATGAGCGGGGGCAGATGGAAAGGCATCAATGAGGCAGACAGGGCTGCCTTTGCGCGAGACGGCGTCGTCTGCCTGCGGAATGTTCTTTCCGCCGATGAAGTAAGGGCGCTGCGCGAGGCCGTCACCTGTCAGATTGACCGCCTCGGAACTTCTCAGACAGGATATGATTTTGAAGCTCTGGCGCGCGCGGTTTGGAATCCTGAAGTCCAGATCGAGACGGGCGCTGCGACACGCTTTGATATGAGCTCGCTCAGGGAGCTTGTCGCCTCGGACCCGGCGGCGCGGCCTCTGCTCGAGCGCGCGGGGCCTTCAGAGCCTGGCCTGTTTTTCTATGATGCTGCCGGTTGGCGCCAGGATGCCCGGATCCAGGACGTGGCCTTTCATTCTGCGTTGCCGGAGATTGCAGCAGATCTCCTTCAGGCAAAACGTGTGCATTTCTGGGAGGACACAACCTTCGTCAAAGCGCCTCACACCCGTCAAAAGACGGCTTTTCATCAGGACCTTTCCTATTTCCAGATTTCGGGCAACCAGTGTCTGATCGCCTGGATACCTCTTGATCCGGCGGGGCTGTGGAACGGCGTGACGCAATATGTCCGGGGATCCCACATGTGGGGCGAGGTTTATGCGCCCAACATCTTCCTGTCCCAGACGCCGTTTCCCGGCGCAGACGGTCCCCGCTGTCCTGACATCGAGGCCGATCCGGACGCCTTCGATCTTGTGGCGTTTGACGTGATGCCCGGTGACGTGATCCTGCATCATGTGCTGACGGTCCATGGGGCTGGCGGAAACCCGTCCGACAGGTGGCGCCGCGCGGTCTCTTTCCGGTATTGCGGAGACGCGGTGCGGTATCTGGAGCGGAAGGGCGCGCTTCCACAGCCTGGCGGGCCTGGCGCGCTCGCAGATGGGCAGCCGCTTCCGTCCTCGATCTATCCGGTTGTCTGGCCCAAACGCGCCGGGCGCGCGCTATCGCCGCCAGCGCGCGGCTGAACAAGGAACACCCTATCGGATACAGAGAGAGGCGCTCGCACGCAGCCGCGTCAGTCGATGTGCATGAGATCGACCGAAATCGGGCAATGATCAGAGGGGCGCGCCGGTGTGTCATAGGTTGTTTCGCGGAAGGATCCGGGAATCTTCCGGGCCCGGGCAGGCTCATTGAGCACCAGGAAGTCGATGAACTCTGTGTACCGCGGATCGCAGGACGGGCCCGTCCCGGCGCCGGCAATATAGAGGGAGGCTGGATCCCCGTCATTGAGGCCCGCCCAGACCGGATCACTTTCAGCCTCCAGACGGCGATTGAAATCTCCCCCGACGAGAACGGCGCGGCCCTCGGCGCTGCGGGTGTCGATCCATGTCTCCAGAACCTCTGCCTGGCCAAGCAGGGCCGGGCAACGCTCGGAACTGTCCCCGCTGAAACAGCCCGATGTGAGATGGACGCTCAGAATGTCGGTCGGTACCGGCCCTGGCAGGGTGATAGCGACCCCGTAGCGGGTGCGTCTGTCGCCGTCGAGGTCAAGCGCGGCCAAGTCAGGCAGGCGGTCATGATCAATGTCCTTGCGGATGGCGATGGCCGTGTTCTGGGCGCGCAGGCGCGCCCCGTCCTCGCGGCCCCGGCAAGCCGGATAGTCGCCAGCGGGGGCGCGCTGCTCGACATGGAAGGTCCAGCCCTCCCCGAAGACGCGGGCGAGCGCCTCTTCTCCATCGACTTCCTGCAGCAGCCAGATGTCAGCATCCACGCGGGCGATATAGCTGGCTACCAGATCGAGGGCGGCCTCATCTCGCGGGGCGCAGCCCGCGCCGGCGGCCGCGGTGAGATGCTCAGCGTTCCAGGCCGCAATCCGCAGGGGTTCCGGGGTTTGATCCGTAGGCGCCGGACCCGCGATCTGACAGGCGGAGAGCAGCAGGGCGGCGGCCAGGACGGGCAGGCGGTGGAACACGGGGGGAGGTCTCCGGAAGGACGGGGAGGGTAGGGACCAGACGTCTACACTTAAGCGCGCCTCGCTGCGACGGAAAATCTTGCGGCCGCATGGAAAGGGGGGCATCGGAGCGCACGAAATTGCCCCCTTAGGACGAATGCAGATCAATTCGCGCGTGTCAGATAGATTGGCCGGGATTGGCCCGGCCAATCCATGGAGATAGGCAAATGCGTAACAGACTTTGGGATTTCAGCTATACGACCATTGATCTTGAAGATCTCGATGTGTCGGTCGAGTTCATGCATCCCAAATCCCTTGCCACGGTGTCGGTGAAGTTCAGGGTGGACGAGTCCGCGCTGGAGGGCCGGGCCCGTGATCTCAAAGGCCGGATCGAACTGATTGCGCGGGAACACCTGCTCAGCCTGGCTGCATCGCTTCAAGCGGCCGGGGAACTCATCCTCTCAGACTGAGGATCACAATCAGGAAGACCGCAGCGCCCGCAATCAGCCAGAACCAGCGCGGTGGCGGGCGCGGCGTATAATCTCCGGATGTGTCTTTATCCCAACCACTCATCGGGTGCTGTGCTCCTTGCCAGGACAGCTAGTCTTACGGTCAGGGGTGTACATGGCAAGGCGCCCGGCCGGGGAGGGCCGATTGCATTCTTCCTGCACAAGCGCGGGCTGGCGCCCGCCGTATTCAAGGGGACTAAGCCCCTGCGCAGGCGCGGGAAACAAATTCTGGCTTGACTCGTTTCACCGGAGAAGAACAAAAGAGGAACATGAACGAAGATATTCAGATCAGGCGTCTTCAGGCTGTTGCGGCCGCTGGCCTTCAGGGACCGGCCGCCCACGGGCACATCCGTCTTGCCCAGCCGGTGGAGCTGGCGCGAGGACGGGTGCATGAAATCCTGGGCGAGAGCGCCGACGTCTTCGCGCTGGCCGCCATTGCCGCCGCGTCCGGCCCCGTCCTGTGGACCGGCCTCAGGCGCGATGTTGGCAGCCTCGCGCCCACAGGCCTGCAACGCTTTATTGACCCGGCCCGGCTGATCCTCGTCTTCGGCGGGGATCGGGGCGAACTCCTCTGGGCCGCTGAAACCGCGCTGCGGGCCCGCTCGGCGCCCTGCGTAATCCTGGAGCTGAAGGAGGGCCCCGGCCTCAAGGAAAGCCGGCGGCTCCAGATTGCCGCCGAAGAGAGCGGCGCCATCGGCCTCATCCTTGTTCAGGGGCGGGCGCGCACCTCGGCGGCCGAGACACGGTGGCAGTGCGACGCGGTTAGGGAGGACGCCTGGAATTGGATCTGTACAAAGAGCAAACGGGGGCGGCCGGGCGCCTGGCGGGTGTCGTGGAGGGAGAAGACGGATGCGCCGGATCTTGTCGCTCTGGTTGCCGCAGCTTCCGCTTGATCGGCGCCTCCGGATGGGCGACGCGCGCACGGACGGTGCCTTCGCGATCGTCTCCGAGATCCGCAATGCCTGGCGGCTGACGCATCTCACCGAGCCAGCCATCCGGGCCGGGCTTTCGCCCGGCCTGACCTTGCCCGATGCCCGCGCCATCTGTCCGGGGCTGCTCAGCGAGCCGGCGGATCCGGCGCGCGAAGACGGGCTCCTGCGCGCGCTGTGGCGCTGGTGCGACCAGTTCTCGCCGCTCGTCGCCCTCGATCCGCCCGATGGCCTTCTGATGGACATTACTGGGTGCGCGCATCTCTTTGACGGGGAAGCGGCCATGGCCGAAACGCTCGCCGCGCGCGCCGGGGATCTTCAGATCACCGCGCGGATCGGGATCGCCGACACAAAGGGCGCGGCCATTGCGCTTGCGAGATTCTCAGGCCGGGCGATCTCGATCGCCGGCGCCGGCGAGACCGCCGGCAGGCTTGCGGCGCTGCCACTCGCCGCGCTCGGTCTGGAGCCGGGCGTGGTGCGCGACATAAGAAAGGCCGGGCTTCAGACCGTAGGCCAGCTTTACGCGATCCGGTCCGCCGAACTCGCCCGGCGATACGGGCTTTCGGTGACGTCCGCGCTGGAACGCAGCCTCGGGCGCGTGCCCGATCCGATCATTCCCAAAAGCGCAGATCCTGTCTATGCCGCCCGCGCCACGCTGCCCGAACCGGTCGGGCGGCTGGAAGACATCGAACGCGTTCTTCTACGGCTTGCGGGATCTGTCTGCGGACGGCTCGCCGCCGCCGG
>Ga0067045_1028189_pt1 | contig 40055 bp, 31 predicted proteins | sample TerdegcTABiofilm_FD_59184 | JGI IMG/M metagenome (GOLD analysis project Ga0067045, IMG submission 59184) | Combined Assembly of (Gp0054472, Gp0054536) Wastewater bioreactor microbial communities from Singapore -Terephthalate degrading... | reverse complement strand
CGACCTTAACGACAACGGCGTGTTCGATTCCGGCGAAGCGCCGCTGGCCGGCGTGACCGTCCACCTGCTCGACGCGGCCGGGCTCCGCATCGCCACGACGACCACCGCCGACGACGGAAGTTACACGTTCGTGAAGTTGAAGCCCGGCACCTACGGCGTGGAAGAGATCCAGCCCGCCGCCTATTTCGACGGCAAGGACTCGCCCGGCTCGGTCGGGGGCGTGCTCGACGGCAACGACCGCATCGTCAAGGTCACGCTCGACCCGGGCACCGATGCCAAGAAATACGACTTCGGCGAGCTGCCGCCGGCGCGGATCTCCGGCTATGTCTATTCGGACGCCGACAACGACGGCGTGTTCGACTCCGGCGAGAAGCCGCTCGCCGGCGTCACCGTCTACCTGCTCGACGCGGCCGGGACCCGCGTCGCCACGGCGACCACCGCCGCCGACGGGAGCTACGCGTTTGAACACCTCATGCCGGGCGTTTACGGAGTGGAAGAGGTCCAGCCCGACGGGTACCTGGACGGCAAGGACTCGCCCGGCTCCGTCGGCGGAAAGCTCGACGGGAACGATCGCATCGTCAAGATCACGCTCGTCCCGGGCGACGACGCCGTGCACTACGATTTCGGCGAGCTCGTGCCGGCCAGCATCTCGGGCTACGTCTTCCTCGACAACCCCGTGGTCACCTACGAAAAAGGCACGACCCCTCCGACCGAGATCGAGCTTCAGCAGACGCGGAGCGGCGTGCGCGGGTCGGAAGACGTGCCCCTGGAGGGCGTGGTCCTGCGGCTCGCTGATGCCCTCGGTGTGGAGGTCCTCGACGCCGGCGGGCACCCCATCACCGCAGTGACCGATGCCAACGGCTACTACGAGTTCAACAACCTGCTCCCGGGGATCTATACGATCCTTCAGGATCCGGTTTCCGGGTATCTAGCGGGCGTGAACACGCCCGGCACGAAGGGCGGCGTGGCGGTCAATGCCCTCGCGGTCTCGGAGGATCCCGAAATCGTCAGCGGGATGGCGTTCGATTCGAGTACCGAGGCAATCATTCAGATCACGCTCCACGCGGGCGATCGGGGCGAGCAGTACAACTTCAGCGAACTTTTGCTCCAGGAAGTGGCGAAGCCGAATCCGCCGCCTCCCTACAATCCGCCCTCCCCTCCCTCGCCTCCCACGCTCCAGCCGCCGACCCAGCCCTACTACCCGGACGCGTTGCCCCCGGTCTATCTCGCCGGTCCGGGCATGCCCATCGACGGATTCACCATCCTCTACGGCGGCGGCGGATACGAAACGGAGTACACGTGGCACCTGAGCGTCATCAACGCCGGGCGCCCGCGTCAGGATCGGGACCAGGACGAGTTGCTCGCCGCGGCCGACAACGGCTACTTCTCGGCCGTCTCCTGGAACGGGACGGAGTTGAAAGGCGGGGAGTGGATCCTGGCCGACGGCGACGGCAATGCGACGCGCCGGATCGTGTTCGGCATTGCCGGAGCGACTCCCGTCACCGGCGACTGGAACGGCGACGGCACCACGGAGATCGGCGTCTTCTTCGACGGCGTCTGGTGCCTCGACCTCAACGGCGACGGCCGCTGGAGCAAAGAGGACCTCTGGGGCCGGCTCGGGCAGGCGGGCGACCGGCCCGTCACCGGCGACTGGGACGGCGACGGAAAGACCGACATCGGCATCTACGGTCCGGCCTGGGCGGGCGACCGCCGGGCGATGCGGATCGAGCCGGGCTTGCCCGACGCCAAGAACCACGTCGTCGCCGGCGCCCCGACCCGCTACAAGAACGTCCCGCCCACCCCGGAGCAGGCCACCTCCGGTTGGCGGACCCTCAAGCGGACCGAGCAGGGCAAGTTCCGAAAGGACCTGATCGACCACGTCTTCCGCTACGGCGACGACAAGGCCACGCCCGTGACCGGCGACTGGAACGGCGACGGCGTGGCCAACATCGGCATCTTCTACAACGGGGCCTGGTACCTCGACGTGGACGGCGACGGCCGCTGGTCGGCCGCCGACGTGGAGATCAGCCTCGGGCAGGCGGGCGACGCGCCCGTGGTCGGCGACTGGAACGGCGACGGACGCGCCAAGGTCGGCGTCTTCCGTAACGGCACCTGGCTGCTGGACACCAACGGCGACGGTGTGCTCGACGCCACCGACCGCGTATTCCGCCTCGGCCAGCCGGGCGACGCGCCGGTGGTCGGCGACTGGAACGGCGACGGAATCGACGAGATCGGCGTCTACCGCGCCTCGCAGCCCGCCCCCAAACAAGCCTCCACCCAGTCCGCCCCCGAATCCTCCGAGGCCGTGATCCAACGGTAGCGGTTTGTCAGACCGCGACCGATCGGTCTTGGGGCTTCGGTCTTGGGCTTTCGGTCTTGGGGCTTGGGGCTTGGGGCTTGGGATTTCGGCTCATGGAAGACCCAAGTCCGAAGACCCAAGCCCGAAGACCCAAGCCCGAAGACCCAAGCCCGAAGACCCAAGACCCAAGACCCAAGACCCAAGACCCAAGACCAAAGACCGAAGACCAAAGACCGAAGACCTGATACCCGGTCCATTCGGCCTTTGAGAAGGCGTTCGCCGCGCATCTCGCCGTGTGGCACCGCCGCCCTCGGCGGTGCGGATCTTCCAGGCACGGCCGGGGGCCTCTATGCTACAAGCCGCTTCCGGGACACGCTTCACCCCGTTCTTACCCCAAAGGAATCCCGATCCATGGAATGCCGAAAGGCCCAGAATCTCCAGGCATGCACGTGTACCTACGATCCTTGCCCGCGCAAGGGGCTCTGCTGCGAGTGCGTCAGCTACCACCTCCGCCGCCGGGAACTGCCCGGCTGCTTCTTCCCGGCTGCCGCCGAGAAGACCTACGACCGGTCGTTCGGCCACTTCGCCAAGCTGGTAATGGACGGGAAGACCTGATCCCTCAAGGTGGCAGAGCACCACCCGACCGCGTTTCCTACCGAAACCCGCCGTACCGGCGCTTGCTATCCTGGGGGGATGCAGGTAGACTGACTATCGTTTGCGGTACCCCCAAGGTCGTGACGTTCGCACGGCCCCGTGGGACGGTTCGTGGGGAATGGGTTGAGACGTTCTTCCGGTCGCCGACAGCCGGAGCAGACGTAAGCGGTGCTCCATCGCCGGCGTGGCGGGGGTTGCGTCGTCCATTCCTACCACGATACGGTCGTGTTCGGCGTCGAGTTCGCCTCGCATAGGAGGCAAGTTGCACTTTTCTTCCTCGTTCTAGGTGCTGTACCGGAGGTCGCCATGGTTGACGGAAACTGCAAGTCGCAGCGGAGACGGAGAGGATCGCCCGGCTTCACCCTGGTGGAGCTGCTGGTGGTGATCGCTATTATCGGAATCTTGATTGCCCTCCTGTTGCCGGCCGTGCAGGCCGCGCGGGAAGCGGCCCGGCGGAGTCAGTGCAGCAACAACTTGAAGCAGATCGGCCTGGGGCTGCACAACTACCACGACCGCTCCAAGTGCTTCCCGCCTGGCTACCTGCTCTTCCCAAACGCCAACCTTCCCGCCGGGCCGTGTGTCGGTGGGAACTGGGTGGTCAACACCGCGTATCGGTCGTCGTGGGGTTGGGGGGCGTATATTCTGCCCTATATTGAGCAAGCCCCTTTGTACGCCCAGCTTAATCCCGGTCCCATCAATCTCAGCGAAGCGCTTGTCGCGGGGGGCCCCTACGATCGGATCACGGCCCTCCAGACCAAGTTGTCGGCCTTCCGCTGCCCCTCCGACATCAACCAGAGCACCGCCACGAGTCCTTACTACAACCTTGTGGACTCCGCTCAGACGGGCAGGGCGACGGCGATGTCGAACTACGTCGGCAGCAACACGAGCCACAAGTGGCACTCGGGCGGCCGCATGGTAAGTCCCGACGGGAATGAGTGCGGCCAGTGGGGGACGGTGCCCGCCAACTACGCTCCCGACGGCATGTTCTGGCGCAACTCCAAGGTTGATATGCGAGACGTGAGAGACGGCACCAGCAACGTCCTGTTTGTCGGGGAGCGATGTTCTCTCATCAGGACTGCGGCAGGGACCTACACGTGCTCCGCGGGCCTGGTCTTCGGGACCGAGAACAACAATGAGCAGTTGAGCATCCGTTACAACCTCGGGAGCGGGGCCCAGCCGATCAATCTGAACCCGACCTACGGCTGCGCGTACGGCTACTCCAGCATGCACCCCGGCGGGGCCCAGTTTGTCCTGGTCGACGCCTCGGTCCGCTTCGTGAGCGAGACCATCGACGTGGTCCTCGATGCCACGACCGCCGCCGGCGCAACGGTGCCCAACTACCGGAGTACGTTTGAGCGGTTCATCTCGCGCAACGACGGACAGGCTTTGGGGAATTTCTAGGAAACTCTTCGGTTTGCGAGAGGACTCGACATGAAACGACTTCTTGTTGTGTTCGTCCTTCTGGTCCCGTTCCTCATGGCGGCCGGCTGTTCCGGCCGGCCGGCCGGCTTCCCGGATCTTGGAAAGGTCGCGGGTACCGTGACGGTGGACGGCAAACCCACGGCGGATCTGGTCGTTCAGTTCACGCCGGAGCAAGGGGGCCGTCCTTCGTCGGGGAAGACCGACGCGAGCGGACAGTACAGACTCTATTACACCGGCGACGCCGCCGGGGCCATTGTGGGAAAGCACAAGGTCACGGTCAGCGCCTTCTTCGAGCCCGACCCGAACAAGACCGACCTCAACTTCGATGCAGAGAAGGTCTTGCCCAAGAAGTATAGCGACCAGAAACTGGAGTTCGAGGTGAAGTCGGGCTCGAACACCTTTGACATCAACTTCAAGTAAACATTCCTTCCTGTTTGGAGAGACTGTCATGCAGCGAGTGTTTGCGGCGTTTGCGTTGGGGCTGTTCCTGGGAACGATCGTCCTCGTTTGCGGGTGCGGTGGCAGCACGAGCAGTAAGAAGACCTCGGTGCCGCCGAACGCCGCCGAACTCGAGAAGACGGGCGGCAGGCTGCCGAACCCGCACGAAGCCAAGAAGTAGTCGATACCGCGGTGGATCCGGAGACTTCCGAAGTCTCGAAGACTTCGGAAGTCTTTCGCGCGTGTGGAGTGAAGAGAGGCTATGCGTTCTCATTTCTGCTTTGGAGGTTAATATGGACCGTTCGAGTGTGAACCGCCGTGTGCGGCGCGGGATGCGGCCCGCGTTTACCCTTGTGGAATTGCTGGTGGTCATCGCCATCATCGGCATCCTCATCGCGCTCTTGTTGCCCGCCGTGCAGGCCGCCCGCGAGGCCGCCCGGCGCTCGCAGTGCACCAACAACATGAAGCAGGTCGGCCTGGCGCTGCAGAATTACCACGACCGGGCCAAGTGCTTCCCGCCGGTGGCGGTTTTTGGGCGCGGGCCCAAGTCGACCAATCCCTGGCCCGCGTACCATCACACCTGGCTGACCGCGCTTTTGCCCGGCATGGAGCAGATGCCTCTTTACCAGAGCATCGACTTCCGGCAGCCGGCACTCACGGCCACCTACACCGCACCCCTCTTCACCGGTCAGGCGGTGATCGGGACCGTGGTCAATACCCTCTTGTGCCCCAGCGACTCGTACCTGGGGAGGGATACCGGCAAGACGCATGGGTTGGCGATCACGAACTACGTCGGCCAGATGGGCTGGCACTGGTGGGAGAGCTGCAATGGGTGCCCTTCGAGCGTGCCGGGCGCTGTCCCAGGAAACAACATCAACCTGTTCACCCCGTTCGGCCCCTTCTCGTTCGCTGACATTACGGACGGCTCGTCGAACACCGTGGTGGTCAACGAGCGACTCTCAATTGGCTGGTCGCCGACGGGCAACGGCGGGAGACCAGGCCCAAGAACCGATCCGATCGTCTGTTCCGCGTTTGTCCACATGGGCCCCTACGGCGTCTGCTTCGAGACCGGCGCTGGAGTCACGTGCCAGAGACCGGACGGCGGGGCACAGGCGTCGGGGTGGGTTGCCACCGGACCCTATGTGATGGCCCCCTGGACCCTGATGGCCCATGGCTACCTGAATTGGGAGTGGGGTTCCCCCACGGAAATCCACCCGGGCGTGACCCAGTGCCTCCTGGGTGACGGTTCGGTCCGCGCCGCCTCGGTGACCATCGACATCACCACATGGCTGCGATTGAACGCCATGCAGGACGGTGCAACCCCCGGTTCGTGGTAACGGCAAGACCGATGCAGAAGATTGGGAAACGGCGGGTGGCCCCGATAGCTGTGCTATCGGGGTGCCGTCAGGTACAAGAGGTGCTCCCGGACCAAGCGTAGCGTGCCCCCGGGTTCCGGCAATGCCTCTTGTTGCTGCGCGACACCGAACGCGGAGCTTTCCGGTGCCACCCTTTGCCGGTCCCCTGTTGCCGACCGTAGGTCTCCGACGATTTGGAGACCTGCGGTCACGCTCGGTGCGGGGTCGGGAGACCCGCGCACAGCGCGGTGCGGGGTCGGGAGACCCGCGCACAGCGCGGGTGGCCCCGATAGCTCTGCGATCGGGGTGCCGTCAGGCACAAGAGGTGCTCCCGGACCAAGCGTATCGTGCCCCCGGGGTTCCAGCGATGCCTCTTGTCGCTGCGCGACACCGAAAGCGGAGCTTTCGGTGCCACCCTCGTCGCACTATTCGCACGATCCGGCCACGGGGAACCGGGTCAACCAGTTCACCCCGGAGAAGACGGCCTACGTGCGGACCGATCCGACCTACCAGGAGAGCGTTTTCCGCCATAGCCGAGGCGGCTTCGAGGTGGGCGGGAGCTTCGACTACACCCACACGGTTGAGACCTGGGGCCAGGGCGAGCGGATCCGGCCTTATGGGGAATGGGAGTATCCGTACCGGGCCGGGGCCACACCCTACGGCCCCTGGGGCAATCCGCAGGGGCCATGGACCACGCCCTTCGGCTCCTGGAGCAACCCCTACGGCCTGGGCCGGCTTCCGAATGCGATGGGTGGCACCGTGATCGTCGTGCCCAGTCCCTATGCAGCCCCGATGGCCGCGCCACAAGCCGTAGCTCCGCCGTCGACTTCCACTTCGTCCTCCGGCAACGGGGCCACGCCCGACGGAAGTTGAGGCGAGGTCTTTGTCTCCAACTTCATCGTTGGGAAGACGACGGGGGAGTCGGGGGTGTCCTCGCTCAGGATCGCGTCTGTTCCAGCCACATCGCCAGGCGAGGCAGGAGTTCCTCGGGCCGGGCCACTCCGGTGGTGGCCAATTGCTGGACGGTGATCGAGGCGACGAGGTTTCCGACCACGGCAGCCTCGGGCAACGTGGCGCCGGCGGCTAGAGCGAGGACGGTGCCGGCCGTCGCGCTGTCGCCCGCCCCGGTCGAGTCAATCGGCCCCGGGACCCGCACACCGGGCACCAGCGTCGGCTCCGGATCGCTGACCAACATCCCCTCCGGGCCTCGCGTGGCGACGACGGGCGCCCCGTTCTGCTCACGAAGCCGGTTCACGGCCCGGACCAACTCGTCGATGCCGACGCTGGCATCTGGCGGAGCGTTTTCCCAGCCCACGGCCTCGAACTGATTCGGCTTGACGATCACGCTGCGAAACTGCCCGATCCGCCGCCGGCTGTCGGCCCAGAAGAGGACGCTGGGGAGTTGGGAGTTGGGGGTTAGGAGTTGGGGGCGAGAAGAAGAGGGGAGAGGGGAGAGGGGAGAAGGGAGAGGCTCGGCGGACGTATCCCTGCCCCCGGCCCCCTGCCCCGCAACGCCTAGCCCCCGCCCCACTCGTCGCGCCCGCTCGGCGATCGCCTCCGCGACCCGGGTGGTGATGACGCCGCAGTCCTTCTCTTCCACCTGGTCGGCGACGATCACGGCGTCGAGCTGCGGCAAGAGGGCGTCGAGCGAGGCGACAAGCCGGTCCTGGGCCTCGTCGGTGGTGAGCAGGCGGTTCTTGGTGTCGTAGCGGTTGTGTTCGCCGGCCAGGCTCGGGTCGGTCTGGTCGCGGGGCTTCAAATAGGTCGGAGTCATCCTCGCCGCATCGCAGAAGAGGTGCTCCGTATGGCACCGCATGGCGGCAAGGCCCTTACGCAGATCGTACGACTCGCCGTCGTCGCCGGTGAATCCGATCGCGTGGAGGGTGCCCGCGCCCAGGGCCGCAAGGTTCGACATCACCGTGCCCGCCGCCCCGGGACAGTGGCGGATGCAGGTCACCTGGTGGCAGGTCTTCCCCGTCTCCAGGCTCACCTCCGCCAGCCGCGGGTCGATATCAAGATACTTGTCGAGGAAGAAATCCCCGATCACCGCGATCCTCGCTTGCGAGAACCCGGCGATGATCGCTTGCAGCCGTTGAGGCGTCAGGTCGAGAAAGGTCTTCATGGGGGACAGGGGGCAGAGGTTGGAGGTCGGGGGCTTGCGTCGCCACTTCCTATTCCCGCGTAGCGGGCGGGCTTGCCCGCCGCGGGGCTACCCCCGTGGAGACCCGGCACAGAATAACCGATGCAGAATGAAAAATGGAAAATGCAGAATGGAAAATGCAAAACGCCGCGATCGAAACCATCCTTCATCCTTCATCCTTCATCCTTCTCACGATCGCATCGTACAGCGCCGGGACGGTCAGGCGGTGGTCGCCCTGGACGTAGAAGCTCGTGCCGCCGTCGGCCACCGTCCGAACCAGGACTGTCTTGTAAGGACGGAAGTAGTAGCGAGGGTCGGTCTTCTTCGCCTCGGCGTGTGTGTCCATGCCAAGGTCCGGCAGGTCGAACACGGCCGAGGTGAAATGCCGGATCACTTCGCCGTGCTGGTGGGCGACGTTGCGGGCCATGGTGAGGGCCTTGAGGTAGACCTCCGGTCCCATCACCGCGGTGCCGATGTTCAAGAACACCCCGCCTTCGAGCCGCGTGATGCTCTGGGTGAAGACGAGGAAATCGGCATACGTGGCCTGGCCCATCGCGGCCGGGTCGAAATTCGGGTGCTCGTGGATGATGTCCTGCCCGAACGCCACGTGGACCGTCACCGGCACGCCGAGCCGCGCGCCGGCCGCCAGCACGCTCGTCTGCCGGTAGGGGAATTGCTCCTCCTCGATCAAGCGTCCGAGGGCCTCGCCCAGCCCGATGCCCGACCGGGCCGCGGTCACGGCCGCGTCGTTGATCCGACCGGTCTCGTTCCACAGGCCGAACTCGCCGCTCCGCACGTAGCGGGCCACGCTCTCGCACGTCTGGCCGATCATCGCCAGCTCGAAGTCGTGGATCGATCCGGCGCCGTTCAGTGCGAGGTGCGTCAGGAGTCCCCGCTCCATGAGGTCGATCAAGAGCGGGCCGTTGCCGGTCCGGAGCACGTGGGCACCGCAACAGAACATCACCGTGCGTCCGGCACGGGCCGCGGCCACGATCCGCTCGGCGATCTGCGGGATCGCCTCGTGGGAAAACGGCTGTCTCGGCCCGTCCGGAGAGACCATTACCGAGCGGTCAATATCGTGCGTCCGCTCCCGCAGCGGCCGCAGCTTCAGCCGGCTCCGATCGAATTGTTCAAAGGGCATCGCTTTCGCTCCGTCCGCCCTGCACCGTTATCCGCAGGAATCATCGCACGCTGCGCAGACTTCCGAAGTCTTCAAGACTTCGGAAGTCTTGATTGCGGCTCGGCCGCGCTACGCGTGCTGTTCTTCATTGTTGCACCACGGAGGACGCGGAGGACACGGGGATGACGGACCTTCGTCTCTTCCCTCCGTGTTCCTCGGCGTGCTCCGTGGTGAATTCATCGACTCTCGTTCCAAAGGTAAGCCACCAGCGGCCGGTACTCGCGGTAATCGGGGATCACCAGGTCGGCCCCGGCGCCGATCAGCCGGTCGCGTTTCCACGGGTCGGGCTTGCCGCTACGGCTTGTCTCGTCGGTGGCCACGGCCACGGCCAGCCCGCCGACCGCCTTGACGTTCTGGATCTCCACGTAACCGTCGCCGAACCCGAGGAGCAACTCGCCGTCCACGCGGTTCTCCTTCAGGATCCGCTCGATGACCATGGCCTTGGAAAACGCCTTGTAGTCGTCCAGGGCCCCGTAGACGTGCTTGCCGAAGTAGACGTCGAGCCCGAGCAGGCGGACCTCATCGATCACGTACTTCTCATCGGTCCCGCTGGCCAGATACAGGGCAGCGCCGCGGCGCTGCAATTCGTCGAGCAGTTCGAGGGAGTACGGCACGAGCATGTCGCGCGGCGACGCCCGGCTGCAGCGCAGGGCCTCGCGCCGGCCGGCGATCCGCTCCATGAGCCGGTCGTGATAGACGCTCTTGTAGACCGACGGGTCCTCGGGCGTCCCGCCCCGCTTGCGGACCTCTTCCGCGAGGCGGATCATCTGGTAGATGGTCTGCTTACCGGTCAACTCGGTGACGAAATCCCGCGCGACGGCGGCCAGCCGCTCGCGCGGCTCTTCGGTTCCGGTGGCGGCGAGCACGTCGACCATGATCGGCACCATGACCTCCATCCAACCTTCGCGGATGAGACTCAAGGTGCCGTCAAAATCGAACAGCACGTGCCGCGGCGTCCGGCGCCCGACCGGCGCCCGGACAATCTCGATGCCCGTGCCCGGCAAGAGAGGATATTGCTCGGCAGCGGATGCGACCCGCTGGTAGTCGGCTTCATAGTATCCGGTAGTCATGCGAAGAGCATAGCACAGCGCCGCAGGACCTCCAAGGGGGGGCGTCGCCACGGTGCTTCGCAACCCCTGGCCGGCGTTCAAGAACAACTTCGGCCCATGTGGGACAGCCGCCCTCGGCTGTCCACGATTCCACACAGCCGAGGGCGGCTGTGCCACAAGTTATTGCTGGACGCGCTGTGGTGCGGTCTCCCGACCGCACCACGGGTCCGACCGAAGGTCTCCAGCGAATCGTAGGAGACCTTCGGTCTCGCCTCCGGCGGGGTCGGGAGACCCGCGCCGAGCGCGTGTTCCCGCGCACGATTGGCATCGGAGTTGCACTCTCCAAGAAGGCGTCGCCGGGCCTCAAGGCCAGGGGCCCTGCGATCCGGAGCGTGCTGATGGGTTTGAGGTGCCAGAGTCAGTCTGCTCCGGCGGTTTCCGCAACGCGGCCAGATAAGGCCGTCCGCAGGGCCCGAGGCTTGCAGGAAGTTGCCAAGAGGGCAGGAAACCGGTGGGCAAGTTTTGCACGGCGCCTCGCCACAAGTCGATTGAGGTTCAAGACCATGAGACACGTTCCCACTTATTTGCTGGCTCTGGTGTTCTCCGCCATGGCTTCCACCGGCTGGGCCCAAGCGGCCGCGGCCGAGGCGAAGCAGGCCGATGCCAAACCCGCCGCACAAACGGCGGCCAAGACCCCGGCGCAACTGCGTGCCGAGATGCACCGCACCTTGGCGGCGTTGTTCGAGGCCCAGGCAGCCGAGAAGGTCGATCCGGAAAAGGTGAAGGCGCTCACCGGGCAGTTGCAGACGATCCGCGGCGAGCTGGCCGCGCAGTTCGCGGCGGCCCCGGCCAACGCGGCCGGAAGAGGTTGCCCGTGGGGCGGACCCGGCTACGGCCGGGGGCCCGGCTGGGGCGGCCCGGGCTACGGTCGCGGCGCCGGCGGCGGCTATGGATGGGGCCGAGGCTACGGACGCGGAGGCTGGGGGGGCGGACCGGGCTACGGTCGCGGCATGGGCTGGGGCGCCGGGCCGGCCTTCGTCGATGCCGATCAGGACGGCGTCTGCGATCACTTCGAGCTGCGCACCGGCCGGCAGTGAGCCGATCCGCCTCCCTCGTCACTTGAGTCCGCGAGTGACCTGTGAGAGGATCTCTTCTCGACCGTCCGTTTTGCCTGCGGTACAATCCGGACGATATGGCGATCCAAGCCCACGGGTTGCAACCCGTGGGCTTCCTTACGCGTTCACCACCTCTTCACTGCGTTCTTGCCGCCCTTTTCTTCTTTCCGCTCTTGCCGTCGAACCGCGGGATAGACTTGTACTGACGAGCGTGTTTTCGGGAGGGCTTCGCCGACCATGCACTTGCCTCGGTCCACCGCGTATGTCGCAATCGTGCTCGTAGCCTGGGCGGGCCTGGCTGCGTGGCAGTACGATGAGTACGGCCACGAGTGCGAACTCGCCCAGCAGGTGCTCCAGCGCCAGGCCGAGGCGTTGATGAACGCCCTGGTCGGCGGGGTTCGCTCGCACCGCCGCATGGGACGGTTCTTCCCAGAGCAGCTCCAAGGCGTGTTGGACGAGTTGGCCGCCGCGGAAGACATCCTCGCAGCCGCCGTGGTCTCGCACGACGGGAAGCTCGTTCTCACGTCGGGCCAGACCGGGTTGATCAACACGGCGGCCCCGATCGCGATCGGCACATTCTGGGACGACGGCGGCCTGCGCTACGCGGTCGATTTCCATCTCGCACCCGAGGCAGCCGGCGGTCCGGGCTTCGGACAGGGATTTGGGCCTGGCGCCGGACGCGGCCGCGGGCGCGGGGCCGGCTGGCGGGCCGAAGACCCCGCCGCGCCGAGCCCGCTGGCGACCGGCGGCGATTTTTGCGCCGTCCTTGTCCTCGACCGGCAGCCGGCCGACAGGCTACAGCAGCGGGCCTGGTGGCTGAGGATCTCGGTGACGGCGGCCGGCGGCCTGGTCTTGGCGCTTCTGGCCGTGGCATGGCGGACCACGGTCCGCTGGGTGGAAGCGGCCGGGCGTGCCCGGGTGCTGGAAAACGAGGCCCGGCACCTCCGGGAACTGAGCCAGGCGGCGGCCGGTCTCGCCCACGAAACCCGCAACCCGCTCGGATTGATCCGCGGCTGGACGCAGCGGCTGGCCGACGCCGAGTCCTCCTCCCCGGACCTGCGGGAGAAGGCCCAGGCCGTGATCGAAGAGTGCGACCGCGTCACGGCGCGGATCAACCAGTTCCTGGCGTTCGCCAAACCGAATGAGCCCGAACTCACCGACGTGGACCCGGGGGCGCTGATCGACGAATTGGCGGCGCTGCTGGAGCCGGACCTGGAAGCCAAGGGCCTGCGCATCGAGCAGGTGCGTTGCGGGGGCATTGATCGGGTGGGTGCGGACCGCGAGCAGTTGCGTCAGGCTCTGTTCAACCTGACGAGCAATGCGATCCATTTCTCGCCACGGGGCGCGGTCCTTGAAATCACCACGAGGCGCGGAGAGAATGGTGAGGTGCGGATCGAAGTGGCCGATCGTGGGCCGGGCGTGCCGCCCGACAAGGTCGAGTCGCTCTTCACCCCCTACTTCACGACCCGCCAGAACGGCACCGGCCTGGGCCTGGCGATCGTCCGCCGTATTGCCGCCGCCCATGGTTGGCAATCGGGGTACACGCCGCGGCCGGGCGGCGGCTCCATCTTTTGGTTGGATGGCATCCATGGATGAATCTCCCCGCACGATCCTGGTGGTCGACGACGAGCCGGCGCAGCGGAAACTCCTCGGCGGTTTCCTTGAGTCCCTCGGATTCCGGGTGGCTGAGGCCGAATCGGCGGAGGCGATGCTGGAGGCCGTGCGTCAGGCCCCGCCCGACCTGATCCTCCTCGACGTCCGCCTGCCCGGCATGAGCGGCCTCGACGCCCTGCCGGAAATCCGCAAGCTGGCCGAGGGCCTGCCCGTGATCCTCATCACCGCCCATGCCGACCTTCGCCAGGCCGTGTCGGCCGTGAAGACCGGGGCCGACGACTACCTGGTCAAACCGCTCGACCTGGACGAGTTGGAGGCGGCCATCGGCGATGCGCTCGGACGCACAGCCGGCCGGAGTGCGACGGGCCCCAAGGATATCGCCGCGCTGCGAGAGAGGCTCCCGCCCGGCCTGGTGTGCGAAAGCGTGGCCATGCGCCGTGTGATCGAGACGGTGGCCGTGATCGCCCCGTCGGCCGCCCCGGTGCTGATTCTCGGCCCCAGCGGCGTGGGCAAGGAGGTGATCGCCCACCTGATCCACCAGTGGAGTCCCCGCGCCGACGGGCCGTTGGTGGCCGCCAACTGCGCGGGCCTGCCCGAAGCGCTCATCGAAAGCGAGTTGTTCGGGCACACGAAGGGGGCGTTCACCGGGGCGGGCCAGGCCCGGCAAGGGTTCTTCCGCGCCGCCCACGGCGGCACCCTCTTCCTCGACGAAATCGGCGAACTGCCGATCCAGTTGCAGCCGAAGCTGTTGCGGGCGTTGGAGTCGGGCGAGATCACGCCGGTCGGCAGTGACCTGCCGCTGCAAGTCGATACGCGACTGGTGGCCGCCACGAACCGCGACCTTGCCGAAGCGGTGCGCGAGGACCGGTTCCGCGACGACCTCTACTACCGCATCAACGTCGTGGAATTGGCCGTGCCTCCGCTCGCGGAGCGCTACGACGACATCCTCCCCCTGGCCCGGCACTTCGCCATCGAGTTCGCCGGCGCCCCCGTGCGGCTCTCGCCGCAGGCGATCAACTGCCTGCTGGCACACACGTGGCCCGGGAACGTGCGGGAACTGCGCAACGCGATCCAGCGGGCGTGCCTGCTCTGCCGCGGCGACGTGATCCTTCCGGAGCACCTCCCGCCCAAGCTGGCCGGGACCGCGTCCGGCGCGACGCCTCCCGCCCCCACCGGCGGACGCCTCTCCCAGGTCGAGCGCGCCACCATCCTCGCGACCCTCGCCGAGTGCGGGCAGAACCGCACCCATGCCGCCAAGAAGCTCGGCATCAGCCGCCGCGCCCTGATCTACAAACTCCGCGCAATCGAAGCGGAGGAGAGTAGGCAGTAGGCAGTAGGCAGTAGGGAGTAGGGAGTAGGGAGAGGGCAGAGGGCAGAGGGCAGAGGGCGAGCGGTTCGCCGTTTAGCGGCCGGACTTGTCCGGCACTGCGACCTCGCCCCATTCGCGTCCATGATCTCTTCTCAAGTTGTGCACCCGGTTCGCCCATCCCGCGATCCCGCTTCCCGACACGCCGGCGGCACCACACGCCGAGGACAGGATGGCTTCTCGCGATCCGTCTATAAGAGACACTAATTCTATGTATAAGTAGTTCAGCGGCTGCGTAATAATCCCCCCGCTGCTAGAATCGTGAGTCTCAGGGGTCGCCGGGCGAACGCTCGTGCGGGCCTCAGGACCGTGCCAAGGAGTGATGCGATGAATTTGCAGCGGCCCAACGGCAGCGAAGCCACGCAGACGAAGAACCGTGCTGCGCGGAGCGTGGTTCCCCAGTCGGGCCTCTGCGCGCGTTGTGTGGATGGGTGCCAGGGCAATTGCGAGGTCTTTCAGGCGACGTTTCGTGGCCGCGAGTTGATCTACCCGGGCCCGTTCGGCGAAGTGACCGCGGGGTGCGATAAGGACTATCCGGTCGACTACTCCCACCTGAACATCCAGGGCTACGCCTTGGGCGCGAAGGGGCTCGGCCTGGGGATTGCCCCGGGGCCCGACTCCTGCACCTTCCCGACCGTGGACGTGGGCACTCAGTACGGTTGGGACCTCAAGGTGAAGATGGCGGCGCCCGTGTTCACTGGGGCGTTGGGCTCGACCGAGATCGCCCGGAGGAATTGGGAACACTTTGCCGTGGGGGCGGCCTTGGCTGGCGTGACCCTGGTATGCGGGGAGAACGTCTGCGGCGTGGATCCGCTTCTGGAGCTGACGCCCCAGAAGAAGGTCCGTGCCGCCCCGGACCTGGACCGCCGCATTCGCACCTATCGCAAGTATCATCGCGGGCTGGGCGAGATCCTCGTACAGATGAACGTCGAGGACACGCGGCTCGGCGTGGCCGAGTACGTCATCGACAACCACGGACTGGAAACGATCGAGCTGAAATGGGGCCAGGGAGCCAAGTGCATCGGCGGGGAGATCAAGATCGGCAGCCTCGACCGGGCCCTGGAGTTGCAGCGACGCGGCTACCTCGTGACCCCCGATCCCTCCAGCGAGATCATTCAAGCCGCCTACCGCGACGGCGCGATCAAGCAGTTCGAGCGACACAGCCGACTCGGCTTCGTCGACGAGGAAGGTTTTTTGAAAGAGTGCGAGCGGCTCCGCAAGCTCGGCTTCCGGCGAATCACGTTGAAGACCGGCGCCTACGGGCTCCGCGAGCTGGCCATGGCGATCAAGTGGGGGAGCAAGGCCAGGATCGACCTCTTGACGATCGACGGCTCCTCCGGGGGCACCGGCATGAGCCCCTGGCGCATGATGGAGGAATGGGGCATGCCCAGCATCTACCTCCATGCGGCCGCCGTCCAGTTTGCCGACCGGCTGGCCGCAAGGGGCCAGCGCGTGCCCGATCTCGCGTTTGCCGGCGGGTTCAGCACCGAGGACCACGTGTTCAAGGCCCTTGCGCTCGGCTCGCCGCACGTGAAGGCGGTGTGCATGGGCCGGGCCCTGATGATCCCCGGCATGGTCGGCAAGAATGTCGCCCTCTGGATGGCCGCCGGCGAACTGCCCGCCACAGTGAGCCAGCACGGCAAGTCGCTCCCGGAGATCTTCCTCTGCTGGGAAGAAGTGGCCGGCCTGGTCGGCAAGGAGGAAATGGCGAAGATCCCACTCGGGGCGATCGGCATTTACTCCTATGCCCAGAAGCTGAGCGTCGGGCTGCAACAGTTGATGGCCGGGACCCGCTGTTTCAGCGTTCCCTCGATCAGCCGCCGCGACCTGATGAGCCTCACCCGCGAGTGCGCCGACGTGACCGGCATCCCCTACGTCATGGACGCCTACCGCCAGGAAGCGGAAGCGATCCTGGACGCATAATCCTCCACGGCCGGAGGCCCCCTTTGGAGTGCGGCGACTCGTCGCCGCTTTCTTTTCTGACCGACAACAAGTCCCTCGGCAAGAAGAAAAGCGGCGACGAGTCGCCGCACTCCAAAGCGGCAGGCGTGGTTCCTTCACTCCGCCCCGAGGGCTGCCAGCGACTTCTCGTAGAACGCCCGCTCCTTCTCCAGGCCATTGGCTTTGCCGAAAGCTCTCGGCATTTTCGAGGGTTCTGCGGGGGAGTCAAGACGTGGGGTACGGCGCCCCCTTGCGTTTCTTTCAGTTGAGCCGGAGAATGGCACTTCACAACGACCGGCCCGTAGAAGCGAATGGACCATGAGCGGCATCCCTGTTCTTAGCGTGGAAGGCGATTGTATTGCGAGGGCGTGGGAGAACTCGCTGGTGGCGCTCCATCGGGCGGGTTGCCGGATGACCACGCAATACGACAAGCCGGGCGACCCGCCCAGCCGGGACGCCACGATGGTCATCACGGTCCACGACCCGCTGGCCGAGCCGATGATCCACCGCGACTTCCCCGGCGGCTTCGAGGAACTCCAGGAATACGTCATGGAGGTGTGCGACGGGATCAAGGACCATCTGGTCCGCGATCCGGCCGACCCTCACGATACGCGGTGGGAATACACCTACCACCAGCGTCTCTTCCGCTACGAGGTGCCGACGATCGGCCCGATCGACCAGATCGAGCACATCGCCGAGCAGTTGGCCAAGGCCCCGCACACGCGTCGCGCCCAGGCGATTACGTGGAAGGTGTGGGAGGACCGTTCCTGCGACGACCCCGCCTGCCTGCAAAGCGTCTGGTGCCGAATCACGGGGGAGGAGTTGGGGGTTGGGAGTTGGGAGTTGGGGGTTGGGGGTGACGAGTCGAGCGGTGCCAGCGTCTCCTCCCAAGGAACCGCGCCCCCACAACCTCCGACTCCCGACTCCCGACTCCTCCTCAATATGAACGTCCGTTTCCGCTCCAACGACGCCTACAAAGCGGCGATGATGAACATGTTCGCCCTGGTGCAGTTGCAGCAGCGGATCGCGGCAAAGGTGGCCGAGTTGTCGGGCCGGCCGATCGGGCTAGGACGCTACTGCCATATCGCCGATAGTTACCACATCTACGGCTTCAACCTGAAGGAGTTTGAGGCCCGGTTCCTGGGCGCGATGGAGCGGCGGACCTTCGAGCAACGGACCATCCGCTACGAGGACGTGCGCGATCTCATGGAAGGGGCCCGGCCCCAGATCCTCGAAAAGGCCCGGGCCATGGGGCGGCGTGTGTAGTCTCTTGCGATCTATGGAGTGCGGCGACTCGTCGCCGCTTTCTTTCGCATCGGGGCGCGATCGGCGCTGCCGGCAAGAAGAAAGCGGCGACAAGTCGCCGCACTCCAAGGGACCTGGAAGGAGTATGGAATGAACGTCGGAAAGTTGGTGCGTATCAACCGCATCTTCTCTCATTCGAGTGGGCGGCTGTGTTCCGTGGCGGTCGATCATTTCATCGGTTACGGGCACGGGTTGCCCGACGGGCTGAGGCAGATCGGGCCGACGCTGGCGGCGGTCGTGGCCGGACGGCCCGACGCGGTGACCATGCACAAGGGGATCGCCGCCTCGGCGTGGGCGCCGTATGCGGGCCGGCTCCCCATGATTCTCCAGAGCACCGCGGCCCGGCCCGATGAATCGGCCCGCGAGCAGGTGGCCACACCCGAGGACGCCGTGCGCCTGGGGGCCGACGGCTTCGCCGTGGCGGCGTTCGTGCGGGGTTCGACGGAGGCCGAGCATCTGCGCGTGGTGGCCGACTGCGTTCGCGAGGCGGCCCGGTTCGAGATGCCGGTCATTTGCCACATCTATCCCCGCGACAAGACGAGCCGGATTTCGTTCGCCCCGGAAGATATTGCCTGGGCCGTGCGGTGCGCGCTGGAGGTGGGCGTCGACGTGGTCAAGACGCCGTATTGTGGCGACGTGCGGGCGTATGCCCAGATCGTGGCCGACTGCCCCGTGCCCGTGGTGGCCGCCGGCGGGCCCAAGGCCGACACCCTGCCCGCCGCCCTCCGCATGATGGCCGAAGTGGTCCAGAGCGGCGCCCGCGGCGCGACCATTGGCCGCAACATCTGGGGCTTCGCCCAGATCACCGCCGCGGTGGAGGCTTTCAAGGCAGTCATCCATGACGGCGCGACCGCGGAAGAAGCGTGTCGCAGGACGGGCCTGTAACCCGTCCTGCCCCAAGGACGGTTCCTGAGGCGTCCTACAAAGCGTGACGACACCGCGTAGCGGCCAGGCTATGCCCGGCGCGTTTGGAAACGCAGAAGAAGCGCCGGGCATAGCCCGGCCGCTACGCGGTTGGCGTTGTTTGGGAGCGTTGACCGATCGCCGCTGAGCGGGGAGAGGAAGGGCGTTCTATGAAAGTCCTCGCCCACCACCTGATCTTCACCGCTTACGGCTTCTGGCTGCCGAACGACCCGCGCGGTTCGTGGTCCGACTGGGTCCGCCGGTGGGAGTTGCTCCCTTTTGGCAAGGCCACAAAGGTCGCCACGCGGCGTTCCGTGGCCGGAACGCGGCACGATGTCCAACTCCGCCTGACGGCCAAGAGGGCCCTCCGCTTTCCGCCCGTCTGCTTCACCGGCCGGCAGGCGTTGGCGATCGGCGCGGGGTTCCGCCGCGCGATCGAGGAATCGGGCTACGTGGTCTACGCCTGCTCGATCTTGCCGGAGCACGTGCATCTGGTGGCGGCCTGCCACCAGCATACTGGCGAATTGATGATCGGCCATCTCAAAGGGCGGGCCACGCAGCAATTGCTCGCAGAGGGATTGCATCCCTTATCGGCATATCGTCAATGGGACGGCACGATTCCGTCGCCCTGGGGCCGCAAAGGCTGGCCGGTATTCCTGTCCACCGAGGACGACATCCGCCGGGCAATCCGCTACGTGGAAGACAACCCGCTGAAGGAAGGCAAACGCCGTCAGCACTGGTCGTTCGTGACGCCGTTCGTACCCGCGGTGCTGCCCCATCGACCCGCGTAGTCTACGCACGTAATCAACCAAGCGACCCGCGTAGCGGCCGGGCTATGCCCGGCGTTCGTCCTGCGTTTCCAAACGCGCCGGGCATAGCCCGGCCGCTACGCCGTTGCGCGAAGAGGCCGTTGCGCGAAGAGGGCGTTGCGCGGGTGGTGGCCACCGGAAGAAACGGCGATCTGCTTGCAATCGGCTCCGGGGCGAAGCATAATCTCATCACACCCCAAAAGGAGGCCCTGCCATGAGTTCCGCTCCGTCCTCTCCTTCGTCGGCGCCGGCAGCGGGCCGGATCGCCTCGGTCGATGCCCTCCGAGGGTTCGACATGTTCTGGATCGTCGGCGGCCAAGCGGCCCTGCTCGCCGTGCTGGGGATCTTCTTCAATCCAATTCCTGAAGGACTCAAAGCCCAACTCGGCCATGTCCCGTGGGAAGGATTCACCGCGTGGGACTTGATCATGCCGCTGTTCTTGTTCGTCGTCGGCGTGGCCATGCCGTTGGCCTTCGCCAAGCGCGCGGAGCAGGGCGAAACGATCGGGAAGGTGTACCTGCGGATCCTCCGCCGTGTGGCGGTGCTCTGGGTGCTCGGCATGGCCGTGCAGGGACACCTCCTCGAGGCCGACCGCCAGTGGGTCCACATCTTCTCTAACACGCTGCAAGCCATTGCCGTCGGCTACCTCGTTGCGTCGATCCTCTTGATTCACCTCCCTATCTGGGGGCAGGCCATCGGCACGGTGCTCCTGCTGGTCGGCTACTGGCTCCTGATGCTCCTGGTGCCGTTCGGCGGTCACGCGGCCGGCACCCTGGAGGAGAAGGTGAACCTGGCCATGTACATCGACGAGTGGGTCCTGGGGCCCTTCCGCGACGGCACCACCTATACCTGGCTCCTCAGCGGCATGGGCTTCGCCTCCACGGTACTCCTGGGCGTGCTGGCCGGCCACCTTTTGCGCTCGCAGTGGTCGGGCGTGATGAAAGTGGTGTGGCTGGCCCTGCTGGGCGGACTGTGCCTGGCGTTGGGATGGTTCTGGGCGGGTGGCTTCGACGGGCTCGAAGAACTCGGAGGCGTCACCCTCGTCGGCGAGTGGCGGTTCCCCATCATCAAGCACCTCTTCACGAGTTCCATGGTCCTCTGGGCCGCAGGATGGAGCTACCTGCTCTTGGCCCTGTTCTACCTGGTGATCGACGTCCTCGGCCAGCGATGGTTCGGCTACGCGTTCCAGGTCATCGGCGCCAATGCGATCTTCGCCTACGTGGCTTGGCAACTGTTCCACGGCAGCTTCCAGAACGTCGCCAACGTGCTCCTGGGCGGCGTGGTCCGGTACTTCGGCACCCTTCCCTCGCCGATGCCCGAGATCGCCAAAGCGCTCGGCCCGCTGGGCGCCTTGGTCGTCTTCTGGCTCGTCCTCTACTACATGGTTCGCAAGGGGACGTTCCTCCGGGTGTAGGCGACGAACGCCAAGGCAGACGGCTTGGAAACCCGTTCTGAGGTGGGTACGCGCTGGACTCTTCCACGCCACCCCTCCCACGTGGGGACTGACGTAACTCTATAGTTCTAGGGAACTTTCGCGCATTGCGGGCATTTCGGTGCCAGCGCGCGACGGAGAGCCTCTGGCGGACGGGCGCGTTACTTGTAGGATGATTGAACGCCCGTTAAGATGGTTTATTGCCAAAATCCTCTAACAGGGGGCCGGGCCGCTGTGAAAGCCTGGGGAATGAGGATAAGTAGGACGGATACTGCGGGGTTTGCTCCAGAGTTCCCTGCCGACTTTTCGACACTAGAGTAAGTACCGTCAAGGCCCTCTTCGTTGGCCGCAACCACACTGACGGGGTCTCCCGATGAATGTCATTGAAACCCGTGGGCTGAGAAAAGCGTATGGAAACGACGATACGCGCGTGGATGCCCTCAAGGGAATCGAGTTAAGGGTTCAGTATGGGGAGTTTCTCGCCATCATGGGGCCTTCGGGTTCCGGCAAGAGCACCCTTCTGCATATCCTGGGTGGGGTTGAAGTCCCCACAAGTGGCCATATTTTGCTCGAAGGGACCGACATGGCCACCCTCGACGACGATCAACGCACCCTGATGCGACGGACCCGGATCGGGTTCATCTTCCAGTCGTTCAACCTGTTGCCGGCGTTCACTGCGGAAGAAAACGTGTCACTGCCGCTGGATTTGGGCGGCGTGCCGGCTACGGAGTCCCGGCGCCGGGCCATCGACTCGCTGGAGATGGTGGGGATTGCCCACCGCAGGAACCATATCCCCAGCGCGCTTTCCGGGGGAGAACAGCAGCGCGTTGCCATTGCCCGGGCCCTGGCCATTCGACCTGCCATTCTGCTGGCCGACGAGCCCACGGGCAACCTCGACAGTGCGAACGGACAGCAAGTCACCACCTTGTTGCGGAAGCTGGTCGACGAGGAGAAGCAGACGATCGTGATGGTGACGCACGATGCGGGCGTGGCCGCCCAGGCCGACCGGTTGGTGCGCCTGCGTGATGGGCTGATTGAGAATGACGTGAGGCAGGTGCAGACGCGAGCCAGGGTGCGCACGTGTTTGTTCAAGAGGGTCCCCTGAAAAGGGGTGGGTGCATGGGGTGAAGATGACCGACGACCGAGATGAGACGTGGCGGATTGCACGCTCGGCGGGTACGCACCAACGCCATTCAAACGGCGGGCAAGCCCGCCCGCTACGCGGACTACATCGAATTCCTGACCTCCGACCTCCGACCTCGAATCCCTGACCCCCGCCCGGCACCATGATTCTGTGGAAGTTCACGCTGCGAGAGCTTAGGAGCCGTCCGGGGCGCGCGATGCTCACGCTCTTGAGCATTGTGATTGCCGTGTCGGCCGTGGTGGCAGTGAACGTCTCGTCGACGACGACGCGGCACGCCTACGAGGAGATGTACGCCAAGCTGGCTGGCCGGGCCTCTTTGGAGGTGATCGCCGAAGGCGGCGCGCCGTATGCCGAATCGGTCGTCGCGAAGCTGGAGAAGGTCCCCGGCGTGAAGACGGCCGTGCCCATGCTGCGGGAGCCGTGCAAGTTGTTCCGCAAGTCGGGCAGGCTCCTCTTCTCGATCATGGGGATCGACCCCGTACGCGACGAGGCGGTCCGCGACTACCGCCTTGAGGAAGGCGAATTTTTCCACGGCGACGAGGGCGCCTTGATGGAAGCGGGGTTCGCCCGCAGCCTGGGGATCCAGCTCGGCGATGAGATTGGGGTCCTCGCGTCCAAGGGTTACTGCCGGCTTCAAGTGATCGGATTCCTGGCGCCGGAAGGGGCGGCCCAGTTCAACCAGGGCGGCTCCGCCTTTGTGACGCTCCGCACTGCCCAGAAGATCTTCGGCAAGCCCCAGTGTGTGAATGCCGCCAGCCTCGTACTCGACGACGCCGCGGATCCGGCGACCGTGCAGGCCGAGATCGCCCGCATGCTGCCCACGGGCCTCACGGTCCGCCCACCGCTGGCCCGGGCCATGCTGGGCAAAGAGACCCTCCAGAATCTCGATCAGGGCCTGAATTTCGCATATACCCTCACGCTGGTGCTCGCGACCATCGTGATTCTCAATACGTTCCTGATGAATGTGGGCGAGCGGCGTCGGCAGTTGGCGATCCTCCGGGCCTTGGGGACGACGCGGGGCCAGATCATGGGGATGCTCCTCCGCGAGGGGCTCTTGATGGGGCTTCTCGGAACGGTCGTCGGCATTCTCCTGGGGTTGGGGGGAGCCTACGGTCTGAGTGTCGCGATGGCGAAGGCGTACAACGCTTCGGTGAACGCCCTGGAGATTACCGCGCAGCCGTTCGTGCTGGCCGGGCTTCTAGGTCCGGGTATGGCGATGATCGCCATGTTCGTGCCGGCCCGCCTGGCCGGCAAGGTGACTCCGCTGGAAGGAATGCGTCCGTTGGTCTCGGAGGCGACCGAGTCGGCTTCGGGGAAGATCACGTTGGCGGGCATTGCGGCCTGCGTGATCACCGGCGGCGCCTTGGCGGCCTGCGTCTTTGGATACCTGCCGGTCCAAATGGCGATTCCCTGCGGGGTGCTGTACACCGTCTCGGTCGTCCTGCTGATCCCCTCCGTGTTGACCCCGGTCACGCGTTTTGTGGTCTGGATGCTCCGTCCGCTGTTGGGCGCGTCGGGGCAATTGGCACAGCGGCAGATCGTCCGGCGCCGCACGCGATCCACGCTGACGATCGGGGTCCTCTATGTCTGCCTGAGCGCGGGCCTGGGGTTGGGGACTGCCATCCTCAACAATGTGGAAGACGTACGGAACTGGCAAACGCGGACCTTTGTCGGCGACTTCTTCGTTCGCGCCCTTCAGCAGAACCTCGCCACCGCCGATTCGGCCGTGATGCCGGAGTCGCTGAAGGCCGATTTCTCGGAGATCCCCGGGGTGACCTCGGTCGAGGCCATGCGCATCGTCAAGGACGTGACCGTCTCCGGGCAGGAGGTCTACGCCATCCTGCGAGAGTACAATCTCCAGGAGAAGGGACTCCTCCTGGACCTTAAGGAGGGCGATCCCGCCGACGTGCGGCAACGGTTGCTGGAGGGCGAGGTGGTGCTTGGCACCGTGCTGGCCCACCGCAAGGGCGTCAGAGTCGGCGATGAGGTCATGCTCCGGACGCTTCAAGGAGTCAAGCCGGTTCGCGTGGCCGGCATTACCAACGACTACATCATCGGCGGGCTGGTGGTCCACATGGACTACGGCTACGGCAAGAAGCTCCTGGGGGCCGAGGGGGCCGACGTCTACATCGTCCGGGCCCAAGAGGGGGCCGCCCTCGCGTCGGTCGATGCCGGCATGAAGGCGATCTGCGATAAGAACGGATTGCTGCTTCAGTCGTTTGCCGATCTGCGGCAGCGGCTCGACAATCTCATGAACGGCGTCGTTGGAGGCCTATGGGGGATTATGACCCTCGGGCTCGTGGTGGCCGGGTTCGCCGTGGCGAACACCCTGACCATGAACGTGCTCGAACAGACCCGCGAGATCGCCATGCTCCGGGTGGTCGCCATGACGCGCCGCCAGGTCCGCAAGACCATCCTCTCGCAGGCCGCGATTCTCGGGGTGTTCGGGGTGACGCTCGGCGTTCTTGCCGGCGTCGTGGCCGCATACACCACGAACCTCTGCACGCCGGCCGTGACGGGGCGGCCGATCGAGTTCGTTCTCAGCCCCGCCCTGCTGTCTGGCACCTACGTGGTGGCCCTGGCGATCATCCTGATTGCCGCCTGGCTGCCCGCCCGCCGCGCCACGCGTTTGAACGTGCTCATTGCGCTGCAATACGAATAGCATGACGCCCCGCGAGCGAGTCCTCACGGCCCTGAGCCATCGCCGGCCCGATCGGACGCCCTGCGATTTCTGGGCGGAGGATTGCACCTGGAACCGGCTGTTCGACCACGTGGGCCACCGCAACAAGGACCGGTTGCTCGACCGGTTGGACGTCGACGTGCGGCACCTCGACGTGCCCGGTCCGCCGGAGCGGGCCCTCGGCGACGGCATCTTCCAGAACTACTGGGGCGAGCGCTACGTCTACCGGCCCACCCCTTGGGGACCGATGCGCGAGGATGTGCGCGGCGCCCTGGCCGACGCGGGGAGCCTCGCCGACCTCGAACGCTTCGACTGGCCGACGCCCGACCTGTTCGATTACTCCGGTTTGGCCGAACAATGCCGCCGTCTCGACCGCCACGCCTTGTTCTACGGGTTTGCCGACGTGTGGCAGCGGCCCGCCCTGGTCCGCGGCTGGGAAGGGATGTTCCTCGACATGGCCGAGCGGCCCGAGTGGGCCCATTGGCTCTGCCGCAAGTTCACCGATTTCTACAAGGACGACTACGCCCGGGCCGCCAAGGCGACGGGGGGACGCATCGACCTGTATCTCCTGATCAGCGACCTGGGCAGCCAGACGGGTCCCTTGATCTCGCTGGCCATGTTCCGCGCCTTCGTGGCCCCCTACCTGAAGGAGATGATCGACTGTATTCATTCGCTGGGCGGGAAGGTGGTTTATCATAGCTGCGGGGCGATCCGCCCGTTCATTCCGGACCTGATCGGGTTGGGTATCGACATCCTCGACCCGATCCAGCCAGTCAAGCCCGACATGGGCCCGGAACCGTTGAAGGCCGACTTCGGCGACCGGCTCAGTTTCCACGGGGGGATCGACATGCAGCACCTCCTGCCGCACGGCTCGCCCGACGAAGTCCGGACCGAGGTGCGGCGGTACTGCGAGACGCTGGGACGCGACGGCGGCTACATCCTCGGCCCCGCCCACCTCTTCCAGCCCGATGTCCCGCCCGAGAATGTGCTGGCCGTCTACGACCGCGGTTGACGGGAGGCGTTGGCCGCGGCTATTCTGGCACTCGTTCCCACGCTCCGCGCGGGGACGCACGGAGGGCCGCTCCGCGGCCAGCGGCTCCAGACGCCGCAGAGCGGCGAGGCTTGCGTTCCCACGCAGAGCGTGGGAACGAGAACAAGAAGGGAATCCTCATGTCCGATGAACCGTTGATCGCCGTCTTCGTCGATTTCGAGAACCTCGCCATCGGCGTGCGCGAGATGAAGTCCGAGGCGTTTCAGGTGCAGTTGGTGCTCAAGCGTCTTCTGGAAAAGGGACGGATCGTCTACAAGCGGGCCTATTGCGACTGGAGCAACTACCGCGACGCCGTGCGCGAGTTCCACGCCCAAGGCATCGAGATGGTCGACATCCCTCAGAGCAAGGCCAGCGGCAAGAACAGCGCCGACATCCACATGGTGGTCGACGCCCTGGACCTCTGCTACGCCAAGCACCACATCGACGTCTTCGCCCTCCTCTCCGGCGACAGCGACTTCTCGCCTTTGGTCTCGAAGCTCAAGGAGAACGACAAGCGGGTCATCGGCTGCGGGGTCAAGAGTTCCACCTCGAACCTGCTCATCGCCGCCTGCGACGAGTTCATCTACTACGACGATCTGATCCGCGAGGCGCACCGGACCCGGGCATCCACCGCCAAAGCCAAGAAGCAGCCCGACAAGAAGCAGGAGGCCCTGGACCGGCTCGTGAAGATCGTCCGCTCCCTGGAGGTCGATTACGACCCGCTTTGGGGCTCGATGGTCAAACAGGCCATCCGTCGCGTCCACCCCGACTTCAACGAAGGCTACTACGGCTACCGCACCTTCTCCGACCTCCTGGAGGATGCACAGTCGGCCGGCCTCATCGACCTGGAACACGACGAGGCCCGCGGCAACTACGAAGTGCGTCTGAAACGGGACCGCGGCGCGTAGCACAGGCTTCCAGCCTGTTGCGGAACAGCCGTCGGGGGGGCGTTGACTTCCCCGGAACATGGCGGGATAATCCATGAGTTCGTTTCGAGATCTCATCGCCTCACTCTGTCTCGGTGTGCTGAGCCGTTGCCGTTGGGGGCGGTCTGTCTTGCTGCGGCGTGAGTTTCAGACGTGTCCCGAGGCTCCGCGTGGGCCTCTGCCCCCAGAACTCGGCTAACAGAAAAAGGTTGCGGCATGGCCGTCGCGTTCCAAACGGATGAAGATCTATTCGATACCGTCGCCAAAGCCGTATTCGATCAGGTGCGGCGTGTCGCTCCGCAAGGGCTGAGGCCCGATGCCTCACTCGACATGCCTCTAGGGGAAATCGGCCTCGACTCCCTGGCGACCATGGAGGTCGTCAATGCCTTGGAGGAGACCTTTGGTCTGCGGTTCTCGGAGGATTCTCTTTACGACATCGAGACCTGCCGGGATCTCGTCAAGTACATTGAGGCAACGCTGGCCGCCAGGACACCCTCCCGACCGTCGGGCGCCGCCGCCCCGACGCCGGCTGCGCCCGGCCCCTCGGTCACGGCGGAACCCCAACCCAGGGATTTCGACGTCACCCAGTTTCCGGAGTGCGTTGCCCTTCAGGATCGTTTGACAGGCAGCAAGGCCGCCGGGTTTGAGAACCCGTTCTTCCGGGTCAAGCAGGGAGCCCGCAGTGCGCGGGCGACGATCGACGGCCGCGACGTCGTGAGCTACACGAGTTTCGACTACCTCGGGATGTCCGCCCACCCGGAAGTCGTTTCGGCGGCCAAACAGGCGATCGACCGGTTCGGGGTCAGCGCGTCGGCGAGCCGGCTGGTCGGCGGCAACAACAGCCTCCACCAGGAACTCGACGACGCGATCGCGAAGTTTCTCGGGACGGAAGCGGCCGCCACGTTTCCCAGCGGATACGGCACGAACGCCTCGGTCCTGGGCCACCTCTTCGGCGAGAGCGATCTGATCCTTTACGACGAGCTGGCCCACAACAGCATCGTCCAGGGCACGCGACTGTCGGGGGCCCAGCGACGGCCCTTCCCGCACAACGACTTCGAGCACCTCGACAAGCTCTTGCGCGACGTTCGCGGCAACTACCGCCGTGTCGTCGTGGCGATCGAGGGCGTCTACAGCATGGACGGCGATTACCCGGATTTGCCTCAAGCCATCGAGATCAAGCAGCGGCATCGGGCGTTGTTGTATGTCGACGAGGCCCACTCCGTAGGCGTCATGGGCGCGACCGGACGGGGAATCTGCGAGCACTTCGGCGTCGATCCGGGCGAGGGCGACCTCTGGATGGGCACGATCAGCAAGGCCCTGGGGAGCCTGGGTGGATACCTCGCCGGCCCGCAGATCCTCGTCCAATACCTCAAGTACACCACCCCTTCGTTCGTCTTCGCCACCGCCCTATCGCCCGGGAATGCCGCCGCCGCCCTGGCCTCCGTCCGGCTTCTTCGCCGAGAATCGGAACCGGTGGCCCGGCTCCGCGACCGCTCCCGCCTCTTCCAGAAGCTGGCGATGGACTCCGGGCTGGATACCGGGAACAGCAAGGACACGCCGATTGTCCCGGTCCTTCTTCGGAATTCCGGGCGATGCCTGCGGGCGACGGCGGCGCTGCTCCGTGAGGGCATCGACGTCCAGCCGATCCTCTACCCCGCGGTTCCCGAGGCCGCCTCACGGCTCCGGTTCTTCATCACGGCGGAGCACACCGAGGAGCAAGTCTGCCGGACGGTCGAACTGCTGACCCGGTGCCTTGCCGAGATCTGACGCCGGTCGCGGCGATCCGGGCGCGACACGCAACGCCCGTTACGGAAAGAGCGCCATCAGGCTGTCGGCGAAGAGTTTCATGCCTCGGGCGTCCGGGTGATTGATGCCGTTGACCAGGAGCGTGCGATACGGGAGGCCCTGCCGCCAAAGGCGGCCCCAGCGAAGCGAGGCGTCGGCAAGCGCCACCTGGTGCTTTGCCGCGAACCGGCGAAGGCCGGCGACGTAGGGGCGCGGGTCCTCGTCGATCTGCTGCTCGCGGTCGAGGCCCATCCAGTCGGGACGCACATAGTGCGGCGTGAGAATGATCCACTCGGCGCCGATCCTGCGGAAGTCGGCCAGCAACCGGCCGTATCGCTCTTCGACCTGCGCCGGTCCGAGCCCCGCGTCGTTGACGAACTCCGAGATGACCAGGCTTCCTCCAATACGGGGAAGAGATGCTGAGGCGTGAGACGCGGGATCGGTCCCGGCACCCAGACGTTGCCCAGACGGCGCTCGCCCTCCTGCACCGGCGGCGGCAGCGGGGTCGCTGCGTGGGGCGTGCCTGCGCGTAAGACGATCCGCCCGTCCACCCCCAACACGATCGAATCGAGGCGCAACAGTCCATGGCGGTAGGTGACCGCGACCGGGTCCTCCGCGCGGAGCCGCCCGCCAGGCAAGCGGCCAAATGTGCCCCACACGGGGTCGATTTCACAGTCCTTCCCACGCTCATAACGCGTGGGACTGTCGCCCGACGCCCCGAAGGGGCGAGATGCGAGAGCCCAGGGCAACGCCCTGGGGAGAATGCCCATCACTCGGTCGGCAGCCCTGAAGGGGCGGAATCGAGGTAGCGGGGAGCCTGATTCCGCCCCTTCAGGGCTTGGCGTGTCCCTTCCGGCATCTTCCCCCAGGGCGTTACCCTGGGCTTTCCTATCTTGCCCCTTCGGGGCTGAAGAGGGCCGCCGAAGTCGGGACGCTGCGAACAGATCCGGAATCCAGGGCGCACCCGTTTGAGATCGACTTTTCGCCCTTCTACGTCCAACCTCCGATCCCCGATCACTAGCCTCCGACCTCCAACCTCCGACCTCTACAAATGGTACGGATGCCGCTGCGGGCGGCCGAGGAGGCGGTTGGCGGCTTCGTCGCCGACGACCTGCTCCTTCACGCCGTCCCAGACGAGCTTGCGGCCCAGCATGTAGGAGAGGTTGCCCAGGTTGCAGAGGTTGGCCGTGCGGTGGGCGATTTCGATATCGACCGCGGGCCGGCCGCCGCTCCGGATCGCCCGGAACCAGTCGGCCTTGTGGTTGAGGTTGAAGTCCTCATAGGGGGCGATGCGTGGGGGATCGAATCCGCCCGGCGGGACCTTGAAGGCCACCGCCTCGGGCGCGGCCGGCTTCATCGCCCCTTCCCATTCCAACACCAACCGGCCGGTGCTGCCCCAGAAGACCTGGCCGAACTCCGTCTTGCCGAGCTTGTCGCCGGGCTGGGCCCAGACCAGCGTCCAGTCGGGGTCCTTGAACTGGTAGACCACCTCCATATCGACCGGGCAGTCCCAGAGGCCCTTGGTCGGCGGGGTGCCCTTGGCCTCGACGGTGAACGAGACCTGCGCGTCGGCGTTCATGCACCAGAGGATCGTGCTGAACTGATGGGCCCCGCGGTCGCGGATCTGCCCGCCGCCGGACTCCAGGAGCCAGCGGAACACGCCCGGCAGATAGCGCGGGTTGTACGGGCGCCAGCGCAACGGGCCGAGCCAGAGGTCCCAGTCCAACTCGGGCGGCGGGGCGGCGTCGGGCACGGGATTCTCATCCACGGGGTTGGCGTAGTGCCAGCAGGTGACCTTGGAGACCTTGCCGATCATCCCGTTGCGGATCGCCCGGCACGTCTGCCACGCGGCCAGCCCGTTGCGGCCCTGCGCCCCGACCTGCACCGCACGCTTGTTCTTCCGCGCCGCGGCCACCATGGCCCTGCCCTCCTCGACCGTGCAGGAGGCGGGCTTCTCGACGTAGACGTGCTTGCCCGACTCGCAGGCATGGACCGTCTGTACGCCGTGCCAATGGTCGGGCGTGGCGATCACGACAGCATCGACGTCCTTGCGCTGGAGAATATAGCGGTAGTCGCGCAGCGGTTCGACGCCCTCGCCGGCGAGCTTCACGGCGGCCGCCAGGCGTCGCTCGTCCACGTCGCACACGGCCGCGACGGCGACCTTCCCCTCCTTGCGAAGCTCGATCATGTTCTTCAAGTGGACGGTCCCCATCCCGCCCACGCCGATCATCGCCACAACCAGGCGCTCGCCCGCCCCGGGACTGCCCGCCCCGGCCAACACGCCCGAGGGAATCACGCAGGGCACGGCAAGGCCCGCGGCCGCCGCCCCGAGAAACCGCCGCCGCTTGAACCGACGAGATCGCGCCATGGGGATTCCTCCTAAATGAACTCGCACGATCTTGGGAGCGTGCCGAATCCGGCGAACAAGACCGGAGTCACACGTCGCAGATGGCCACGGCCTCTTGAAGGCTCTTCAGGGCGTCGGGACGTTTGGGGATGAACTCCTGGCCCACGTAGCCGGCAAAGCCGCTGTCGACAATGGCCCGCATGATCTTTGGGTAGTCGAGGGTCTGGGTGCTGTCGATTTCGTTGCGGCCGGGCACGCCGCCGGTGTGGTAGTGGCCCCAGCAGTCGTGGTGCTGGCGGATGTCGGCCAGGACGTCCTCGTCCATCCGAGCCGCGTGGTAGATGTCGTAGAGCACCTTGACCCGGGGGGAGCCGACCTGTTGAACCAGGGCCACGCACCACTTGGTCGAGTCGCCCATGTAGTCCTTGTGGTCGTGGGAGTTGAGGAACTCGAGGCACACGGTAATCTTCTTCTTCTCCGCGTAGCCGGCGATCTTCTTCAGCCCGAGGACGCAGTTCTTGAGCCCCTCCTGGTCGTCCATTCCCTCGCGGTTGCCCGCCATGGTGATGACGTTGGGGAAGCCGGCCGCGGCGGTCTCGTCGATGCTCTTGCGGACCTTGGCCAGGCACTCGTCGTGGTTGGCGGTGCGGTTGAGCCCCTTGGCGATGCCGTGGCTGGGGGTCATGGCGCAGATCAGGCCGTGCTTCTTGAGCGTGGGCCATTGGTCGGGCCCGACGAGCTCGATCGAGTTGAGCCCCATCTTGGCGCAGGCGGCGGCGAATTCGTCGAGGGTCATTTTGGTGCGCTTCATATAGCCGCCATAACACCAGAGGCAGACCGACTGTCTGATGCGACCCTTGAGCCCGGCCGACCACGCGGCGCTCGCCAGCGGCCACGAGACGCCCAGGGCCGCGGCGCCGGCCGCGGTACGGAGCAGGGAGCGGCGGGTGAGGACGGGAAGACCGGACTCGCGGTCGGTTGCCGGGCTCTGCATGGGTGGTCCTTTCGTGAGGAAGGCCGACGTGCCGTCGGCCGCTAAAGGATCTTCATGTCCGTCGGCCGCTAAAGGATCTTCGTGACGCCTGGAATCGGGAGGGGGTAGTTGCCGGTCTTGTCGGGCTTGGAGGGCGCCGGCGTGTCGAAGTTCGACTCTTCCGGCGCGGGCCCGAAGCGGAAGTTCGACTTGGCTGCCTCTTCGAACTGGATCGGCTTGCCCGAGTAGCACGCCAACTGCCCGAGCACGCCGAACAGGGTGCTCTGGGCCATGTGGTAGCCGCTGTTGATCGGCTTGCCGTCGAGGACCGAGTCGACCAGGGCCTTCTGCTCGGCGAGGTAGGGGTTGTTGTGCGGGCCCGGGAACTTCCACTTGGTCTCGCCCTCGATGCGGCACTCGCCGAGGTAGCAGCGGCCCTTGGTGCCCATCACGACGTCGGTGGAGTTGCCGTAGCATCCGTCCTCGGTGCGGCAGAGGGCGTAGATCCGGGCGCCCTTGGCATACTCGTAGATCGCGGTGTGGTGATCGAACATGTCGCCGTAGACCTCGCCGAACGACGAGGCCCGCCCGCCCAGGCCGAAGGCCCACTTCGGCATCTCCTCGTGCATGATCCAGGCGATGCGGTCGAGGTTGTGGACCAGCGACTGGGTCACGTCGTCACCGGAAAGCCAGCAGAAGTGATACCAGTTGCTGAACTGGTACTGGGTCTCGGTGAGCTTGGGATCGCGGCTGACGATCTGGTAGGGCGCGCGGAGGAACATCGACTGGGCGGCCACCACGTCGCCGATCGCGCCGTCGTGGATCCGCTGCACGCACTCGCGGTATCCGTTGTGGAAGCGGCTCTGGAGGCCCGACACGAGGCTCAGGTTCTTCTGCTTGGCCAGGTCGCAGGCGGCCTGCATCTGGCGGCAGCCGACCGGGTCGATCGCATGGGGCTTCTCGACGAATACGTGCTTGCCCGCCTGGATCGCGGCCATCGAGTACATGGGGTGGAACTTCGAGGCACAGGCGATGAGGACCACGTCGGCGGCCTCGATCACTTTCTTGTAGCCGTCGAAGCCGTGGCAGGCGTGATCGTCGTCGACCATCATCTGCTTGGGAAACTGGGCTTTGAAGAGCTTCCGCTTGGCCTCCATGCGTTGTTCAAAGACGTCGGTCATGGCCACGAGCTTCACCATGGGCCCGGCCTGGAGACTCTCCGACGCCGCTCCCGAGCAGCGACCGCCGCAGCCGATCATGCCGATCTTGACGACCTCGGACCCGGCAGCGTGTGCCCCCCGGGCGACCGACAGCCCACCCCACAGCGCCGCCCCGGCCGCCGAGGCCTTCAGAAAACCGCGCCGCGTGGTTCCCGCCGGTTGGTTCGATTCACTGGCCATGTCGCCATCTCCTGAATGACTCGCGCTGGATGCGTTCGGAACTCTGCGCAACACCACGGTAGCCCGGACGGCAACACCTGTCAACAACCCGGCGCCCCGCACGAGCCTCGCCCCCCGGAGACTGGAAAACGCCCGCTGAATGGACTTGCACGATCTTGGGAGTGTGCCACTGCGTTATCCGATCGGAGAAACCGTGATGGCGGCAGCGGTCAAGCAGTGCCACACGGCCAACTCAGGCTCCCAGAATCGTGCAACCTCATTTAGAACTTGATCTTCGGATCGTTGAATTTCACCGCTTCGCCGGTGTGGTAGGTCGACATCTCGGTGAGGATGCAGCCTTCAGGCCCGGCCTGCTGCCAGTGCTTCTCCAGCGGCTTGCTTACGCCCGCGACCTCGCCGGGGCGGATGGCGGTTTCGTGCTTCGCCGTGACGAACTTCGCCTGGCACTCGGGGACCTTGACGCTCGGCTTTTCGGTCGGCTCGCCGTCGCCGTAGGCGAACGTGGAGCCGTAGCGCACGACCCACGATTCCATCTTCGGCGGCACCTTCTGGCCCTCCAGGCCCACGTGCCAGTGCTCGGGGATCATCTGGCCGGGCAGCAGGAACACTTCGAGGCTGGCATAGCCGGCCTCCTTGTCGTTGGTCCACGGCATGAAGGCCAGGCCGACCTCCGTGAACCGGCCCAGCCCGAAGTCGGTCACGCCGAGGTCCTTGCGCACCTTGTCGACCAACGGGTAGCCGAAGTGGGCGCAGAGCTTCAGGTAGGCCTTCTTGGCCGCCTCTTCGTCGAACGTGCCGTCCGGGCCGTAGAAATCGGCGTTGTTGAAGACCAAGGGCTTCTTGGCTTTCCTGGCCGGCCTCTCCTTCGGCTTGTCCTTGGCCTTGCCCGGATCCAGCTTGATGATCGACATGGTGTACGGCTTGTTGAAGGTGGTGTTCACGCCGCCGGGCACCGGGAAGTCCATGTTCGACACGATCACCTCGTTGCCGCGCACCACGACCTCGCACGGCTGATCGAGGCGCCCGCCGGAGCCGTCGTTGTCGCCGTCCTGGGCCAGGGTCTGCACCGTGCCGTCCATGGAGACCATCTGAACCGCGTTGGCCATCGAGTCGGCCACGTAGATCTTGTCGGTCCGGCGGTCGTAGAAGATCCCGTCGCACGACTTCATGCAGTCCGCCTTGGCGAAGATCTTGTTCGAGACCACCTTCCCCTTCTTGTCGAACGCGAGCTTGTGCATGGTGCCGTCGGCGAAGTTGCCGAGGTAGAGGTTCCCCTTGCCGTCGAACGTGGCCCCGTCGGCGCCGAAGGGGATCTTGTCGTTGTAGGTCTTGATCGTGGCGATCAGATGAGGGTCGTTCTTGAGCGGGGTGGCGAGCTTGACCTTCTCTTCGCCGAGCTTGAAGCGGAACACGCCGCTCACCAGCGGCTTGGAGTCCGGCTCCAGGATCGTCTCGGTCACGTAGACGCATCCGTCGTGCACGACCACGGCGTTGGAGACGTTGAAGCCGTCGACGACTTCGACCATGTCCTTCGCCTTCCCGTCCTTCACCACGATGCGCACCAGCCGCGACTTGCCGTAGAGCATCGGCTTGCCGGCCGGATCGTGGAAGAGCTGGTTGTCGGCCAGGTAGAGGTCGCCCGAGGGGGCGGCGCAGATGCCCATGGGCCCGGCACGGCCCGTCAACGGGTGGCCCGGCAGCTTGTAGAACTCCTCCAACTTGTTGTCCCTGGTGATCTTCATCAGCAGGGGCGGGGCCTTCATGTCGTTGAAGTTCGGGACCGAGAGGATGATGCTGCCGTCGGGCAGCAGGGCCATGCCGTCGGGCGTGTTGCAGGAGTCGGGCAGTTCCACGAGGAGCGATGGGACCGGCTTGTCGTCGGCCGCACGCGCCCCTCCGCTTGACTGAACCCATGCAACGCCGGCCGCAATCAACGCAACACACACGATGGAAGTGAACCGATGGATTCTGCTCATAGGGTAGTCTCCTCAGGAGAGTGGTTAGTGGTCGGTGGTCAATGGCACCAAGCTTCGATGTTCACGAATCGCAAGTTTCTCTAGCCCAGGCGTTTACGCCTGGGACTTTGGCGCCGCGGCCTGAATTCCCAGCCCCTTCAGGGGCTTTGCTCCAGGAAGCCCCTGAAGGGGCTGATATCGGGCTTGGTTGGCTCCGCGTCCCAGGCGTAAACGCCTGGGCTAGAGAAAAGCTTCGATTTCGACACCAAATCCCGAGGTCACAGGTGTTTGCGTCTTGCATGGGTGACGAGCTCAGTGCCATTGGTTAGTGGTCGGTGGTCCGTGGTTGGAAGCTGGTGATAGGTACGGGGGGTTGAGGCTTGTTCCGCCTTGTCTCAATTCTCCTTGGCCCTGCGCGGGACCGACCGGCGATCACAGGTCCCAGGGTCAATGTAGCAGCCGCTTGCGCTCGCGGCCGAGGGCGTCGGCGGCGATCATGGCGTCGACGATGTCGTCGCGCGTGACCTTGAACGGATGGTTCAGGCACAGCGAGCCCTCGCCGGCGCAGATGTCGCCGATCGAATTGAGCCGCTCGCGGCTCACGCCTTCGAGGTTCAGGTCGGCCAGCGTGACCGGCAGGCCGATGGCGATCTCGAAATCGACGATGCGGTAGATCTCGTCGGAGAGCTTCTCGTCGTCGAGGCAGAGCTGGCTGATGATCCCGAAGCCCACCTTCTCGCCGTGCATGAACCGCTTGCACTCGGGAAACGACGGCAGGGCGTTGGCGATCATGTGGGCCGTGGCCAGCCCGCCGCTCTCAAAGCCCAGCCCGGACAGGAGCACGTTGGCCTCGACCACCTTCTCGACGGCCGGGGTGACCAGGTGCAGCTCCAACGCCCGTTTCGCCTCGATGCCGTGGGCCATGAGCGTATCGAAGCAGAGCCGGGCCAGGGTCATGCCGGCCATGGTGGGCACGCCGCCGGCCAGGCACACGGCCCGCGTCTTGAACGCCGCCTCGGCTTCCAGCCACGTGGCCAGGGCGTCGCCCATGCCGGCCACGAAGGCCCGCACCGGGGCGTTGGCGATCACCTGGGTGTCGACCATGACGATGTCGGGGTTGAACGGCCAGCAGTCCCAGCCGGTGCAGTTGCCTTGGTCGTCGTACCAGACCGAGGCGGCGCTGGTGGGCGAGTCGTTCGAGGCGATCGTCGGGATCGTGACCATGCGGATCCCCACCTCCACGGCCGCGGCCTTGGCCGTGTCGAGCGCCTTACCGCCGCCGATGCCCACCGAGACGTCGGCCCCCTGATCCCTGGCGATCTGGGCGACCCGCTTCGCCTCGGCCTTCGTCGATTCCCCCTGGAAATCGACCTCGACCACCTCCAGCCCCGCCGCCTTGATGCTCTCCAGGACCGTGGCCCCCACGATCTCCTTGACGCACTTGTCCCAGATCACTATCGGCTTCTTGCCCAGCATTGCGAGATACGTGCCGACCTCCTTCAACACGCCTCGCCCCTGGACGTACTTCCTCGGCGCAATCAAGACTGCTTTCATGGCCCTTTTTTCCCCCTTGTTTTTCCTTTTCCCTTACGGATTCGTTCTTGGTTCCTTGTCAACAACATCTCAGGCCGGGCCGGATGCCGTTGAGGATCGGCAAGTCGGACTCGCCCCGCAACATGCGTTCCAAATGGCCGGCCAGCAACTTCGGGCTGTTGCGGAAGGCATCGATGGAGCTGCCGGCCAGGTGGGGCGTGATCGTCACGTTGTCGAGCGCCAGCAGCGGATGGCCGGCCTGGAGCGGTTCGACGTCGAAGACGTCCAGGGCCGCGCCCATGATCCGCCGTTCCGACAAGGTCCGGATCAGGGCCGCCTCGTCGATCAGCCCGCTCCGCGCCGTGTTGACCAGCACGGCGCTCGCTTTCATCCACGCCAGTTCGCGCTGGCCGATCAGGTGGTAGTTCTCTTCGGTAAGCCGGGCGTGGATCGAGACCACGTCCGACTCGCGCATCAGCGTTTCCAGGTCCACCAGCTTGACGGCCCCGGAATCGCCGCGGAAATACGGGTCGAAGGCGATCACGCGGCTGCCGAATGCGGCGAGATATCCGGCCACGAGCCTGCCGACCGCCCCGAATCCGACCAGGCCCACGGTCTTCTCATTCAACTCGGGGATGGCGTCGCTGTTGGGGAACGTCCGCCGCCAATCGCCATTCTTGAGGCAGGCGTGCGACCGGGCCAGGTTGCGGATCTCGGCCAGGATGAGGCCCATCGCACATTCGGCCACGGCCCGGGCATTTCGGCCCGGGGTGTTCATCACGCAGATGCCGCGCTCGGTGGCAAAGGCGACGTCGACGTTCTCCGTGCCGCCGCGGAGCACGCCGATCACCTTCAGACGTTTGGCCGACTCGAGGAACTTCCGCCCGACCGGCGTGAACTGGACCGCCAGGATCTCGAAATCGGCGACGTTGCCCGTCACCTCGGGCGGGAGCGTCACGGCCTCCGGTCCGCCCTTCTCGATGGCCAGGTTCGCTTCCTGGAGGCCCACGAGCGTCGCATGCTCCCAGCGGCGGACCTCGACGTCGATGCCCAGGTCCGCCAGGCCGGCGAGCCCCTGGACCATGAACTGCGACGGGATGTACGTGTCGCTGATGGCCAAGAGCCTCATGCAACGTCCCTTTTTTGGAGTGCGGCGACCCGTCGCCGCTTTCTTTTCTTATGTCGCGTGCCACCCACTTCCTTCGCCAAGGAAAAGCGGCGACGAGTCGCCGCACTCCAAAGCCTAACGCGCCCGGCCGGCGGCGAACAACAGGTCGATCTTCTCCTTGGCTGCCCCCGCAATCGCGTCGCGGATCGGGCCGAACACCTCGTAAGGCAACGGGTCCGGGCGCCGCTGCGATTGGGCCGCCTTTTCCAAGCCGTGCCGCATCGCGATCCGGCAATCGGCGTAGATGTTCAACTTGCAGATCCCGTGGCGCACGGCGTTCTGCACCTGGTCGGCCGGCGTGCCGGAGCCCCCGTGCATGACCAGCGGCACGGGGCTCGCCGCGTCGAGTTCCTTGAGCCGCTCGATGTTCAGGTTCGGCAGGGAGCGGTACACGCCGTGCGACGTGCCGATCGAAACGGCCAGGGAGTCGCAGCCCGTCTGCTCGACGAACCGCGAGACCTCGTCCGCCTCGGTGAGCACGTTTTCCGCGTGCGTCGTCTCCTCGAGGTCGGCCCCGCCCACGTGGCCCAACTCCGCCTCAACGCTCACTCCCCGTGGATGCGCGATCCCGACCGCCGCCTTGGTCAACCGCACGTTCTCCTCGAACGGGAGGCTCGATCCATCGATCATCACCGAGGTGAACCCAAGCTCGACCGCCTTGCGCACGCTCTCCAACTCCGTGCTGTGGTCGAGGTGGAGGACGATCGGGATCTTGTGATGGGCGGCCACGGCCTTGACCAGCCCGGCGAAGTAGAACCAACCGTTGCCGCGGATGTCCGGCTCCAGGCACATCAGGAATACCGGGGCGCCGGCCGCCTCGGCCGTCTCGGCGACCGCCCGGACAAAAACGTCTTCCACACAATCAAACGCCGGGACCGCGTAGTGTCGGGCCCGGGCGTCGGCGAGGATTTCTTTGGCAGTGACGAGCATAGGGGAGGGTTCAGGAGTTGAGGCCCGGTCAATATCAAATTGGGAATTGCCAATATCAAATATCAAATATCGAATGGGACTCGCACCAGTGGATTCCCGGCGATCTCGCAAGGGCGTTTGCACCGAAGCTTTCAATTTGATATTTGATATTTGCTATTTTCAATTTGACATTCTCCTTCATCGCATCAGCATTCCGCCGCTCACGTCGACGGTGGCCCCGGTCATGTAGCTCGCCCGGTCGGAGCAGAGGAACACGACCACGGAGGCCACTTCCGTCGCGTCGGCGATACGGCCCAACGGGATCCGCTTGAGGTAGTCGGCCTGCGAGGTTTCCAGGGCCTCGCGGGCCATTTCGGTCGCCATCATGCCCGGGGCCACGGCGTTGACCTGGATGCCCTGGCGGGCAACCTCCCGTGCCAGGGAGACGGTCAGCGCCACGACGCCGGCTTTCGACGCCGCGTAGTGGGCGTGCCCGGTGGTCGCCCCAAGGAACGCGGCCTGCGACACGACGTTCACAATCCGCCCCGGGCGCCCGGCCGCCAGCCAGCGGCGGACCGCTTCCCGGCATGTGAGGAACGGACCGGTCAGGTTCACGGCCAGGGTCGCATTCCATTCCCGCTCGTCCATGTCCTTGACCATTGCCGTGGGCCAGATCCCGGCGTTGTTCACCAGGACGTCGACCGGGCCGAGCGAGGCTTCCGCCAGGCGGAACATCTCGGCGATGTCGTCGTACCGCGACACGTCGCCGGGAACGGCCGCTGCGTCGACGCCGTGGGCCGCCTTCACGACCTTGGCCAATTCCGCAGCCTCGGGTCCGAGGTCGATGCCGCGGGCGGCATCGCGGTAGTAGTTCACCGCCACCCTCGCGCCCTCGGCGGCCAGACCGAGGACGATCGCCCGCCCCAGCCCCCGCGACCCGCCGGTTACCAACGCCACTTTGTTCCGTAGGTTCAGGTCCATCGCGTCGCCATCTCTCGCCAGTTGGGCAAGCCGTCTGTATACTCGATGCCATGGCCGGTTCCAAGGGGGGGACGTCGGAACGGGCCGACGCGCGGGGCGCGCTCGGCGCGGGTCTCCTGACCCCGCCGACGGACGACCGAAGGTCTCCGAAGCGTCGCACGGTTGGAGACTCGGGAGACCTGCGGTCGCAGCAACGGCGGGG
>Ga0067045_1028188_pt1 | contig 40086 bp, 33 predicted proteins | sample TerdegcTABiofilm_FD_59184 | JGI IMG/M metagenome (GOLD analysis project Ga0067045, IMG submission 59184) | Combined Assembly of (Gp0054472, Gp0054536) Wastewater bioreactor microbial communities from Singapore -Terephthalate degrading... | reverse complement strand
CCCGCCGATGACTACTATAACACAGATATTGGGTGGAGCACAACTTTTATTAGGAATCAGCTACGATGTACAAAGTTGCTTTGAGCACTATCTATCAGAAGACCACCGGGCCTTTCTTGCCATGTTACGGCTCATCAACGAACATCAGCCTGTACTAGAAAAAAGTAAGGCATACACAGGCAGACCTGCGTATGAGAATGAGCCCTTTCTACGCGCATTTCTCGCAAAGAGCTTTTTCAGGATCCCTACGAATGCTGATCTGAGGAAACGGCTCCTTGCGGATTCAAACCTCAGACTGATATGCGGTTTCACCCAAATTCCCAGTGCCGCAACCTTCTCTCGTCGGCTTACACAATTATCTTGCACGGCCATCCTGGTCCGTACGATGAATGAACTCGTTGCCGATTTTCACAAAGATAAGATCGTCGGCCATATTTCAAGAGATTCGACAGCGATAGCTGCCAGGGAAAAGCCTGTCAACAACAAACGCGAGGTTGCGCCAGAACAGAAACGGAAACGAGGGCGGCCTCGTAAAGGTGAAAGCCGCGGGAAGAAAAAAATAAGTCGCTTAGAGCGGCAATTGCATATGAAACCAGGCCAGGCCATCTGCGAACTCGATACAGAGTGCGCATGGGGGTGTAAAACCAATAGCCAAGGCACCATCATGTTCTGGAAGGGATACAAGCTTCACCTGGATGTTACAGATCGAGGTATCCCAGTAACCGCCGTTATCACTGGTGCCAATGTCCATGACTCACAAGTGGCTATTCCTATGGAAAAGTGGACCGAACGAAAGGTTGATTTTCTCTACTCAATGATGGACTCGGCCTACGATGCAGCACCAATCGCGAACTATATTATGGGGAAGGGCCGTGTACCGCTCATTGATCCGAACAAACGTCGCGGATCTGAAAGACTCCCGTTCTGTCCCGCGCAAAAAGGGCGGTTCAAAATCCGTACGATCGTTGAACGGGCTAACGCTCACCTAAAGGATTGGCTTCTACCCTCACAGCTTTTCGTTCGAGGGATCGCAAAGGTCTCTTTTGTCCTGCTATGTGGAGTCCTTGTTCTTGCAGCCCTCAAGATTCTTCAGGATCTAGCAGGTTCTCCTCCCATTTCTTGAACGGGGGTATGGCTAGTATGAACTTTTAGGGGATAGGTCTGCCCTAAAAATCAATCAAGAGCCCTTTTTGACCTTTTTCAGTACCGGTAAGAAGTAATTGTAAGGAAATCATTCTATTCACACTGTTTTTCTAACTTTGGCTTTATCTCAAAGCTGCACTTTTGAAAGAGCCTCAATATACTGGATTTACACATTTAGTATTACCTGCATATTATAGCCACTAAATATTGCGGTCGCTCCCCGCACGGGGAGCGTGGATTGAAACCAGGACATGCGTATCCGGATGGCAAATCGCCTGAGTCGCTCCCCGCACGGGGAGCGTGGATTGAAACGAGGGATCTTTCGCCAGCGCAGCCCCAGCCGAAAGTCGCTCCCCGCACGGGGAGCGTGGATTGAAACCTTACTGTAAATCGACAAGAAGTAACTTGTCAGCGGGTCGCTCCCCGCACGGGGAGCGTGGATTGAAACACCCCCAGCACCTGTAGGAGGCCATCCCCGTTACGGTCGCTCCCCGCACGGGGAGCGTGGATTGAAACAATCTGTACACGATACAACCCTCCACCTACATAGGTCGCTCCCCGCACGGGGAGCGTGGATTGAAACCTGAGTCGCCGATCAGCACAGCGACTGGCGGTCTGGTCGCTCCCCGCACGGGGAGCGTGGATTGAAACTATAAGGACAGTACAAAGATGGGAAGTGTAGAATGTCGCTCCCCGCACGGGGAGCGTGGATTGAAACGAGGACAGGGATAGCAAGTGATGTAACGAGTATTGTCGCTCCCCGCACGGGGAGCGTGGATTGAAACCCCCCCGAAAAGTTTTTTTATCCAACTCATTCCTAGTCGCTCCCCGCACGGGGAGCGTGGATTGAAACTGGCTAGATGGAGAAGATTAATCCCGTTGCTAAGGTCGCTCCCCGCACGGGGAGCGTGGATTGAAACAGACGACTAGAGCAAGAATTGAAAGAAATTCGTAAGTCGCTCCCCGCACGGGGAGCGTGGATTGAAACCTTGGGGGCGTGACCCCTGTCAGGGGTCTTATATGTCGCTCCCCGCACGGGGAGCGTGGATTGAAACATCTTTTTCCCCAAACTGGCCGCTGGTGTCCTCGGTCGCTCCCCGCACGGGGAGCGTGGATTGAAACCCAGGCGTCCAACACAAGGCCCCGCTTGGCCGCCGTCGCTCCCCGCACGGGGAGCGTGGATTGAAACACCAGCTTGCGGAGATCTTTGTACACGGGGTCAAGTCGCTCCCCGCACGGGGAGCGTGGATTGAAACTGCCGAACTGAATACCCTGTATCGTGCCACCGAGGGGAAGGAGCCTGCAACTATCGAGGTGTATCTGGTGGGAACGAAAACTTCCTCCAACGAACTCGTCCGCAGGTTACTGGAACGGAATTTGATCGAGCGAGGATATCAGCTATACCTACCTTTAGCACTGCCCGGTTATTTTACGGAGATTCAGTATTTTGATTCCCGTGCAACAGCAGAAACCTTCGTGCATGCATTCGGAGAACTTCTCGACCGCCTCCTCTACATAAGCATGAAAAAGAAAAAGGAAGGTTACAGAGTCTTGTTCAATCCTACGGGAGGGTTTAAAGCCCATGTGATTCTTTGCGCATTAGCCGGGTTTCTTACTGAAAGTGAGGTGTACTATATGAACGAAGATTTTCAGTCCCTCATTTATTTTCCCTATCTCTTTTACATTCCCAAAAATAGAGAAATGGAACTGCTTCGAATTCTGTCTTCTCGCCAAGATATAATCTTTGAGGAGACCGAGGAAATCCTTCAAACATACGAACATGAACTAGAACGTCTCAGCCTCTATAACTTAATCGATTTAGAAAAAGTTGCGCATCCTTCCACCGAATCGTGCAAATATCGAATTCATCTCCGACCCACTGCCCGTCTGTTTCTTCGATAGTGCATAGTCAGAAGGAAAACTACGAACCACAAATAGATCAAGTTTTCACATTTAAAGGGAGCGCAAGCTCCCAGTGAGTACCCTTCTCGTTCTCACTTTGCACAGAAACCCACCCTCTTAATTGGGAAATCAGCATCTCAACCAATTGGATTCCATATCCTGTGGACACTTTTGGAACCGCATTATTTGAGCCTCAACCTTTATCGAAGGTTGATCTGTATATAGTTCCTTCCTCGTATTGCTTCCTGTGATGGATCTCGCGAATTAGGTTTTCTTTCTGATCCCGTTCTTCTTCCAGTTGCCGTCGTTTCCATTCCTTATCCTGGTTTTCAATTTCTAACTCTTGATTTTTCCGAGACAACTCCTGAAACAGGAACTGAAATGGAGTTACAAGATTCTCTTCTATATACAAGGGCATCCTAGATGGGCCTAACCATTATATCTAAACCGGACCATTCGGGGGGCATAGAAGTCCGCTTTTTCCATCAATAACCCGCACTGAACAAAAACAAAAAGGAACCAATATACTCACTTGCTATCTTAAAATCCGTTAGCCCCTTTTCCTCAAGATAGCAGTCTGGGAAAATGCCAGTAAAGATACTGCCTACAATGATGAGAAGTAAAAAATACAAGCCCCATAACAGGGTACCTGCCTTCAATTTAAAGGAGCGCTACATGACAAGTGTAAACAATAAAAAGGTGATTGCCTCCAAATACCTCCCTGATATCCATAACTGTGTAGGAAGGTTGGCTGAGGCCTCTGGGAACACCCCCATCCCTTTATAGGCCAGTGTGTGAAGGGTGTCCAGAATGGCTACGCCGAGGTATCCGACCGATATAACCAGAAATGGATGATTCCTACGGTAGGGGAATGATTCGTTCTTCTTTTCCATGAATCCTGAGAGGCGATGGGATCGGAAGATCCAGAAATACTTCCGGATCTTCGCAGAAACAGGGAACTGCTTCCGCTGCCTGGACAGAATGCAGTAACTCAACATTCTCAGAAAAGGTAGGGTGCACATTCCACCGTTTCCAGTGGGCGCGTCCTGAATGAACCAACCGCCTGGCTGGAGTCCCCTGTCCCAGATACCCGGTAAACACAAAGGATGGATCTTTGTTATTCTCCCATGCAGAAACCCACTTAGCCGCCATCCCCTCAGAAGCTTCCCCATTGGATATTACATGCCATCCAGCTAGATGGGTCACCGATGAATCTCTTGCGGTTTCTGCGATGCAGACCAGCTCCCTTGTTAATCCTTTTTTAAGATATGCAGTGTGTTCGGAAACGCATCGCCGCAGGGCTTGCCGTACTTCGCTGTCGATCCGCATAGACTCTGGATCCAACTGTGAAAATAGATAGGCAAACTCCAGAGCCCTCCCCTCGGCAGGAACAGGAAACACGATCCCCTCCCTGGATAACAGTTCATTCCATTCTGACTCTTCCAGGCTGTTGGGGGAATCATACCGTTCGTAGGATCCATCAAACAGCACAAAACGGGAAGGAGGCGGAGAGTCATACCCATACACTGTAGAGGAGGGACAGCAATCCCCCAAAGTGGCATAAATGGGAATCTTCCTTTCGGAAGTTCCCAGCGTAGATAGTATCTCTCTGAGAGCCCCTGCATGATCCTTATGCCCATGACTGAGCACAATTCCATTGACATCCCCTATCTCGCGCAGTAGTTCCAGAGGCGGTAGCTTTTCCGCATCCGGACCTTTGCCCGCATCCAGGAGGATTCGCGCACCATCCACTTCCAGCAAGAAACAGGCGGGTCCCTTTTCCCCCACCCCGGAAAGGACGCGGAGATTCGCTTTCATGGCGTCCCCTCCCTTTCTTCGGGATCCCTTTCAGGAATCACCCAGGCGTCGTTTATACGGAAACGCACGGTTGACCCTGCCTTCAGTGGATCTCCAGTTTGTATTTCCATCCAGAATACCGCAGTCTGTTCACTTCTTACTGAACCATCTGGCAAATGCCCCCCATGATTCCCTACAGGCTCCACACCGATAAAATACCCCTTGCCCTGATAGGAGACCCATCTTACCTTTCCTTCCAGCGCCCCTGGGGAATCTGCCCCCCCTAAACTCAAGTTCTCCGGTCTTACACAGATTAGGCAGGGACCAGGAGTTGTTTCCCCTTTCACCCGAACCTCTAAAACTGTATTTCCCAATCGAACGATGCCCCGGCTGTCAACGGTTTGCTTCAAAAATTCAGCCGGGAATACCGCTCCCCCTCTTATAAAGGTGGCGACCGTCGGAGTCTTCGGATACTGATATAAAGCCTCCGGTGTGTCTTCCTGTAATATCCTTCCTCGATCCATCACAACGATACGGTCCGAAAGCGCGAAAGCCTCCTCCTGGGCATGAGTTACGAATAGGAATGTAGCGCCGCTTTCCCGCTGTATACGTCGCAATTCTGTTTGCATTTCCACACGCAGGTTGGCATCTAGGTTCGCCAGGGGTTCATCCAGAAGGACCAACTTGGGACGCACCACCAGACAGCGAGCCAGGGATACCCTCTGTCTCTGTCCTCCCGAAAGCTGATCGGGTTTCCTTCCCTCAAAACCGGAGAGGCCTACCAGATCGAGAGCTTCTCCTACCCTTTTACGTATTTCCTCTTTAGAAATCCGTCGTACGCGAAGACCGTAGGCCACATTTTCGAATACCGATAGATAAGGCCAGAGGGCATATGACTGGAACACCATCCCCAGTTCCCTCTTTTCGGGAGGCAGTCCTTTGCCATTTACGGAGACTAACATCCTCCTATCTCCGTACAGCCCCAAAGTGTTTGGTAACATTTACCAGCTTTACGCTTGCCATGGGAGCACTCCCCTAGGTAAAGATTTCCCCAGCCAGCTTGTAAGTCCAGCGGCAAAAAACACGGCGGAGACGCTGATAAGGGATAGAGCGCCAGCGGCTGGGCTGTTCCCCTCATAATGGAGAGCGTAAATCATTACCCCTATCGTTTCGTTACCGGTGGACCAGAGAAGGGATGAAACCGTCAACTCATTCAGAGCTGCGATAAAAACCAGCAAAGCTCCTGCCGCGGCAAAGGGAGCGACAGAGGGCAGAACGACAGTAAAAACCCTGTATCACAGTCCCGCGCCTAAAACCTGTGCAGATTCTTCCAGTTTAGGATCAAACTGTTCCAGTCCTGCTACAACTGCCCGAAGAGTAAGGGCCATAAAACGGGATATGTAGGCGATCAGCAGGATCCAGAACGTACTGTACAGACTACCTATGAAAGGAATGGATGGGAGAAAAGCCAGAATCATCGAGATTGATACCGCAATACCAGGAATCGCGTAGGGTGCATCCGCCACTAGATCCAGGATCCGTGGAATGAATCGTTTCCGCGTCTCCGACAGGTACGCGAGTAAAATTGCCATCAGTGTTGTTAGACAGGCAGAAATCAGGGCAAGGCGAAAACTCACCCCGAAGCTCCTCACCACCGCAGTCTGCTCCAGCAGGACAAACCGGAAGTTTTGCAACGTGACCGTATCCAGTGTTAAAGGAACCCCTACGGCAGGCACCAGTGAAACCCGCACGAGGGACAGGAAAGGAAGGATGGAGACAACCGCAAAGAGCGACCAGATTCCCGCCTCAACCAGGAGGTGGTTACGACCGAGAGATAGAAGGATTCCCTCCGTTCCCTCTTTTGTTCCTTTAACAGAAAAAGACCGGGAAGCCGCGGCCCGAAGGGCAAGGCCGGCGCATGCAAGGATAATCAGTACTAAGGACAGAACGGCTGTCTCGCTCAGCACCGAGGTTCCGAATCCATTCAACTTCCTGTATATAAGGGTAGTTAAAACAGGGAACCTCCCAGGGATCCCCAGGAGAGCGGGTACACCAAAGTTCCCAATGGCGGCCACGAAGGAAAGAGAAAATCCCGCAAGTATTCCGGGAAAAATCAAAGGAAGAATCACGGTTCGTAGAATCCTTAACGGTTTTGCTCCTGATACCCGTGCAGCCTCCACCAGTTCCCAGGATAGGGAACGAAGACTCGAACGAACCGCGAGGAACACCGCAGTGGAATGCTCGATCCCCAACACAAGAACTACCCCCTGCCGGGAATATAGAGGGTTCTGTACACCGGGGTCGGAGAAAAACCCCACCAATTCTTTCCACGCCAGGGAGGTAATCTGGGATGGCATCAACATAGGAATCAGAACGAAAAAAGTCGCAATCCCTTTGCCTCTCATATCGGATAGGCTTATCAAAAGAGAAGCTCCGCCACCTATTACCACTGCAAGGAGGGAAGACCAAATAGCCGCATCCACCGTGTTCCGCAAGGCCCGTATTGCCGATGGATCCTCCAGTAAGGTCTACCGTATTAAGCTTGCGGGCGGTACTCGAGAAAAAAGGATCTCCAGTCCCAGCCTGGATAGAGGCCACAGGGTAATGATTCCAAAAAAGAAAAGTAAAAGGATTTCAAGAACAAGCTCCTGGTTGATTCCAAAGGAGCAAGGTCTTTTAACCACCAAACAACTCCGCGAACCGTTTCTTATTCTCCTTATCCTTCCGAAGTAAAACCGCAGGATCGGCAAACAGGTATTTCACAGTTTCCAGACGGGGGTACCCAGAGGGAGGATCGATCGTGGGAATAATGCGGTAATACCCCTGCTGGACTGCCTGTCGCTGGGCCTCTTCGGAAAGCTGCCAGTCCACAAAGGCTCTGGCTGCGGATAAATTTTTTGTAGTCTTTAAAATGGCTACCGGTTGCGTGATCACGCTCACCCCTTCACGAGGGATCACAAAATCAACTGGAGAGCCTTTCGCTTTGGCATTCATCGCCATATATTCAATGATGATGCAATACGCCTTTTCCCCTTTAGACACTGCCTCTACCACATTCCCATTTCCTTGTGTCGCAGTTGCGCCTCTTTCCGCTAGAATACTGTAGTACTTCCAACCAAACTGAGGTTGTTCTACAATACTGCCTACGTGAATTACTGCTGCTCCTGAATATAGGGGACTCGGCATAATGGTAGATCTGGCAATGTCTGGCTCCAGTAAATCCTGCCAGGAAGAAGGAACTTTTTTTGCCAGTTTCGTGTTATACATGATTCCTGTTGTGATGATTTTGGTGCCAAAGAAGGTCATATCGGGATCGATGAACTCTTTGGGGATTCCCCTGATTGGAGCTTCCTTATAGGCGTAGAGACGCCCTTCGTTTTTAAGTTTTGTAGTAGCAATGGAATCAGCAATCAGGACCACATCCGCTTTCGGTGATCCGGCGGCAAACTCTGCCTCCAGTTTGTTCATCACTTCAGTAGTGCCAGATCGAAATAACTCTATTTTGACATCCGGGTATCGCCCGTTAAATAATTTGATCACTTCCGTCATCTGGTTCGTGGGCTGGGATGTATATACGTACAGAATTCCCTTAGCCTGAGCGAATACCCGCCAGGGCAAAATCAAGCTGAAGGGAAATAAGGTTAATAGGAATAATGCAGAACCAAATGTATTTCTTTTCATTTTGACCTCTCTAAAACAGTTTTTTGCATATCAATACTTGTGATGATTGGTTAAAAGAGGTTAATGAAAGGTTAAAATTATGTTAGAGATGAATCTTTAGGGTAATCTTGCTTGCGAGCTATTAACTGATCTAGGACAGGTGGCCCTGTAAGGAAAATCGGGTATTTTTCGGGCCCTCACGGGCACGTCCAAGAAAACTCTGGGAATACCACGCTTTGCACTGCCTCCCCGGGGCGGTATTCCCGCACAGGCCCGAACCGGCCGTCCTCGAGAACATACTGATACACAAACCCTGTGTCCGGGTGAATAATCCAGTACTCCCGTACCCCGGATCCTTCGTACAATTCCCGTTTTATCCCTAAGTCCTTGTGGGCTGTATGTTCTGAAAGCACTTCAGCGATAAAATCCGGAGCCCCATGGATCCCATCCTCCTGAATCCTGGATAGGTCGCAGACAGCCACTACGTCCGGCTGTACCACCGTGTCCCCCTTATCCGTATCCTCCGCCAGGAACACATCCAGAGGGGCCATGTACACCTTGCAGGGCTTTCCCTCAAAATAGTTCCCTAATTTACGCGCGAGATGAAAGGCCTTTTCCTGGTGGGATACCCGGGGGGCAGGACTCATGTTGTAGGCGATACCGTGAATCAGTTCCCACCGTTCCTCTTCCGACCAGGACCTCCACTCTGCTAGGGTAAATCGTCCGCCCGGCTTCAAGGCACTGGTTCCCTGTGTCTGCGGCATGGCGCATCCTCCGTATCTGCCTTCCACTATACATTTCCGTACAGCAAGAAGCAATAGGAAGGGATCTTATTGTGAGAGGCTCGTTTGTCCAGAGGATATACGCCTTACGGGGCCTGCAGGGTAAAGGTAATGAGGCAGGAATAATCACCCGCGGTGGGAAAATCCAAAGTGTCCACGGTAAACACGAACGCATAGCGGACTCCTGCATACACAGTAGGAAGAGCCGTGGAAGCGACAGGGTAACTTTGTAAAGGTGTGAGAAGGATGGAGGTACCATTGAGGGTTACCCGTAACGGAACGGTGCTTGTATCTGTAGGATCTACAATTTTCAGTGCGTTCCCGTACTGGGAAACTAGGGAAAGGGTATAGATCTGATTGGATCGTACTATCACGTCTACCGAACGGGTCTTTCCCTCTTCCAGAATCCCAAAATCGAGGGTGGAAGCGGTGGAACCCGCGCTGAAGGGAGAACCCGGAGGCACGAGGGATAGTTCCATCACCGTGGGCATGGTGATCCGGACTTGGAATGACCGTTGCGCTTTCTGAGTGTAGGAGGAAAGAGTCCCCTGATATAGGGTAAGATTGATCGTATCCGTGAAGGTGCCCGCCGGCGGAAATTGACCCGGCGGAAGGATTACCACAAAGGATAGATCCTGCGTGGTCCATCCACTGTCGTAGGGGAAACTTCCCCGAAGCACCTCCTGGGGGGTAGGGTTGGCCGATAGATCCTTCAAGACATTTCTCGTATCTGCGGCATCGTAGATCTGATATGCCAACACGCCTCCACCAGTCCCAGAGGCCAGACGGGTTTCGAAGGACCCGGAACCTCCAGCGGAAAAGGTCACGAAATAGTCAGAGGCCGCTCCCCTGTGCCGTACTGTAAAAGTACCGGTGAGCACGAGTTCAGCGTCTAAAGTGTACGTGCCCGTGATTCGATTCGGTACGTTCTGGAGCTGGAATTGTTGGGACCATCCGAGAACCGTGCCTAGATGCAATAGAAAGATCGTCAACAAGAAACCCCTACTTCTTCTCGTCATGGTTTACCTCCAGAGTTCCCAACGAAACGAACCCGGAACTCTCCGGCGGAATTCGAATCGTAATGGAAGAATCGATCCCCGCGACTCGAAGATCGTACTCACCGGAACGTAGACCGTACGCTTGGAACACCCCTGCATCGTCCGTGAAGAACGGTACAGGCGGAACCTCTTCCTTTCCCGCGGGAGCTTGACTTTTCCAGGTGATGGTTCCGGCTCGATACGCGACGGGTGCCCCACTTCGAAACCGTAGGGTTCCTTCCAGGAACACGGTAGACTCCGTTCCCGCGCGGACAACGGTTCCGCTCCGGTACCTAGGCCGAAGGACCCGGACGTTTTCCCCTACTTCGGATCCGGCCGGCGCCTGGGGCGCGTCGATCAAAAGTTGGGTTTTCTCGTAAGAGTTCAGCAGGAGCAAACCAGGGCTTTTTCTGCTTGCCGGGATGTCGCCGCTCCCCGTGCTGCTCACCCAGAGGGTTTCATTCTCCAAGCTTTCGACGGGAACCACGAGGGCGAAACTGTCGAAGATAGGTTTGGAGATTGCCCATGTTCCATCGGCATACGCTACTGAGGTTCGTGCCTGCGCGGTAAAACGGCTAGCCATATACTCGGAACTCCCTTTGTAGAAGGTCTGTGTAAGGGACCCTTCGAAGAAACGGTTACCGTAGGATCCCCCCGCGCGGACCGAAGCGGGGCGTTCCTTCTCGAGGGGGAATCCTTCCACCACCCCATCTACCACCAACGTGCCTTCCCGCACCTCTGGCCGTACCTGCACGCTAGCACTGGCGCTTCCCTCTGAAAGGGAAGAGGTAAAGCTCGAAGTTCGACGCCCTTCCGGCGAGGTGATGGTGAGTGAAAGGGCCCCGCGGGTTTCTAGGAAGCCGGATTCCGACCGGGTAACGGTAACGCTCAACAGGAAGTTAACCCCCTTCCGTAGGGTCTGGAGAGCCGTTAAGGAAAAGAAAGAGCGATTCTCTCCCTCCCGGGCAAACTGGTATGTTCCCGACATTCCTAGGCTCAATCCAATGGGAAAGGGTTGGCTGATCATTGCGCTCAGCTCCCAGGAGGGGGGAGGCGAAGCATCCAATGGTTCGAACGGGGTGTGGAACCGGCTTCCCTTATACTGGACTCCGAACCCCACCATCGGATAGGTCTTCCGTCCAGGGAAGGAGATCCGGTACTTGAGCGAAGCCGCCCAATCCTCCATCGAGTACTCCCGAAAAGACAAGGCGAAATCCCCCATCACTATTCCTAGCGGCAGGGCGAGAAGAGCCTCGATACCGCCCAATTGTCTTAATGGGTTTCCCTGCAGGTTCGCTCCAAAGGTGGACCAGGGATTGAGCCCCCACAGGGCCGCCCCCTGAACCGTGGGAACGTCCGGATCCCACCGGGGGATCCCCCCTCCCAGGGAAAAGGAAACTTCCCCTTCCGGCTGCATCCTTCCATCGAAGGCCACGAATCGTTCCACCGTGCGCTCGGGAGCGTTCTCCTCTTGAAGGACGATCCGCACGTCGTTCACGCCGGTCACGTAAGGAAAGTTCAACAGTCTATGCCTACCGGGTTCCAACGTAAGGGTCCGAATCAGTTGATCGTTCACATACACTTGGACCGTGGCTGGCCGTTCTAAGATCAATTCCTCCCGGCTTAAGGTTCGGTCCTTACGGAAAAGAGAAGCGTCCCGAAGGATCGATATCCCCTCTAAGATAGCGGGAGATTGAAACCCCTGCACCGATATTCCCAGTGTTCCTAGGGTGAGGCGGGTAGAATGGTTTTCGAAATCTTTCACCAGACGCTCGTACTCGAAGGTGAACTCGGGATCGGGATACGTTCCTGCGGACACTCCCGCTTCCAATACCCAACCCTTATAGTTCATTGTGGGAGAAGCGGAAAAGAACAGAGGAACGGTGGTAGGTGTGTTCGCGTACGGTTCGTACCAGACAGAGACGGAAGAACTCAGGTTTAAATGCCCGCTAAACTCCGAGGGGAAATCCGTTTCGGGTCTGGTGACGGTAGACTGACCGGAGAGGATGATATCTCGGGAAGCGCGTAAAGCAGGGGGAATCGACACGCTAAGGGCAAGAAGCTGCCTGTCGAAGGCTATCTCTAGACCCAAAGCCGAAACCCTCTCAATCTCCACCCATCCCGCCCGAGGCCCTTCTTTGAACCGCTCCCAAACTTCTTCTTTTAACCTGCCTTTAAGGAACTTTTTCAACTCTTCCAGGGGGAGATAGATCTTCCCCTCTTCCGTGATCATCGTCTCTATCTGTCCCACCCGTAATCCGTCCACGGCTAGATCGATGGGAACGCGCAATTCCCGTTCCTGTGCGCCTCCCCGCTCCAGCGGCAACCCGAAGAGAAGGAGGAGAAGGGGCACCGTTCCGAGGGGATTAACGAACCGCCTCATACTGGAAGTTCACTTCGAGGGCTGAAGGATCCACGTCCTGGAGTTCAGGGGGCAAGGGTAAAAAGAAAGTCCTCTTGGAACCGGCAAGAAGGTTTTCCCCCGAGATCCCTCGCAAGGAGTCCCCTTCGAAAACTACTTTCCTTCCGATGGCCGTAACTTCGATCGTTAGATCCCCCAGGATAGTATGGGCTGTACCCTGGTTCTGGAATACCAGGAAAATCCCTTTTTTTCCTTCCTTGTCGGTACCCACGGAGGTTTGGATGATCCGGACCTCGGCCTTCGCGTGGGAGGGCAACACGTACAGGGAGCCTATATACCGGGTAAGGATTCGTATGGATCCCCCCCCTCGTTTATTCTCGCCGAAATCCACGGGGAGTTGTTCCACCAGAAGCCGGAAAGCCAACTCCTGGGAAGGATGGGCGTCCCCTTTCCATTGGACCCGCACCAGTTGAATGCCCCTTGGCCCAATCACTACCCTAGAGGGATACACGGTAAACAGTTCATCGGCAGGGGAGTTCACTTCTCGACCTTCCCTATCCTCGGTCCGGGTAAGAATCCGAATGCGTATGGCGATTGATTCCGTGGAAGGATTGGACAATCGAAGGGTGACTACCGATTTAGGCCCTGAAGGCTCCAAATCCGCGGTGATCGGTTCGAGGTTGAACGCGGAAAGGGGAAGTTGCGCGGTCATCCATAGGATAACCGCCACAAACCATTGCTTCCCACCTTTTCCGCTATTCCCCCGGAAGAACCTCATTTCGCTGTGATGGTAAACGTCAGAGTGTCGCTATAGGTGTCTTCGTAAAGGAACGCGCCTGTGTAGGAGACCCTGACCTCCTTCGACTGCCCCGCTCCAGTAGTGCGCGTGTTGGAATCGGTGACGATCGCGGATCCCGCGGTGAAGGTAACCGTCGTACCTCCATACGTGAGGGTATAGGAGAGGGTGTCCGCGTTTCCCGGGTCGGTACTCTTGAAGTAGGGCTGGGTAGCGCCACTAGCGACCGCGTTGAGGGATTCCACCGAAACCGTGTATCCACCCTTCTTGTTGCTCCGTTCCACCACGGTTGCCACGGGCGTATCGGTGTCTACCGACAAGTCTAGAGCGGAAGCGGCGGGTAGAGGCGTTACCGTAATGCTAAGGATGGGCGGCACCGTACCCGTCAAGGTGAGGGTTCCCGATGTCTGGGCGATCAACGGAAGGGAAGCAAAGGTTGCCACGATTAACGCCAGCAGAAACATTTTCTTTTTATTCATATACTTTTTCCTCCTGATATATATATAGCACAATTTGCATAGAAAAACAAATAATCTTTCCCCACTCATTCTTTGTTCATTCCTGCGCCTCGTCTTTTCCTGACAGATCCGGGAATCGCTCCTTCAGGGCTTTTCGGAAGGCTGGGGGATTGATCCCTAACAACAGAGCTGCTTTCTCCCGATTCCCTCCCGTTTTTCGCAGCGCCTGCTCGTAGTAGGAACGCTCCGCCTGGTACAGGAAGGCCCGCAGGTCCATCCCCTCCTCAGGGATCTGGGCGCGGAAAGCGAACCGATCGGAGGCGGTCGACAGGGTTCCGCGGAGGGGTGGTGGCAGGTGCTCTGGTTTCAGTTCCTCTCCCCGGGAAGAAGCGCAGAGGGCGATGACGGTGTTCTGGAGTTCCCGCACGTTGCCCGGCCAGTGATACAGGTAGAAATGGTCCAGTACTTCTTTTGAGAGGAACTTGTTTTCCTTGTACTTTTGGTTCCATTCTTCCACGAACCTCTTAGCCAGGAGCGGGATATCTGATCTCCGTTCCCGAAGGGACGGCAGATAGATCGTTACCTGGTTCAGCCGATCGTACAGGTCCCTCCGGAAGGTCCCTTTTTCCAGCATGGCCTCGAGGTTCCGGTTTGTGGCGGCCAACACCCGTACGTCGATTCGGTATTCCTGCTCCGAACCCACGGGGTGTACTGTTCTCTCTTGCAGAACGCGTAAAAGTTTAGGCTGCACCTCCAGAGGCAGGTCTCCCACCTCATCCAAAAGGATCGTTCCTCCATCGGCGGCCCGGAACTTTCCCGTCCGGTCCCGGGTGGCCCCGGTAAAAGCCCCCCGCGCGTGACCAAAGAGTTCGCTTTCCACGAGGCTAGGGGTAAGGGCGGAGCAGTTGATCGCCACGAAGGGTTTGTTCCTCCTAGGGCTCCTTGCGTGGATCAGACGAGCGATAAGTTCCTTACCCGTGCCCGGCTCTCCCCGGAGAATCACGGACACGTCGGAGTACCGGGCAACGGTGAGGGCTTTATTCAGGGCTTCCAGAAATGTGGCCGAAGTATTCGATTCCAGCAACGACCGAATGTCCGGCTGTGAAGACAGTCCCCCTAGGAGTTCCTCTTCCTGTTCATACAGAACCCGGGAGCCTTGATAAACAGGGCCTATGGGTATTACCCGGGGAAGGGTCATCCGGTTAAGGTCGATCTCTCGCACCCGGTAAGAGCCTCCCCCGAAACGGGGCGGGACCCCCTGCAGGAGGGTGGCACGCAGGTCCCCGGAGCGGGCAAGAAGGAACCAGCAGGTCTGCATCTGTGGGGTCCCTGGATCCAGTAGCACGTAGAGTTGCCGATCGGTAGCGGGTATGCCTGGCCCATCGACCAACTGAAGAGACTTTAGAGCGGCAGAGAGTTTCTTATAGATCTCCTCATAGTCTATCACCGAATCCAACTCTAGGAGGTGATGGGTAAAGTTGCACTTCTTCCCCCATTGCCGGAACACATGCTCCACACCCAACGCCCGTTCCAGGTAGGCTGGCCCCGTGCAAAAAAGGATCACTTCAGTAAATGCGCGAACGGATAAAAGGGACAGCACGGGGCCGTACGGCTCGTCCCGGGATTCCCAGTCCGGGGATTCGGATCCATTGGCATCGTTGTAAGGGTCCCGGTTCCCGACGAAACTGAGCAACACGGCACGGCTATTCTTCTCTTTTCCCACGAACTTTATTATAGGGAATAACCAGAGTTTTCTCCATACGAAACCCGAGTTACGAATGGAGCGGAGACGCTGGCCGGCATTTATTCCATTTCATTACAATACATAAAATTAGCAGAATAATATTCTTGGCATACCGTTTGCTTAATTCTTCCTTAAACTCATTGTGTCAGAGGGAGGATCTATGAAGCAAACCACTATCGTCACAAAAGCCACTGGCGGATTGGCCTTGGCGTTCGGGATGGGGATTCTGGCCCTTCTGTTCTTGGTCGGCTGCGCCACTCTGTTCAAGGGCACTTCGCAGAAAGTAGGCTACAGTTCCGATCCTTCAGGAGCCAAGGTATACGTGAACGGCCAGCTTGTGGGGACAACTCCGTTCGAACTGGAAATGAAGGTGAACCGCACCTACACCATCGAGTTCCGTAAGGAAGGGTTTGAAAACAAGACCGTGGTGCTGAATAACTCCATCGGGGCGGGCTGGATCATCCTGGACGTGCTGGGAGGATTTATACCGGTCATCATAGACGCCGCCACCGGTGCCTGGTATTCCCTAGACCAGGATCACGTGAACGCGGCCTTAGAAGCGCAGAAAGGGGGTAAATAAGTTAAATGGGGGGCACCCTAAGGAGGGCCCCCCATTTTAGCTTGACTCCACGGCTCCGCTTTCCTATGCTGAACATGATGGGGAAAGAAACGGATACCCTAGTAAAGCGGTTGCAGTCTTATTTCGCAGGCCGAAGGGATGTAGCTTTCGCGTTTCTCTTTGGCTCCTACGCGAAAGGACTCCAACGAGACGTTTCCGACTTAGATGTAGGGGTATATTTCTTTCCAAAAGGCGAACTCTGGGAATTGGAAGAGGACATAGAGTATCCCGAGGAAACGAACATTTGGGGGGATATAGACGCTCTTGCCGGAAAAGAGATCGATCTTATTGTCCTGAATAGGGCATCTGCTCGGCTTGTATACACCATCCTTACGGAAGGAATCCCCCTCATTATCCATTCCCCCTCTCTCTGTTGGAACATTCTCCTGCAGTCTGGCCGACTGGTCGAAGAATACCTTGATTTCACCGTCTCGTATATAGAAGTAAAAAATCGTTCAACTTCCCTTTCTTCCTTGGATAAAGAGCGAATCATCAGGATCCTTGACTTTCTGAAATCTGAACTTCGGGATGCTCCCCAATTCGTCTCCATCACGTATGAAGAGTATACAACTAAACCATCCCTGCGGAGAAACCTGGAAAGGTGGGTGGAAAATTTGGTAAACGGTTCCCTCGATATCGCTAAGATCCTTTTAGCTTCTGAAAAACAACCCCTTCCGCAGACCTATCGGGAGACCCTCAAACGGTTACAAACCCTCCCGGGGTTCCAAGGGGAATGGGTAGAAAAATTGGCCGATAATACTCGGCTTCGCAATATTCTGGCCCACGAATATCTAGACATTCGTTTCCGTTATCTAGCGGAGTTCGCTTCTAGCGCTGAAACGGTTTATGCAAAGTTAATGGAAGCGGCGCATCAATTCGTCACTACCCGATAACGATTCTAATTAGGACGATTAGCACCCTAACAGCACGAAATCTTTCCTGTTTCGGGCAAAGAATCGTTTCACCTTACATCCTCGGACTCCCTATTGACAACTTTCCTCTTTTTCCCTACCATATCGTTTACTATCGGTTTTCGATAGGAAACAATAATTTTAAAATCCCCTTTCAGCCGATTCTATATCTAGCGAATCCTGAAGGGGACAGGAAGAGGAGGTTCCCATGAAAAAGGTACTCAGTATACTGGTCGTTTTGGCCCTAATTGGAGGGATCCTGTACGCGGGGGGCAAGCAGGAAGCCCCAAAAGCCGCGCAGAAATACACTCTAAGGATCTCCACTGTAATTAGCACTTCGGATCCCATGTACAAAGGCTATGCCTTGCTAGCGGAGAATCTGGGAAAGCGAACCAACGGTGCGCTCCAGGCTACCGTGTATCCGGACGCTCAACTCGGACAGGATGAGGACGTGATGGAACAGGCCCTTCTGGGCGCCGACGTAGCCTTCAACACCGATGCGGGAAGGTTGGGAGTGCGGGTGAAACAAATGGGTATTGTTCTCGCCCCATACCTGTTCGAGAATCCAGCCGAAGCAAAGAAGTTCCTCCTTTCCGACCTCTTCAAGAGCTGGCAGAAGGAACTCCAGGAAAAGCACAATCTGGTACTCCTGGCACTGAACTACTACGCCGGAGGCCGAAACTTTGTTACCAAGAAACCCGTTCTTACCCCGGACGATCTGAAAGGTATGCGGATCCGCACCCCCGGTGCTCCGGTATGGCAGGAATCGATCCGCTCTCTAGGCGCTACCCCCGTGGCTATGCCTTGGGTGGAAACCTACCCCGCTCTCCAGCAGGGAGTGATCGATGGCGCGGAGGCTCAGCATCCCGCTACTTTCGGAGCCAAGCTCTTTGAAGTGGCGAAGAACATATCCCTCACCAACCATATCCTTCTGATGAACGGACCCGTGGTAGGCGCCAAATGGTTCAATCAACTCCCCAAGGAGTTCCAGACGATCCTGTTCGAAGAAGCCATTAAAGCGGGAGACTTCGTGACCCAGACCGTTCTCGATCTGGAGAAGGATTACGAGAAGAAAATGGCCGCGGGCGGGGCCACGATCCATACGGTGAACGTGAAACCCTTCAAAGAGAAAGCCCAGAACGCGTACGTGGCTCTGGGTCTGGTGGACTTAAAGAAGGAAGTGGAGAAAGTGCTCGGTAAATGAGATGAAAAGGATCATTCAGTTCGGCATCTGGCTGGAGGAAACCTCCAGCCAGATCCTCCTAGGGTTTGTGGTGGTATTGGTGTTTATCGCGGCTCTCACGCGGTATTTGGGCACGCCGATCAACTGGTCGGTAGACATCGCGCAGGGCATATTCGTGTGGGTGATCTATTTGGGCGCTAACCAAGCCTGGCGTAAGAACCGGCACATTGGAATCGACATGCTCTTCAACCGGTTCTCTCCCCAGGTACAGAAGACGCTCATGGTAGTTATCTATGGCATCATCTTGGTTTTCTTAACCTTGATCATCGTGAATGGAATCCACATCGCTATCGTGAACGTGGGGAGGATCATGAACGATATTCCCATCAGTTACTCCTTCGTGACCATCGCGGTACCGGTAGGATCGTTTTTGATGCTCCTCACAACGGTCGAGAAACTGTTCACTTTGCTCCGGTCCAAGGGCAAAAGGTAGGAAGGTGTTCCCATGCTGATGATTGTAATCGTATTTGCCATATTTCTGCTGATCAATATGCCGATCGCTTTCACCATCGGTATTTCAGCCAGTTTGTTCTTTCTGCAGCAATCCACCATTCCTTTTTCCCTGGCGGTACAGCGGATGGTTACCGGTACGCAGTCCTTTCCCCTGTTGGCCGTTCCCTTCTTTATTCTGGCAGGCCATATCATGAACGCCTCGGGAATCACCCAACGGCTTTTGAAGTTTGCCGATGCCATAGCCGGGCATATCCGGGGAAGCATCGCTCAAGCTTCCATCGTATTGAGCATCCTTATGGGAGGAATTTCCGGATCCTCCAACGCGGATGCGGCCATGGAGACCCGGCTATTGATGCCTACCATGCGAGCCAGGGGGTACTCGGACGGGTTTTCCGCCTGCGTTCTTGCCTTCGGATCCCTCATCGTGCCCATTATCCCCCCCAGCATCGGATTGATCCTGTACGGGTTCGTGGGCCAGGTGTCCATTGGAAGGCTGTTCATCGCAGGGATTGTTCCGGGGATTCTCATGGGTGGAGCCCTGATGATCACCACTTACCTCATTGCCAAGCACCGGAACTACGACCCTGTTCTTCCGCCCCGAAAGAGTCTGAAGGAAATCCTTCTGGACATCAAAGAAAGTATCTGGGCCCTGCTGTTCCCTGTCCTACTGGTATTCACCATCCGAATGGGGATCTTTACCCCCAGTGAAGCGGGGGCGTTTGCCGTTGTGTACGCCATTTGGGTGGGGTTTTTCATCCACAAAGAATTGAATTTCCAAAAACTTAAACAAGCGATCAAGGACACGGTTGAGGATAACGCCATTATCATGTTGATCGTGTCCATGGCGGCCATCTTGGGATACGTGTTGGCCTATGGTCGCGTGCCCCAGAGTCTCGCGCAGTTCCTGCTAGGGATATCCACCGTTCCAGGTGTTGTCATGGGCATCATCATCGTGTTCCTGTTCTTGGTAGGGACCGTGATGGAAGGGACGGTAAACATCCTTCTTCTTACCCCCATCCTTCTCCCCATCGTGCAACGGATCGGTTACGACCCCGTTCATTTTGGGATCATCATGGCCATCCTCATCCAACTCGGGGGGGTTACCCCACCGGTGGGGGTGAACATGTACACGGTATGTTCCCTTTCGGGGGTGCCAGTGAGCGTGTTCCTGAAAGATTCCTGGCCCTTCTTACTGGCCATCCTCGCGGTAGTAATCCTGCTGGTGGTCTTTCCCCAGCTCTGTATGTTCCTGCCGAATCTTTTGATGCCACAGTGAGGTACGTATGATGAAGCATAGCGAAGCCTTCAGTCTGAACGATTCCCTTGCCCTCGTTACGGGAGGAGGAACGGGGATAGGCCGCGCCATTACCGATGCTTTGGTAGAGGCAGGGGCACGGGTAATCGTAGCCGCCCGACGCAAAGAACCGTTACTGGAAACTGCCCAAGCGTATCCCGGCAAAGTCTATGCCTACGAGTACGATGTCACGAAGCCCGAAGAGGCTCCTCGGTTTCTCGCTAGACTCGAACAGGAAGTGGGTGTTCCCACAATTCTAGTGAATAACGCAGGGATTCATTTGAAGAAGAAGGCCGAAGAGGTTTCCGCAGAAGAGTTCCGGAGAGTACTGGAAACCCACATCGTAGGGGCCCACGCGTTGAGCGCTGCTATCATTCCGTTAATGCGTAGATCCGGAGGTGGATCCATCCTCTACATCGCTTCCATGGCCTCCCTTTTCGGCATTCCGTACGTGGTGGCATACGCGGCAGCGAAATCGGCCATGCTCGGGGTGGTGCGCACCCTGGCGGTGGAATACGGTACGGAAAACATACGGGTAAACGCCATTGCTCCTGGTTGGATCGAAACCGAGATGAGCCGGAAAGCGATGGAAGGGGATCCGGAACGAAAACGAAAAGTATTGGGTCGCACCCCTTTAGGTAGATTTGGAAGCCCAGAGGATATTGGGTGGGCAGCGGTGTACCTCTGCTCGCCCGCTGCAAGGTTCATCACCGGCACCTGCCTTGCGGTGGATGGAGGAATCTCCATCGGGTTTTAAGTTGTAAGAGGTCTCTATGAAACTTGGGTTTGGGTTCTATCATTACATGCTGAACGAAGAGTACTACCAGTTCGCCCGTCAATGCGGGGCCACGCACGTGGTGGTCCACCTGGTAGACTATTTCCACAAAGGGTCGGGCCACACAGTTGCGGAAAACCAGCCCGTAGGGGATCTGCACGGTTGGGGGGAAGCAGGGGCCACACGATCCCTCTGGACCTACGATCATTTCGTATACCTCCGGGATTCCATGGCAAGGCATGGCCTCGTTTTCGAGGCGATCGAGAACTTCGATCCGGCGGATTGGTACGATGTGCTCCTCGATGGTCCCCGGAAACAGGAACAGATCGAACGGTTAAAACAGATCGTGAGGGACGCGGGACGGGCGGGAATAAAAATCATCGGGTACAATTTCAGCATCGCGGGCGTGGCAGGCCGTATCACAGGACCGTTTGCCCGCGGGGGCGCCCTTTCGGTGGGAATGAACGGACCAGTGGAGGAACCTGTTCCCCTTGGGATGGTGTGGAACATGGTATACGACAAAAACGCGCCCGCTGGACACCTTCCTGAGATCAGCCACGAGGAACTCTGGAAACGGCTAGAGTACTTTCTGACCGAGATGATCCCTACGGCAGAAGAAGCGGGAGTAATCCTAGCCCTTCATCCGGACGACCCACCCCTAGAGCGGGTACGGAGACAACCCCGCTTGGTCTACCGTCCCGAATTGTACCAGCGCCTCCTGGACCGGTTCCCCTCTCCTTCGGTAGGGTTGGAGTTTTGTCTTGGCACTCTGGCCGAGATGCAGGACGGTAACATCTACCGGACCATCCAACACTATGTGTGCCAGGGGCGGGTAGCCTACATTCATTTCCGTAACGTCCGCGGTAAGGTCCCCTACTATAAGGAGGTGTTCATCGATGAGGGGGATGTGGACATGAAGAAGGTAATTAGGATCCTAAAAGCCTGCGGGTATCAAGGGATCCTGATCCCCGATCATACCCCCCAGATGAGCTGCGCCGCTCCCTGGCACGCGGGGATGGCCTACGCGATGGGGTACATGAAAGCCTTGCTAGACACGGCGGCCGAGAACTACGATTGAGGCGATTTCAGTCTTCACGCTCCCCGCAGGCCCGAAGCCCACTGCCGGCGTTCTGCCTTTCTCCGCTCGATGAAGGCATGGAATCTCTCCACGGAACTATTGATCAGGAGTTCCTCGGGAGCTCCTGCGGCTTTCACGATGGATAGCGCCTTTTCGAACCGGCCTAGATCCGCGTGGTAGTGAGCATCGCTTCCCAGCACCATCAACGTTTCCTTTTGCACGCAGAGCTGGGCGATATAGAGGCAGTTTTCGTCGCTCCCCTTACGAATCTTGAAGGAAGCGTTGTTGATTTCCAGCGCTTTTCCATACCGGGCGGCGGCTTCTACCACCGCTTCGTAGTCCACCGGATAGGAAGGGTTTCCCGGATGGGAAATGGCATCCACGAAGGGACTCTGGAGGGCAGCTAACAGGGCCTCGGTATGTTCCTTCCGGTTCTTGGGGGGGTAACAAATCTCGTGCAGGCCAGCCAGCACATAATCCAGTCGCCCCAATAGCTTATCTTCCAGGTCCAAAGAACCCCGGGTATCTAGAATGTTCGCTTCGATTCCCCGGTAGAATCGGGCGCCAAAGATCTGATCGGGAAGGACGCGAAGGTTACTGAAATGATACGGATGGGTGCCTCCTGGTAAGGCAGGACCGTGATCGGTAAGGACGAATCCATACAAACCTCTATCCGTCGCAGCCCGGGCTAGATCGTCCACCGTGGAATACGCGTGGCCAGATGCCACTGAGTGCGTATGAGTGTCGATTACGATATTCATGGATGACCCATCATCCACAAAATCGAGGTTTCTGTCCAGGGGAGAGAGAGTATTGGGGGAGCGGTTTTGTGAAGTGGTCTACTCAGTCTTGGCCGTCAATAAATCCACGAAAATCGTACAGGCCAGAAGGTCTGCCGAGCCCCCCGGGCTGAGGCGACGGGCCTTACACTGTTCCCTAAAGGCTCTCAGAAGCCCCATCCCTTTAATGGTGAACGCACCTCCCTTTAGGAGAACCCGAAAGGCAAAGAGGCGAACCCAGCGAAGACCTGCTAACCCACCGCGACTCAGGATATTCGTATCCTTCACAAACACTATAAGACCCAGGAGCACCGTGAGAAGACTCTCTTCTCTCCGATGGGGGAAAAGGACCGTCAATAGCCTAAAGAGGGGCAAAGCGAAGAACCGAACTGTAGGGAACCCCTTTTCCGCCTCTCCTCGGGCGCCCGTTATCCCATATTGTTTGTACGCCTTCCATCCCTTCGTAGGGAGGAATCCCGCATCCTGCTCCAGTTCCTTTCGGACAAGACCGTTGCACATTCTTCGGGCCACACTGAACAACCGACTCGGGGTAATCGGTATCCCCTGCCCTCCCAAGCGGCCCGCTGCCACACAGAGGGTTCCCAGCAGAAAAATAGATCCTTTGTGTGTGTTGACTCCCCCCGTGGCAGCAAACATCGCATTCTCTGCTTCGATTCCCACATGGCGAACGCGGGGAAGTACTCTGGAGGGAGAAAGACGGCACGTGCTATATCCCGCAAGCACCATTTCCTGAAAGTACGGAACAATGGCGAAAATGGATCGATAGAAGGTATATACGCTCATATCCTCATGAGCCCCTGAATCCTCCCTATCTACCAAGCCGGGTTTGGGCGTGAGTTCCACCTCCATCCGTAATGCCTGTTCGCATAAGGAAGCGATTCGCGTGGCATACTCCCTCAAGCCTTCGAGAGGTTGGATCTGTGGAGCACTGTGCGGGCGAAAACGGCAGGGGTCCAGACGTTGTACAACTCTATTCGCCGCCTCCAGTACGTCTTTCGCGGAATGCCGTTCTTCCCGGATGCAGGTAGAAACAGAGTCTCCGCACACGATACATCGTCGTTCCGGATACCCGAGGAGTCTTCGGGAAAGGGGGATCCCGTTTTTGTCGATCACATCCAGATCGAACAGCCGGCCCAGCGGATGCGTTTCTTCCAGATGGATCAATGTTTTCTTGATAACGGGAGCATCCCCCCTCACCACATACAATCCCCACGGACCCGTTTCTTCCCTTGCCCCCTCCTCATGCAGGATCAAAAAGCCTTTTCTCCCCAGGGTATTTAATACCGCCTCCTCTGCCAGATCCTGAACCCGCAGGGCATAGGGAGTGTTCTTTACAGCGCCAGGATTGACAGGGCTGACCTGCACCAGGGGGCAGGAGTATCGTTCGAGAAGGATTTCCCTCAGCCGTTGCCTTCGATCACGGGCTTCCAGAACTTCCTTGAGCGTCTGTTCCTTCCACATACCTTTCATCTGCCTTAAAGAGAGTATCCTGCGAGTAATGTCGCTGGCAGTCAGAAAAAGGGAGAGATCCTTGTCAGAGTTATTCCTACATCTTATGCTTCTATTAAGAAACACGTTTCAGAGGAGGTCGTTATGAAAACTTCTGCGGAAACAGTGGTACGAACCTTATTAGAACCTGCAAATGTATCCATCAACGGACCCCATCCCTGGGATATCCAGGTGCATAACCCCGATTTCTATAAACGTGTCCTCGCGTCTCCTGAATTAGGTCTGGGAGAATCCTACATGGATGGTTTTTGGGATTGTGAAGCCCTGGACGAAGCGATTGCCAGGATCCTTCGGGCTGGATTACCGGGAAAACTTTCTAAAAATCTCCATACAATCCTTCAGATACTGAAAGCCCGATTGTTCAACCTGCAGGCCCGAAGCCGGGCATTCGAGGTGGGGAAACGACACTACGATTTAGGCAACGATCTATACATCGCGATGCTGGATAAACGTTTGAACTATACCTGCGCGTACTGGAAGAACGCGAAGAACCTGGATGAGGCACAGGAAGCCAAACTGGAACTAGTGTGTCGAAAAATCGGGCTCGAACCTGGGATGAAGATCCTAGAGCTTGGATGCGGATGGGGGTCCTTTGCCAAATACGCAGCGGAGAAGTATGGGGCGGAGGTAACAGGGGTAACCGTTTCGATGGAACAAGTTCAACTGGGCAGGGAGTTATGTAAGGGTTTACCCGTTACCCTGCTTTTACAGGATTACCGCGAAGTCTCGGGTGTGTACGACCGGGTAATCTCCATCGGGATCATGGAGCATGTAGGGTACAAGAACTACCGGACCTATATGGAAGTAACCGACCGCACCCTGAAACCGGGAGGAATTGCCTTCTTCCACACGATCGGAACCAACGTGAGCCAATACACGACAAATCCCTGGACGGCAAAGTACATCTTCCCCAATGGGATGTTACCCTCTATCGCGCAACTAGGTAAGGCGATGGAAGGGCTTTTCGTGATGGAGGACTGGCACAACATAGGCCCCCATTACGACCCCACTCTGATGGCCTGGTATGCCAATTTCGAAGCAGCCTGGCCGGACCTGAAAAAGAAGTACGATGAACGGTTCCGCCGGATGTGGCGTTTCTACCTTCTGGCAAGCGCAGGAGGTTTCCGGGCACGGTCCAATCAGCTCTGGCAGGTAGTGATGACCCGGCCGGGGACCCCTCAGCCGAACTGCAGACTCTCCTGATCCTATGCAAGACGTAGAAACGATCGTTGTGGGCGGGGGGCCGGCAGGCGCCTCCTGCGCTGGTGAGCTTCATAGACAAGGTCGGGAAGTTCTTGTACTGGATAAAGCTGTCTTTCCTCGGGACAAACCCTGCGCGGGGTGGATAAGCCGAGAGGTGTGGAAACTTCTACACACCGATCAAGCCCTCTATCCCTATCCTGTATCCCGGATACACTCGCTCGAGATCCACGGAAGGCGTCTGCACTTATCCTTCCCCGTATCCCTACAGGCGATCCGTAGGGTAGAGTTCGATCACTGGATCCTGTCCCAATCCGGGGTATCAGTACTCCCCCACCGGGTGGAAACCATCCGAACAGAAAGGGAGTGGTTTATCCTGGATGAACAGTTCCGATGTCGCTTCCTTGTAGGGGCGGGTGGAACCGCATGCCCTGTAGCCCGTGCCCTCTTCCGGAAGGCAGTCCCTCCCCTCACATCGAGCCTCATTGTGGCCTTTGCGGAAGAGTTCCTCCTTTCCACTATCCCGTACACCGCATCCCCTCTTCCTTCAACTCCAATCACCGAACCCTGCAGGATCTGGCCTCTCTTTCGAGGACTGCCCGGATACGCGTGGTACGTACCGAAGGCGGGAGGCTGGGTGAATATTGGACTGGGGGGAAACGCTTTCCGCGTGCGCAGGGAGGGACATACCCTCATCGAATACTGGAAGTTGTTCCTTGAACACCTTTCGGAAAAGGGGATGCTGGATTCGAGGATCCTTTTGGACAAGAAGGTGTGGGAACACCCGCGGGCGCATGGGTACTACCTATGGGAAGGGGAACGCATACTACAGAGGGGGAATGCCTTTATCGCCGGCGATGCAGCAGGCCTCGCTACAGCCGATATGGGAGAAGGGATCTCCAATGCCATTCGAAGTGGGATCTTAGTCGCAGAGGCGATCGTTCTGGGCACCCCTATCCGTTACGCGGCCGTCCGATCGGAACTCCGCCGCTATTCCGAACCTTGGCCAGTTAACCGCATCCTTTCGATCCTCTATCGGTAGGGCTTTGGATTCGCCACAAAGTTTGTGATCGGACGACCTGTATCCTACAGGATCCATAAGGGGAGGATACGGGTTTCCCCCCTAATCGGTTTTCTTGAGCGCGGAGCCAGGCCACGCTCTCTACCTGCAAGAGCCGGTAAGGATCTTACCGTGCCCTACATCCGCCCCTTAATTCCGCGTGTACTGCATCTTCAGGGTAAAGCGGATCTTTCCGTTTGTTAGGCCCGACGGGTCATTAGGATCCCATGCCGGGACATCTAGATCCGCCGTCACAGAACCATCGATAGTAGACTGCTTGGCAAAATTGGCAATACTTACCGAATAGTTGGCGTCCTTCTGGACGCTGAAGGAAACAGAACTACCGCTACTGGTATAATTTCCCACATACCCTTCCGGGCTTCCTGCCTGCCCATCCGGCACCAGCACACCGTAGGCAAGAGCGCCCGATGAATCGTACACGAGGGTCATCCAGCCCGTTTTTGACCAAGGCTCGCTAAACTCGCTTTCGGACGCCGCGTACACATACTCGTATCCCTGTATCGTGCCTCCTTGTCCCACGAAGGCAGCAAAGAGATAGTTCATATAATGGTTCGCTACAAACATGGACCAACCTTGGATCGCTGGGTTGTCCGGCCAGAACTCGCTACCCCCGATCGAGAACCGGAGCATCCGGCTCAGATCGGCTGCAATGGTAATCGCGGGGGCAGAACCATCCGAAATGGTTTTCCCCAGGGGCGTTTCCACGTAGAAGTACTTTGCGTCATTGGTTAGGCAGAGGAGGGCTTCCTCTGGATTGGCAGCCTGAGCCGGTGGATTGTACTGGTAGAAGGTGTAATCGGGAGGACTTGAAGAGACATCGGCGTCATCCGACCTGTTGTCCAGCGTGCCGTTGGTGTCCATCATCTTGCCTGTTTGGGCATCGAAGTAGTACTTGGCTCTGGTTTGTACGGAAATATTTGTGTTGATAGTGCCATTGTAATAATACTTGTTCTCTATCTTTCCTTTGATCTTCGCAAAGGGATCGAAGAAAAGCTTCACTTTTTCGATCGTGCCGACCGGCACATTGAGATCCAGTGTTGTCGCGGCGCTGCCGTCCCCTGAAAGTTCTATCGTAATCGAATTCTGCGTATCCGGATCCAGAGCTTTTACCTCATCCCCCCCTTTCATAATGAAAGAAACCCCTTTCAATGTGAGGGTAAGGGAATCGGCCGGCCCCGCATTCTCCAGCACCAGGGTCCCGGAAGGAGGTTTGGGGGCGGTAGGAATCGTTTCAAACAGGAGGCCCCCCTTCCCAGTGGGTACGAACGAAGCCTGGATGGAACCTGAACCTGGTTTTACCGAACGAATACTGAGGGAACCCTTTACCGTGTCGTACCCATCATCGGAAGAGCCGAACCAGCAGGAGGATAGGAAGAATGTAGCGACTAAGACAGCTATGCCTCCTCTTACGCACTTTTTTGAATCCATGTAGGCACCTCCTATATTTGAGTATTCTCTTGTTTTTATTATATCACTAGTACTCGTAATTCAACAACATATTTTTGAGATAAAAAATATCCAGTCTCTTGACAAATCCGTGAGGGAAGCATACCCTAAATCTATCTTGATCTCTATCGGTTACCGATAGAAAACGAAACAATTTCACAGGAAGGGAGGGTGTTATGCGAATGAAACGATGGCTTGTGGTAGGGATCGTGCTACTCGTATCGGCCGGGGTTCTGTTTGCCGCAGGCGCGAAGGAACAGAAACCCATCAAAATGCGCACCTCGACGAACCTGGCCCCGGGGGGGACCGTCGGACGAGCCTTGAAGAAGTTCGTGGAACTGGTGGAGCAGCAGGCGGCTGGCCGCATCCAGGCAACGGCGAACTTCGGAAGCGAATTGGGGAGTCAGAGGGAGCAGGTGGAAATGACGAAAACCGGCGCTCTCGAAATGGTGGTATCCGCTCCGGGAACCGGGCCGGGAGCCAACGTTCCCCAGTTACAGATGTTCGAGTTCCCCTACCTGTTCAAGGACGATGCCCACTATGTGAGGGTCCTCGATGGGATGGAAGCGGAGGTTTCCCGGCTGGTAGCTCCCTTGAATCTCGTAGCCGTAGGAGGCCAGAACATGGGATTCCGGCACATGCTGGTAAAACCCAGACCGATCTACGTGCCCGACGATCTGAAGGGACTCAAGATGCGGGGGCCGAACCCGGTATACATCGCCATGTTCAACGCGTTGGGAGCATCGGGTGTCACTACCGACTGGAACGAAATATACAACGCTCTCCAGACAGGGGTGATCGATGGGATGGAAGCTTCTCCAGACATGATCTACTCGATGAAGTTCCATGAAGTGGCAAAGCACTTGAGCAAGACGAACCACATCGCCGCGGCGGTGTACTACTTCTTCCGGAAGGATTGGCTGGAGTCCCTGCCGGCAGATCTGAAGAAGATCGTCCTGGACAGCGCTCGAAAGGCCGCCTCCTATCAGAACGAGATCGGCCTGGAGGCCCAGAAAGCGTCCCTCCAGAAGATGATCAACGAAGGGGTGCAAGTGAACGAAGTCAAGGACATCAACCTCTTTAAAGAGAAGGTGAAACCGATGCTGGATCAGTACCGGGCCAAAGGGAAAGAATGGTCGGACTTCATCGATAAGATTCTCGCAATACAATAAACCCATCTAGGGAGCACGGCATGGGGCTAGAGCGGATCTATCGGATCGTTGACCGGGTACGGGCGATTCTCATCATCCTCGTCATGGGGTTCATCATTGGAATCGGTGCCATACAGATCTTTCTACGGTATTTCCCCTGGACAAAGCCCTTCGATTGGGTGGATGAGATCATGCGGTACCTGAACATCTGGGTGGTGTTCCTCGCCGCAAGTATCGGCGTAAAGGAAAGTACCCATCTCAGCATGGACTACTTTCTGAAGAAGTACTTCTCTCCTCTAACGGTGATATGGATAAAGCGGGCTACCCACGTCTGCATCATCCTTACGATGCTTCTATTGATCTATCATGGGAGCCTCCGGGTGTATGCGAACCGGTACACATACATCCAAAGCATGCATCTCTCTATTTCTTTCTTCTACTTGGCCATACCGATTGGATCCGCTCTGATTCTACTCGATTATATACTGGTCCTCCTCCATAAGGGGGACCATCCCTACAAGGGGTAACTCCATGCTGAGCGTCGCGCTGGTATTCCTTGTCCTGATCCTTTTCATCTTCCTAGGGTTTCCCGTATTTATCGCCACCATCCTCACATCTCTCGTGTTTATCGTGGCGATGGATATCCCCTTCACCGTGGTGATCATCCGGATCTTCGGGGGAATCGATTCCTTCGCACTGATGGCGATCCCCTTTTTCATCACCGCGGGAAACATCATGATGGAAACGGGGATCACCGATCGAATCGTCGCTTTTGCCAACTCCCTCGTTGGGCAGTTCAAAGGGGGATTGGGGCACGTGAACATTGTTTCTTCCATGCTTTTTGCCGGAATCCAAGGTTCGGGCGCCGCGGACGCTTCCGCCATTGGTTCGGTCCTGATTCCCGCGATGGAACGACAGGGGTACGACAAGGACTACGCGGTGGCGGTCACCGCGTCTTCGGCTACCATCGGCCCCATCATTCCTCCCAGCATCGCCATGCTGATGTACTCCTACTACACGGAACTTTCCGTAGGGAAACTCTTCATCGGAGGATTCATCCCCGGAGTTCTCATTGGCCTAGGGTTAATGGGAGTACACGCGATCTATTACCGGATCCGGGGGTACCAGATTCCCGTTACTCCCTTTTCCCTGAAACGGGTATGGAAGGAAGGTCTTGCTTCCCTAGGCGCCCTCATCATGCCCCTCATTATCCTATTCGGGATCGTCTTTGGGATCGTTACCCCCACTGAATCGGGGATCGCGGCAACGGTGTATGGCCTTTTCTACGGGTTCTTCATTTCCAAAAAACTCACCTGGAAAAAGATTCCTCGGATCCTGATCACCTCGGCTACCACTACCGCCGTGGTAATGATCACCCTGTCTATGGCTGGGGTGCTCTCCAACGTGCTGGTACGGATGAACTTCCAGAGAAACGTGGTGGATCTGGTGGTTCATACGATCCAAGATAAGTATCTAGCCTCTCTTCTCATCATGCTGATCCTTCTCATCATCGGCTGTTTCGTGGATCCGGCCGTGATGATTCCCATGTTCGCTTCCACCCTGATGGCGGCAGGCACCGCCATGGGGTTTGATCCTATCCATTTCGGGGTGTTCATGGTGATCGTGATGCAGATCGGAGCCATCACGCCCCCGGTGGGGACCTTCCTCTTCATCTCCTGTTCCATCGCGAAGATCCCATTGGAAGAGAGCGTGAAAGCCATGATTCCCTTCACCCTCGTGATCATCGGAGTAGCCGTGTTAGTTCTGTTCGTTCCTCCGATGTCCATCGCGCTGAACCGTGTATTTTTCCCGTGAGTATGATACAATGCAACCCATGTTGAACGTAGCCATACTAGGAACCGGCGGTATTGCCGCCACCCACATCAAAGCGTATAAAACTTTCGCTAATCGTTGCCGGATCGTGGCCCTTTGCGACATCTATCCGGAAAAAGCGAAAGCCCTCGCGGCCCAGGAAGGACTTGTCCGGGCGGACGGTCGAGCAGTCGATGTGTACACAGACTACCGAGAAGTGGTAAAGCGGCCGGACATAGACCTTGTCTCCATCTGCCTTCCCCCCTCGGCGCACGCGGAAACCACCATCGCAGCCTTGAAGAGTGGGAAGCACGTGCTAGTGGAAAAACCCATGGCGCCTTCCTTGGCCGAGTGCGATGCCATGATCGAAGCGGCAAAGCAAGCAGGGAAAATCCTATCGGTAGTGGCCCAGAACCGGTACAAGATCCCCACCATGAAGGTGAAACGGTTGATCGAATCGGGGAAACTCGGTCGGGTCCTCTATACGATGGTGAACTCCTTCTGGTGGAGGGGCCAGAGCTACTACGACTTGTGGTGGCGGGGAACCTGGGAACAGGAGGGAGGGGGATGCACCCTGAACCACGCGGTGCATCACATCGATCTCCTCCGATGGTTCCTTGGAATGCCCGAAGAGGTGGTGGCCGTTATCACCAACGTGAACCACACGAACTCCGAAGTGGAAGACCTTTCCGCAGCCCTCCTCCGCTATCCACGGGGGGAACTCGCGCAGCTTACCGCGTCCCTCGTGTGTCACGGGGAAGAACAGGAACTGGTGTTTCACGCCGAACGGGCTCGAGTCTCGGTACCTTGGCGAGTGCGGGCCTCCAAACCCCTGGAGAACGGATTTGGGGTGGATAATCCCGACACGGAGCAAGAAGTACAGAGGTGGTACGAGGAAATTCCTCCCATCCCTTACGAGGGGCACGAAGGGCAAATAAAGAACGTACTGGATGCCATCGAAGGGAAGGACAAGCTCCTGATCGACGGTTCCGAGGGCCGGGCCACTCTGGAACTCATCATGGGAATCTATAAATCGGCTGTTACCCGGCAACCCGTGCGATTCCCCTTGAAACCGGACGATCCTTTCTATAGGAAAGAGAGTATGATCGCGCAAATGCCGCGTTTCTTCAAGAAATCGAAGAGCGTGGAGAACTTCTCCACCTCTACCATTACCCTAGGACGGGACGTAGGACGGTGAGAGGAATGGCAACGGTTTTTAAGGGTAAGACGCAGTACCGTTAGGACAATATCAGAACAGGAGGCAAGTCGTCATGGCAAACGGAGTGGATAAATCCAGTGGTATGATGTACGCCCCTAAGGGCAAACCCAAACCCGTGTGTGGCAAGGGAGAGTTCCCCGTTGGAGTCATAGGGTTGGAACACGGACATATCTATGGAATGTGCAACGGGCTAGTGGAGGCGGGAGCAGAAGTGATTCTCGCGTACGACCCGGATCCTGCCAAAGTAACCGCATTCCAGAAAGCCTTCCCCGAGGCAAAAGCAGCCCGCTCGATGGAGGAAGTGTTGGAGAATCCCAAGATCAAGCTGATCGCTTCGGCCGCCATACCCTGTGACAGGCCAGGGATCGGCATGCAAGCCCTTGCTCACGGCAAGGACTACTTCGCGGACAAGCCCCCCTTTACCACCTTAGCTCAGATCGACGAAGCTCGGAAAAAGACGGCTGAGACGGGTAAACGGTACGCTGTGTACTACAGCGAACGGCTCCACGTGGAATCGGCCGTGTTCGCGGGAAAGCTCATCTCAGAGGGAGCCATCGGGCGGGTAGTGCAGGTATTAGGTACAGGCCCCCATCGGATCAGCCTTTCGGTGCGGCCAACTTGGTTTTTCGAAAAGGACAAGTACGGGGGGATCCTGGTGGACATTGGGAGCCACCAGATTGAGCAGTTCCTCTTCTACACGGGTGCTAAAGACGCCCGGGTCCTATCCAGTCGGGTGGCGAACTTCAAGTTCAAACAGTACCCCGGCTTGGAAGATTTCGGCGATGCCAATCTCCTGGCTGACAATGGGGCTACAGGGTACTTCCGGGTCGATTGGTTCACTCCCGACGGACTGAAATCCTGGGGGGATGGAAGAACGTTCATCCTGGGCACGGAAGGGTACATCGAGCTACGAAAATACATCGACGTAGCTCGTTCTCCGGAGGGCGACCAGGTGTTCCTGGTGGACCATAAAGGAGAACACCATTACGCGGTCGCGGGCCAGGTGGGATTCCCCTTCTTCGGGGAACTGATCCGGGACATTCTCGACAATACCCGAAAGTCCTTTGATCAGGAACTGTTCTTTAGGGCAACGGAACTAGCGATCATCGCGGAACTCCAAGCCCTGAAGATCGAGTGAGCGCGGAAAGAATGAAGAAGTACGAGGAGAGGGCGAACCACGGGATGGGACGGGATACCCGGCACGAAGCAATCATCCACCTCGTTTCCAAGATGCGGGAAGTATCGGTTCAGTACCTTGTGGAACGGTTTGGCGTGAGCGAGGCTACCATCCGCAAGGACCTTACCTTCCTGGAGGAAATGGGGTACTTAGTCCGTACCCATGGAGGGGCGGTACTCGCCGAAGACCGGAATCAGGAGGTTCCTCTTTCCCAGCGGGAACAACGGAACCTACAGGAAAAGCTCTCCATCGTGGCTCGGGCTCGAGAGTTCATTCACGAGGGAGACACGATTTTCATCGATTCGGGTTCCACTTGCAGGCTCCTTGCCCGGGAAGTCCGGGACATGACCATCCGGGTAATCTGCCATTCCCTAGGGGTGTACGAAGAACTAAAATCGGCTCCCAACCTATCCCTCTTTGCCCTTGGGGGAAGTTATCGGAAGGACGCGGAGTCCTTCATCGGTCCCATCGCGGTAGACAACCTAAAATACTTCCAGATCCAAACCTGCTTCATCGGAGCGGCTTCCTTCAACGACAAGGGAATCTTCGCCGCCCAGAATATCATTGAAGCTCAATTGAAATCGGAAGTCCTCAAGGTGAGCCAGAGACGGATCATCCTGGCGGACCACACGAAGTTCAACACCTTTGGATTCTCGGTGTTCGCCCGCCCGGGTGATTTCGACATCCTCATTACCGACCGGCAGTTTCCCGACCGACAACGGGAAACCCTAACCGCCCTCGGAATCGAAGTAGTGATAGCTGGATCCCAAGATAGATTTTAAAAAAAACGATAGCACCGATTATATTATCTGTAGGCAACAGGCAAGGATCCTTTGATTCGTGCCGTTTAGTGTAGGAAGGAGTTCGTGTTCCAGTCTACTTCATTTGAACGACTTATCGCAGTGCTTGCTCCCCATCATCCAATCTATGCGGACTTTACGTTAGTGGCTTTAGATGATCGGAGCCGAGACGGTCTTCATCACTTCCTGCATCGGAATCTCGGCGGTCTAATGCCCCAGATCGTACCCTTCGAACAGTACAAAAAAAATCGCCTCGAGGAATCCCAGGGGCTTGTGGCAATGGAGGAAGAGGAGGCCTTTGTCCGATTTCACCTTTTCTGTCGATCCAAGGAGCGAACAAAGGTACCCGAAGATAGTGAACAATTATTCTCTTTCCTGCGCCTTCTTTCCCGATTCTCCGTGAGCCTAGAAGAACTCAGAAATCTAGATCGTCTTACCCCGGAACAATGGGAAAAAATCGAAGGGGTCTTCTCCCTTCGAGAAGAGTTCCGAAGCCATCTTGCGAACGAGAGTCGAGCGTACATCCCTTTCGAAGGGAACTTTTTCCGTACCTTGACTCCCCGGAAGAAGGATCTATTCGTGGGATTACCTCTCCTCACGCCCGTGCACGAGGCGTTCCTTGCGAACATTCCCAAGGAAAACCTTTTCCTTCCCGAGGCTCTGTTTGGCCCTCGATTTCCGGACGAAGAGCCTGAATACGAGACCGCCTATCATCTCGCGGCGAAGTACGGTCTACCCATTCGAAAGCTTTCTGTCCGAGGGACTTCCGAGCTGCCGCCTTCCCTTCAGACACTCACCTTTTCCGAGGTTCCGGATCGATCCGCTCTAGCCGCCTTGATCGCGGAAGAAGTGGATCATTTTCTACGAACCCGAACCCCTACGGATCAAATGGGTATCCTCCTTCTAGATGAGGAACTTTCCTTCTACCTTTGGAGGCTTCTCTTTGCTTCGAGAGGCGGAGAGGTCAACTTTTCGCCCTGGTTACCCTTCCGTCACTTTGGGGTAGCTTATCGGCTTACGAATGCCGTTCGAGAAGGCATAGATCTTACCATTCTTAGAGGATCTCTGGTGGAAGAGATGCGGACCACGTGGAATGTGCTAGACCCTGCAGAACAGGCAGCGTTCGAGGCAGCCATTACCCTCTGTGAGGAACTATCTCGATGGCAAAAAGAAATCGGTACAGATGATGAGTGGAAACCGTTGGCTCAGTTTCTAATTCAATCGAAAAAATTACATCTCACGGGTTCCCGGGAAGCGCCGATTCAAGTCCAAGGGATAGGAGAAACAGGGAGTGTTCCCTTTGCCAGAGGTCTCATCCTACCGATGGATCGAGACATCTTTCCCCATAGGCCCTACCGGGGGCCCTATCTGAACGCCATCCATACACCTCGAATCTATAAAGCACAGTTCGAAGCGAACGACCTAGTACTCCGACAGTTCCTTTCTCTCTGCAAGGAAGTACACATTGTCGCGCGGTTCGATAAAACGAACGGAATCGCTCCCTCACCCCACTTCACGTTCTTGGCCACTGAGTTTGGTGCGGAACCCCAGGAGTGTTTCCGTGTCCCTGAACGATTTGCCAACTCTACCGAGATTCCTGTGATTCCATCCAGCGAAGAGATCCAGCAATTCCTCCGGTCCTTCCAGTGGTCTTTTCATTCTCTACAGCTATTTTTTTCCTGTCCCTACCACTTCCTGTTAAAATACAAGGAAACCATAGTACCTCCCGTGGTACTCGAAGAGGGCGAAGAAGCCATACAGCTCCATATTGGTAATGTTCTCCACGAGTGGGCAGCGACTCTGCACCAACAACCACCGGCTCTGGAACATTGGCAGCAGCGGTTCGAAGAGGTGTGGGAAGAAAAAGTGGGACAAGACACTTCACCTGGAGAGGAATACTTTTCCCTCCAAATGATTTACAAACCTATTGTCAGAAGCTACCTGCAGGATATCGCAAAGGACGAGGTAGAGAGAGGAAAACTGCTCCTCTTTGCCGATGAAGGGGTACGTAGGGAACAGTGGATCGACGCTACTTTTGGAAACGGAACCTACCAACTCCGGGGTAGAATAGACCGAATCCAACCCTACGAAGGGAAGACGTTGATCTTAGACCTGAAATATAAAACGGCTGATAAGGTAAAATCTCCTCCGAAAGAATCTTCTGGAGGACTCGAATCTTACCTAGAGGAGAAAGGCGCCCTTCACGAGGCTCATCAGTTGGTTGTATACGCGTACCTACTGAAGGAGAAGGATCGACTTTCACCGAACGATCTTTCCGCTGCGTTCTATGCATTGAAAGAGACAGACCCTGAAAAACGAATTGTGTATCTTGCCTCAGAAGAATTAGCCAACCTCGATGCCCATGTGGAACAGATCGCGAGGAAGCTCGATGAACAAATAGCTCGGAAGGAGTTCGTCCCGAACCACAAGAGCGATCAGTGTCGGTTCTGCCCCTACCATCCTCTCTGCGGTCATCCCGACGGAATGAAAGGAGGAAATGGATGGTAAAGAGTATCCTCTGCACTGCATCCGCTGGAGCAGGGAAAACATACCGTCTTACTCAAGAGATTTTTCAGCGTATTCAGCTATCCAACCGATTCGTGGTAGCGGTGACCTTTACCCGCGCGGCAGCAGCCGAGATGGAACGTCGTCTGTTAAGCGAGATATCGACTGGGAAACAGGCTCCGGAAAACCCCGCCGCAAAACTATCCCTAATCATGCGAGCCTCTAAGGTGCATTTCTCTACGATAGATTCCTTATTCTATCTGTTCCTTAGTACGGAGTCCTATGTTCCTCAGATCGCCGATGAGCAGGAAACTACCTTGATCCATCGTCGAGGGAAGGAACGCTTCTTTTGCCAAACGGGGGTACAAGACAAACTGCCTCTTCTAGAAATCCTTGCGCGTATCCTTACTATCGAGCCAGAAAAATTACCGGAAACCCTGTATGAGGAATCGGATCATCTACTAGCGTGGTCGTGTAATAAGGAGGAATTGAAGCGGTTACAGAAACAGCAGGAGATCTTGAAGAACCAATTCGTTCAATACCAGAAACAGATAGAAGAGATTGCCCGAACCTACAACACAGCGGAAGTGTTTAAAAAACTTCACACGCAAGTCATCACTCACCTCCTGAAGCCTTTGAAAGACCAACCAACTGGTTGTTTTGTCGAGTACGCAGATTTGGATGAGGTGGGAACAGGTCCAAGAGGTATCCCCGAAGCACAGCGAACATCAGAGGTATACGCTAAACTCCAAGAGTTCTATCCCCACATTCGGCACCTTGTGGCCGAATACATCATCAACACGCAGAAGCTTCGGGCTGCCCTATTGCGAGAGTTTGCGGAAGCGTACGTTTCAGCGGTAGAAGAAGAAAAGCGTAACAGCCGTCGAATCTTTTTCGAAGATGTTACCCATATCCTCGCTAGCCTCGATGGAGGCGAAGAGGCAACAGAACGACCATTCCTGCTAGCGCGACTCTACGAACTGGGCTTCCATACCGTGACGGATCTGTTTCTCGATGAGTTCCAGGACACCTCCCGAATCCAATTGGAACTCCTTCGCCCCCTAATTGAAGAAATACTAAGTTCGGTGAACAACCAGGCTTACGGGAACAGGTCCATTTTTCTTGTGGGGGATTGGAAACAGTCTATCTACCAGTGGCGGGAGGCGAATCCGCAGATCCTGGATGAGTGGAGCCGTAGCTACCTTCAAAGCGGACAGCTTACGATGGAGCCCCTTTCCTACAACTGGCGTTCAACCCCCCTTCTGATTGGATTCTTCAACAACCTGGTAAAAAAACTCTTCGCGAACACGGGAAGGGAAAACGAATTGCAAGCCCCTCCTCCCTCGGGAAATCGGAAGGAACCTTACCAAGGCGACTCTAAAGTAGAGGTGATCCCGATAGCGTGCGATCGATCGGATGATGCCCTATACCAGGGAGTACTGCAAGAAATCATGAAACTTAGAGAGCAGGGAATCCCCTATGGAGATATCACGATTCTCTGCCGGACCCATGCCCACATCAACAAAGTGATGGAAACTCTCGCTCAACAGGGTATCTTAACGACTAGCATCAAAGGCCGAGAAGTGCTATCTACCCGAGAAGGAATAGCCCTCTACCTAGCTATCGCATTGACATTCCTCGAACCAACAAACGGGATGAAAGAGTTGGGCCAATCGAAACAAAGCTTGTGGAGTGGAAAACAGCTTTCAGATAACCACACAGAAACCGGGACTCGAGATGGAGAACAGCCCCGAAATGGCCTGGGGTACATAGAAAGAGCCCTCACCTTTCTGGGGTACGGAGAAACCCTTCTCCCTTTGGCCAAGAAACATGCGGAAAAAATCCGACAAGTACCGGGGCCTCACCGGTTTTCTTCCCTGGCCCGAGTCCTCTCGTCCTTCGAGCCTTACCTTCCCCGGGTAGTGATCGAAGCGATTTGGACCTGGGGCGAAGGGTACTTTCAGAACGAAGAGGCAAAGGATATACTTTCCTTCTTGATAGACTGGCGGAGACACTCTTCCCTGATCACGGTACCAGAACCCGAACACTCCGAACGGGTAAAAATCTCTACCATTCACGGAGTGAAGGGGCTAGAGTTTCCCCATGTCCTTCTTCTCTGGAAAGAAGAAAACGAAACCTTTACCGTGCTCCCCCACCCCCGTGAAAGATTCCCTCTTTCCCTTACGGATAAGGATACCCGTGCGTTTTTAGAGACCGATCCGATCCCGGGTGCCAAGGAGTTCGCTGAACCCTATAAAAAGGCTAGTGAGGCCAGAAAAAAGGAAACTGCCAATCTCCTCTACGTGGCAGCAACACGGGCGAAACAGAGTCTTACCATCCTCGTGCGAGCCAATAGAGATGGAGTTACAAAGGGATTCAGTCCTTTATTGGTAGAGGCGAGTCAGAGTGTTATAGATAGGGAAATTGAACCCTACGCTCGGAAAATTGATTACGGATGGTTTTGTAAGTATGAACTTGTATCCGATCAAACCCTAGCAGAGGACCGCATGGGAAAGAGAATTCTATCTTCTCTGCGGATTGCATCTCTACCTCCCCTCTCCCCTCAACGGGAATTGGATCTCTCCTACCTTTCGCCGGATATTGAGGGGGCCATCACTCGGGGAAGCCGTATCCACCGGGCTTTATCAAAAATAACTGCCGATAGTCAGTACCTATCTGCCGAACTCGGGGACGAAGGGGAACGGGGAGCGATCCAGAAGTTCCTCGCCCACTCAGAAGTACGAAAGATCCTCTTCAGACCCGGTACCGTGTACACGGAGCAACACCTCTCCGACCGAAATGAGTTTGGGATTGTGGATCGCCTGATCGTAGCTCCGGATCGGATCACCCTGATCGATTATAAAACGGGCTACCGGACACCGGATCTGTTACTCCAGTATCGGGCACAAATGGAACGATACCAAACGATTTTAACTGCCCTATTCCCCAATCGCTCCATTGAATGTTACCTTTTGTTCGTGGACGATGGGAAGAACCCAGTAGAAAAAGTCTGAAAAATTACAGAGGAGGAACTATGCTCAACTTCGAATGGGAAACACCTACAAAAATCATCTTTGGGCAAGGATGCTTGAACCGATTGGGAGAAGAGACCACTCGGTGGGGAAAGAAAGTCCTCCTTGTCTATGGAAAAAACCGCATAAAGGAACTCGGAATCTACCAACAAGTACTGGAGCAATTAAAAGCAGCCTCTGCGGAAGTAGTGGAACACCCGGGAGTAAAGCCCAATCCCATCCTGGCTCACGCGGAAGAAGGAGCCCGCAAAGCCCGAGAAGGGAGAATCGATGTGATCGTGGCCGTCGGAGGGGGGGGCG
>Ga0067045_1002981_pt1 | contig 40102 bp, 37 predicted proteins | sample TerdegcTABiofilm_FD_59184 | JGI IMG/M metagenome (GOLD analysis project Ga0067045, IMG submission 59184) | Combined Assembly of (Gp0054472, Gp0054536) Wastewater bioreactor microbial communities from Singapore -Terephthalate degrading... | reverse complement strand
CAGAACCTGCTAAAAAGGATGATGGCAGTCTTGTTTCAATCCACGCCCCTGCATGAGGGGCGACCTAAAGTGCCTGATGAGTTAAAGGGCACTATCGAGTTTCAATCCACGCCCCTGCATGAGGGGCGACGTTGTTTTATTGCTGTGAGTATGTGAGTTAGTTAGTTTCAATCCACGCCCCTGCATGAGGGGCGACCTCTTCTCTCTCCTCCAAAAAGGTTAGGTGCATTGTTTCAATCCACGCCCCTGCATGAGGGGCGACGTGAAAACCGACCCATCAGGCAGATCTATCTCATGTTTCAATCCACGCCCCTGCATGAGGGGCGACAGTATCCCGCCTATCTCTTCACCATTTCGTTTTGTTTCAATCCACGCCCCTGCATGAGGGGCGACACAGGTAATCAGGATGAAGGAATCCAAGCGCAAGTTTCAATCCACGCCCCTGCATGAGGGGCGACGTTATCCTTTCATCAGCAGTATATACATAAAAGTGTTTCAATCCACGCCCCTGCATGAGGGGCGACTCATTAAAAAGATTGATGCTTCATCAAATACTGTGTTTCAATCCACGCCCCTGCATGAGGGGCGACGCGGTATAGCTGGAATAAATGCAGAGGTAGAGATGTTTCAATCCACGCCCCTGCATGAGGGGCGACGTTCTTTTGATTTGAAGCATACCCATCCCTTACAGTTTCAATCCACGCCCCTGCATGAGGGGCGACAAGTATCAGTTGATGATGTTTCAGTGCTTGAGTGTTTCAATCCACGCCCCTGCATGAGGGGCGACGGCAGAACCTGCTAAAAAGGATGATGGCAGTCTTGTTTCAATCCACGCCCCTGCATGAGGGGCGACGAAGATATGATGAAATATGGATATGTTTGCTTGAGTTTCAATCCACGCCCCTGCATGAGGGGCGACCTTCTATGCCCTTGAATTGTCCTGCCTCTGTGAAAGTTTCAATCCACGCCCCTGCATGAGGGGCGACCAAAAAAGAGATAAATTGACGCATGTATATATAGTTTCAATCCACGCCCCTGCATGAGGGGCGACGCGATGAGATGGGTTGAGGAGTGGTATATCATGGTTTCAATCCACGCCCCTGCATGAGGGGCGACTCTTGTCCCTGCCTGCAAAGAGATCAATCAAAAGTTTCAATCCACGCCCCTGCATGAGGGGCGACATGAAATAGCCCTTAAGCTCTCTTTAAGTGAATCGTTTCAATCCACGCCCCTGCATGAGGGGCGACCTCCTGAGCCTACGAGATTATACCATTCACGAGCGTTTCAATCCACGCCCCTGCATGAGGGGCGACATTGCGATTTTTTCCAAAGTATCTATCAATGAAAGTTTCAATCCACGCCCCTGCATGAGGGGCGACGTTTACTTGATAATTAACGCTACCCCTGATAAAAGTTTCAATCCACGCCCCTGCATGAGGGGCGACGAGATGAAAAGGTATCATCATGGTTGTAATGATAGTTTCAATCCACGCCCCTGCATGAGGGGCGACTTTTTAGGATACTCATACGAGGCTATCCATGATGTTTCAATCCACGCCCCTGCATGAGGGGCGACAAGAAGCCTCTCAAGTGCTTGACAGGACCATCGAGTTTCAATCCACGCCCCTGCATGAGGGGCGACGTTTACTTGATAATTAACGCTACCCCTGATAAAAGTTTCAATCCACGCCCCTGCATGAGGGGCGACGAATTGCCAATGAGGACATGATCGATTTCATGGACTTTGTTTCAATCCACGCCCCTGCATGAGGGGCGACCCCATCTGCCGCATGACTCGGACATTATTGACGATGTTTCAATCCACGCCCCTGCAGGAGGGGCGACGCGCCCCCGTTATAGGCCCTAAATACATACCACCGTTTCAATCCACGCCCCTGCATGAGGGGCGACAGTATATTCTTCACCTGAACGCCTTGTTCACGGAGTTTCAATCCACGCCCCTGCATGAGGGGCGACTCTGTCTGCTTCGTTGCCCTTTCAGGTGTCTCTATGTTTCAATCCACGCCCCTGCATGAGGGGCGACGCGAAAACGTGCGAGGATCGATAAGCTGGGTTTAAGTTTCAATCCACGCCCCTGCATGAGGGGCGACGTGGCTCCCTCTCGGCCCTTTTATGCCCTTCCCTGTTTCAATCCACGCCCCTGCATGAGGGGCGACGAGCTATATCGATTTTGCCGTGAAAGGCTCAAGCAGTTTCAATCCACGCCCCTGCATGAGGGGCGACGACAGCTACAGGAATATCAAGGCTATGCTAAGAGGTTTCAATCCACGCCCCTGCATGAGGGGCGACCTCTACAGCTATGTAGTACCTGGCAAGTACCATTGTTTCAATCCACGCCCCTGCATGAGGGGCGACATATGGCAAAATACTGTCAAAAGTTAATACAGAAGTTTCAATCCACGCCCCTGCATGAGGGGCGACAGGGGTTAAAATCCGTCTACATGCAAAAGATTTATGTTTCAATCCACGCCCCTGCATGAGGGGCGACGCTGAAACAATAGACAAGAAGCTCATAGAGAAAGTTTCAATCCACGCCCCTGCATGAGGGGCGACGCAAGGCGTGGGGGCTATGTGAAATTTGAGAGCGTTTCAATCCACGCCCCTGCATGAGGGGCGACATCTATGATGCAAATGAAAAAGCGAATTTTAATGGTTTCAATCCACGCCCCTGCATGAGGGGCGACCAATATATTTTTCATTTCTTCGGCGGTTCTTAGGTTTCAATCCACGCCCCTGCATGAGGGGCGACATGGTAATGGGGAGCCCCCCGCTTTTGAAATTCTAAGTTTCAATCCACGCCCCTGCATGAGGGGCGACTTCCGGAGGGGTTCAAGATCATGTTCAGGGTTTTTGTTTCAATCCACGCCCCTGCATGAGGGGCGACGCTTCTTTGATTATTTTTGATAGCGTTTTGTTTTGTTTCAATCCACGCCCCTGCATGAGGGGCGACTCGTTTTTGTATACCTGGTCGATTGCTTTTTGAGTTTCAATCCACGCCCCTGCATGAGGGGCGACATAACCAAATGAATAGAATATATATAAATATAAAGTTTCAATCCACGCCCCTGCATGAGGGGCGACATTAGCACAAACTGGAGTTAGATCGCAAACAGCAGTTTCAATCCACGCCCCTGCATGAGGGGCGACTAGAGCTGAGCCTACAAGATCCTGATCGCTTTTATGTTTCAATCCACGCCCCTGCATGAGGGGCGACGTTCTTGTCAAAATTCATACTGCCTTCTCTCTCGTTTCAATCCACGCCCCTGCATGAGGGGCGACCGTTTTGTGTTACAGTAATATTGTACATATGATGTTTCAATCCACGCCCCTGCATGAGGGGCGACTTTTTCATGTTGCCTCCCTTGATTTTTTTCAGCTGTTTCAATCCACGCCCCTGCATGAGGGGCGACGAGAATGGATGAGCTGGAAAAAAATACTGACATGTTTCAATCCACGCCCCTGCATGAGGGGCGACTCTATATTGGTTCTCTGTAGATACATGTTATTGGTGTTTCAATCCACGCCCCTGCATGAGGGGCGACATACTTGATTCCATCAGCTATCCTTGTTTCAAGAGTTTCAATCCACGCCCCTGCATGAGGGGCGACGCCATCCCGGGAAAGGATAGCTAGTCTTAGGCAAAGTTTCAATCCACGCCCCTGCATGAGGGGCGACTAATCTTCCCCGCAAAGCTCTATATATTTTCTGATGTTTCAATCCACGCCCCTGCATGAGGGGCGACTGTATGTTTCAATATTGCTGAACCATTATAGTTCGTTTCAATCCACGCCCCTGCATGAGGGGCGACAGGAAAACGAAGAATTAGGGGCAAAAATTCGGGGTTTCAATCCACGCCCCTGCATGAGGGGCGACGATAGCCACCTGGGCGTAGCAGTGGGTACGCACAGTTTCAATCCACGCCCCTGCATGAGGGGCGACCAAACGTTTTCTTGATGGTTTCCTGATCATCTTTTGTTTCAATCCACGCCCCTGCATGAGGGGCGACAGCTAAAACTTATTGATTTTACAAGGTTTTTTTTTGTTTCAATCCACGCCCCTGCATGAGGGGCGACTTTTATATTCCTTGCAATTGCTAATCCTGTTATAGTTTCAATCCACGCCCCTGCATGAGGGGCGACCTTATGAACCTACTGTAACAGCACAGAATATACTTGTTTCAATCCACGCCCCTGCATGAGGGGCGACATACTGCTCTTAACTATATAAAATTAAACTCAAAAAAACTGTATCTTTGCGTATCTTTTTTTCAAACACAAAATCATATTCAATTGTCAAAGAACAAGTTAGCGCAATAGTTAAAATTCTGTAAAGTCAACATATTATAAATTTTGCGAAACCCCTGAAAAAACATGTTAGCTACAGGTTCGCACATATTTATGCTATCAATGGACCTTCCTGATCTATGCCTTCTTTTGCCCCTATATGCTCAACTCGTCTTCTCCAATTAGATCCGAGATAATAAAAACGCAGGCTATCTTTTTCTTTGTCTATCTCGTTTACAAGCCGCTGTTTTAAAAAAGCCCACTGTCCAGGGTCAATAATACACTCAAAAACAGAATATTGAACCCTCTGTCCATAATCTTTGCATGCCCTGGCAACTCTCCTTAATCGTTTATCCCCCTCTTGGTCCTTCGTTGATACATCATAGCTTATAAGGACAAACATGTTATCTTATCTCCCTAACATAGTATAAAACATACGGCTGCCGACATATGGATGTCGTATCCTACCATTCACCATCAACTATTTCACCATTATTATCATTTCCATATAAAAGGAGGGTATCCATCCAGTTCCCGCCTTAAAAACCTTGCCAACAATAGTGCTTGGATATGAAATAAAATCCCAATCATAACCTTCTCTCCTAGAAACGGATGGGTAATCTCCTCCTGCTTTCTCTCCTGGTATGCCACAAGAACCTTTTTTCTTGTTTCATCTTCCATAATGACTGCGCCTGAATCTGTTTTTCTGAAACCTTTGCTCTGCACCTGTTGCAGATTTATAAGGGAAAGAGCTAATCTATCAGCAATATAAGGTCTGAACTCCTCCATCATGTCAAGGGCAAGCCCTGGTCTGCCAGGTCTATCCCTATGGAGAAATCCAACAGCAGGGTCAAGCCCTACTGTTTCTATCGCTGATCTAACATCATGCATAAGAAGGGTATAGATAAAGGATAAAAGGCAGTTAACATTGTCAAGAGGAGGTCTTCTGCTTCTTTCGTGAAACTGAAATGTATCCTTCTGAGCAACTATCAAGTGGTCGAACACGGTGAAATAGCTATGTGCTGAATCACCTTCTATACCCCGCAAGGTATCAAGCGGGAGGTCTTTTTCAAAAAAATCAAGCTGATGCTTGAATCTTGCCGCAACACTTCCGACTTCCTGGGTATTAATTTTATCTCCATGGTCTCTTAACGCGCGCCGGAGTACAGCCCTGCAATTGGCAATCTTCCCAAATAAAAAAGATTTTGCAACATCTGCTGAAAATTTCTGATTATCTGCACAACGATACTGCTCCCTCCTCAAAAGCACATTGCCTGAAACAGGCCCCTGCACCTTCGCAAGAAATCTGCCATGCTCGGTGAGAAAACTTATAGCCACATTATTTTCTGCACAAAAACCCATGAGATAGGGACTACATGAGACATTTCCAAAACAAACGATGCCCTTTATTGTATGGATGGGAATCTGCAGTCTGATAGCGCCCTCAACCCTAACAACTACTGTCTCACCATCTTTTGAGAGGTAGGCACCCTGGGTGGTCACATAAAGGGTATTAAGATGTTTTTTCATATTGTCTCTGCTATTTTTTTTAAATACCTTTTTACCGATGGCTGATTTCCAATGGTTTTTGGCATACATTCTCCAATGATCGAACAACTTTCACAACGTTTTGCATAAATAGGTGGCGGTGTTACCCCTGACTTTATTAATTCACGAGCTTCCTGTGTAACCTCTTCTGTTTCTTTTCTTAGTGTTTCGTCGAAAATAATATTGGCTCTCCTTCTCGTTCTACCGTAAAATAACGCACCTTCGGGGATTGTAATGTTGAGCATCTCTTCAAGACACATTGCCTGGGCGCACAACTGAACCATATCACAATTATCGGGCTTAGGCTTACCCCTTTTATACTCAACAGGAAAGGGTTGCCATAGATCTTCATCAATACAATGGAATTCAACCACATCAGCCACACCAACTAAACCAAGACGCAAGGAACGCAAGGGGACACCTCTTGCAATCTTTATGTTGCCCCGTAATTCGTCTCCTTCCTCGTGGACGCGCTCGTGCATGACACGGCCTTCGGCAGTAAATAGGTTTTCTTCCCATATCTGTTCAATATGGATTAGCGCACATCGCCGAGGACAGTATGAATACTGACTCAAAGCGGAAATCATGATTAGATCATCTTCGCCAAAGTCCATTGTTCTGTTTTCTAATAAACCATATAACCATTGGATTCACGGTTCTATTGCTCGATAATCCTCCAAGATGAAGATATGTTATTTGCTCAACCCCGTGATAAACTTTAAGAATCAGCCTCAATTATTGTATGGTTTTAATGTTCTTTCTAAATCATCCCAAACCAATAATTCAATGCCCTTTGGAATATTATCTTTTTTAATAGATATTTTATAATGTTCAAACCTTCTTGGCACTGTAACATTATCCTGACGCATTAATTCTTCATCTTTTCTAATATCAATAACCTTCCCAATATCAAGCAATGCCTGTGCTGGTGCGCAACCGAGTTTTGCCTGACGTGCCCTCTGTTCAGGATTGGTATCTGTGCCTACATGTTTGAATACATAAAGCCCCCTGCAAGACATATAGCCTTTACTCGCTGACCTGTCGTGGTCATACATATTTGCAAGGGCTTCCCATAGCACAGAAAGGTCATCTTCAGAAAAACCTGTCCCGTTTTTTTCATCAGCAAGATTGGCGCTAATAAATCCCTTTGCAACATATAGCCCGTAAGGGATAAGATTTTTTCTCCCCATTGTGCGAAGTTTGTCCTCATCCTGCTCATCCTCCCATTTTTTGTAATCTTCTGATGTCTTAGCCTTTGCTATATCCTCTGTCACTGCCATACGGGTAATGGAAATATCAAGAGGTAGAACAGGGTCAAGGGAACGAGCAAAAGATAACTGAACAGGGCCTCTCACCTGCCCTGCGTTAGGTCCTGTGCTCATTACTGCACCAAATGTGCGAACATCATAGAAGGTCTTGCACATCCAATCACGTGCCCGTTTCACTTTTTCCTTTGAAGCGCCTTTTTCAGGCACGCCCCCTGTCTTCTCATGCGCCTCCACGATGGGCCTATTAAGGTTTGTTGCATGTTCAATAAAGATTGCGAATGGGGGCTTGTTGCCTCTGGCAATCTGAACATAATTGCGAATACGCCGTTTCAGCGCAACATCGGAGACGAGTCCCCTCATATCCTCTGGATCTATCCTTGGCGCATTTCCTGCGTCCGGGTCACCGTTGGGGTTCCCGTTCTCACAATCAAACAAAAAAAGAAATTCATAACGATTCTGAATGCTCATATGGCTTTCTCCTTTTCTTTGTTAATATTATCTATTGCTGTATCTTGTTTTTCTTCTTTACCAACATTAAGGTAGGCAATTTGCTGATAATAACCAAGGGCAAACAAAGTCTGCTCTTCCAGGGTCAATATTTTTGGAACAGCATCCTTAATATGTCCACATATCTCGGCAAGCCTGTCTTCATACCAGTATGCCAGACCCTTTTCCAGCTTTCCAAGGTGATTTTTAGCGTTTGCCATAAGCCTTCCCAGGATAAGACCAGGGGTTTGGCTTGCTGCTGTGTAGTAACGTTGCACTACCCCTGCCCCCACATCTCCAAGGGCAGCCCTCTGCAACCTTGCAAGCACTGCAAGTAATCTTCCACACTGATATGCAGGATGGGGGTGTTCGGGATTTAAATAAGGTTTCATATCGTCATCTCCTTTCCTTATAAGATAAGATTTTATGAGTGAAAAACGGGTTTCCAGAAGCGGTGAATCAGATACCATATCTGATCTGATGCGGATAATAGCCCTGCTCACCGCTGATAAAGGGATAGGCCCTGCGGCAATAGCCGATCTCCACAGATCACCTATCAATGAAGCAGGCACATCATCAATGTTACGTAATATCCTGCCATCTTTTGATAAAAACTCGATTGCATTTACCAATGAAAAAAATTTAGGCTGTTTTATTAATTTAGTGCCATCTCGGGCAACTATCGCCAGATCATTAAACCATTTATTGATATTTATAACTAGGTCCTCAAAAGAGCCCTCCATAATCTCTCTTATCATTACTCTACCAGCAGCCCCAGAAAGCATCAATGCTGTATAGCGGTTATTTGCAAGATCTGAACGCCTTCCTTCTCTTATGGAATTTAAAAGCCTGTGTGCCTTTAACTCTGCATCTGCCTCGGTTTGTTCTGCCGGTTCAATAAGCCATGACAATGGGTCATCCTGTTCAGGAACCGCCTCTATAAACCAGTAGGTAATCAGGGCATTTTTTCCGAATCTTACACCCTTTTTTTCTATTAAATAACTTAAGGTTTCAGCATAAGCTGTGGCAGCCTCCTCAGACATGGCTGCATTTTCTGCCTGTTCTAATCCATAGGACTGAAATGCCTCTTTATCAAAACCAGCAAGGACATCACCAGTGCTCAATCCCCCTACACCCGCCAGCCCCTTTATCTTTGGTTGTGTTGAGACTGGCGTGACAATTTCACCTGTTGCGAGACATACCATCTTTCTATCAGATACTGGGGATTTAGGCAGACTTTTACGGAATGTGCACCACCATTTGTGCCATTCATCCCGTTCAAGAAAGACTATGTTATCTACCATTACTGTGGCATTGTCAGTGCCCTTTGCCTTAAGCTGCTTTAAATCTGAACGGATTCTTTCAAGAACATCCTCACTGGATAGTCCCTGGGATGCAACAACTATAGAAGGTATAACAGCTGAGACATCGGAAAGTAACTTACAAAAATAATTGTGTTTTTTCTCGTATCTTTCTCTGTCATCTTTAGAAATATTATCCTTTAGATAAAGGGTGACTGTCTGCAAAGAATCTATAAGAAACTGCGAACGCATCTCCTTACCTCCCACCATTTCTGGCTGGCTTAGGTTAGGACAAAAATTGTATTCTGAACCTGCTTTTTCTGTTGAAGGGATAACGCCTGTATATCTTCCATTGCTCGAGAAGGATATAAACCATTTGACCCTTTTTCTGGAAAACCCAGGTTTGGTTATTCCTGCCTTTTTCAAGAGAGCATCAAGCATGGGGCACCTCTTTTGGTTTTTTGACCTCTGGATCATTATATTCAGGGACATTCATGACGCCATTGGATATATGTGCAAAAAAGATGCTGATATACGGGAGAGCGTCTTCATCGTTTGCCATCTTTAGGTCAAATACATCGTAAACCATCCATCCGAGTTCACGATTCAAGCTAATAGGAGGAATAAGTCCATCTCCCTCCTGAACCAACTTAAAATATGCTGGGAACTCCCTGCATCCAAAATAGGGCTGATAAAAACACTTTCCGTGGCTCGCATGCCTCTCAAATTGTGCATCAAAGGTTGCCGGGCTTGAGACAGGATTACGAAAACAAATATGGGCATAAATACGGTAGTGGACATCTTTCAGCGCCATTGTCTGTCTCTGCGTCCTACCTTTTTGATCGGTGGCGAGCAGAACCCTATCACCATCCGCCCAGAGAGGCTCTATTTCTGATTTTCCCTCCATCCATCGCATAATAGTCTTCTCGCCTGGTGCCTTATCTTTGACCTCGTTTCTCCTAAGGGCGATATATTGTGGCTGTTTAAGGATTTCCACCTTCTCAATCTGCCAGTAAAAACCATACGATCTTTTCCAATAGATAGCGTCGAAAATGCCCCGTGCGGCAGATGGCGTAATAACAGGATAGCTGAAACGCTCAACCTTCATTTCCGGTCGGGTAAAACAGGCAAAATTACCCCATACCTCAAGACAATGGGTTTTACCACGCATACCTTACCTCCTTTTTTTATGCAATCCAGATGTTCGGCGAATCAGAGGGGATCAGCCCTAACATAGGATGGTAATCCTCCTTTTTAATATAGATAAACCATTCGTTATTTTCTCTATCTTTGCGTGCAGCAATTTTGACTGGAACGAGGGATTCCCAGATGATATCATTATATTTTGGTCTATAAACACTTACAGTTAGCGGGCGGGCACGTTTTATCCATTCCGCAGTTAAACCAATCTTGTTTGCCTCGTCAAGAAGCAATTCAAATTCACTTATACGCTCACCATAAGGAACAACAATGTTTATGGCATCTTGTTTAATAAGTCTATATTCCTTTGCTATGTCAGGGAAACTCCCCGCTTTAATATATTCATTTATCTTGTTCGTTTTTTCCATAGTCTCTGGCCTACTTATGTCGTATAGTTCACGATAATACCCCGCAATAAACCCAGGGTCATCCAGGCGCATATCTTCGCAACCATATCTTTCCACAAGCGCCTTTGTTATTTGTGCAGCCTGTCTGTAGGCACCGTCAGGATATTCTGTTTCATTATCCTCAATGAATGGTTGAAATACAAAAACCTTGCCAAAACCATCGAGACGCCCTTCTCGGTTGCATCTTCCTGCTGCCTGTATAATTGCATCAAGGGGTGCATATGCACGATAAACAACCGGAAAATCGATATCTACGCCTGCCTCTATACATTGTGTGGCTATCAATTTTACAGGGTTTTTACTTTTTAAAAGACTGGACACGTATTTAAGCACATCCTGTCTATGGGCAGGGCACATATTTGTTGAAAGATGAAATGCATCGTCTCCTACCTTATCCCAAAGAAGCCTTGCGTGACGTTTAATGTTAAGTATACATAATACCTGGGTGTGACTATTTAAACGAATTGCTAATTCCTGCCATTTTGTTCTTTTATCTGGCCTGTCCCATAAAAAATCTACCCTTTTCATAATCTTAAATAAGCCCTGTGAATCCTGGACAATCTCTTTTGGTTGCCATCCATGCATTGAATAGGATCTTATATGTTTGTGAAGATGTTCAAAGGCTGGCTGGGTCGCGGTGGCAAACATAACTATGCTATTGTGGTTATGTGCAAGGTGTGATAGTGCTGCAAGGGTAGGCAGAACAAGATTTACTGGTAGAGTCTGCACTTCATCGAATACAATCACAGCATTTCTTAAACGATGTAGCTTCCTGCAAGCTGATGGCCTGTTTGAAAAAAGCGACTCGAGCATCTGGACGCTCGTTGTAATAATAACAGGGGCATCCCAGTTTTCAGAGAGAAGGCGTCTCTGTCGTTCTGCTGCCTCAATTTCACCCATATGTCCATCGCTGTCCGATTTATTCTTTTCAACACCAACACCCGCAAGAGAATGATGCTCCAGAACATAGTTCTGGCCTAAATAGGGTTCAAAAATCTCACGGTAAACAGATGCAGTTTGCTCTATAATAGAAAGATAGGGAAGCACCATTATAACCCTTTTGTGTCTATGAACTGCAGCATAACTAAACGCGAATAAAAGCATCGCCAGGGTTTTTCCACTTCCTGTGGGGGCGGTAAGGGTGAACAGATTCCCTCTTGTATATGCTGAATGATGACAGGTATTCATAAGTATAGACCTGACTTTTTTGACCTCTGACGCAGCCTGAGTTTTAAGCTGCAATTGATTGATATGGTCATTTAATATCTTTAGGGCACGTTCGGCTTGCAAGGCAGGGCCTTGTTGACGATATTGCTTTCCCCCTGCAGTGCCGTTAAAATGCGCCTCTGTATCAAGAAAATCAGCATCAACCAGGGCAGAAAAAATCATGCGTATATCGAGCATTGATCCTATCGAGCCTTTAATTTCGTTACCAAATAACCTGTTGGTGATTATTGGATTTATACCGTCATTCATGAACCGCATTTTTAAAATATTTATGTCCTTTTCACTTAAACGTAGTTGGAGCGGGTGGTTGGATACTAGTTTTTCTGGATTCAAGGTTCTAAAATGATTAGAATTAAAATTTTGTAAACCGATATGATGACCCTCAATAGCCATGGCAGCTGCAACTGCCCTATATTCGTCCTGTAATGCCATCCATGCACCAGAAGACCAGTGATCAATTCCTTTTTCCTTACCCATTAATCTTTCTTGAAACAAGTCGCCATACTTACCAAGATCGTGAAATAATCCAGCCAAGCGTGCTTCATCCATTAGGGGGGAATCAAAAAGAAAACTACTAATTAATTTAGCTACAGAGGTTAGATGGTCTCTGATAGGATGTTTTTTTGCGGCTTTATTGGCACTGTGAGCATAATATTCTGTTTTCACCTGAAGACCTTACACCTATGTCTCATAAAGATAAAACCTTTGCAGAACCCTATAAACACCTTAATCCGCCTGTTTTCTTAAAAAAGTCGGCACATCATATCGCTCATCATCTATATCCAGATTGTCACTTTTCGATTTGATCTCCTTGTAGTCTATGGCGATCTTTCTTCTAATAAAAGGTGGCTCTTCATAATCCTTGAAAAGCCTGCCTGTATGTTTTATAGGTGCTATCACAGGCTCCTCATCCACCACAGCCTTTTCCTCAAAACCTGTAGCAATGACAGTAATCCTCATGGCACCATCCATGCTGTCATCATATACAAGACCCCATATAATCTTTGCGTCTTCATGTGCCTGTTCCTGGATAAGGGTTGATGCCTCATTTACCTCGTGGAGGGTCATATTTGTGTCGCCTGTGACATTTATAAGGACACCCCTTGCACCGTGGATGGATATATCCTCGAGGAGAGGACTTGAAATAGCCTTCTGTGCTGCCTCTCTTGCCCTGTTTTCACCGGTTGCAGTACCAATACCCATTATCGCCATACCCCTTTCACTCATTATGGTCTTTACATCGGCAAAATCAACAACCACGTGGCCTGAACCTATAATCAGGTCTGATATACTCTGGACAGCATTCAGAAGGACCTCATCTGCCTTCAAAAATGCCTCTTTAATTGTAATGTGTTTGCCGCCTATGGAAAACAAACGCTGGTTTGGAATTGTGATAAGGGAGTCAACCTTTGTCTTGAGTTGGGCTACACCCTGTTCTGCCTGTCTCATCCTGTCTTTTCCCTCAAAGGCAAAGGGCTTTGTGGCAATAGCTACAGTAAGGGAACCGAGCTCCTTAGAGACCTCAGCTATCACAGGGGATGCCCCTGTGCCTGTACCACCTCCAAGTCCGCATGTAATAAATATCATGTGGGCACCTTTTAAATGTTCTTTTATCTTCTCCACATCCTCAAGGGCTGCCTTTTTTCCAATCTCAGGGTCTGCTCCTGCCCCAAGCCCACTCGTGAGCTTATTTCCTATCTGTATCTTAACGGGTGCCTTACATGTATTCAACGATTTAATATCGGTATTAACAGCTATAAATTCAACACCCTTGACATTGGCATCTACCATATTATTTAAAGCATTACACCCACCTCCACCAACACCAACTACCTTTAATTTTGCTGAAAAACCGCTGCTTTCATCCATATAAAATATGTTTGGCATCCTTTATTACCTCCTTAGAATATTTCTTTAAACCATTCCTTCATTCGCTTTAAGATATTAGGGCTACCATAAATCTTTTTTAATGCCCTACCCTTTTCGGGCCTCGACTTTTTCACCCCTGGGTTCTTATAGCCGCATATCAATAGCCCGACGCCTGTAGCATATATGGGGTTATTCACAACATCTACTAACCCCCCTACCCCTGTGGGAAAACCTATCCTCGTCTGGAGATTGAAAATATTCTCTGAAAGCTCCACAATCCCCTCGAGGTTTGCACAACCCCCTGTAAGGATAGCCCCTGATGCAAGCAATTTCTCTGCACCTGATTTTTTTATCTCCTCATACAGCATAGTGCATATCTCTTCAACCCTCGGCTCAATAATATCGGCAAGGACCTTTCTCTTTAATGTCCTGGGTTTTCTTCCGCCTACACTGGGAACCTCTATGGTTTCGTTCTCCCCTATAAGGTCGGCAAAGGCACTGCCAAATCTTTTCTTTATCCTCTCTGCCTCCTCGAGGGGGGTCTTAAGTCCTATGGCAATATCATTGGTTATGTTATTCCCGCCAAAAGGTAGGACAGCCGTATATTTTATGCTACCATTGGCAAATACAGCTATATCGCTTGTCCCCCCACCTACATCAATAAGGGCAGCGCCTATCTCCTTTTCCTCAGGGGAGAGGGTTGCCTCAGCTGAGGCAATCTGACTCAATACTATGTCTTCAACGTTTAAGCCTGCGAGCCTGCAGCATTTTATAATGTTCTGGGCAGAGGATACACTGCCTGTTACAATGTGCACCCTTACCTCAAGCCTCACACCTGTAATACCTATTGGGTCTTTTATACCATCCTGGTCATCTATGATGAATTCCTGGGGTATCACATGGAGGACCTGCCTATCAGCAGGTATTGCAACCGCCTTGGCTGCATCGATTGCCCTTGCCACATCATCAACCTTTACCTCTCTGTCTTTTATAGCCACAACACCATTGCTATTGAAACTCTTAACATGGGCACCTGATATACCGGCAATACAGCTATCAATCTTTATCCCAGCCATCAGCTCTGCCTCTTCCACAGCCTTTTTTATAGATGTCACTGTGCTATCCATATTCACGACAACACCTTTTCTTAAGCCTGTAGATGGATGGGAGCCTATTCCCACTATATTCACCTTGCCATCTGCAATCCTTGCCACAACCACGCAGATCTTTGTTGTCCCTATATCAAGACCTACAAGTATATTATCCTCTCTTATCATATTACACCCGCCTTTCCTGAATAATAGCGCCCTGTTCAAATCTGGCATCTATACATTTAATCAGGAGACCTCTTTTTTTTGCATCCTCAAGGACAACCTGCGCCCTCTTTAACCTCTTTTTAAGGTCCTCCTTCCCCAGGATTATCTCTATGCCATCCTGAACAAGAAAAAGTGTGATGTTATTATCTCTACATACCACCTCTGAGATATCATCTTTCTTTATGAGCCCTTCAGAAAACCAGAGTTCTATCTCCTTCAATATATCTCTTATATCGTCTTTTTCCGGCGTATTTATGATGAACATGTCCTTTACAGCACCCTTTGTGAGAGCCCTGTATGGCTCTCCATGCTCATCCAGTATCATGATATTGCCTTTGTTGTCTGCCCATAATGCAGCAGGTTTCTTTTCCTGGACATCTATTACAATAGAGAAAGGGAATATCCTTTTTATCCGCACATCCTTTACAAAGGGGTGGGAAAGAACCACATCCTTAATCTTGGGGATATCTATGTTGAATATACTATCTTTAATAAAAGGGGATATCCTACCCATAATCTCGCTATCCTGTAATTGTTCCATCCCCTTGATCTTTATATTTTTTATAATAAAAAGGGGGACATTACTTGAATACAGATACACCATTGTTAAGACAGAAAGAAGACAGACAGGGATTATAAAGAGTATGTAGAGAAATCTTTTCATATCTTTAGCGATGCCCCCAAGAGTATCTTTTCAATAAGCTCATCAAAGGTCTTTCCAAGACATCCCCATGCCTTTGGAACAAGGGATGTCTCTGTCATACCAGGCGAGGTGTTTATATCTATCACCCTCGGGGTGCCCTCATCGATAAGCATGTCTATCCTTGCACACCCAGAAAGCTCAAAAAGCATGTAGACCTCATTTGCTATCCTGTATGCCCTCTTCTCTATGGTCTTGTTCAGTCTTGCCGGGACAATATACTCTGTCATTCCCACGGTATATTTTGCCTCAAAGTCATAGAATCCCTTTTTTGGTTTGACCTCAACTATAGGAAGGGATATGTCATCTATTATCCCTACTGTTATCTCTCTGCCCCTTATATATCTTTCCACTACAACCTTTCTGTCATATCTAAAGGCAGATTCACAGGCTGATTCTATGTCTTTTTTATTCATTACAATAGAGATTCCTATTGTAGAACCCTCACTTGCAGGCTTTACTACAAAAGGAACAGGAAATCGGACAGGCTCCATGTTTCTATATACCTTGTATGCCGGCGTTGGTATCCCTGCCCCTGTGAGGATATACTTCATGGCAGCCTTATCCATAGCAGAGGCTGAGCCAAAAACACCAGCGCCTGTATAGGGGATACCCTCTAACTCAAGGAGACCCTGAACAGTTCCATCCTCACCCCATCTGCCGTGAAGAACAATAAAGGCTATATTAATGGCCTCTTTTTTAAGCCTCTCGGCCAATCCCCTATCTACATCTATACCAATGGCATTATAGCCCTGCCTTAAGAGACTCTCAAGGACAGCATTACCGCTTTTTAGTGATATCTCTCTCTCTGATGACATGCCACCCATCAGAACGCCTATTTTATTATCCTTCAAAACTGTATTATCTGCCATGATTCTATTATATGCCCTTAGTTATCAAAGCCCCAGAGCTCTACCTCCTCTTCTAATATGACACCGAGCCTCTCTAATACCTCCTGTTTAACCTTATCGATAAGTCTTTTTATATCCCCTGCAGTTGCACCACCAATATTCACTATAAAGTTTGCGTGTTTTTCTGATACACATGCACCCCCTATCCTCAAACCCTTCAGCCCTGCCTTTTCTATAAATCTCCATGCAGGCTCACCGCCTACAGACTTAAATATAGAACCAGAGGATGGAAATTCCATAGGGTGACGCAGCCTTCTCTCCCTGTAGACATAATCCATATCATCGTATATTAATTTTTTATCCCTTTTTTGGAGTTTAAACCTGGCGCTCACAACACAATCTGTCCTGCCAACAGATGATTGCCTGTATCCAAAGAGGATGTCTTTTTTGGCAAGGGATAAAAAGCCCCTATCTTGATTATATATATAGACCTCCTCAAGACAGTCGGATATGGTTGCCCCAAAGCTACCTGCATTCATCTTAATCCCACCACCTACACTCCCTGGGATCCAGTAGAGCCTTTCAAGCCCAGAAAGACCCCTTTTAGCACAATCCTTTATAAAGCCTTTAAGGGATACACCACCTGATACTGTTACAGTGCTTGTGTTTTCACTGTCTTTGATACTATTTTTGAACCCTAATATCTTCAACCTTGTAATCCTTATAACAACCTCTTCAATGCCACAATCATTAACTATGATATTTGTGCCGTTACCAAGAAACCTATATCCTATGCCATTATCAACAAGCCGCTCTACTATATGGGAAAGCTCTACATCGTCAACAGGATATATCATATACCTCACAGGACCACCTACCCTCATGGATGTATATCTCTTCATAGGAACATCCTCAAGCACCACAGCCTTTATTCCTGTCCAGTCCATCTCATCCTTAATGTATCGCATATCTTATTTATATCCCCTGCCCCCAGTATAACCACTGCATCACCAGGGACTGCTATCTCTGCTATCCTCTCTGCTGCCTCCTCTTTTGTGGGACAATAAAGGACATTCTTATGCCCGCTTGCCTTAATCCTTTCCGCAAGTATTGCACCTGAAACACCCTCTATAGGCTCCTCTGAGGCAGGGTATATCTCTGTAACGATGAGTATATCTGCCTCATTAAATGATGTAACAAACTCATCCATTAGCGCCTTTGTCCTTGTATATCTATGGGGCTGGAATGCCACAATAATCCTATCCTTCCACATGCCCCTCAGGGATGAAAGGGTGGCTTTTATCTCTGTAGGATGATGACCATAGTCATCTATAAGCTTTATCTCACCATCCCATTTTATCTCCAGCCTTCTCTGTATGCCGGAAAATGATCCTAATGCCTCTGCAATAGTGGAAAAGGGGATGTTAAGCTCTATTCCCACTGCACAGGCAGCAAGACCATTAACAACATTATGTATCCCAGGTAGCGACATAACAACCTCGCCAAGCTCCTTATCCCTATATATGACCCTGCATCGTGTCTTGAAGCCCTCTGTTGTTATATCTGCTGCCCTAATATCTGCCTGTTTTGAAAGACCATAGGATATATACCTTCTTTTGATGTCTGGTATAAGACTCTGAAGATTAGGGTTGTCTATACATATAATATCCATGCCGTAAAATGGGACCTTGTTTAGAAAGGTAAGAAATGCAGACTTTATCTCATTTAAATCCTTATAGAAATCAAGATGTTCCATATCAATGTTCGTAACCACTGCTATAGTAGGGAAGAGCAATAAAAATGTGCCATCACTCTCGTCTGCCTCTGCCACAAGGTATTTGCTGCTGCCAAGCTTTGCATTACTGCCAAAGCTGTTAAGCTTACCCCCGATGACACATGTGGGGTCCATGCCAGCCTGGGCAAGAACAGTTGAAACAAGCGAGGTGGTTGTTGTCTTTCCGTGGGCACCCGCAACAGCTATGCTGTATTTCATCCTCATAAGCTCTGCAAGCATCTCTGCCCTTTGAATAACTGGTATAAAGAGTTCCTTCGCCTTAACTACCTCAGGGTTATCCAATCTCACAGCAGAGGATATGACAACCACATCTGCATCCTGGACATTCTCCTCCCTGTGACCATAAAAAATCCTTGCCCCCAACCTCTCAAGCCTCTCTGTGGTATCATTCTTTCTTATATCTGAGCCGGTGATGGTAAAACCGAGGTTAAGCAAGACCTCTGCAATACCGCTCATTCCTATACCACCTATCCCAACAAAATGAATCTTTTCTATGTTATGAAATACCATCTATTATCCCTTTCACAATTAATCCCTCGGCATCATCAATATAAAGTCTGCCCATATTCTCGCCCATTTTTTTACCAAGTTCAGGTTCGTCAATCAGTCTCTTGATTACACCAAAAAGCCTCTCACCGGTTGCCTCACTATTTTCTATTATATATCCACCACCAATCCTCTCTACCTGAAGGGCATTCTTCCATTGATGCTGACCTGCAGAAAAAGGATAGGGTATAAGGATGGCAGGTCTTTCAAAATATGCCAGCTCAAAGATTGTGCTTGCCCCTGCCCTTGATATGACTACGTGGGAATTATTGTAGTAATATGCCATGTTATCTGTAAATGGAAATACCTCATGCCTTATCCCTGAGTTTTCGTATATATCCTTTACGCCTTCATAGTCCTCTGCGCCTGTCTGATGAAATATAATGACCCTATCCCTGTCCTCTTTTAGGTATCTTAACATATCAACCACTGACTGATTTATGCTTCTCGCACCCCTACTTCCCCCAAATACAAATATGCCAAAATATTGTTCATCTATTATATCCCTATCTCTCTTTTTTACAGAATTTCTTATAGGATTTCCTGTAAGCACAACCCTGGATCTGCCCAGATAATGCCTTGTATCCTCAAAGCTTATAAATATAGTCCTGGCATACTTGGCGAGTATCTTATTAGCAAGGCCTGGCTGAACATTCTGTTCATGGAGAAATATAGGCGTCCCGTGGATAAAACCTGCTATAACCATGGGCACAGATGCAAAACCACCCATCCCTAGAATAGCATGGGGGTTCTCTTTTTTAATAAAACTTAGACAGTCATGTATCCCTTTTACAAGCCCTGCCACTGTTACAAGTTTATATACTATGTTTCTCCCTGAGAACTGACGGGCATCCACATACAGGATTCTGTATCCTGCCTGCGGCACAGCCTTACTCTCAAGACCTATCTTGGTCCCTATAAAGACAACCTCATTCTCAGGAGACATGGCAGTAAATCTATCAGCTACAGATATTCCAGGAAAGACATGACCACCTGTTCCACCAGCTGCTATAAAAAGCTTCATCTACCCTCCCTTTCGGTCTTCATCATTATACCGGCAAGAGGGGCTATAATCAGAACTGCTGCAAGGGGCTGGCATATAATGCCATAGGATATCTTAAGACCAACCACCATAAGGATATCTATGGATATACCCATCAGACCCATGAAAGAGATGACCTTTAAAAGGTCAGATTTTTTTACAAAACCGACAAAACTCAGTATCAGAAGAAAAAGCGGTGCCAGAAGCAGAACATACCTCTCCATGTCATTGTGGAAGGCTATACCTGTCCCGATTATAGGGAATTTTTTTATAACAAGGGCAACAATAATAAAAACCGTATAGCCGGCAATAAAAGGTATAACCTTATTATGACCTAGTATAAACAGATAAAGCATCAAGGGCAGCGCTATAGAGATAATCAGGACAGGCTTATCCACCATGAGGAGGTTAAAGAAGGCTGAAAAATATAAAACCGAAACAGCGGTTACCTCTTTAAATAGATTCTGCCCCTTCTCCTCAATCGTGATAAGATAAAAGATTATACTGTAAAAGGCTGCAAATATAATAAAAAAATCGCCATGCTGCCTGATGGGGAGATGGGGAAACACAAAAAACAGGACTGTAATGGCTAGCTGCATAATGATAAAGGGATATTTCATAGCGACTATATGTCTGGCTGGGATACGATATATAAGACATGCTGTAATAAGCCCTATAAAAATCATAGTAAACTTTATAAAGCTAACCTCCCTGGCTATACCATAGAGAAATAGGGATGTTAGAATAAGGACAATAGCCTTTCTCATAGATCCTCCACAATCCTCTTGAAGGTATCGCCTCTCTCTTTATAGTCTCTGAACATGTCAAAACTACTACACATAGGCGAAAAGAGAACGGTATCGCCCTCTTTAGCCAACCCCATTGCCTTTTCAACAGCATCTTTTAAATCCGATGCATCGTGGATACCTACTATATCACCTAATTCATCTGCTATTCTTTCCCTTGCCTCTCCTATAAGAACAAGTGCCCTTACCCTCCTCAACTCATCTTCAATCACCCTGTAGCTACCGCCCTTATCCTTGCCCCCTGCTATAAGCACAATATCCCCGTCAATACTCTCCAGGGCCCTTTTTGTGGCATCAACATTTGTAGCCTTTGAGTCGTTTATGAACCTCACACCCTTTATACTCCTTACATATTCAACCCTGTGTGGCAGACCCTTAAATCTCCTCAAAACCCCCTCTACTACATCTTTATCTATGCCTGCTATATGGGCACCAAGAAGGACAGATAATAGGTTTTCTGTGTTGTGTCTACCAATAAGGGGGGAGATATCCCTTCTGTATATATATTCCTTACCGTCTAATCTTATATACATTTTTTCGTCTCTGTAGAATGCACCCTCTTTTAGGGTCTCATTAACAGAAAAGTAGAGCCTCTTTGCCATGATAGGCCTATCCAGGATTATATTTTTATTAAGGATAGCAAAATCATCCCCTGACTGATTCTCAAAGATCCTGAGCTTTGCATCCCTATATTCATCGAAACTTCCATATCTATCCAGATGGTCCTCTGTAATATTGAGTAGTATGGATATATAAGGATGAAACCTGTATATTGTCTCAAGCTGAAAGCTGCTTATCTCAAGGATTACAAAATCTGCCTTCTTATTTTCCATAATATAATTGATAAGGGGATTGCCAATGTTACCACCAACAAAGACATTGTTGAATGCCGCCTTAAATATCTCTCCCATAAGAGATGTCACTGTAGTCTTCCCGTTTGTCCCTGTAATGGCAATAATGGGGCTATCAACAAAGGAAGAGGCAAGCTCTATCTCCCCTATTACACTGATACCCCTTTCTTTTGCCTCTTTTATATACGACATCTCTGTATCTACCCCAGGGCTTAAAACAATCATATCGTTCTTTAAAAAATCATCCAGGTCATGCCTTCCAAGAGAGCCCTTAAAATGGATACCGCTGAGTTCAGCTAGAGCATCAGAGAGTTCTGCCGGCCCCTTCATATCTGTTATTGTTATAGTCCTGCCCAGTTTTCCCAAAAATTTAGCCACAGATATGCCTGTGTTACCAAGCCCAACTATGAGTATCTTTTCAGGTATATCCATTCTATGTATCACCTCAGCTTAAGGGTGCTCAGTGCAAACAGGGCAAGAATAATAGATATAATCCAGAACCTGACCACTATCTTTTCCTCATTCCATCCCTTTAATTCATAGTGATGGTGTATAGGTGCCATTCTAAAAACCCTTTTTCCCCTCCACTTAAAAGACAAAACCTGTATTATAACCGATAACGTCTCAATAACAAATATACCCCCTGCTATTAACAGTAGAAACTCCTGCTTTATTATCACGGCAATAGTTGCAAGGGTAGCGCCAAGGGAGAGAGAGCCTGTGTCCCCCATGAACAGCTCAGCAGGATATGCATTATACCAGAGGAATCCTATGCCAGCACCAAGTATAGCACCACACAGTATGGTGAGTTCCCCTGCCCCTTTTACATAAAAGATCTGGAGATACTGGGCAAATTTTATATTTCCCACAAGATAGGAAAAAAGCATAAAGGTTGCGCATACAGTGATCACAGGGCCTATAGCAAGGCCGTCAAGACCATCTGTGAGATTAACGGCATTGGATGACCCCACTATCATAAATATAGATACGAGGATATAAAAAATGCCCAGATCAGGTGTAATATTTTTAAAAAATGGGATGGTTAGCTCTGTTATAAAATCAGGCCTCATATATAATAGGATGCTTATTATAATAGCAAAAAATATCTGGAGAGACATCTTTGTCCGTCCTGTAATACCCTTTCCATTCTTTCCTCTCAGTTTCTTTATATCATCGGCAAAGCCTATCCCACCAAAAGTCAAGAGCGTGAATATAACAACCCAGATATAGTAATTTCTCAGGTCAGACCATAAAAGGGTGGGTATTATAGCAGAGATAAGGATAACAAACCCGCCCATGGTAGGGGTGCCCTGCTTGGCTATATGTCTCTCCGGGACATCCTCCCTCTTATCGCTCTTTATCCTCCATTCATGAAATTTTTTTATTACATAAGGGGTGAGAAAAAAGCTTATAATCAATGCGGTGAGGATGGCAAGAACGGTCCTGAATGTTATATATCTAAATACATTAAACAGGGAAAACCTTGTATGCAACGAAAACAGTATATGGTATAACACGTTAAATCAATGCCTCCACTATCTCATCCATCCGTGCAGCCCTTGAACCCTTGACAAGGACAACATCATCCATCCTGATAGTCTTTTTTGCATATTCGATAAGGGTCTCTTTATCCTTAAAAATCTCTGCCCGCTCCTCTCCCAATTCATCAAGGACATATACCACTGATTCACCTATAAGAAGTATCTTATTGAAATTACTGTTTTTTAATGCCCTCCCAAGCTCTCTATGATAAAACTCTGTCAGCCCCCCAAGTTCCTTCATGTCCCCAATGATAACCAGTCGTTTACCCCTGCATGGAAGTTCGGCAACTGTCTTTATTGCCCACTCCATAGAAGAGGGGTTTGCGTTATAGGTATCATCTACAACAAGATACCCTTTGTTTGACCTTACAGGCTTAAACCTCATATCATAGTGATTAAACTCCTCTATCGTTTCTTTTATATTTGATATCCCTATCCCAATAGTTTCGGCAATAGATGCTGCTGCAAGTAAATTATATAGATTGTGTTTGCCAAGAAGCCTTGTTTTTGCCTTAAAGCTCACCCTGGGAAAACTCAGCGATAGACTGAAACCCTCCCATCCTAGATCCTCCTCCACAATAAGCCTGTATGAGGCATCCCTGTCAATAGCATAGTCTCGGACTACATGTTTTTTGTCCCTGTAAGAGGATACTATGTATAGGTCGTCTGCATTTATAAATATATCCCCTCCCTCCTTTGTGCCATAAAAAAGATCTAATTTTTCCCTAAGCACACCTTCTATGTCCATGAGACCTTCAAGATGTGATGGATTTATATTGGTAATAATGGATACATCAGGCCCTGTTATGGTAGCAAGCTGTTTTATCTCGCCCCTGATATTTGTCCCGAGCTCAAAGACATAAAACTGGCAATCTTCTTTTATAGATAGGATGCTCTTGGATACCCCTATAATATTATTGTAATTTTTTTCATTATAATGAACAGAAGATACCTTCTTTATGGTATTGACGAGGATCTCTTTTGTCGTTGTCTTACCGTTACTGCCTGTTATTGCAATCCACTTTCCCCCTGTCCTTTTCCTTTTATATATTGCAAGGTCTATTAGTGCCTGGGTAGTATCATCTACCAGGATAACAGTATCTTTTATACCTGCTACCAGATCTGCCTGCTTTTTTTCACACAAACAGCCTCCTCCTGATACCTCCAGTGCCTGCCTTATAAACCTGTGACCATCAAAATTCTTTCCCTTAAGGGGTATAAAGAGCTCATCCCTATTGATTGTCCTTGTGTCAGTAGAGATATCAACAAAGGATGTCCTGTTCACCACAAGAGGAACACCCTTTACTGCATCAATAATCTCATCAAGAAACCACATGAAGAAACCCCTCTGCTATCTCTCTATCGTTGAAATGGTATATATTGCTGCCTATAATCTGATAATCCTCATGACCTTTACCGGCTATCAAAAGGCAGTCATCTTCTTCCAACATCCTTATAGCCTCAAAGATTGCATCCCTTCTGTTTTCGATAACCCTGTAAGAATTACCATGAACACCCTTTATTATATCCTCTATAATCTTTTCAGGCTTCTCATTTCTCGGATTATCCGAGGTTATAATAACATAATCAGAGAGGCGTGTTGCTATATCCCCCATTAATGGCCTCTTTGCCTCATCCCTATTGCCACCGCAACCAAAGACTGTTATTAATCTTCCTTTTTTCAGCCTGTTCAGCATACCAAGAACCTTGGCAAGGGCATCAGGGGTATGGGCATAATCTACAAATATCGAGTATCCTTTATTATTTCTTACACGCTCCAATCTCCCAGGGACACCCTCTAACGCCTCTATACCCTTTTTTATGTCTTTACTAGATACCCCTTCTATATAGCCATAAAGACATGCTGCAAGTATATTGGATGCATTAAAACCACCTATAAGGGGGGAGGCAATATCTATCTCCTCTTTTCCTAATACAATCCTTAACCTTAAACCATGGATATCCTCCATGTAGTCTATAAGATGGACATCGGTCTGTTTTTTAAGGCTGTAGAATAGGGTCCTTATGGGGGGCTCTGGGATAAATTCATCGACAAAGGGGTCATCCATGTTCAGTATTGCATATCTCTCTTTCTTATTGCTCTCTCTTAGATAATGGTGAAAAAGGAGCCTCTTTGCCTCCTTGTAGTTATCCAGATTCTTGTGATAATCAAGATGGTCATGGGTAAGATTGGTAAAGATGGCATTATTAAACTGTGTCCCCTCCACCCTCTTCTGATCAAGGGCATGGGAAGAAACCTCCATAATCACATGGCTCACACCATGGGCAACCATCTCAGAGAGAAGCATCTGCAATTCATCAGCCCCTGGCGTGGTATTCTCTGCCTTGAAGGTATTCCCTTTGTATCTATATGATATGGTTCCGATGACACCAGGGCTCATCCCTGCATAATTGAGTATCGACTCTATAAGATAGGTAATGGTTGTCTTTCCGTTGGTCCCTGTGATACCGGTTACAGATATTTTTTCTGAGGGACTTCCATAAAACCTTGATGCCATTCTCCCGAGAACAGAACCTATATTATCTGTGATTATATGGCATCTAAACCCGTAGTCATGTCTTTTGTCTGATACAATTACAGATGCGCCCCGTATAAATGCATCTTTAATATATGGTTCACTCGCTGCAGTGGCAAAAAAAACATAACCATCCCCTACCATTCTTGAATCCTTTGTAATACCCCTGACCTCAAGTGCTGTATCACCAATTATATCCCTAACAGGGATATCCTTTATAAGGTCTATAAGTCGCATAGATTAGTTATTCACCCTTCCATAAAGTATACATTCTGACTCGCCCTTTACTGTCTCATGGGGCTTTGGTGACTGATCATACACGCTACCCATACCCACAATCTTTATCCTTGATGTGTTTATATTAAGCCTTTCAAGGGCAACCCTCATGGGGAGATTTATCAGGGATGGCATGGTCCATTCCTTCTCTGCCTTATTCTCATTTCTGTTATCAAAAACTGGCTGTCTTGTGAGTAAAAACTCAAAACCCTTGCTGGTTTTTTTTATCATCATATTATTCAATGCGATAGGCAAAATAGCATCGTATCCATCCCCCACATACACTCCATATATCTGTCTAAGTCTTACCTTATCCACCAGATAACCCATACCTGTTATCAAATCCTCTGTACTTATATCATCTTTATGCTCTATACCTTCTTTTTTCAGGAAATCGGATATCTCCTTCCTATTTACCAATCTTGAAAGATTCTTCAGGCCTTCTATATCTCTATCCTCGAGTATCTTGAGTGGTTTTTTCCATGTATTTCCCGACGAAGGCACAAGGACATCCTGTTCTATAATCCTGTTTTTTATAAGATAGCAAACTATAGGGATCGACATGAAAAACCCAGGCTCTATATGGTCATCGTCTCTTTTAAAAGATAAAGTTTTATCAGGCTCAACCTCCTTTGTTACTGATATCGCCGAGCCTGTTTCCTTAACATCTCTTGCTGGTGGTATCTCTATTGCCTGTTGTTTTTTTGTCTGTTCTGCTTGAGCAGATAGCGATATGCCGCTGGTTTTGATATTGTTTGTGGCCTGAGATAATCTTGCCATATTGAATCTCTCTGTAATCTTCACTGTTAATGAGATATACATCAAGCATATGGTTAAGCAGATGAAGAAGGCTTTTCTTTTAGCCTTTTTATTCATCTTAATACCACAACCTCCTCTTCCTTTGGCTTTTTAAGCCCAAGCTCCTTTGCCTTGAATTCAAGGTATCTTTTCTTGGTGATCCCCGATAGCTCTGTCTTTAACCTGTTGTTTGTCTCAAGGGCAATCTTTTCTCTGGAAAGCTGAATAATCAGATCCTCTCTCAGGTCATTACATGCCCCTCTGATTATAAAATAAAAAAATGCAATGCCTATAAAGGACAAAATCAATAAAAAGGTTGACTGCATGCCCCTGTATTTTGTTTCTTGTTTTGCATATACATAGACCTTTTGCATCTACCCCCCTTATCTATATTTTCTCTGCCACCCTGAGCTTGGCACTCCTTGAGGCAGGATTCTGTCTTACCTCGATCTGAGATGGCCTTATTGGCTTCTTTGTTATTGTCTTTAACCTCTTGTCTTCCCTGAAGATTCTCTTTACTATCCTATCCTCCAATGAATGAAAGGATATCACGCCTATTCTTCCCCCAGGCCTGCACATCTCAATGGCATCATTGAGCCCCATCTCTATGTTTTCAAGCTCTCTATTAACCTCTATTCTTATTGCCTGAAATACCTTTGTTGCCGGGTGTAATCTACCCCTTCTACCTTTAACTCTTGATACAAGATTACCTAGTTCAATAGCTGTGGTTATATGCCTTTTCTTTCTTTCATATACTATAGCCTTTGCAATAGCCCTTGCCCTATAATCTTCTCCATATTCCAGTATTATCCTCTCTAATTCTTCAAGGCTGTAATGATTAACCACATCATAGGCCGTTGTCTTTAGCTGTCTATCCATCCTCATATCAAGATAGCTATCATCATAAAAGCTAAACCCCCTTTTGCTGTCCAGTTGATGCATAGATAAGCCAAGATCAAAGAGTATCGCATCAAAGGCATCTGTGCCTTCATCTTCAAGAATTTTCTTAATGTTTCTAAAATTTCCCCTTATCAATCTGATACGCTCCAAAAAAGGGGATAGCCTTATTTTAGCTATTCCCAGATTAGCCTCATCTACATCTAAGCCTATAAGTCTTATGCTGCTATGTTGCTCAAGAATACTGACAGCATGACCACCACCCCCTATTGTTGCATCTATAAAAAGCTTAAAATTTTCACTGATTAAATGGTCTAATACTTCCTTAACAAGAACGGGTATATGGGCTCTTTCAATCAAAGGCCAAGCTCAGAAACAATATCAGCTACCTTATCAGGGTCGGATATTGCCTTCTTTACAAGCTCTTCCCATATCTCTTGTGCCCATATCTCTATCTTTTTATTCATGCCCACAATAACAACATTTTTCTTTATAAAGGCATCGGTCTTTAAAGACTGGGGTATCAGGATTCTCCCCAGCTTATCTATAGAACACTCTGTAACCCCTGAGTAAAAATATCTTAAAAAAGTCCTTGCATCCTTATTTATCTGTTCTTTTTTTGCAATATTCTCCTGTATACCCATCCATTCCTGATAAGGATAACCCACAATACAACCGTCTAGGTTAGTAAGGATAAGGCGCATATCATACCTGGCAGACAAAACCTCTCTAAATTTTGAGGGTATACTGACCCTGCTTTTATCGTCTAATGTATATTCATATCTACCAGCGAACATCTTTATCCCACCTTATAACACCATTTACCACATTAAACCAACTATACTTGTAACACTATATTTTGTCAAGCTTTTTTTGATTTTTTTCACCCACAAGAGGCACGCAAAAGGCAATATTGAGAATAGATTAGGTACCTATAAATTATTGAAGTTTTCCAAATAGTTATGATACACATAATAATATGGAGGTCATAATATGTTCATAAACAGAGACGATACCCTTGAACAGCTCAGGACATACATAAAAAACGATAAGAATGAGATAATAAAAGGCATAAACAACAGATCAGGACTGTAATAATTGGTTATTAGGACATAGATTAAATAAAAGATTAAAGGGTGTAGTGGATTGATAGACGAAAAAATAATAGAGAACCTACCCGAATCCTCAGGTGTATACATATTTAAAGATAGAGAAAACAGGGTCATCTATGTAGGAAAGGCAAAAAATATAAAGGAACGGGTAAAAAGCTATACAAGAGGAGGCAAAAGGGATGCAAAGACTGAACACCTAACAGACAATATAACGAACGTAGAAACAATATTAACAGGGAATGAAAAGGAGGCATTTCTTTTAGAGAACAACCTCATTAAAGAACACAAACCAAGATACAATATAAACCTCAAAGATGATAAGACCTATATCTCTCTGAAACTTACGGTACAGGAGGAGTTTCCGGCATTATATATAACAAGAAAGATTGAGGATGATGGAGCCATATATTTCGGGCCTTATCCAGGTATAGGGGATATAAAGGAGATCCTAAAGATCGTCCAGGCAATATATCCAGTGAGAAGATGTAAGAAAACTGTATTCAGGAAGAGAAAAAGGGCGTGTATCCTTTTTCAGATGGGTCGGTGCCCTGCGCCATGTGAGGAAAAGATCAATAAAAAGGCGTATGGAGACATGGTATCTGAGCTTATAGATTTTCTCTCAGGACGAGACAGAAAACTGCTTCAAAATCTATCAAAACAGATAGAAAGGGCAGCCGCAGAGTGGAGGTTTGAGGATGCAAAAATCCTTAAAGACAGATACATGGCGATTGAAAGGCTTGTAGAAAAACAGAATGTCCATGAACATCTGGGAAAAAACAGGGATGTGTGGGGATTCCTTGGCGAAGAGGGCACGCTAAAGGCTGTTGTTTTAAACTTCAGGAGGGGTGTCCTTATTTCCAAAAAAACCTTCAGCCAGCCTTATATATCAGATTTTATTGATGATGCCATATCCTCCCTTCTTTTTCAGTTCTACAGCTCAAGGCCGGCCCCTGAAGAGATTATCCTATCTCAGGAGACAGGGGATATAAATCTCCTTGCGGATTTCCTCAGGGAGAGAAAAAATACTATCACTAAAATAAAAAGCCAAAAAGACCCGTCCACTAGCCGCATCATTGCGCTGGCAGTTGAAAATCTGTACGAGGACAAAGAAAGGGTTCCCCTTGAAAGATCTTTTAAGGCCATGCTCCACCTCAAAAAAGAGCCGTTGAGGATAGAGGCCTATGACATATCTCATACCCATGGAAAAAATCCTACTGGTGTAATGGTTGTATTTGAATCCTTTAAACCCAAAAAGAATGGATACAGGGTCTTCCATATAAAAGGCCCTTCCGCTATGGATGATACATCATCAATAATGGAGGTTATCTCAAGACGCCTAAAAGACCCAAAGATTATGCCACTGCCTGACCTTATTATAATTGACGGCGGAAAAGCCCAACTCTCATCAGCCCTTAAGGTATTGAGGGGGATGAACATAGACATAGATATAATAAGTATTGCCAAGGATGAAAGAAGACATGCCATGAAAGACCTCATATATATCCCCTTGAGGAAAAATCCTGTTCTTATGCCGTCGTTCTCCCCTGTATTCAAGACCATCGTGAAGATAAGGGATGAATCCCACAGATTTGCCATAGCCTCCCATAAAAGATGGAAGAAAAGGGATGACCTGAATTAATAAATACTTTACAGGAAAAATCAGGTGTGTTAGAAGTTGTAAGGAATTTATAAGGTTGATAGACAGGATAAATAACCATTGATGGAGGTGTAATAGATGATTACAGGCATAGGGAGCCTTCCCTTTACAGATATAGACAGGGCACTGGATATTATATTTTCTACCTGTGCAGAGATACCGTTTTGGCCTCAGCTCCCTAAAAGGTCGCCAGATGAAAATATGTATTCCCCATTCCTTGAATCAGTCCCCTGTATTGTCTTGGATAGTAAAAAAAATTCTGTATTTGTCAATACTCAGGAAACAGATGGCATAGAGAGATTCTATGAAGATGTAGCAGAGAATAATCTCAATGCCTTTGCCATATCTGATAGGTTAGCCCCTGGGTTTTATAGATTTCTTGAAAGGCTAAAGGATATATCTGGCAGCGTTAAGTCTATAAAGGGTCAGCTTACAGGGCCCTTCAGCATGGGACTTGGTTTAAAGGATGATAAGGGGGTCCCCATTATATATAACTTTGCCTTTTTTGACATCATTAAAAAGGCACTGCATATGAAGGCACAATGGATGGTAGAGACAATAAGGTCATCTTATCCTGACAAGGATGTCATAATCTTCTTTGACGAGCCCTATATGGTCTCGTTTGGGACAGCATATGTATCTATCGGGAAGCAAGAGACAATATCCATATTTAATGATGTCATAGAGGGGATTGACGCAAAAACAGGCATCCACTGCTGTGGCAATACAGACTGGTCTGTGCTTCTGGGGTGTAATATTGATATAATAAATTATGATGCCTTCAACTATATGGATACCATATTCTATTTTCAGCAAGAACTAAAAGATTTTATTAAAAGGGGTGGTATTATATCGCCTGGTGTGGTGCCGTCATCTGAGATGGTCCTTGAAAAATCCATAGGTGATATGATTGATCTGTTAAAAAGATTCAGAAAAAATCTTGAGGATATAAAAAAAACAGGGGATGATAAATCAATACTTATAACCACGAGCTGTGGGCTCGGGAGCTTAAATGATAAAGAGGCATTAAAGGCTATGGAGCTGCTTAAGGGTCTTTCTAATCTCTAAATCTTACAGGATTATGAGATACAAAAAAGATAACAGGATTAGATGAAAAGGATTATAATCCCCGTAGCAATAGGTGTTTTTATCTCACTTCTCTTTTCATTCTTTGCCATAATGCGGCTCCTGCCACTGGAGCAGCTTGAACTGCTTATATACGATACAAGATACAAGGTAAGGGGAAAGACATCGCCGCCCCCCGAGGTTATCATAGCGGCAATAGACGACTACAGCCTTAAAAAATTTGGAAGGTGGCCCTGGGACAGATCAAGAATTGCCCAGATTATTGATAAAATCAGTTCAATGGGCGCGAGGGTTATCATGATGGATATAATATTCAGTGAATCATCAAGGGATGATGAGATCCTTGCAAAATCCATTGCCAATGCTGGTAATGTGATACTCCCCATTGTCTTTGATTTTAAAGGTAAAAAAACAAAGATTACAGAGGATGTCCTATACGATAATGCCTTTCCTATCATAAGAAACGCAGACTACTTCAAGATATTCCCACCTATCAGCGCCCAGAGTGTCCTTGTGCCTGTAAAGACACTCCTTGATGCATCAAAGGTACTAGGCTATATCAATATGATGCCTGACAGAGACGGTGTCCTTAGATGGGAGGTCATGGCCGTAGAATTTGATGGAGAACTCTTTCCATCCATAGACCTGCAGGCAACAAGGATGTATCTTGGTCTCCCCATTGAGGCAATGACCTTGAAGGCAACACAGGGTGTCCAGCTTGGTGACAGCTTTATACCCACTGATTTCTGGGGAAGGGTGCTTATACATTACTATGGCCCTGAGGGGACATTCCCATTTGTGTCAATGGTAGATATCCTTGAAGACAGGGTAAAGCCCTCTACCATAAAGGATAAAATAATCCTTATTGGGGCTACGGCTGTGGGCATATACGATCTGAGGGTTACACCCACATCGGCTGCCATGCCTGGCATAGAAAAGCATGCAAACGTTATAGCATCCATACTTAAGAGGGATTTCATCTATAAGACTACTAACCTGACAAATGTCATAATTATACTCTTATCAGGGGTACTCTTTTCTATCCTCATAGTAAGGCTTAGGGCATTATATGGCGCCTTATGTGCCTTTGTCTTCATTGCCTTGTTATCCCTTGTTGCCTATTATTTCTTTTTCTGGAAAAATCTATGGATAACCCTCAGCTACTCAAGTAGCAACATACTAATTACATATTTTTTCATAACTGCATATAGATATGCCACTGAAGAGCGATATGCAAAACGCATCAGGGGTATGTTCTCAAGCTATGTTACTGAAAAGGTTGTCAATGAGCTCATAAAAAACCCGAAGCTTGCCAAACTGGGCGGCGAAAGAAAAGAGGTAACTGTATTTTTTTCCGACATAAGGGGTTTTACCACATTCTCTGAAAAACATGGGCCAGAAGAGGTTGTAAGGATGCTCAATGAGTATCTCGCTGAGATGACAAATATTATCTTTAAATGGGATGGGACCCTTGATAAGTTTGTTGGGGATGAGATTGTGGCATTCTGGAATGCGCCTATACCACAGGAGAACCATGCTGAACTGGCTATAAAGTGTGCCCTCCACATGGTAAGACGGCTTAAAGAACTCCAGCAAAAGTGGATATCTGAGGGTAAGACTCCTCTTGATGCAGGCTATGGCTTAAATACTGGAGAGGTTATTGTGGGGAACATAGGTGCGGAGGGTAAAAAAATGGATTATACTGTTATTGGTGACAATGTGAATCTCGGCGCAAGGGTTGAGGGTCTAACAAGAAAATATAACACAAATATAATTATTACAGAATCTACATTTGAAAAGATAAAGGATAAGATAAAAGATGGAACTATCTGGCATGTCCGGGTAAGAGGTCTTGATAGGGTGGCGGTTAAGGGTAAGAGCAAACCTGTAGAGATATATGAGGTGGTTGAATTAAGTAAAGACCAGCCGTCAGAGATAATAGAGCTTGAGGAAAAAGAGGTCGTAACATTTACGGAAAAATAACAATTAAACAAGGAGTTTCTAATGAAGGCAATGATTCTGGATGGGATATATAGCCTTAATGATGGGATTAATCCCTTAAAACCTGCTGATATGCCAGTCCCGGAGCCCAGGGAAGATGAGGTCCTCATAAGGGTCTCTGCATGCGGGGTCTGCCATACTGAACTCGATGAGATCGAGGGAAGGACGCCGCCTCCAAAATTTCCTGTAATACTGGGACACCAGGTTATTGGTTTTGTTGAAAAAAAAGGAAGGGATACCCACAGACTCAGAGAGGGGGAGAGGGTTGGCGTTGGCTGGATCTACTCATCCTGTGGTAGATGCCGCTTCTGCAGGGAAGGCAATGAAAACCTCTGCGAAGGATTTCAGGCAACAGGGAGGGATGCTAATGGAGGATATGCAGAATATATGACAGTGAAAGAGGATTTTGCCTTCAAGATACCAGGGGTCTTCTCAGATACTGAGGCAGCCCCCCTTTTGTGTGCAGGGGCTATAGGTTATCGTTCTTTAAGGCTCACAGGCATCAAGAATGGGATGAACCTGGGGCTTATTGGGTTTGGCGCCTCTGCCCACATCGTTCTACAAATGTCACGCCANAGATACCCTGATTCAAGGNTATTTGTATTCGCCAGAAGCGAACAGGAAAGANGATTNTCACTGGAGCTNGGCGCATACTGGGCAGGAGATATAGAAGACAGACCNCCTGAAAAGATCCATTGTGCTATTGATACAACCCCTGTGTGGTCTCCTATTATGGAGGGACTAAAAAATCTTGAGAAGGGTGGCAGGCTTGTTATAAATGCCATAAGAAAAGAGTCGCACGACAGGGATTGCCTTTTAAAAATAGATTATCCAACACATCTCTGGCATGAAAAGGAGATAAAGAGTGTTGCCAATGTGGCAAGACAGGATATCGCAGAGTTTCTCGAGCTGGCTTCACAGATCCCAATAAAGCCTGAGGTTCAGATATATAGGCTCGAGGATGCCAATACTGCCCTTATTGAACTTAAAAACAGAAAGATAAGGGGGGCAAAGGTTCTTAAGATCATTGAATAGCTCGGACATAAATAACATCATTGGGGTCAAGGTAGATGTGGATACCCATCTGGGGATGCAAAGGGGTGTCCCTCAACTTGCCTCTATCTTTAAAAAATACAATATAAAGGCAAGTTTTTTCATCCCTATGGGCAGAGATGACACAGGCAGGACAGTAAAAAGGGTATGGACAAGAAAGGGGTTTTTGAAAAAGGCGGGCCGGGTAGGTGTGTTGCAGACATACGGTATAAGAACACTCCTCTATGGGATACTCATTAGAGGTCCTGAGATAGCAAGGAAGGGTGCAGACATAATAAGGACAATTATCGACCAAGGCCATGAGGTGGGCATACATGGATATAACCATGTGGACTGGCATGACCATATAAAAAATCTTGACAGAGGGCAAACAGAGACAATATTAAGGGAATCAACAAGGGTTTACAAGGAGATAACAGGTAGAGACCCCCTTTCATTCGCTGCACCAGGATGGATGATAAATGCCCATGCCCTGAATTTTTTCCAGGAGAATGGGTTTGTATATTCCAGCGATACAAGGGGAGAGATGCCTTTCTTNCCNGTTATGGACAACAGGAGGTTCAACATCATTCAGATCCCATCTACACTCCCTACCCTTGATGAGGTTGTTGGTATTGAGGGAGATNACCAAGAGACCCTATCAGATTATTTTACAGGCTCTCTTAAAAAGGGGCTTAACATACTTACGATCCATGCAGAACTCGAGGGAAAGAGGTGGGGTCATCTTCTCGATGCATTTATCCTGAAATCTCTATCAAGGGGTTTTAAATTCAAAAGGCTTATTGATATTGCCCAAGACTTAAAGGTACAGGGGAATCTGCCTGTCTGTAAGATATACTTCGGGTATATCAGGGGAAGGGCAGGAGAGGTCTCCTGCCATACTGCCCCTCTTTAAATCTTAATACATGCCCTCCATTCCACCCATACCGCCCGGTGGCATCATGGGCATCTGTTTTTCCTTTGGTTTTTCTGCTACCATGGCATCTGTGGTGAGTAACAGGGATGCAACAGATGCAGCATTCTGAAGCGCAGTCCTTGCAACCTTTGTCGGGTCAATAATGCCTGCATCCATCATATCCTCTACGTAGACCTCTGCAGCTGCATCAAAACCGAAATTACCCTTGTTATTTTTTACCTTCTCAATAACAATGGATCCGTCATGGCCTGCGTTCTGGGCAATCCACCTGAGAGGCTCTTCAAGTGCCTTCTTCACGATATTCACACCAAACTGTCTCTCGCCATCGTATTTAAGTGTCTCAAGGCTTGGCAGACACCTTATGAATGCCACCCCACCACCAGGTATAATACCCTCTTCTACAGCGGCCTTTGTGGCATTAAGGGCATCCTCAACGCGTGCCTTTTTCTCTTTCATCTCTGTCTCTGTTGCTGCACCCACATTGATAACTGCGACACCGCCCACGAGTTTTGCAAGTCTTTCCTGGAGTTTTTCCCTGTCATAGTCAGAGGTTGTCTCCTCAATCTGGGCCCTAATCTGTTTTACCCTTGCCTCAATATCCTTCTTATCTCCAGCGCCATCCACTATTGTGGTGTTGTCTTTATCTATTACTACCCTCTTTGCTGAGCCAAGGTCCTTGAAGGTAATGCTTTCGAGTTTAATACCAAGCTCTTCGGATATCATCTGGCCACCTGTAAGGATGGCTATATCCTCGAGCATTGCCTTTCTCCTATCGCCGAAACCAGGTGCCTTCACTGCTGCAACCTTAAGCGTTCCCCTGAGTTTATTAACCACCAGTGTTGCTAGTGCCTCACCCTCCACATCCTCGGCTATTATTAAAAGGGCTTTGCCCATCTTTGCCACCTGTTCAAGGATTGGCAGGAGATCCTTCATACTGCTTATCTTTTTCTCATTGATAAGTATCAAAGGTTCATCAAGAACCGCCTCCATCTTTTCAGGGTTGGTGACAAAATAGGGTGAGATATAACCCTTGTCAAACTGCATACCCTCAACAATCTCAAGGGTTGTCTCCATGCTCTTTGCCTCTTCGACTGTGATTACACCCTCTTTGCCAACCTTACTCATTGCCTCTGCTATAATCTTACCGATGGTCTCGTCGTTATTTGCAGAAATTGTTCCTACCTGGGCGATCTCCTTCTGGTCTTTAGTGGGTTTTGAAAATTTTTTAAGCTCCTCCACCACTACCTCAACTGCCTTGTCAATACCTCTTTTTAGCTCCATGGGGTTGTGCCCTGCGGCAACAAGCTTTGCACCCTCACGGTATATTGCCTGGGCAAGGACAGTTGCTGTGGTTGTGCCATCGCCTGCCACATCGCTTGTCTTACTTGCCACCTCTTTTACCATCTGGGCACCCATGTTCTCGAACTTATCCTCTAACTCTATCTCTTTTGCAACGGTTACACCGTCCTTTGTTACTGTCGGTGAACCAAAGGATTTTTCAAGTATTACATTCCTGCCCTTTGGGCCTAATGTCACCTTCACTGCATCTGCAAGGGTATTAACACCCTTTAACAGTGATTCCCTTGCTGCCTGATCATATTTAATCTCTTTTGCCATTCTATTCTCCCTCCTTTACTTATTCTTCAACTATTGCCAGGACATCGTCCTCTCTTAGGATTAGATGCTCCTCGCCATCGATCTTGATCTCTGTGCCTGAGTATTTTCCGAAGAGTATCTTGTCTCCTACCTTTACAGTCAATGGTGCCTTTGTCCCATTCTCGAGCACCTTACCATCACCTACTGCAATGACCCTGCCCTCCTGTGGCTTCTCCTTTGCAGCATCCGGGATTATGATACCTCCCTTTGTCTTTTCCTCCTCTTCAATCCTCTTGACAAGAATCCTGTCCTGTAATGGCTTAATCTTCATTCTACCACACTCCTTTCAATTTGTTTTTTTTAATTGTTAGCCATTATTTAATTTGATTGCTAAAATTAGTATAAGAGTGATAGGGGGTTTTGTCAATATGGCAAATTAAATTTTTAACAATAAATTTACGCCCTCTCTATACCACCTGGAAAAATAATTATTCTCTTCTTTATTTCCAACAGTATCCTTCATTATAGATAAAAATATGCTGTCAGCGTCAAGTTTTATCTCATATTCTGTCTCTGCCTGAATACATAACCTATCTAACATACCTCTTAAAACAGATTCCTTATCCTCTTTGCATCTCCAGACATTCCACCATTTCTCATAGGCCTGCTGAATAGTTTTTCCTCTTTTATCATAGTATCTGGAGAAGGAGGGCAACCAGCTCTTCAGTGCATTTTTTGATTCAAAAAAGATATCCTCAACAAATGGGTAACGTTCAAGAGCATCCATCTCTATCCTTATCTTTTTTATAAAACCATCTATGATGCTTGCCGAACCGTGCTTTTTTGTGTATATATGTTCTTTTAAGGCATTCCATACCTCGATAACAGGATAAACCCTCATGCTCTTTTCAGAATAGTTAATGGTCTCTATTATCTCGAGGCTGTGCCTTGTCTTTCTTGGCACCCCATACATGAGAAGACCTATTAAATCTGAGATCACATGAAAAAGAAGCGACCTGTTACCAGGTCTTTTCATGGGAAACATGTAGCAGATGAATTCATTGAGTTCAAGGGCCTCCACAAGATGGTCTCTCTTTTCTGTTTTTTCCATAAACTTAACTGCGTCTATGGCAAGGTTGATTGTTGCCATCGAGAGGAGTTCCCCCTCGTCCTTCACAAACTCCCAGACATCCAGGATATGTCTTCTCGGCAACATTAAAGGCCTTCTCTCCTCAATTCCTCGAGCAATCTTCTCTGGCTCTCTGTTATCTTCTTTGGTATCTCCACATCTATCTCCACATACTGGTCCCCTCTACCGCCTTTTTCATCAGGGACACCAAGCCCCTTCAGCCTTATCTTTTTTGCGCCAGGTGGAATTTTTACCTGTTTTGGACCATCTACAGAGGGAACCTCTATCTCAGTTCCAAGGATAGCATCGGTTAATTTGACTGTCTTTTTCACTATTATATCATTCCCTGAACGCTTAAATACAGGATGCTCACCAACCTTTATCGTTATATAAAGATCTCCTGACCTGCCTGAATAGGGATCTATATTGCCTTTTCCCTTTAATCTAAGTTTCTTTCCTGATTCTATACCCCTTGGTATCTTGACATCTACCTCCTCCACACCTGTTTGTCTTGCTAAGGACACCCTCTTTGTCCCTCCCCTTACGGCATCCATAAAAGGAATCTCAAGCTCATAGTGGAGGTCGAGTCCTGCCCCAGGCCGCTGTTCCCTGGAGATATAGTCGCCAAAGTCATAGTATTGCTGTTGTTGTCTTTGTCTTCCAGCCCTACCCGTCTGTCTTCCGAATATAGTGCTGAAGATATCGCCACTTCCAAAACCAAGGTCCCTGAAGAGGTCTCCAAGATTAAATCCCCTAAATATATCCTCCTCTGTATACCTCTGCTGGAATCCACTCATACCGTATGTATCATATTGTTTCCTCTTCTCTTTATCACTCAAGACCGCATACGCCTCACTTATTTCTTTAAATCTCTCCTCTGCCTCTTTATTATTAGGATTCCTATCGGGATGGTATTTTAAGGCAAGCTTCCTGTATGCCTTTTTGATATCCTCTTCAGTTGCATTTTTTGAAACACCTAAGATCTCATAGTAATCTTTCTTGGTTCCCATATCTATCACCTTTTAAAATATGCTCCATTTTATTAAAATTAACGAACAATTGCAACATAACTTCCCTCTGGATACGAGATATCTCTGCTTACTGCAGGGCATTTAATCTTCATGATATGCATTACCCTTCTTTCCCCTGTAAGCTCTGAGATAGTCTCGTAATTACCCATACCCTTTGCAATAACAAGGGCATCTTTTTCCCATAGCTCCCGTAGTATACCATTCATATTATCCTGTTCAATGCCCACCTTATCCGTTCCTGTAGAGACAAAATTTTTAAATATTTTATCAAATCCATATCTATAAACATCCTCAACGGATAGGTCATTTTGGACAGGATGCCCCTTTACTGCATAATATACCTTTTTTCCCCTCTCCTCAAGAAACCTAATCAACCTCACATCAAAGAAAAAATCACCTATATTATCCCCTAGTATGAGTGCCTCACCCCCTGTCCTGTTAATCTCATGATCTATTATATCTATGTCTCCATAGAACTCTAATTTATCAGGGTTTATAAAACCCCCATGGGTATCAGGAAATATGTCTGTAGAATTGCCTATAGCAGAAAATTTAACAACATCCTCAAGGTCATTTATAAAAAAACCCTCCATATCTGATACAGCCTTTTTTGCAATAGATAATTCCCTGTCCTTCATATGAATATAGGGATCATAAACACCGGTCCTCTCTTTTATGTAATGTAATATACTGTTTGCTATTGCAGGGGGGGTCATACCCATCACCCATAGCCTTTCAAGGATATTGTTACACTCATATAAGACCTCAATCCCTGCATTAGAAAGCCTGCATGTCCTATCTATAAGACCCCTTAAACAATCCTTGCAATATTCTGTTACCTTCATGATTATTTTCATTAAAAAGATAAAACTTAATTAACTTAAATTCAATGCCTTTAATAATTTTCTTACACCTTGATGTCTTTATCTTTAAAATGCTTTAAATATACCTTGTT
>Ga0067045_1028187_pt1 | contig 40159 bp, 42 predicted proteins | sample TerdegcTABiofilm_FD_59184 | JGI IMG/M metagenome (GOLD analysis project Ga0067045, IMG submission 59184) | Combined Assembly of (Gp0054472, Gp0054536) Wastewater bioreactor microbial communities from Singapore -Terephthalate degrading... | reverse complement strand
TTTTGGGGGAGGTGCAGGTGGGGGTTATTTGCATCGCCTGCCAGGTTTTGATCTTATCCCGAACTCACGTTAAATTATACCGTCCGGCAGCCATGGAGGCAGGTTAACCTGCCGGTTAAATTTGCCGGTAGGATAAAGGCACTTTATCGGCTGTTATGCGCCGCCTGCGCCGTAGAAGTTGGGATCGGTGGGTGTCTGCCCGGACGGATCCCAGACATAGACCCAGTCCCCTTCTTTTGCCCATTCAAACAACCACCTGGAATCACCAATGGACAGGTTGACACAGCCATGTGTACCTGCGTAACCAAACAGGGTGCGCCAGTAAGCGCCGTGCAGGGCGCGCGCCTGATCAAAGTACATTGTCCAGGGCACATCTTCCAGGTAGTAGTAATCGGAGCGGTCGGCTTCAAAGGCGCCGCTCATCGTTTCCAGTTCTTTTTTCTGATAGATCTGGTGCAGGCCGGGGCGGGTGAAGAAGGGTTCGCCGCCGCTGGCAACCAGTGTGGCAAATACCAGCTGGCGGTTTTCGTAGACTGCCAGGGTTTGCTCATAGAGGTTCACTTCGATCCAGCGGTCGTTGGTCACTCCTTCCGGCGGGGTGGGGTTGACCACTACCTGGCGGATATAACGCCGTTCGACCCACTCATCCACGCCGATCATGAACCAGTCGGTGTTGTTGGCGGACTGGACGGTGTAGATGGGCACAACATTTTCCCGATAGAGCGTTTTACCGGTTTTTGGTGCGTTGTATCCTGGGGCGGCGCGCACTTCAACGGTGTCCATGATCCAGCCAAAGTTGTAGTCTGGTGTTTTCTTGAAGATTAAGCCTTGAAAGGATGAATACGCCACGGGCGAAGCGCGCAGCCATTCGCCGGAACGCAGACGTACCCACGGTTTATTGTTGTAGTACTCCACTGCGATGTAGGAAACATAGCGCAATTGACCGGCGTCAATAAAGCGGGTTGGATTGTTACCGTTGACAGCGTCCTCAAAAGTGGCGTACAGCGGTACCTTCTCGTTTTCCGGCAGGTTGATGCGCGCAATGTTGACCGGCGCGCGGGTCAGGTCCGGGACAGGGTGGTAGGCCGGCAGGGGCGAATCGGGAGTGCGGAAGGCGGTAGTCTGGGCCAGCTCGCTCAGTCGCTGCGCCGGGCCGAGCAGCAGGCAATCCTGCGGGTCTTGCAGGTAAACCCCCGGCAAACAGAGCGGCTTGCCGGTTGAAGTCTGTCCTCCCGGCTGGAAAGTTGCTTTCCCCTGGACAGGGGAAGGCGGGAGCAGCCAAAGCAGAAATCCCGTAAATACCAGTAAGAGAACTTTTTTCATCTGGATCACATGACAGTCTGGTTTTATGGTTGATTGATTGTGAATGGATTATACCATGAGGAAAAGTTGGGTTTTCTGGGCTGAGATATTCTTGTTTGCCGTCACAGGGTTTTATCTATCGCGTGTTTTGGATTGCTTTTCGAGGTGATGGACATATCGCAAAAATTCACTGTCCGGGATGAATTGAATCCATAATCCCAGGCGAATCATGCGCTGGAAGAAAATCACATACTTTTCGGGGTTTGTTAACGCTTCCAGCAAGCGGTTGACCCAGTTAGAAATTTTACGGAAAAGAACAAGGAAAGGCAGAAGGGGTATGGCAATCAGAATGACAAGCGGGGCAATCATGATCATAAGAACAAAATAGAGTATCTTCACCAGGAGATAGAAGGGACTGAAAAGCCAGTCGGTAAGGGCGTGCGGATGCCCACAAAGCTTGCTGCGGTAGCGGTAGGCAGGGATGGTAATGACCCACGTGATGCCGCAAAATAAGACCAGCAACGCAAAAAGAGCAAAGAGGAATCTTAACCCATCTGATGAAGACATGATGTAAGACCTTTTAGCGGAAAAAGTAAAAAGGTTGAAATTTCCCCTGACTGGTTTAATTATATCTCATTCTCGTGCAACGAGGCTAAAAAGGTTTTCTGTGCATGCTTGTGGGAAAGTTGATCTCCCTTTTGCAGGTGAAAATTCCGTAAACCAAAAAGGGGATTGAAATGTGAGGGAGTTTGTGCTATTATGATATAGATGACAAAAATAGTCAATAACTCGACTGGGTTATTATCCATCTATTGACGAGAAACACGCGGGGATGACCTGCGTGTTTTGATTCTCCACCCTTGCTCCATTCCCGATTCACGGCAAAGTCGAGCATCTCAATTTTCTAACAGTTGAGAGGGCTATTTTCCTTTTATTCAGACAAATGGAGGTCAATATGCCGTTTACCGATCGTTCTGATCTGTTCGGCGCCGTCCATGAGGACGGTATAAACCGATTGGTGCGCCACATCATGCGCCAGCGTCCATCCCTGTTTAATTACGCAACACCCTTTTTTCACAACAATGCAGAATTGTTTTGTGTAAAGTTCGAGGTGGACGATAAGGTATTGAAGGCGAAAAATCCGCTCTTTACCGAGCAGGAACCGCTGCCCATTTTAGGGGCGCCGGTGCCAATTGGTTTGAACTTTTGCTTGCAATTAACCGATGCACAGCTTGATTTTCACCCCGGTAATGTCTTTGGGCTGCCGCCTGAATTGGGCAGGCTGGCGGATCAAAGGTTTGCCCTGCGTTTGAAAGGCTGCATGGGAATAGATTGCCCCCCTAAGGAACTGATTGATGAGCTGCTGCCACTCATTGAACGCTATCTGGTTGCTCAGCAGCAACTGGCAATCGGTGAAACCAAAGAGCGGGTGCCCGGTATAAGCACTCATTACACACCCCCTTCCAGCGCGTTCGACAACAGAGAGCGAGAGCGTCCCCGCACGGTGGCATTACCGACCCGTTCACTGATCTGTTTTTGTCTGGAATTGTACGCCGTTGGGCATTTTGAGTGGGGAACCGTGCCCGGCTCTCAACAAATCTGGCTCAAGACACGCCTGGACGGCCTGGAAATTGTGGACATCGAACCGAAGGATATGGAAAGCGCAATTGAATGCTACCTGACCACGGTGCTGAAACTGGGCATCCTGCCGCGTCTGATCATCCCGCTGGAAAAAATGGTGCTGGATATCAGCAAGGAATTCCAGGAAATGGGTTTGACGCTCGGTAGAACCGTAACTTTACAGCCTTCTGCCGTTCCCGCTGATGTTCCCAACAATCCGGCGGTTGAAGAGGATCAAATTAAGGCGTTTCTCAAACTGACCGTCACAGGAGGAGCATAAGCCATGGCTGACCTGACTGTTGCCGTATCCGAAAGCGCATTTCAGCGCCTGTTTGTGGTTTTGCGCGACAGCATCCGCTGGGAAGCGCAGGACATGACCAATTTTGGCCCCTTCACGGCCGGTTACCATGTCAAGGGACATCTGGAAGGGGGCAGCGTGGATTTCCGCGCCGATAATTCGGTGCTGATTGATGAACTGGATGTACGCTGGGATAAGTTTGAATTTACCCTTGGTCTGGATATTCCGGAAATTTGCGTGGGCGGCGGGTGCATCAACATGCCCTGGCCGATTCCGGATATCTGTCTGCCGCGCTGGTGCGTCTTTTCCGCCAACCCGGATATTTCCATCTCTCCAGATTTAGCCGCTTTTGTAGCTCAGGAATTGAGTGTGGCCGGGAGGCCGGTGGTGCGCTATTACGACGCCAGTATCCCGCCGCCGGTCATTGACCCGTGCGGCTTTCTGCGCGATATCCTCGTTGACAACAGTATCATTGACCCCTTTCCAGATCACAATCAGTGGCATATCCACCTCAACCCGGATTTCATTGACCTTGATCTGTTCGACTTTGCCGATATCGTTGGCAACCTGATCGAGAACGCGCTGACCGCTGCCGTGACCGCACTGCTGCCCGGCGGCTGGGTGCGCGATTTGATTCTGGCCATCATCGGCGGGATTGCCGACTTCATTCGCTGGCTGCTGGATATTCCCGATGAAATTGACGAATGGCTCAGTGATCTGTTCAACATCAGCTTTGGCCTGGGTGACTTGCTCATCCAGCTGATTGGTGAATTTTTTGGTGCCTGTGTGCCGCTTATCCGCGTGGATGACCCGCTGGAAGTTCTGGAGAAGGAAATCAGCACTTCGGTGCTGTTGAGCGGTTCGCCGGTTGAACTGGTAGCGGTCACCGTGCCCGTGCGCAGCCTGAGTGTGTATGTGGATAATGTGGAAATGGTTGTACAAGCGGATATTGGAGGTTAAGCGATGAGAACCAATCAGAAACAAGCCATAATCAACCGGGCGTTGTTCACTCAACGTTCGTTCGATAGCAGCCAAATCAGCGTGCTTTCTACATTGATCCATCGCTTCGAAGAAGCTGGGGATTACGAGGTGTTCATCAGCCGCACCAACCGCACGCCGGCGCGTTTTGTCGTCACGGTTGTAGAGGGTGATGCTCCTTATCAGCACAATCTCGATCTTTCCACGCTGGAAAATCCCAAAGAGCGCGATTGCTGCCGGGAGGATGCCGACCTGCGGCTGCACACCGGCGGAGTGCTGGGTTTTTACAACTCGCAAGGCGTATCCACCTTTCAAGTCAGAATTGTACGGCTGGGCAGCAAAGAAAAACAGGTCTTATTCAACCATGCTGAGCAAATCCCGGCTGGTGACTTCTTCACCGTGACCCCTTTGCGTCCCGGTATTTACCGGGTGAGTGATGCCTTGAACAAGGCCGAAATGGCGCTCAAGGTGATGATGCCGCCTTCACCCGAGCAGGGAAAGGTTGAAAAGGTGACCAAAGTCAAAGGTGAGCGGCCGCCATCCACTTACCGCCCCGATCAACCGTTGCTGGTTTCGGTAGGCAAGAAGGGTTTTGACCGCCGTGAAGCCAGTCTGTTCTCCGGGCAGACGCTGGTCTTTCAGGTGCAAAGCGCCGCCCGGCTGCGGGTTGAACTGGAAAAAGAGGACGAAGCGGTTACATCGCCGCCCAAAAAACGCCCGGATAAGCCTGCCCGTACAAAAAAGCAATCCTGAGCGGTTTACTTTAACCGTTCAGCAAACTGCTTGCGGAATTTGCTGACTTTGGGCTGAATGACTACCTGACAGTACCCGGCGTAGGGATTCTTCTCGAAATATTCCTGATGATATTCCTCCGCCGGGTAAAAGGCGGTAAACGGTGCTACTTCGGTGACAATCGGTTTTTGCCAGATACCTTTCTGGTTCAATTCAACAATCAGACTTTCGGCAATTTGACGTTGTTGCTCGTTGTGATACAGGATGATCGAGCGGTATTGCGTACCGACATCGGCACCCTGCCGGTTGCGGGTGGTGGGGTCGTGCACCGAGAAAAATACTTCCAATATCTCCCGAAAGGATATGACCGCCGGGTTGAAGGTAACCTGCACCACCTCGGCATGCCCCGTCAGACCGGTGCATACCTGTTCGTAGGAAGGGGTGGGCGTCTTTCCGCCGGCATAACCGACCACAGCATCTTCCACCCCCTGCAGATGAGCAAAAATGGGTTCCAAACACCAAAAGCAGCCCCCGCCGAGGGTTGCCACTTCTAATTTACTGGCTTGATTCATCATGGTGATCTCCTTTCTCGATTATCGTTCACATCCGGCTTGCCTGCCAGAGGGAAGGACAGGTTTGTAAAAGGTTTTCCTCAGGGATGGGTTACCAGCGGCAGAAAGAGCGGGTAAGAAATTACAAACCACGGCGCCGCCGCCGGGTCGCTGGTAAAAAACTGGAGCAGTAAGCGGGCAATTTTGTCGCGCCCCGCCGTGGATGGGTGTGTGCAGTCCTGCACCAAATCCTGCGGCAGCCAGCTGAAACCGTCTGCGCGCGGGTTAATGCCATCCGCCCATAAATAGGCAGACCAGAGCAAGTAAGGGGCGCGCACTTCGCCGCGGGAGGAGTCATAGTTGAGAGCCGGGTCGCCGCTGAGTTGCGCTTCGATCAGCCATTTGACAGCAAAGCCGGTCTCGAAGGCGGCCGGCTCCGGGCTGAGACCGTTCCAGTAGGTGTACGAACGCGTCCGGCTGGAAAGAAATACCATTTGCACATTGGGGTATAACTGATGGACGTTTTGGACAATGGTCGTCAGGTCGGATTGCAGGGTTTGGGCTTTTTGTGGAAAATTGCCCCCACCGGTGCGGGTCAGTTTCAGCCAGACCACCTGAACTTGCAAGGGGGATAGATCGGCAACGGCAATTCGTCTGTTAACTTCCTGCCAGGTTGATGCTCCAGGATTCAGCCAGTATTCGGCGGTTTGGCCGGCCTGCGCTCCATTGACCAGTACGAGATGCGGGTTGATGCGGCTGTCTGCCTGGGCAAGGCTGCGAAAGGTCGAAAATTCCATGGCTGTGTTCGACATTCCCACCGAGATCATACCGATTTTGCCATTTTGTCCATCGGGGTTACCCTGCCTGTCGAGGGGTACAATGCGGCGGGCAATTGCCCGCCCGGCATCACGGTGAGCCGGTGGGGGTGAATTGCTGCCGTTGGGGTAAAGACCGCCGCTGAAACCGGTATGGGCGCCGTCCATGCGAATGTACTCCGCGTTGCCCATATCGCTGAGTGGCAGGCTGACCGGCAGGAAGCCGCCCGCACAAAGCGTTTCTTGCGCTGAATCTGCAGGTATCTGCCGGTTGAAGGGGGCAGATTGGGCTGGCTTTACCTGAGCAAGGAAATGCAGCACAACGGTTAAGAAAACAGCAAATGATATTTTTACTTTGTTAGTCATGATTTTTGTGTTTATACCCCTTTTTGTCCGCCACGACAACCCCCAAACCGTCAGCCGGCGATATCTGTCAAATTACCACCACCAATTCTAATTCGGGGGAAGCGTTGCAGATGGTGCCGGCCGGCGGCAGCTTTGTAATGGCCTACAAGCGGGTGCCTCAATCCACCGAGCGGCGTCAGGGTTTTGTTTTTGAGCAGATCCATGGCGAACACCTGATTTATTCCGAATTCTGCGGTTCGTATAATCTCGGCGGGGAGATGGCTGCCAGCGGTGATGTGGTTGCCGGGGTTTAGGCGTAGTGTGACCAGACGTGGTTCATCACCAACGCTGAACTGGTTTATTTACCCCTTTTGAAAAAGTAACTGTGTTTTATGGGAAAGGCTTCACCACAATCCCCTGTCCGGTGTAAGCCGCAGCGAAGCGTTCCAGCGGGATGCGGGCGGCAGCCTGCAAGGCCGGGTTGCGCCCGGATGGGTTGTGTAAAATGAAGGCCTGTACTAGATCGTCGGCCAGCTCTGCGCCAAAAACCAGCACCAGATGCCCGCCGCGCTTGGTGATTGCCCGGTTGCTACCAATTTCGTGCGAAACCGAGGCGATGATCATCCCGCCTTCGGAAAGGGTGGGGACAAATTCATCCGCTGTCAGGCGGCGCGCTTCGGCAAAGAAACCTTCCGCTTGAATCATCTCTGCCAGCGTGCGGTGCAGCCAACCGCGCTCAAGGGAACTGCCATCCTCCCTTTTTTCGCTCAAATAACCGCCCAGTGCCACCCCATGCCTTGCCCATTCCAGCAGGGAACGTTTAGACCCACCCATTGCTTCAACCGCCATTTTGACGCAGGCGGCGCCGCACGCCCGATTTGTCCAGTAAACATATTCTTCAAGGGAAAAGGCTCCGCTTTGTGCCCAATGCGGGTCAAGCCAGGCAGGCATCCGTTTTTCAAAAAAAGCAAAAGCCAGCCATGGGCTGGCGATTTGGGCGTAGTACGGCACAGGGTAAGGGGCGGTCAACAGGCGGGCTGGTGTTCTGCCGGCCGATATTTCATTTGCTGCCATGACCTATTGCAAGCCCCTCCGTTGAAAACCGGTGATGATCCACACCACGCCAAAGAAAGCGGTGCAGGTCAGCACAATGGCGGCCCCCGAAGCCACATTCAGGTAATAAGAGAGATACAGTCCAATCACGCCCGAAAGCGCCGCTAAAAGCGCGGCGAGTGCCATTATCACCGGCAGGCGGCGGCTGAGCAGCGAAGCCGTGGCAGCCGGGGTAACCAGCATGGCGACCATCAGGGCAACCCCCACCGTTTGCAGCGAAACCACAATGGCAATGGCAATCAGCACCATCAGCAGATAATCCAGCAGGCGGGTCGGCAGGCGCAGCGTGGCTGCCAGCACAGGATCAAAGGAAAGGACGACCAGTTCTTTGTACAGGAAAAAAACGATCAGCAGAATGGCTGCCCCAAACGCAGCCGTCAGCAACAGGTCGGGTGGGCGCACACCCAGCACATCGCCAAACAGAAAATGCGCCAGGTCGGCGGTGTAACTGCGTACCGAGGAGATCAGGGCAATTCCAAGGGCAAACATGCCGGCAAAAATGATGCCAATGGCGGTATCCTCTTTGATGCGCGTACTGCGGCTGATGGTGCCGATCCCGATGGCGGCGAACACTCCGGTCAACAGTCCCCACCAGAAGAGCGGTTCGCGGGCGCCTCCGCCAATCAGATAGCCGACGGCAACACCCGGTAAAATGGCGTGTGCCAGCGCATCACCGAAAAAGGCCATGCCGCGCAGGACAACGAACACACCCAGCACGGCGCACACGATGCCGACCATGACAGCCGCCAGCATGCCGCGCTGCATGAAGGGATACTGTAAGGGCTGTAAAAGCCAATCAAAGATGATCATGTTCACCCTCGTCACAGCAGGTATCGCCCAGTGCGATGAAACCCTGCTGAGATGGAATCAGGCGCAAATGACCGCCGTAAGCAGCAATGAGGTGTTCAGGGGTGAAGATTTGTTCGGCGCTGCCCAAACCGATCAGGCGGCGGTTCAGCAGCAAAACGCGGTCGAAACGCTCCGAAGCGGTTTGCAGGTCGTGCAGCGCGACCATCACGGTCACACCCTGCTCGCGCAGGCTATCCAGAATGCGGAACAACTCCTCCTGAGCCGGCACATCCAGACCGGTGAAGGGTTCATCCATCAGCATCAATTCGGCTTCCTGCGCCAGGGCGCGGGCAATGAACATGCGCTGCTGCTGTCCGCCGGAAAGCTGCCCAATTTGACGGTCTGCCAGTTCCTGCAAACCGACCGTTTCCAAAGCCCTGCGGACAATCTGCTGGTCTTTGGAGGTTGGGCGGCGCAGCCAGCCAATTTTACCAACCCGTCCCATCATCACCACATCGCGGACCTGTAGAGGAAAATTCCAGTCCACCTGACTGCGTTGAGGCACATAAGCGATGCAAATATGACCATCTGGCTGCGAACCGGCGACTTCAACCACACCGCTGGTGGGGTGCAGCACCCCGGCAATTACCTTAAACAAAGTGCTTTTTCCTGCACCGTTAGGGCCTACGACCGCCAGCCGTTCCCCGCGTTGCAATTCAAAGGAAATTACATCCAATGCCTTGCCGGATTCATAGGCGACGGTAACTTTGTCCAGCCGCAAGATGGGCTTCCCGGCTTCATGTGCATGAAGCCGGGGCATAATCACCAGTTTTGATTTTTCCAGACTTCTGAATCGATTCATTCAACCGGCTTTCACTTCAAAGCGTTGACCATCTGAGTCACATTATACCGTATGTAATCCAGATAAGTTGCCGCTTCGCCGCCCGCCGCGGAGAGTGAGCCGTGATACAGCCCTACCAGCTGGATGCCGGTATCTTCCGCAACGCGCTGTGCAAGGGTTGGATTGATAGTTTTACTGACAAAGACCGCTTTCACGCCGAATTCACGAATAGCATCCTCAATCGCGGCTACTTCCTGAGCGGTGGGCTGGGCAGCCGTACTGTAACCGGGGATGATGGCGCCGATCTGCTCAAACCCGTAGCGTTCGGCAAAGTAACCAAACAGGAGATGATCGGTGACCAGTTTGCGGTTTTGGGGCGGGATTTGTTCCACCTGCTGGCGCACCCACGCATCCAGCTCGTCCAGTTTTGCCAGATATGCCTGAGCGTTGGCGCGATAGATTTCTTCGCCAGCCGGGTCGGCAGCGGTCAGCGCAGCGCGGATATTTTCGACCCAGATTTTGACGTTGTTGGGATCTACCCAGGTATGGGGATCGCCGCCTTCGTGGCTGGGTTCCTCACCCTCATCATTATGTTCTTCGCCTTCCTCTTCGTGAGTATCCGCCCCAAAGTCCTTCAATTCGATCCCTTTGGAAACTTCCACAACCCGGTCGGCGGAACCGGCATTTTCGATCAGTACCTGCAGGAATTCCTCCAATCCGGCGCCATTGACGAACACCAGCCGGGCGTTTGCCACTTTTACCAAGTCCTGAGGGGCAGGTTCGTAAGTATGCACATCCGCCCCTATGGGCAGCAGAGCGGTGACCCGCACGCGCTCGCCGCCTACCTGACCGACCACATCCGCTACTATGGAAGTGGTTGCGAGAACCTGCAGAGGTTGATTTTCAACCGCAGTCGGGGCAGGGGCAGCCGGGGAAGGCGCACAGGCGCTCAACATTACGGCAAACGCCGCCAGAAAGAAAATCAGTTTTTTCATCGTCGTTTCTCCTTTCTTAATAGAAATGATATTCATTTTCAATTTGCAGTCAAAAAAACAAAACTCAACTGTTGCAGCGCGGACATAAACCGAACAACTGCAGCCAGTGATCCTCCACCCGATAACCGGTGGACTGCTCGACCCGTTCGGTCAAGGCGTTCAAATCATCGCCGGCAAACATCTCCACCTGCCCGCAGCGGGTGCACAACAACAGGTGCTGATGCCCCTGCGTGGCGCGCAGGTAACGGTGGCAGCCATCCGGCATGTGAACCCGCTGAACCAGTCTCAGCTCTTCCAGCCGTTCCAAAGTGCGATAGACGGTTACCAGACCAAGGCGCGGGTAATCACGCCGTCCGCTGTCATACACCTCAATGGGGCTGAGGGCGTGTTTGGTGGTTGCCATTAATTCGACAATTGCCCGCCGCGGCTCGGTAATGCGATAACCGGAGGCTTGCAGCTGTTCCAGCCAGGCTTCAATCAGGTCATGGGTTTGCATGAGCGGCATTATAAATGAAAACGATTTTCAATACAAGATTTTTGTTAAAAATTTCTCATTTTCGGGCTCGATCACCCTTTATGGCTTTCGCAAAGTTGCTTGACAACCCTGAGTTTTTGGATCGAAACTTGAATTGTGACGAAACGACCCCCCTCCCTCCTCCCCCAATATCGCTTCTGCGATATTAGGGGAGGCGCAGGAGGGGGCAAAATCGTTTGTTTTGACGCATGAGTGGATTATTCCGAATAGACATCGGTCAGCATCCGCCGGCAGCCGTTTGACCATTTTCGACTTTGAGAAAGCCATGGGGCACGCTTGACTTCCTTTGACGGATTGGCTGTCCAACCTGTATAATCGAGGTCATTCAATTTCACAGAGGAGTTTCGGACAATGGCGCTGACGATTGAGTGGAAACACCGGGTTGAGTTGTGGGAAAAAGCTCTCTGGGATGCGTGTTATCACCCTCTCCAGCCGGTTGAATTGGAAGGTTTTGCCACAACGGATCATCTTACCCCCCAGCAGGCCCTTCTGCGCACCTTTCAGCCCATGCCGCCCGGCACGCCGTGGGGCGCCAAGTGGGAATACGGCTGGTTTCGTACCAGTGTGACCGTTCCGCCTGAAGCGGAAGGCAAGCGGGTGGTGATCCGCCTCAATCCCGGCGGGGTGGAAAGCGTGGTGTGGATCAACGGTCAGGCGGCCGGTTCGTTTGGGTGGGGGCACAAAGAAATTACCCTGTCGCGGCAGGCGGCTGCCGGTCAGCGCTATGAGATCTTGCTCGAATCCTACGCCGGGCATGGTCATATTACAGTCGGGGATGGCCCTTACCCGCACGGGGTCGAATCCGTGCCGGAGCCGGGGCCGACCCAGTGCGTGGTCGGTGAGTCAACGTTGGGCATCTGGCGCGAAGAAGTCTATCAGGCGGCGGTGGACTTTACCACCTTGTTTGAACTCAGTCAGCTGCTCGATCCGATCAGCCTGCGTGCCTGCCAGATTGATGAAGCCCTGATGGACGCCACGCTGATCATAGACCCGGAATTGCCCGAAACCGAAATGCTGGAAACCATCCGCGCCGGACGTGAACGGATGCGGCCGCTGCTGGAAAAGCGCAACGGCCCAACCATGCCGACGCTGTTCGCCTTCGGTCATGCTCACATTGACGTGGCCTGGCTGTGGCCGCTGCGCCATACCGAACGCAAGATGGCCGCCACAGTGCTCAACCAGCTTTCGCTGTTTGAGGAATACCCCGAATTTCGTTTCCTGCAAAGTCAGCCGCACCTGTACTGGATGCTGCAGCAGCGCTACCCCGAAATTTATGCGCGCTTCAAGCAGGCGGTGCGCGAGGGCAAAGTGATTGCCGACGGCGGCATGTGGGTGGAAGCGGATACCAACCTGAGCGGCGGCGAAAGCCTGATTCGTCAGATCCTCTACGGGCGGGCCTTCTTCCGTGATGAACTGGGCGTGGACAGCCGGGTGCTGTGGCTGCCGGATGTGTTCGGGTACTCCGGCGCCCTGCCGCAGATTTTGAAGGGCTGCGGGATGATTGGTTTTGCGACCCAGAAAATCACCTGGGCTTACAACGGCGGTGAGCCTTTCCCCTACAACATCTTCTGGTGGGAAGGAATTGACGGCAGCGCCATCCCGGCGCACATTTTCACTGATTACAACAGCGAAATGCGCCCGCGCAACCTGATGGAACGCTGGAACACCCGCCTGCAAAAGAACGGTATTCATTCGATGATTCAATCCTTTGGCTGGGGAGATGGCGGCGGCGGCCCCACGCGCGACCATCTGGAGTTCTACCGCCGTGTGCAGGACCTGGAAGGTCTGCCGCGGGTGCGCATGGCCTCGCCAGCAGAATTTTTTGAGGATCTGTTTGCGCACGGCTTACCCAAAGAACGCTATGTGGGCGAGCTGTACTTTCAGGCGCACCGCGGCACCTACACCTCGCAGGCGCGCACCAAACGCGGCAACCGCCGCAGTGAATTTGCACTGCGCGAGGCGGAGCTGTGGGCCTGCGCTGCCCGTGCGCTGCACGGATTTGATTTCACCCCGCGATCTCTCTGGGAGCAGTGGCGCGGCTTGCTGCTTAACCAGTTCCATGATATTCTGCCGGGTTCATCCATTGCGCGGGTGTATGAAGAAGCCGAAGCCACCTATGCCGAAATTCTGGCGGCAGCCGGGCAAACCGCTCAGCGGGCGGCGCAGATGCTGGCTGGCAGCGGACAGGGACGGGCCGCGTTCAATTCGCTTTCCTGGCCGCGGCGGGCTTTGTTTGCCACTTCGCAGGGTGAGGTGGAAGTCGAATTGCCGCCGTGCGGCTGGGCGCCAATCCCTCAGCAGCCAGTGGAAGCAGAGGGGCAAGGCGTGGCGCGCGCCATCCAGACCGATGAGGGCTTTGTCCTTGAAAATGAATTGCTGACCGCCCGCATCAACCGGCGCGGCGAACTGGTCAGTGTGTGGGACAAAGAAGCCGAAAGGGAAGTGCTGGCCGGGCCTGCCAACCACCTGTGTCTCTACAAAGACGTACCGACCAAATGGGATGCGTGGGATCTGGACAGCATGACCGAACTGCTGCCGGTAACAACCGATGAACCGGTTGAAATGGAAATCCTGATAGAGGCAGGGCCGGCAGCCCGTTTGCGCGTGCGCCGCCGGTTGCATCATTCTACTGTTGAACAGGTCATCACCCTGCGCCGCGCCAGCCGGCGGATTGACTTTTCCACCTGCGTGGACTGGCAGGAACGCCATAAACTGCTCAAGGTGGCCTTCCCGCTCAACATCCATACTCATGAAGCCGTCAGCGAAATTCAATTTGGGCATTTGCGCCGTCCTACCCATCAATCGCGGCAGTATGATGCCGACCGCTTCGAGGTGTGCAATCACAAATGGACGGCGCTGGTGGAAGAAGGACGCGGGGCAGCCGTTCTGAACGACAGTAAATACGGCTTAAGTCTGCGCGGCAATACCATTAACCTGACACTGCTCAAATCGGCCATGGCGCCGGATATGAACGCCGACCGCGGACTGCAATATTTTACCTATGCTTTATACTCCTGGAACGGCAGTCTGCTGGAAAGCGGTATTTTGCGTGAAGCGTATGATCTGAATGTACCGCCGCTGGTGGTGGAAGGCTCAGCGGTGAAAGAGGCTTTTTCCCTGTTTCAAGTGGATGCGGAGAATGTGGTCATCGAAACGGTCAAACCGGCTGAGGACGGCAGTAAAGACATCATTCTGCGTCTGTATGAGGGTATGCGCACCGCAACCCGCTGCACACTCAAAACGCCCCTGCCGGTGCAGGCAGCGTATCAGACCAATCTATTGGAGAAGCAGCCTCAACCGCTTGACTGCAAAGACGGCACCATTCCGCTGGATTTCCGTCCTTTTGAAATTAAGACCATCCGGCTGCAATTGTGAAAGGCTCCAGAAAAATGGACGTTCAATTTGAGCAAATTTGGGAACAATACCGCGCCGGCCTGCTTGCTTTTATCCACAAGCGGGTGGATGATCCAATGGCAAGTGAGGATATTTTGCAGGATGTCTTTCTGCGCATTTATTCAAATTTGTCGTCTTTACAGGATGTAAACCGCCTGCCAAGCTGGATTTATCAGATCACCAGAAATGCAGTCGTGGATTATTATCGAGCCAGGCGCCCCAGCCTGTCTTTGCCGGAGTGGGTTACCCAAACGGAAGTTGAATTTGAGGAGAGCGTCGAAAAAGAGCTGGCTTGCTGTTTGCTGCCTATGATTGAAGCGCTGCCTGATAAATACCGCACTGCCATCGTCTTATCCGAAATAGAAGGTGTACCTCAAAACCAGATTGCTCAAAGCCAGAAAATTACACTGTCCGCAGCAAAATCACGGGTGCAGCGTGGGCGAAGGCTGTTAAGAAAGATGTTTGAGGATTGCTGTGTTTTTAATTTTGATGTGCGGGGGCAATTAATGGCTTACGAACCCCGCTGTGATGAATGTCAAGAAGGCAATTGAAATTGCGTCCTTTTGCAATTTCTTCCGTCTTTAATCTTGAGAATCTAAATTATTCTGGAGGAAAGCAAAGATGGAAGAAAATCAAAAGCATAAAATCCGTGCTGCAGTGATGGAGAATTACGGAAAAATCGGTGCTGCAGCTGGCAGCGCATGTGGTTGTTCAACGGCTTGTTGCACATCGGACAGTGTCAATGACCCGATTAATATTTCTCTTACGGTGGGTTATTCAACGGAAGAACTGACCAGCGTCCCCGAAGGGGCTAATCTGGGTCTGGGATGTGGTAATCCGCAGGCCATTGCTTCTCTCAAGCCGGGTGAAACCGTGCTTGATTTGGGCAGCGGCGGAGGATTGGACTGTTTTCTTGCAGCTAAAGCAGTCGGTTCTACCGGAAAGGTGATTGGTGTTGACATGTCTCCGGAAATGATCAGCCGGGCAAGACAGAATGCCCAAACAGGGGGATATACCCAAATTGACTTTCGGCTCGGCGAAATCGAACATTTACCGGTGGCAGATAGCAGTGTGGATGTGATCATTTCCAATTGTGTGATCAACCTTTCACCGGATAAGGACCAGGTCTTTCGAGAAGCTTTTCGCGTGCTCAAACCGGGTGGCCGTCTGGCTGTTTCGGATGTGGTAGCAATTGAGGAATTACCGCCCATTTTCAAAGAAGATATGATGCTTTATACCTCCTGTGCAGCCGGGGCAGCCACAATTCAAGAATTGGAACGTTTTTTACAGGCAGCAGGGTTCGTGCAGATCCGGATTCAGCCCAAGGATGAAAGCAAATCCTTCATTAAGGATTGGTCGCCGGGAAGCAAAATTGAGGATTATGTGGTTTCGGCAGTCATCGAGGCTAAAAAACCTTCCGCTTAGCACGCTGCCCAAAGAATTGAAAATTTAGGGTAATATTTCACCCAAAATTGTGCAATTTTCTAATTGTCACAATTTTGGGTTTGTTTTGTTGGTTTCCCGGAAAAGGCTTCACATGATGACAAGTAAAAAATCAGCAAGGGGTAAAGGTACCGGTCAGGATGACTGGTTGGCGGTGATGCCGTTTGCGGCATATGGACTGTTCAGTCATACCTTCCATTACCCAATCCTGACCCGCCGGCGCAATTCGAACCAAACCTTAAGCGGCGTTTAGGTGTCTGGCGTGGCGGTACCAGCGCCAGATGATGTAAGCGGTCACCAATACCAGCACACAGGCAATGATGACCGGTACGACTACTGCCAGAATGGAGAGGATGGTGGAGATCACATCCTCGGCAATGCTGACCGGTACGTTGCCCGCCCCTCCGGTGGTGGCGGTAACTGCCGGGCGGACGGCCAGAGTTTTCACGGCGTGAACCCCGCCCGCCACCAGCAGCCCCAACCCCAGGGATAACACCGGATGCACATCCGTGATCACATTGGCGCTGGCGGCAAAGGCAATTGCACCGGCGGTGGGACGAACAAAGGTTTGGATTAAGTCGTTGATGTGGTTGACTGCCGGCACCTTATCGGCAAAGAACTCGATCAATGAAAGGACAACCAGCAGGCCGATAATCCACCAGGATTCAAGCGCATCCCACGGTGGGCGGAGGGTGAGCAGGTCAGTGAATTTTGCCAGCAAGGCGACCACCAGCAGGGGGATGTAAGCATTCAAACCGGCGCTTGCCGAAAGCCCAAAGGCAGTGAATACTCCCAGCAGTTCAATCATGTAAATCTCCCTGGACGGGTTCTTAGAAGATGAACCCCGACCATGTTCCGGTTAAAGTATAACGCAGCCAGTCCACCGCGCCAATCTGCAATAGAGCGGTTGTGAAACCGGCCGTTAAGATCAACCAGCCGCCTTTCAGTGAATCGACCGAATTCTCCAGATGAAAGACCGTCATCCACAACAGGCTGTAACACATGCCCAACACCAGCCAGACAGTGGCAGCGCTTAAAACAGCCAGCACGGTAATCAGCCTGGGAATTTGCAGGTACATGGCTGCTGAAACCAACCCGACCAGAGCCGCCAGCAGGAAGACCTGCCGGTAACTGGACAGCGCCGGGCGTGGGTCTGGCTGTGTCCAGAAGTATTGATTGAACAACGGCAGGAAGATAACCGCCACCAGCAGCCCCAGTCCGCTGCCAGTAGCCAGCCGCAGCAGGTTGCTGGGGGTGTACAGGATGGGGGCTTGCGGGAAAAAGTGAAGATAAGAATTCAACCCATCCACCCCAAAGGTGATCAAAAAAATGCTGAGCGGGATGCTGATGCGCAGCGGCGGAAGTACGGAACGCTTACCCTGTACCCACTGGAAGACGAAGCCGGTCAACATACCCAAATACATTCCGGAGCAGCGCGCACACAGCGGGGTTGGGCGGTCATCAATCCAGAAGGAGCGCACCTCAATTCGGTGGCAAACGGCATAGCCAATCGCATCGGCTTTACCGAGGATGCCGGGCGGGGTCAACGCCAGCCAGACGGTCAACACTAGCAGGGCAAATACCGCCAGACCACTTTTCAAGTAAATTTGCCCTTTTGGGCCGAATCGCCGGGCGATTTTCATGCCTGCCATTATAACAGCAGGGTAAATTAACCTGTACAAATGTGCCTTTCTTAAGTATCATCCACTCTGGATTTTATTTCGGAGGCGTACCCCAACCATGAAGAAAATCGGATCTGTTCTTGCAATGCTGATCCTGCTGTCCGGGCTGGCTGCCTGCCAGACCAACAACCCCCAGCCAACCACACAGCCTACCCAGTCCATTGATCTGGCAGCAACTGCCACCCGCAAGGCACTGGATACGCCGTTCCTGCCGGCTACCAACACCCCTGCACCAACCGCCACCGAAACGCCGGCGCCCACCCTCACCCCCACCCGCGATTATCCGCTGGAAGGTTACGGCCCGACCAATTTTCCGGCGGATGTCAATCCCCTTACCGGTTTGAAAGTGGCTGATCCGCAAATCCTCAACCGCCGACCGATTTTGATTAAGGTGCAAAATCTGCCGCGCGATGACCGGCCGCAGTCCGGCCTTTCACTGGCGGATATTGTGTATGAGTTCTACACCGAATACGGCACAACGCGCTTTGGGGCGCTGTTTTATGGGCAGGATGCCGAACGGGTCATGCCGATCCGCTCGGCGCGCTATTCGGATGTCAATTTGATTCGCATGTACAAGCCCATATTCGTGTTCGGCTACGCCTATGCGCCGGTTTTCCAGCGTTTGGTCAATTCCGAGTTTAGCAGCCGGCTGGTGCTGGAAAGCGGCGCTTCCTGTCCCGCGGTTTGCCGGGTTGATCCGAGGGGTAAAAATTATCTGGCTGCCAATACCATTGAACTGCAAAACCTGATCAAAGCCCGCGGTGTTGACAACACCCGCCCGAATCTGGACGGAATGATGTTCAATTACACGTTGCCTGAAGGAGGCAAACCGGCAGAGCAGGTGTTTGTACGTTTTTCGGCAGCGATTTACAACCGCTGGGATTATGATCCTGCCAGCGGGCGTTACCTGCGCTTTTCAGATACCCGCAATGATCCGGATGGCAATGCCGCAGCGTATGCCCCACTGACCGATGCGCTTACCGGGCAGCAGATTGCTGCCGACAATCTGGTCATTATTCAGGTGCGTCACAATGAGGTGGACCCACGCCCAGATGTGGAAGTACTGGACATGAGCATTCTTGGCAGCGGCCCGGCTTATTTATTCCGCGATGGGCGAATGTTCGAGGTCAAGTGGCAGCGCTTGACCGAAAGCGACCTGCTTACGCTGGTGGATGCGCAGGGTAAACCGGTGGCTTTCAAACCGGGCAAGACCTGGTTTGAAGTGATGACGGTCAATACAACCCTGACTCAGGATGGCGCTGCCTGGCGGTTTAAGTTTGTCAGCGACTGGTAAACTGGGCATACTGCGATAAAACTGAAACTCAGATGACCCTGCGCCGCCGAAAGGCGGCGCAGAGGTTTTTAACCTCGCTAAATTTTACAAATATTTCCCTGCTGAGTGGTTCAGGAACTTAAGGATGCCCGATTGGGGAATATTTTGCCTCTGCCCGGTTATATGTTTGGAAGATCAATCCTCACCGGGTCGTCAGCGAGGATAAAACGCAACCATAATCCAATTCTTGCGTATGTTAAGTATGAAATTGCCGTATAATTTTTTTATCCAATTCTGCCGGCGGTTGCAGGCTGCCAGACGAATCCGCTCTGGCGCAGGAGCAAACCGATGAAGCGGCTGCTGCTTCCGTTTCTGAGCCTGACGGGTATTCTCTGGCTGACGGCCGGCTGGTTGGCGTGGGTTATTCAGAATGGGGTGGGAATGCTCAGCGGGATTGTTTTGGGCGGCATTGTAGCGCTGGCAGCCATTAATTTGCTGCGCACTTGCGTTAGTATCATGCCAGCCCGCACCTTTCTGGCATTTCTTACCCTTTCCCTTCTTCTGTTCAGCACCATTCTGCTTTTGCGCTGGCAACCGGCAGTCTGGCAGCGTATCGTGCAATCGGCTGCTTTTGTATTGGCGCTGGTGGGTTTGACCATTGGGGTGGATAAACTGACCGGCAGGGGATGGCAGTTTACCCAGGATCAACTGCGTGGCCTGCTGGCAGGTAGTATTCTGCTGGTAGCGGCGGCTTACCTGCTGCCGGGGGTAATTTTCATGTTGAGCATTACGGCAGACCATGCCGGGTGGTTATCCAAAGCCAGCCTTCTACTGGCCAGTTTTCGATTTCCGTAAATAAGGAGTGTGAAAAATGCGAAGTAATCGTTTGTTTTGGGGTCTGATTCTCATTCTGCTGGGAACATTGTTTCTCTTGCAGACGCTGGGGGTGCTTTCGTGGAGTGTGTGGGCGTATTTCTGGCCTCTTGTCTTGATTCTGCTGGGGGCATGGATTTTATTACGCCCGCGGCTGGCAACCCAAAACTCCGCTGAAGTACAAAATCTCAGCATTCCCCTGCAGGCAGCCGATCAAGCCAGCATTGAATTCAACCATGGCGCCGGACGGCTGCTGGTCAATTCTGGCGCTGGGCCTGCTCAGCTGCTGGAAGGATCGTTTGTTGGCGGTGTGCGCCATTCGGTTCAGCCAGAAGGCACGCTGTTGCGGGTAAAGTTGAATGCCGACCCGGTGTTGACACCGCTGGATATTCCATGGGCAGGTGAGGAAGGGCTGCGCTGGGACGTGCGGCTGACCCAGACCGTCCCGCTGGAGTTGACCTTTCACACCGGTGCGGGAGAAAATCTCATCAACCTGCGTGAATTGAACGTCAGAAAAGTGCTGCTGGAAACCGGGGCAAGTTCCACCCAGATGACTTTGCCGGCTCAATCTCCTTTTTGCCGCGTAGATGTGCGCGCCGGGGCTGCTTCGGTGGTGTTGAAGGTACCCGAAGGGGTGGCCGGCCGTATTCACATGGAGAGTGGACTTGTCGGCAGCAAAATTGACCCGCAGCGCTTTCCTTACAACGGAGTAACTTACGAGACTCCCGGTTTTGATGCGGCTGACCGGCGGGTGGAGATCAAAGTCGAAGCCGGTATGGGTTCGATTGAGATCCTCAGCGCATAAATTTTTTTTGAGTTCAAGGAGTAAAATCATGTCAAAAATGAACTGGCGTATTCTGGCTGGCGGCGGATTAATCCTGATGGGATTGGTTGCGCTGCTGGATGCGGTCTTTCAAATTGAATTGAGCGGTCTGCTCTGGTCGTTTTTGTTTGTGCTGGGTGGGGCTGCATTCCTTGCGGTGTTATTGAATGACCGCAAACAGTGGTGGGCTGCCATCCCCGGCTTTACCCTGCTGGGGATTGGGGCGCTGATTGGTTTTAGCCGCATTGCGCCGGCCATCTCCGAACAGGTTGGCGGGGCTTTTGTGCTGGGTGGAATTGGAATCAGTTTCATCGTGGTTTATTTGCTCAATCGCCACTTTTGGTGGGCTTTGATTCCGGCGGGGGTGATGGCCAGCCTGGTTGTGATGCTGGTGCTTGAGCCGATACTGGGCGATTCGGCAGCGTGGGTGTTCCTGCTGGGTTTGGGAGCCACCTTCGGCATGGTGTACTTGCTGCCCGGGCCGGGTGGAGAACGGATGACCTGGGCACTCTGGCCGGCAGGGGTGATGGTGATCCTTTCCCTGATTGTGATGGGGATCAGTGTGCAGTGGGCGGCCTATTTGATCCCGGCATTGATGATTGTGGCGGGAATTGTGTTGTTTGCGCGCGCTTTGCGGCGCGGTTAGGGAGGGTGAAATGAGCGAGATGAAACCTGTTCGCGAGCGGCGGAGTATATTCTGGCCGTTGATGCTGATTGCCGTTGGAATTGTTTTACTGTTGAACACGCTGGGCGCTTTATCCGGCGATGCGTGGGCTGTTTTGGTGCGGCTCTGGCCGTTGATTTTCCTGATCGGTGGTATTGACCACATTCTGAGGGGCGAAGGCTGGGTGTGGGGCGTCTTTTCGATCGGATTGGGTACGGTCTTTCTGCTCAGCAACTTTGGTTACCTGCCCGGCAATGCATTGAATATGCTGCTGCGTTTATGGCCGTTGATTTTGATTGCCATCGGACTGGATATTATCCTCCGCGGCAGTTCGCGCTGGGTGACGCTGGTGGCCGTCTTGCTGACACTGGGCGTGGTTGGTGGTGTGTTCTGGCTGGCAGCCAGCTCGCAGGGGGTGATTGGGGGGCAGGCGCTGCCCATCGCTCAGCCCCTGCAGGGTGCCGAACGTGCCATTGTTCGTCTTTCCAATCCCGCGGGCGGTTTGCTGGTGAAGTCATCGGCCAGTCCTCAAATGCTGGCGGAAGGGCAGGTCATCTTGACCCGCCAGCAGACGCTGGATGATCGTTATGCAGTCCAGGATGGATTGGGCAGTTATTCGCTGGGCAGTTCTGGAGTGGTGTACCTGCCGTGGGCAGGTAGTTTTCAATCTCCCAACTGGCAAATCCAGCTCAACGGGCAAATTCCGATCACTCTGGAAACCAATACCGGCGCCGGCGATCAGGTGCTGGATCTGCGCGGTCTTGATCTGGAGCGCTTGAATGCTTCGGTAGCGGTGGGGCAGCTGACGGTAAAATTATCTGCTGATGATTCGTTTGAGGGGGTCATCAGTAACCCGATTGGCAATTTGACGCTTGAGGTGCCGCGCGGGGCGCTGGTGGAAATTCAGGCAGATACAGCCATTACCGTCCGCAATATCCCGCCTGCCGATTTTCGGGTGGAAGGCAATTATCTTTATTCCCCCGGTGCAAATGCCCAAAATGCCCAAATCCGCCTGAAGGTCGAACAACCGATTGGGGTTTTTAACCTGAGGCTGGTACCATAAATATTTCTGGTGAGCTGTGATGGGAAATGTGGGGAAATGGCGGATCCAGAGCCATTTCCCTGTTGTATTTCTGGGAACTTTTCAAACCGCTCAACGTCATGAAGAGAGGAATATATCTCACTATAAAGGTTCGATAAGGAGGAACCATGAAAAACCGTTGGATGTTGTTCATCATTTTGGTAATGGCAGCCAGTCTGTTGGCGGCCTGCGCTGGAACTGCGCCGGCTGCAAACCAGCCGCTGCGTCAGATTAATGTTTCCGGGACGGGCAAAGTCTATCTGGTACCCGATATTGCCTACATTTACATTGGCGTACGCAGTCAGGCGGATGATGTAGCCACAGCCTTGGCACAGAACAACCGACAGGCGCAAACCATCGCCGATACACTCAAACAGCAAGGGATTGCTGCTGAGGACATTCAAACCACTGCTTTCAATGTCTATCCTCAGCAGGAATATACGCCGGAAGGCGCGCCGGGCAAGATCACCTATGTGGTGGAAAATACCGTTTTCGTCAAGGTGCGTGAGCTGCAAAAACTGGGTGAAATTCTGAATGCAGTGGTGCAGGGTGGTGCCAACACCATCAACGGCATCAGCTTTGATGTGCAGGATCGCGCCACGGCTGAGGCTGAAGCCCGCCGCCTGGCAGTGGAAGACGCCAAAGCCAAAGCCGGTGAAATTGCCGGTCTTGCCGGAGTAACGCTGGGCGAATTGCAGAACATCAGTGTGTATTCCAGCGGCGGCCCGATGCCGGTATATGAGGCCAAGGGTGGGTTGGCAGCTTCTTCAAGTGTCCCGATTGCGGCCGGTCAGCTGGTCATTCAGGCGGACGCCAACCTGACTTACGAAATCAAATAAGCCGTTCGGCTGCCGAAAATAAACATCAACGCCTTTCCTTTTGCGGGGAAGGCGTTGATGTTTAACTTGATGAATTGGATTAATAGTGAATGGCGCTGATTTTGGAGAGTTTGGTCAATCGATGGGTGGAGATAATGCGCCGGCTGGTACCGGTCAGACCGCGCAGAACGATGCTGTCGGTGGTGGCGCCGCCGGGGTAGTAATCTACGCCGCGAAGCAGCTCGCCGTTGGTGATGCCGGTTGCCGCAAAGAAAACATCTTCGGATGAAACCAGATCGTCAATGGTCAGGACGCGGTTGAAGTCGTACCCCAATTCCTCACCTTTGCGCCTTTCCTCTTCGTTGCGCGGGTGAAGTTTTCCTTGAATCGTGCCGCCGGTGCAGCGCAATGCGCAGGCTGCCAGCACGCCTTCGGGTGTGCCGCCAATGCCGAGCAGCACGTCAATGCCGGTTTCCGGCAGAGATGTCATCAGGGCGCCGGCGACATCGCCATCTGGGATGAGGATGATGCGCGTGCCAACCCTTCGAACGCGGCGGATCAGTTCTTCGTGGCGCGGGCGGTCAAGGATGACGGCGGTCAGGTCTTCAACATTGCCGCCTTTGGCTTTGGCAATTTTTCGCAGGTTGTCCTCAACCGGCGCTTCAATATCAATGACATCGCGGGCTTCGGGACCTACCGCAATTTTATCCATATAGACAATGGGTCCGGGGTTGAACATGCTGCCCCGCGGGGCCAGGGCAACCGTGGCAATGGCATTGGGCAGGCCGTAGGCGGTTGGGCGTGTGCCGTCAATCGGATCAACCGCAATGTCCACCTGTGGAGGTTCACCGGTTCCCAAGCGTTCCCCGTTGTAGAGCATCGGCGCTTCGTCTTTCTCGCCTTCGCCGATGACAATCACACCGTCCATTTGAATGGTATTCAGCACCAGGCGCATGGCATCCACTGCGGCGCGGTCTGCGGCGATTTTATCGCCCCTGCCCACATAACGGCCGGCTGCCAGTGCCGCCGCTTCAGTCACACGCACCAGTTCAAGTGCCAGGTTGCGGGTAGGCTTGGAATCAATCATCAGGTCGTTCCTCCTTTTTGAAATAAGGTTTGAGAATGGGGTTCAATCCGCTTACCATAACCACAGAATAAGATAATAGCCGATGGCTGCTCCCCACAGCCATGAGTCCAGCCGGTCTAAAACTCCACCGTGACCGGCTAACAGTTTTCCCGAATCCTTGATGTTGAACTGACGTTTAAGCATACTCTCACCCAAATCACCCAATGGGGTGAGCGCACCCAACGCCAAACCTAAAATCAACCCGTGCAGCGGGGTGATCAATGAGGAACGCAGCCCCCACAACAGCGCGAAAAGTACTCCGCCACCCACAGAAAAGAGCAGGCCACCCAAATAACCTTCTCGGGTTTTGTTGGGGCTGATGCGCGGCGCAAGCGGCGTTTTACCAAAAGTCCGTCCGATGAAAAACGCGCCGGCATCACCTACCGCAATGGTGGGAATGGTCAGCATAACCCACCACAAACCATCCGGCAAAAAACGCAGCGAGATGAGATAGGAACCCATCCACCCGATGTATAAAATGCCGGTCAGGGTGATGGTGAAATCCATGCCGGCGGTTGTGCAGCCATGCTGACAGGTGAAAATGTGAGCCGCCATGCTGAGTAAGATCAGCACAGCCAGGAGTAGATCACTGTACTGAAAACCCCAGTAAAAACGGCTGAATGCCAGAACGAGTGTGCCACCGAGCAGCATGACCGCCGAAGGGAAATAACCGCCTTGAGAAAAAAGCCGCCAGTATTCCCAGGCGGCTATGGCTAACAGAAGACTGATAAATGCGGCATAGGTCAACCCACCCAATGAGACGAAGGTAACCCCGACCAGAATGAGCACGATGGCCACCAGCAGGCGGCTGCGCAGGGTGACCCCGTTGCTCTCAGCAACAGACCTGATCGGAGAGTTTTCCAAATCTTCTTTCCCGCTGGCTGTATTCTTGTAAGGCTTTGAAAAACTCTTCGCGGTTGAAGTCAGGCCAGAGGGTTTGGGTGATGTACCATTCTGCATAAGCGGATTGCCAGATCAAAAAGTTGGAGATGCGCATTTCGCCGGAAGTACGAATGATCAAATCCGGGTCGGGAATGCCGGCGGTAAACAGATAACGGCTGACCAGTTCATCGTTGATTTCTTCAGGTGGAATGCCGTCTTTGACAATGGAGCGAATGGCACACACAATTTCATCCCGTCCGCCGTAATTCCAGGCGATATTCAGGATTAAGCGGTCATTGTTCCGGGTGAGTTCAACAGCACGTTTGACTTTTTCTTGCAGCCGTTCCGGCAGCCGGTCGAGATGACCAATGTGGTGCAACTGGACACCTTCTTGATGAAGTTCATCGAGTTCGCGATCAATCACATCTTCGAGAATCATCATCAGCCCTTCCACCTCTTCGGATGGTCTGCCCCAGTTTTCGGTGGAAAAAGCGTAAATGGTTAAAACTTTGACGTTGAATTCGACACAAGCACGGATAATGGTGCGTAAATTTTCCGTGCCTGCCCGATGCCCGGCAAGGCGGGGTAAGCCGCGCGCCGCTGCCCAACGTCCATTGCCATCCATGATGATGGCCACATGGACGGGGATTTTGGTCAAGGTAGATGAGGCGATTGCCTCTGTTTCAGTCATATGTGGTATTAGAACTCCATGATTTCTTTTTGTTTCATTTCTCCGATGCGGTCAATTTCACTAATCATTTTATCGGTCAGTTTTTGAAGTTCGTCTTCGCCTTTTTTGAGTTCGTCCTCGGAGATCAGTTTTTCTTTTTCAAAATCGCGCAGGTCTTTGAGTATGTCGCGGCGAACGTTGCGGATGGCAACTTTGGCTTCTTCAAGACGCTGATTGACCAGCTTGACCAGATCTCGCCGGCGTTCCTCGGTCAACGGGGGCAGGTTCAGCCGGAGGGTTTTGCCATCATTGTTGGGGGTCAGACCCAGATTGGAGGTGATAATGGCGCGTTCTATGGCTTTGAGGCCGGAGGTATCGAACGGTTTGATCAACAGGGTGCGTGCGTCGGGTACGCTGATGCTGGCCAATTGCATGAGAGGGGTCGGTACACCGTAATATTCCACCGGCAGTTTTTCGATCAGGGCAGGGGTTGCCCGTCCGGTACGAATGCCCGCTAAATCGTCTTCCAAAGATTGGATTGCGCCTTTCATGCGATTTTCGGCATCTTTGACTGTTTCTTTAATCACCGCAACCTCCTTGTCAGATGAGTGGAATGTCAATTTGCTGCAATTGCTGGTGTGTTAAGGATACCGCAAAATAGCAAAAAATACCACCGGTTAAATATTTTATCGGTTTATTGACAAAATAGAAAATGTGTTCTATAATGATAAAAAGTTCGTAAAGGAGTGTGCCATGATTTCCTTACCTATCGTGGATATACCGGTTCAGACAAGTGAAACAATCTCGGTTGATGTTCCAAAAACCAGTACGCAAAACGGTGTGAATCCTTCCGGTAATCGGATACCGGAATACAACCTTCGTGCTTATCTGAATTCACTGTTGCCACTTCCGCTGCGCACCGGATTGCTGGGAATTGACCTGAATGAAAATCCTTTGCTGTTTGATTTAATGGACCCAAAACCGGGTGCGATCTTGGTCGTATCCGATCGGGATGCCGGCAAAATGCGCCTGGTAAAAACGTTGTTGTATTCATTGATATTTGCCAATCCCCCTTATGAGATTCAGGTTTCGCTAGTCAGCGCAAGGACCAGTCAATGGAAATATGAATTCGATCATTTCAATGCTTATTTTTCCCATTTCACCAACAATTACGATCATCCCGCAGCCAAGGCGATTTTAGATGAAGCAGACCGGGTAGAAAGCCGTCAGCATGGACGCAATGAAGGGGAATGCCGCCTATTAATTGTGGATGGATTTGATACCCTTCCCTACATGGATTTTGATGTCCGCTTGAATTTTGAATGGCTTTTACAGGAAGGACCATTTTATGAGGTCTGGCCAATTGTGATGATGGACAGCCGTACTGCGGCGGAAGAGAAAAAATGGGTTGAAAAATTCAAAACCCGCATCATCGGTCGAATGAAAGATGCCCGATTGGCAGCTTCTTTAAGCAACCTGCCGGAATTAAATTCCAGCTCAATGATGAATGGAAAAGAATTTGCGGTTCGGGTTGGAAATCGAGAGCATCACTTTTATCTTCCCGATTCCATATAACCCCTGGAGGTACTGACATGAACATTGGTATGCTTTGGTTCGATAACGATCAAAAAACCGATCTGGCGTCCAAGATTAAACGCGCCGCAGATTATTACGAGAAAAAATATGGAGTGCGCCCGGATGTATGTTTCGTTCACCCCAGTATGATGAGCGAAGAAACCCTGCAGCGGAACGGCATCATCATCAAAACCAACCGGCGAATCTTACCCAACCATTTCTGGCTCGGAGTACAGGATCAATCGGTTAAGTCACTTTCTTCCTTATCCGGTTGATTGGCACTTTTATCTCTTCTAGTTTCTTCAACATCCACATCCAGCATCATTTCTTCCGGCAGGATTCCCAGTTCCAAATCGGAAGCCTCTTCCAACCCTTCAGCCACCAGACGGGTCAGTTTGCGAAAGAGGTTGATCAATTTTCGAACCGGATTGGGAGAGTGTCCTTCGGCAAAGCTGCGGGCTGCGTCCTCTAATTTGATTTCCTGCCGGAATTCTTCCCGCAGGTAATACAGATGCTCGATAATCCACAAATACAGGTCGGCTGAAGTGCGCCCGGGGAATTCTTTACAAATTCCCAGCTCATGAATCACCTTGACCAGGGGTGAGTAAACCTCGTCATACCACGAAGCAACGGCTTCCTCCAACGTTACTTCCGATCCGCGCTTTTCGCCCATGTACCAGCGGTGCACCTGAATATGCTCCAATAACTTTGGATACATACCCGGCAGGGTTAGCTCAATGTTGGCCTCGGGACGCAATTCATGCAGGCGTGTTTGCTGGTAAAACTCCGATTTCTCGTGCATCCGCACCAGCCAGTTGATATCGGTGTTTTCGTCAATTGGAATATCGGTCACAATTTCGGTAATGTAAGCATCAATGAATTTTTGCCCTTTCTCGCGGGCTACCGAAACACGATGGTTACCGTCTTTGACAAAGTACACCTCACCGATTTTATACACCTCAATCGGGGGCAGTTCAATTTCCTTTAGTTTGGCCAGATCAATACTCACCCAGCGGGAGCGGATATGGCGGTGGCGGGGCAGGAAGGCGCGGTCAAAATCGTTATAACGGCCTACACTGCCAACGATTTTTTCAATCGGAATCTGGCGCACACCCACATCGTACTGTCCACGTACCGGCAGATATTTGCGGACTTCATCAAAAGCCAGCAATTGATTGGTGGATTTGTTGAACCAACCCAACACGGAACGCCAAAAGCCCTTGCGAAGGGCTTGTTCAAAGTCTTCGCGGGCAACTTTTTCAAAAAATGATGAATTGAATGAATTACTCATATTTGATCCTCCGCCCCAGACTGGTTTGCATATCGGGCAGCGGCCGATTGACTTGTTGAAAATTAAACTGGATTTCGCGGTAACCGTAGCAATTGATGACGGTTGTGTTGCCAACTTTGGTTTCTATCTCGGTATCATTCCGATAGACATGGATATGCCCATGCAGGTGGTAGGTGGGCTGGAATACCTTAATCAGCCAGTTGAAAGCCTTGATTCCGCGGTGGGGCAGATCATCCATATCATGAATACCCCAAGGAGGGGCATGGGTTACGAAGATATCCAGATATCGCCCAAAACGGAGTTTATTCAGCATCAGAGCCGGAGTAAGCCCCAGCACCATCCACCACATTTCGGCCTGGGTGTATTGATGCGGACCGTAATTGTAGCGCAGACTTCCTTCAATGCCAGCCAGCAAAATTCCCTGGGGGGAGCGGACGGCGCGGCGGTGCAAATCAATTGCCCCCCATGGCGAACTCCGTTCGCCGGCGGTGGTGATTTCCACTTTGCTGGCGTGATTGCCGCGCACATAATAGAGCGGGCGGTCCAATACACTGACGATAAATTCCAGGTAGTAATACGGCAGATCGCCGCAACTGATGACTAAATCAACGTTCTTGAAACGCTGTCCAATTTGAACGTTGTAGATAAATCCCAGTTCAATATCACTGACCGCAAGGATGTTCATTCCAAACCGGCATCTGCATCCCGCTCCCGTTCGGGAAAGGGACGTTCATGGCTGCTTCCCAAAGCAACGGCAATCGCAACGGCATGTGTGCGGGTATGGCTGATGCTGACCGACCATTGCTCCAAACCCAGGTACTTAGCAATTTTAGCAGCATTTCCGTGCAAGTAAAGGACGGGTTCGCCGCGCTGGCCATCCAGACATTCGATATCCTGCCAGCGGACGAATCCGATACCCGTGCCGAGTGCTTTGGATACGGCCTCCTTGACCGCAAATCTTCCACCCAGATATTCGGTTTGGTTGCCCGATTCAGCCAGTTCTGCCGGGGTGAACACTCTCTTTAAGAATCGCTCGCGGATTGATGGTTTGACCGTGTCCAACCGCTCAATTTCAACCAGATCCACGCCGGTTCGCAAAATCATGGCTCACTGCTCCAATCCGGTCCTGCGCTGACAATAACCATGCCGCTGCCGTTCAGGTAACGGCGGGCGGTTTCCAGCACTTCTTCACGACTCACCTTTTCGATAATGGTTGGATAGCGGCGGTAATAGTCCAGACCCAGTCCGTAGCGTTCAATGTTGAGCAGGGCGCCGGCAACACCCGAATTTGACTCCAGCGCCAGCGGCAGGCGGCCGATCAGGTTGGCCTTACTGTCCGCCAGTTCAACCTCGGTGACCGGTTCACGGGTAAAGTGAGCAATTTCGCGACGAATCAGGTCAATTGCCCGCTGCAGATTTTGCGGGTCAACGCCGGCAGAAACCTCCCACGAACCGGCGGCAGTCGAAGCGACCAGATTGGCCGCCGCATAATAGGCCAGTCCATGTTTCTCGCGGATGATTTCGCCAATGCGTCCCATCATTCCCATCTGACCGAGGATATTGTTGCCGACAATTGCCGGAAAGAAATCCGGGTCGGTGCGCCGCGGCCCGATTGTGCCCATCACCAGATCAGTCTGGCTTTTACCGTCAATGGATACATGCCGGCGGATGTCCTGCGCCGGTGGGCTCAGGCGGGGAAAATCAATCACCGGTGGAGCCACTTTGGTTTGCCATGAACCAAGATGGTGATTCACCCAATCGGCTACCTGAGCCGGTTCAATTCCGCCGACAATCGCCAATACCATTCCGGCAGGGGAGTAAAACTGATCATGAAAATCCAGCAAATCCTCACGCTGGATGTTTTGAATGGTATGCGGGTAACCGTCTTCGGGTTTGCCGTAGGGGTGACCATCGAAAAGGACTTCATCGAAAACCAGCGATGCCATTTCCGCGGTATCCTGCGCGCGGATTGCCAGCCCGGTCAGGTGCTGGACGCGCAGTCTTTCCACCTGATCGGTTGGAAAGGCGGGTTGGAGGAGCACCTCGCTAAGTATTTCCAGCAGCATGGGCAGGTCTTCCACCAGACAGCGCCCGCCAAAACTGACCGTGTGGACGCTGCCGGCAAACCCCAAACTGGCTCCGGCTGTTTCAAGCGTATCGAAAATTTGTTGAAAATTCCTGCGCTGGGTTCCGCGCGTCAATGCCAGGGCTGTTAAATAGGCCAGCCCCAGTTTTTCCGGCGGATCGTACTGGCTGCCGGCTGGCAGAAAACCGCTCATCACCACCGATGGACTGAACAGATTGCAGCGCATCATCAGGGTGATGCCGTTTTCCAACTCCATCCGCTGGATGTCATCGGCTCCCGGCAAGGTGTGGAGTGCAGCGGGGGAGGCGCGTCCGTTCATCAAGCCTGGCCTCCATTGAGCGGATAAAAAATGCCCACCACACGCTGATGGGGGGGCAAACAGCGCTGGGCTGCCCGCTGAACATCGGCCGGGGTTACTTCGGCGAGGCGGGTGAGATAGTCGCTGAACCAGCTGTATTCGGCGAACATTTCGGCAAAGCCCAGCCAGAAGGCCTGATTGGTGATGTTTTCACTGCCGTAAGCAAACATTGCCCGCGCCTGTTTAATGGCGCGTTGAATTTCCTGCGGGGAAACAGGCGTATCTTGCAGGCGCTTGATTTCATCATCTATTGCGGCCAGCACTTCATCGGGATTGCTGTCGGGACGCAGGGTGATGGTCAAATCATACAGGAAGGGGTCGCAGGTTGCCTGCATTCCCCCCGAAACACCCACAGCCAGTTCTTTTTCAATCAAGGCGCGGTACAAACGGCTGGTCTTGTTGGAAATTCCGCCGCCGCCAAACATATTCAGACTGGTGGGGCCTGCCAGCAGCGAATCCAGAACCGTCATGGAGAAAAAGTCCGCATCCACGGCGGCAGGAGAGCGGTAGGCAATTTGCAGGTAAACCGTTTCGCCGGGGCCGCTGACCGCCAGATGCCGCTCTTCGGGAACGGGAGGTTCGGGTGTGGTTGGGTTTTCAGCCGGTTTGCCAGCCGGGATAGCCCCATACCAGTCTTCGATCTGCCGAAGGGTCTCCTGGGCATTAAAGTCGCCGGCGATGGCGATCAGTGCGTTGGCAGGGTGGTAGTAGCGCCGATAATGCTCGTAAAGCTCATCGCGCTGGATGTTTTGCAGGTCTTCGGGGGTTCCGATGACTTCATTGCGGTAAGGATGTTGTTCAAACGAGGCTTTTTGCACGGCATCGCTGAGCAGGAAGAGCGGTTCATTCAGGTTGCCGGCCAGTTCCGAAAGGATGACCGTCCGTTCCGCTTCCACTTCCTGCGGGTCGAACAGGCTGTTGACCATGCGGTCCGATTCGAGTTCCAGCGCGAGCGCCAGATGATCGGCGGGCAGGGTTTCAAAGTAGGTCGTCCAGTCCATGTGGGTAAAGGCGTTCCAGCTGCCGCCGGTACGGGCAATGGCTTTATCCGGCGTACCGGGCGGAAAACGCGGTGTGCCTTTGAATTGCATGTGCTCCACCCAGTGGGAAATTCCGCGTTTACCATTTTGTTCATAGCGCGAGCCCACCCGGTACCATACCCAATGACTGATCAACGGGGCGGTATGGATTTCTTTCAATTGTACGGTCAGACCGTTGGGAAGTTGGGCGCGCAGGATGTCTTCAGCCATGGGAAGGGTCGCTCGACTATTCTCCAAATAACCACAGGCAAAGCGGCAGCGGAGGAGTTCCGCACAATGCCTCAGACCACGAATCGGGGGTTTGCTTCAACAGTTCACGGTACGGCAGCACCACTTCCTGCAAACCGGTAAAGGGTTTGTGCAGGTCGGTTTCGCGCAGCGGAATATCTACAACCACATCCAGATTAACCGGTATTTCCTGATCAACCGGCACCTCTAAATCCAAAAAGATGGGCAGGTCGGTGCCGGCTTTGAGAACGATGTCGGCCGGAGCGTTGTAGATGGTTAATCCACCGGTATTCAAGCGCAGCACCTGTGCGTTGGCAAGCAGGGTGTCTTCGGCAAGGGTGACGGTGGTTGGTGTTTTGATGTGGAGCGTGAAATTGGCGCGCACTTTTTGATCGCGCACCGGGATGGTGGTGCGGATGTGGGCTTCATCCATGCGCACAAAATTTTGATACAGCCCTTCAATCAACTGATCGGAGAGGATGCGCTTGAGGGTAAACAGCTGACTGCCCAGACCGATCATAACGGCGATGAGGATGACGTTCACAATAAGGGAAAGAATACCGGTAATCGTCCAGAATGGGGGCAGTAACCGGTTCAGGCGTATCATCTGTCGCAGAGGAGCAGGGGGCTGAGAGGGGTTGGTGATTTCTGGTTCCATCGCTTCACTTTATATAACGTCAGTTTGGGAAAATTCATTTCCGAATTGGATTGAGCATTCTTGGCCCCCTCCTGCCTCCCCCAAAACCGCTTTGTCGGTTTTGGGGGAGGTGCAGGTGGGGGTCGGTTGGACTACGATGCTAGGGCTGACCTTGTGCCAGACTCACGTTTGTATACCAATATAGCACAGGCGCAAAAAAGAAGCGGATAAAACGGGGTATAATTAATTTCAGTTCGTCATCTTCGTCCACCGGGGTATGACTCATGGAGCAATCTGACCGCCACATTGTGGCAATTGTGGGTGCAGGACCGGCGGGGTTGTTTGCCGCTCGAGAACTGGCAAGTCAGGGAGTGCAGGTTGTGCTGTTCAACCGGGATATCAAGCCCGGGGGGCTGGCAGAATACGGCATATACCCGGATAAGATCAAAATGAAGACCGGATTGCGCGCCCAATTCCGGCAAATTTTAGAGATGCCCAATGTGGAATATTACGGCAACGTGCTGATTGGCCGGCAGGGGGATTTAAGTCTGGAGGACTTGCAAGGAATGGGATTTCAGGCCATTCTGGTGGCTGCCGGCGCACAGGGGACGAAGTGGCTGGGGCTGCCCGGTGAACATTTACGGGGGGTTTATCACGCCAAGGATGTGGTTTACCATTACAACAAATTGCCGCCATTCAGCCAGCAGGAGCTGGAAATTGGCAAACGGGTGGCAATTATCGGTGTGGGCAATGTGATGATGGACATTGCCCGCTATTTGATTTCGGTGCGAAAGGTGGATGAGGTGGTGGCGTTTGCCCGCCGCGGCCCGGCAGAGATCAAGTTTGACCGAAAAGAATTGGAGGCAGTGGTGGCAAACCTGGATCTGGCGGTATTCGACCGTGAGATTGACCGCGTAGCCAAAGAGATGCGCGCTTTGGGGCAGCACCCTGAAGTTGCCAGAGAGTTCATTCACTCGGCTGCTGCCCGCGGGGTGTGGATGCAGAGTCACACCCTCTTCTGGATCCGCTTCCTTTCCTCGCCGCGCCGCATTCTGGATGACGGCAAAGGACGAGTGGGTGGGCTGGAGATCGAGGATACCCACCTGGTGCTGGAGGATGGAGAGGTCAAGGCGCGCGGGCTGGGTCAATTCCACATTTTCGATGTGGATACGGTCATCTTTGCGATTGGCGACCGGGTGGATGAAAATTTGGGATTGCCGGTGCATAATTTTGCCTTTGATAAAAATCCCAATCCGCGCTTTCCCATCGAGGGCGAGTCCTACGAAGCCTATGACAGTGAAAAGAACGAGCCCATCGAGGGCGTTTTTGTGGCGGGCTGGTCGCGGAAAGCCTCCAGCGGGTTGGTGGGTGTGGCGCGCAAAGACGGTGTGAACGGGGCGCGGGCGGTTTTCCAGTATTTAGCCAATTTGCCGCCTGCCCGGCCGGATGTTTTATCCAAAGTACAGGAAGCGCTGACCAGCCTGCCGCACCCGGTCGTTACGCGGGAGGCGCTCAAATTGCTGGAAGCCGCCGAACAGGCAAAAATGCAGGAACTGGGGGTGGAGGATTTCAAATTTGCCTCCAATCAAGAGATGCTGGAAGTAATGGGTTTGCTTAAGGCGGTATCCTGAGTGGAGGTCGCCGTGAAATGGATTGTAACGGGCGGGTGTGAAAATCAATCAGCGTATTCTCCCCGTCCGTTTTATTTTGCCAAAGGAGGAAAAGCAGAATGACCTTGAGTGAGGAAACTCGTTTGGAAATGTACTGGATGATGCTGCTCGCCCGCCGGTTGGATGAACGCGCCTGGGTTCTGCACCGCCAGGGAAAAATTGCCTTTCATATCTCAGGTATCGGGCAGGAGGCGGCCCAGGTTGGGGCTGCCTTTGCCCTGCGGCGCGGCTATGACTGGGTAGCCCCGTATTACCGCGATCTGGCGTTGCTGTTGTGCCTGGGTTACGAACCGCGCGAATTCATGATGAGCCTGATGGGCAAGCGCGAAGAACCCAGTTCCGGCGGGCGGCAGATGCCCAGCCATTGGAGTTTGAAGCGGGCCAACGTCGTCAGCCACTCGGCGGTGGTCGCCACGCAATGTTCTCACGCCACGGGAATCGGTCTGGCAATCAAAATGCGCCGGGAAGATAAAGTGGTTCTGGCCAGTCTGGGCGAAGGTTCAACTTCACAAGGTGAATGGTATGAAGCCGTCAACTGGGCGGCGGTGCATCAACTACCGGTCGTCTTTCTGGTGGAAAACAACCAGTATGCCATCTCGGTGCCGGTGGAAAAGCAAATGGCGGTACCCAGCGCGGCTGACCGCGCCTGCGGGCTGGGTTTGCGCGGCGTGGCTGTGGATGGAACCGATGGGTTTGCCGTTCATCAGGCTTTTGTGGAAGCGGTTGAACTGGCGCGCAGCGGCAAAGGCCCTACCCTGATCGAAGCCAAAATGTACCGCATCACCCCGCATTCTTCCGATGATGATGACCGCACCTACCGTTCGCGGGAAGAAGTTGAGGAACATAAAAAACGCGATCCGCTGCTGGTCAACCGGCGTATTCTGGAAAAAGAAGGCCTGCTGAACGCTGCCCGGCTGGAGGAGATGGAAAGCCGCGCCAAAAAGATTGTGGATGAAGCGGTGCAATACGCCGAGCAGGCGCCCTACCCCGCTGCAGAAGAGGCGGCCTACCCGGTGTATGCCGAGGAGGTGCGCCATGCCTGAAATTACTCTTGTGGAAGCCATTCGACAGGCGATGGATGAGGAAATGGCGCGCGATGAACGCGTCTTCATCGTTGGTGAGGATGTTGGCAAGCGCGGCGGGGTCTTTCGCGCCACGGTTGGCCTGTTTGAAAAATATGGCGAAGAACGGGTGATCGACTCGCCGCTGGCAGAGCTTTCCATTGTCGGCGTTGGGATTGGGGCAGCCCTGTATGGTATGCGCCCGATTTGCGAGATTCAATTTGCCGATTTCATTTACCCGGCTTTCAATCAAATCGTCAGCGAAGCGGCCAAAATGTGCTACCGTTCGAACGGCGAATGGACGGTGCCGATGGTCATCCGCGCGCCGTATGGCGGCGGCATTGGCGGCGGGCTGTATCATTCTCAAAGTGTAGAAGCCTTCTTTGCGCATGTGCCGGGTTTGAAGGTGGTGATTCCTTCCAATCCCTACGATGCCAAAGGCTTGCTCAAATCGGCGGTGCGCGATCCGAACCCGGTCATCTTTCTGGAACCCAAGAAGGGTTACCGTCTGATTCGCGGCGAGGTGCCGGATGGAGAGGAAATTCTGGTGTCCATCGGCCCGGCCAGGGTCAGCCGGCAGGGCAGTGACCTGAGCCTGTTTGCCTACGGCATGATGCACTACTACGCCTTACAGGCCGCACAAAAAGCCGCCGAGGAAGGCATTGATGTGGAGGTGGTTGACCTGCGTACCCTTTACCCGGTTGACCGCCAGACGATTCTGGCATCGGTGCGCAAAACCGGCAAGGCGTTAATTGTGCATGAGGATAATCTCACCGGCGGTTACGGAGCCGAAATTGCGGCGACCATTGCCGAAGCCGCCTTTAGCGATCTGGATGCGCCGGTGCGCCGCCTGTGCGGCCCGGATGTACCGGCGGTGCCTTTCAGCCACCCGATGCAGGAGTGGTTCATGCCAAATCCGCAGAAAATTCTGCAGGCCATCCGCGAACTGGCGGCTTTTTAGGTGTGTAAGGAGGAGCCATGGCTACCAAAGTGATCATGCCTCAGCTGGGTGAGTCGGTTGTCGAAGGGACTGTCACCCGCTGGTTGAAGGAAGAAGGCGAAACAGTCGAGGAATTTGAATCGCTGCTGGAAGTGAATACCGATAAGGTCGATTCGGAGATTCCCAGCCCGGCGGCGGGTACTTTACTGAAGATTGTGGTGCCGGAGGGCGAAACGGTCAAAGCCGGTACGGTGATTGCCTGGATTGGCGAACCGGGAGAAAGCATCCCGGATGAAGGAGGAGCCGGCCGCCTGCCCGCCGCAGAAAAGCCGGGAGAGACTCAACCTGTGCCGTCTGTGGCCGTGCCCGCACCAGGCCGCGACCAGGACCTGGGATTCATCTCGCCGGTGGTGGCGCGCCTGGCGCAGGAATATCAGGTTGACCTGAGTCAGATCAAAGGCACGGGGCAGGGCGGGCGCATCACCAAAAAGGATGTGCTGGCTTACCTTGAACAGCGCGAAAAACAGCCCGAATCGGAACAGCCGGCCATCTGGGAGACGCCGGGGGAGGGAGATTTATTCCGTCCAACCGAATTGATGTTCCCGGCCGGTCAACCGGCTGTGGAAGCCAAACCACCAGCCGCGCCGCAGCCACCGGTTGGAACATCAACCGGCAGCCGCCTGATTCCGCATACCAAAATCCGCAAGAACATTGCCGAACATATGGTGTTCAGCAAACGCACGGCGGCCCACGTGACCACCGTCATGGAAGCCGACCTGAAGCAGGTGGTGGCGCACCGTGAGGCGAACAAGGCCGTGTTCGCCCGCGACGGGGTCAACCTGACCTATACGGCCTACTTTGCAACCGCGACGATTGCCGCCCTCAAAGCCTACCCGCAGGTCAATTCCTCATGGAGTGAGGAAGGTTTGCTGCTGCATTCCGAGATCAATCTGGGTATTGCGGTTTCGCTCGGAGAAGAGGGTCTGATCGTACCGGTCATCCGCCGCGCAGACGGGCTTTCGCTGTTGGGTCTGGCGCGGGCGATCAATGACCTTGCCAGCCGGGCGCGGGCGCATCGCCTGCTGCCGGATGAGGTCAAAGGCGGCACTTTTTCGATCACCAATCACGGCATCAGCGGTTCGCTGTTCGCCACACCCATCATCAACCAGCCGCAATGCGGAATTTTAGGGGTGGGTGCCATTCAAAAACGGGCAGTAGTGGTGGAAGGGGATGCCATTGCCGTGCGTCCGATGGTGTATCTTTCCTTTACCTTTGATCATCGAATCTTAGACGGCGCTTTGGCAGACGGTTTTCTGGCCAAAGTGGTCGAAACCCTGCAAAACTGGAGCGGATGATCCGGGCTGGCAAATGTGCGATTTATGCTACACCCAACCCCGAATTTTCGCACAAGCGGGTAGAATTGAGTCAAAGTCAAAACGGGGCTGAACAGGACAGCCCCAACCAAAATCTGGAATGTCGAGGATGGAACGATGAGTGACTATGATGTAATCGTAATTGGTGCCGGGCCGGGCGGGTATGTGGCAGCCATCCGCGCTGCCCAGTTGGGCATGAAAACCGCCGTGGTTGAAAAAGAATTTTTGGGCGGGGTGTGTCTGAATGTCGGCTGTATTCCTTCCAAATCGTTACTGCGCAATGCCGAGCTGGCGCACATTCTCCGCGAGCGTACGGCTGAATTCGGCTTTTCCTTTGATAATCTCCAATTGGACTATGCGGTGGCGGTGGATCGCAGTCGTAAAGTTTCCAAGCGGCTGGTGCAGGGCGTTGGCTTTTTGATGAAAAAGAACAAGATTGATGTTCACATGGGAGTAGCCCGCCTTACGGCGCGCGACACGGTGCAGGTTACCGATGCCGAAGGTAAAACCCAGTCCTTCACCGCAAAGAATATCATTGTTGCGAGTGGTGCCCATGCTGCCATGATTCCCGGCGTTCAGCCGGACGGCGAAAAGGTGCTGACCTACTGGGAAGCCATTTTGCAGACCCGCCGGCCGGAATCGGTGGTCATCATTGGCGCGGGTGCAATTGGGGTGGAGTTTGCCACCATCTGGAATTCCTATGGTACGCAGGTAACGCTGGTGGAAATGCTGCCGCGCATTGTGCCGCTGGAGGATGAAGAAATTAGCGTTGAGCTGGCTAAATCCTTCCAGAAACGCGGTATTCAGATGCTGACCGGCCACAAGGTGCAGTCCGTAGAAACAACCGATCAAGGCGTGCGCGTCAAGGTTTCGGATGGCGGCAGCGAGAAGGTGCTGGAAGCCGAACAGGCTCTCGTGGCGATTGGTTTCAAGCCGAATACGGAGGATTTGGGTCTGGAAGCGGTTGGAGTGGCATTGAACGAGCGCGGCTTCATCAAAATTGATGAACGCATGGCAACCAATGTGCCGGGGATTTGGGCAATCGGCGATGTAACTGGTCAACTGCTGTTGGCGCATGTCGCTTCGGCGATGGGCATTGTGGCAGCCGAAAACATTGCCGGTGTTCCAACCGTCAAACTGGATTACCGCATGATGCCGCGTGCCACTTACTGTCAGCCGCAGGTGGCCTCGTTTGGGTTGACCGAAGCGCAGGCCAGAGAAGAGGGTTACGAGGTCAAAATCGGGCGATTCCCCTTTCAGCCCAACGGCAAAGCGCTGGGGTTGGGGGATTACACCGGCTTTGTCAAGATTGTGACGGATGCGAAGTACGGCGAAATCCTCGGCGCGCACATGATCGGCCCGGAGGTGACGGAGTTACTGCCCGAACTGACCCTTGCGCAGAGCATGGAACTGACCATTGAGGAAATTGCCCGCAATGTGCATGCCCATCCCACCTTGAGCGAAGTGATCATGGAAGCAGCTCACGCCGCTACGGGGCATGCCATTCACATTTGATTGGCGGGGAGGATCTTCCCGACTGGACTGTATCAACAGAAAAAAATCACACACGGGTCAAATAAGAAACGCAAGTTCGAGATAAATCCTTTTTGCATCCGATTTCAGAATTTGACCCCCTCCTGCGCCTCCCCCAATATCGCTTCTGCGATATTGGGGGAGGTGGGAGGGGGTCTGTTTTGCTGCTCACCGCGGTTTGTGCTTATCCCGAACCCAGGTTAAGAAAGGTTCATTTGACCCGCGCCTTTTTTTACGGGGGTTGTCTATGCTATAATCCACCCGCAGAGAGGTGATTGTATATGTTCAAGAAGATTGTCAATATCTTGGGCGTTGACCCCAATAAAAGAGAAATTCAGCGGCTGGCAGTGCGCGCCGAGCAAATCAACGCGCTGGAAGCCGAATATGAAAAATTATCGGATGATGCCCTGAGAGCCAAGACGGATGAGTTCCGTGCCTACATCCGGCAGGCAACCGAAGGTATAGAAAACGAAGCCGAACGCCGGCAGGCTGAAAAGGTGGCGCTGGATGAACTTTTACCGCAGGCGTTTGCCGCCGTGCGCGAAGCCAGCAAACGCACCATCGGCTTGCGCCACTATGAGGTGCAATTAATTGGCGGGATGGTACTGCACGAGGGCAAAATTGCCGAAATGCGCACCGGTGAAGGCAAGACGCTGGTGGCTACGTTGCCGTTGTACCTGAATGCGTTGACCGGGCGGGGGGGGCATCTGGTCACGGTGAATGAT
>Ga0067045_1028186_pt1 | contig 40188 bp, 34 predicted proteins | sample TerdegcTABiofilm_FD_59184 | JGI IMG/M metagenome (GOLD analysis project Ga0067045, IMG submission 59184) | Combined Assembly of (Gp0054472, Gp0054536) Wastewater bioreactor microbial communities from Singapore -Terephthalate degrading... | reverse complement strand
ATCCCGATTGTGGAATTGTAGGAGGGATCTCCCGATCCCGATTGTGGAATTGTAGGATGGATCTCCCGATCCCGATTGTGGAATTGTAGGAGGGATCTCCTGATCCCGATTGTGGAATTGTAGGAGGGAGCTCCTGATCCCGATTGTGGAATTGTAGGAGGGAGCTCCTGATCCCGATTGTGGAATTGTAGGAGGGAGCTCCTGAGCCCGATTGTGGAATTGTAGGAGGGAGCTCCTGAGCCCGATTGTGGAATTGTAGGAGGGAGCTCCTGATCCCGATTGTGGAATTGTAGGAGGGATCTCCTGATCCCGATTGTGGAATTGTAGGAGGGAGCTCCTGATCCCGATTTTATCCACTCCTTTTTCATCGGGTTCTGGAGAACCCTCCTACGGGCAAAACTCCTATGGGCAAAATCGGGGGTTACATGTAGGTATGCACGCCGTCTTTAATGATGATTTTGCCGTCAATTTCAACGGTGGGTTTTTTGATGATGCCGTCCATGTGGAAGGGGACGTCCACCACACCGCCGAAGTGGGCGTTATTGCCGAAGGCGATATGGATGGTGGAGTCGATCTTCTCGTCTTCCAGCACGTTGCCGGTAAATATGGCTTTCTCATTGATGCCGATGCCGAATTCCGCCACATTCGCGACCCGGGGATCTCCCACCGAGTCCATCATCTCCTGAAGTTCCTTTGCGGATTTGCCTCCGGTGATTTTTACCGCCATACCGTCTTTTATCTCGATACGGATAGGTTCATCAACTACTCCCACCATAGCGCCGTCCACAACCAGAACGCCCTGGGCGGTTCCTTCCAGAGGAGCGGTATAAGCCTCACCGGCGGGCAGGTTGCCGAATTCTCCGGGAGTATCGTATATACCCGTGTCGGGAGCTCCCATTCTTCCCTCTAAGGAGAAGGACAGATCCGTTCCGATTTCGGTGGTTATTTTCACATTTTTGGCGTTATTCATGATCTCCACCAGGGCATCGCACCGCTTCTTCATCTTGAGATAGTCCACCGGGATACACCGTTCCATCATTTCGGTGGTAACGCCGGGCAGAGTGGAACCTCTGGCTCCCTTCTTGACTGCATTTTCCCTGGCTCTGGTATGGGTCATGGATTTGGAGGTGGGAGCCACGAACACATCACACTCCAGAAGAGCTTTTGCCACCATATCCGGCGGCTCCTCGCCGTTGACATTCCTGGGGATGATCTCCATGAGGACCGCTTCCGCCCCCATCTCTTTTCCCATTTCGAAGAAAGCCCGACCGATATCCTTTAAAGGTTCGTCGGTTACCACCAGGAACTTTTCTCCCGCCTTTAATCCCAGACACTGGGTTAACGCGATTTTAGCCGATTCTTGCAAACTCAAGACAGATTCCTCCTTTTGACATCACTTTATATTATTGTTAATTACCTGTTTTTGTTATTTTCCAAACACTCTGACCTCCCACCTCCGAGTGTGCGAAAAACCCAAAAATGACGATTATTTCCGTAGTTCAGACCTTCAGGTCTGCATTATATCCGTATCGGCAGGACGAAAGTCCTGAGTTACAATATAAACTACATAAACTACCCTTTTCCGCACAGTCTGACCTCCCGTTTCACCACAGGGAATGGGGTTGTCATTATCATTTTCTTTTATTTATTGCCGTTCTCTCCCGGAGATTCGGTCGGTGTCGGAGTCGAATCGCCATTGCCGTTGGACACCAGTTTACCCGATACCACACTCCACAGATAGTAGGATATAACGGCAAACATGACCACACTGATAATTCTCCAGAAAGTACCGAAGTAAGCAATACCCAGATTCAATCCTCCGGCGGTAAGAGCGATGATGAGGATACCCATGAGGGCATCTCCTGCGATCAGACCGGAAGAGATAAGAATACCGTTTTCAGTTCTCTGCTTTGCTTCATTTTCCGGGAATTTCTTACCGGTAAGCCATGCCAGGACTCCTCCCACCATGACCGGGGTGCTCAGTTCCAGAGGGAGATACAAACCTACCGCCACGGGAAGTGCGGGAATCTTGAAAACCAGTTCCAGTATCACGGAAAAGACCATACCGGTAATGATAAGATTCCAGGGAAGATTCCCCTCCATAATACCCCGGATCACCATGGACATCAGGTTCGCCTGGGGAGCGGGTAAGGCGTTGGGTCCTGTAAATCCCACGGTTTTGTGAAGGAACTTCAGAATCCAGATAACGAAGAAGGCGGATGTGCATATACCGATGATCTCACCCAACTGAAGCCATCGGGGAGTGGCTCCCAGAAGGAAACCCGTCTTCAGATCCTGGGATACGTCTCCCGCTATACACATGGCGATACACACAAAGGATCCCACCATAAGAGCAGTTACCATTCCTTCAATACCGCCGAACCCCAGAGCCTTGAAGATGAGACAGCTGAGAATCAGGGCTCCTATGGTCATGCCCGACACCGGGTTGGAAGAAGATCCCACCAGTCCCACAATACGGGAAGAGACAGTTACGAAGAAGAAACCGAACAAAAATACCAGAATCGCTCCTGCTACACCATGCATGAAATTACTGGAAATATTTTTAGTCAAGGCGATAAGGATCACCAGTACCACAGATCCTCCCAGAACCCAGGTGATGGGGATATCGTCCTCGGTTCTCTTGATTTTTTCTCCGGTTCCCTTTCCGTCGGATTTAAGGGAGGCAAAAAACTGAGCCGATGCCATCTTGAAGGATTGAATGATGGTAGGCATGGCTTTGATCAGGGAGATGATACCTCCCGCAGCCACCGCTCCGGCACCGATATAACGGATATAGGCGTTCCAGATGTCTCCTGCCGCCATACTGGAGATAGGATCCGTGGTTACCGGCGAGGTCAGTCCCCATCCCGCCCCGAAATAGGTGATGACAGGGATCAGAATAAACCAGGCGAAGAGTCCTCCTCCCAGCATATAGGTGGAAACTTCCAGTCCTATAATATAACCTACCCCCAGAAGGATGGGAGATGCCTCCAGAGAGAACACCAGGTTCTTTACAAAGGGAAGTTCGAATTCCACCACGCTCTGCCATAATTTAAGAGCCTGCTGGAAAAACTTATAGGCTGCTCCCACGACGATTCCCATGAATACCAGTTTAGCCGGGTTTCCGCCCACGTCGCCGGCCACCAGAACTTCGGCACAGGCTGTTCCCTCGGGATACTTTAATTTTCCGTGTTCCTTTATAATCAAATATCTTCTGAGAGGGATCATCATCAGAACTCCCAGAATACCGCCGATTATGGCCGTTATATAGAGTTTGCCGATGCTGAAGGTGCTGACATCGAATTCGGGCCACAGAAACGCAGCGGGAATAGTAAATATTATACCCGATGCCAAAGATTCTCCCGCAGAACATATTGTGTGGGATATGTTATTTTCAAGGATACTTTTTCTTCGGAATATTCCCCTTATGATTCCCATGGACATCACCGCCGAGGGGATAGAAGCACTGATGGTCATTCCTATCTTCAATCCCACATAAACCATGGCGACGCCGAAAATTACCGACAGGATCATACCCAGAATAACAGCCACCACGGTCATTTCCAGAGGGGATTTCTCCGCCGGAACATAAGGTTCGTATTCGGTACCCTCCGGCAGAACATCATAGGCTGTCGGGGGTAGTCCCTTGTGCTGATTCTCCATTACTGCCTCCTTCTTTTCCTTCTTTTCCTTTTTTTATTATTTTCTTCCTTAATCTACTATGATTTACAGGTTTATTCCGCCTTTTTCCCCATCCGCCCTTCGCCTTCGTATTTTCAATACTTCCTCAAAAAAAACCTCTTTTTAAGAAGGTATCCCCCGAATCTATCGAACTCTATCCGGTAAGGAAATAACCATAAAATGTCCGTAGCGAAGAACTTTAGTTCTTCCACCCATAGGAGAGGAAGGACTGAAGTCCGCAGCAGGAGTCCATCGCTACAACCTCTGCCACCGCCACCGATATAATATTCCTCGAAAATGATATTTTTTAATATAAATAAATTTAAAAAGGAGAGAATGAAGATGTCCGATTTAAAACCGATCATAAACCCCTATTCGGGAGAAAAAATTGCAGAAGTCCCCTTCGCCGATAAGGAATTATTGAAAAAAAGTCTGGATCTGGCAGTCGTGGGATTTGAGAAGATGAAAATCATGCCTTCTTATCAAAGATCCTCCATACTGGAAAAAATGGCGGAATATATAAACAAAAACAGTGAGGAAATTTCTAAAACCCTCTCCCGGGAGGCGGGTAAACCGATAAAATTAGCAAGAGGTGAAACGGATCGCTGTATCTTCACCCTTAAAACCGCCTCGGAGGAAGCCAAACGTATCGGCGGAGAAGTGCTCCCCCTGGACATTCACCCCACATCCTCGGGAAGAACGGGAATAACCAAGAGATTCCCCATAGGAGTGATTTTAGGTATAACTCCTTTTAATTTTCCCCTCAATCTGGTCGCCCATAAAGTAGCCCCCGCCATTGCATCAGGTAATTCCATCATGATAAAACCCGCATCGGCAACTCCATTATCTGCCCTGTATCTCGCCAAAGCGGCAGAATATGCGGGCATTCCCGAAGGAGGGTTACAGGTCATTCCCTCGTCCTCAGATAATATGGAAGTGTTATTAAAGGATGAGAGAGTAAAGATGCTCACCTTCACCGGTTCTGCGGATGTGGGATGGAAACTGAAAGCCGACGTCCCCAGAAAGAAAACCGCCCTGGAATTGGGAGGCAACGGTATGGTGATTGTTGACAGCTGTTATAATCTTGATTACCTGGTGTCAAGGTGTATTATGGGGGCTTTCGGTTATGCGGGACAGGTCTGTATATCACTGCAAAGAATCCTGATCAAAGAGAATCTGATGGACGAGTTCTTATCAAGATTTTTGAACAGAATTCCCACAGAAGCCCTTATAGGAGATCCCCTGGACGAAAAAGCTCTCCTCTCCTCCATGATCACCGAAAAGGAAGCCATAAGGGTAGAAGAATGGGTCAACGAAGCGGTATCTCAGGGAGCCTCTATTCTTACAGGTGGAAAACGGGAAGGTTCTGTCTATTATCCCACCGTCCTTACCAATGTGGATGAAAATATGAAAGTATGCAGGGATGAAATATTCGCCCCGGTGGTAACGGTGGAACCCTACAAAGACCTCGATTCCGCTATCGAAAAAGTTAATAAATCCCGCTACGGCCTCCAGACAGGCATATTCACCACCGATCTGAATACCGCCTTCTCCGCCTTTGAGAAAATCGAGAGCGGAGGCATCATGATCAACGACGTCCCCACTTTCCGGGTAGATCCCATGCCCTACGGAGGAGTCAAGGAATCGGGCTTCGGCAGGGAGGGAGTAAAATACGCCATAGAAGAAATGACCGAGATGAGACTTATGGTGCTCCACAAATAATATGACCTTTTTGTAGGAGACGCTCTCGTTGTAGGAGACGACCTCGTTGTAGGAGACGACCTCGTTGTAGGAGACGACCTCGTTGTAGGAGACGACCTCGTTGTAGGAGGCTTCTCCCGAAGCCGATTCTCTCCCCTCCGCAGAGTCTCCGTAATCGGGATCAGGAGATCCCTCCTACAACCTCCGATTTAAACCGGTTCTGGCAATCTGTTTACAATTTGTTAATGGAATCCATAAGAAATCTGTAATATAATAAAAGAGTCAAAATCGGGAATATCCTTATTAAGGTTAATTTTATAGGAGGTGCTTTAATGCAGATAGGATCCGTTAATAATAATTTCCCCATGTTACCCCCCGGAAAAGATGTAAAACTTCTCACCACCGGTAAGGATCCGGCGGTTACCGTATCGGATAAATTCAGCACCAGCAAAAATGAAGATCTCGGTCTCATCACCCGCCAACCCATGACTAGCGAGAAAAAAGACCTGGGCGGGTTTGAAAACGGAATGCGCAATATGGTGGGCGGAATTGCAGGAGTCATCGGCGGAATTGCAGGATTGGCGGTAGGTCTTGCCTATGACGCCACTGTTCTCGGTCCCTTCTTTGCGGCTCTTGCTTGCTATGACGACGACCCCAGAGGCAGAAGTTTCGGACATCACGTTCTGAATCAATTCCTCTCCCCCATAACTTTGATGGTCAAAGGTGGCAAAGAGGGATTTAATATCGCCAGCGGCGCCTTCGACAGATAATAACCGGAGATAATTATTATCAGTCAAACCGGTTCTCAACAAACAAACCGGACTTTGGAGCAAATCCGAAGCCCGGTTTGTTTTTTACAAACCCAAAAATGAAGAAAGGGAAAATCCTGAGAAAGACGAAATAATCACCAGGAGTTACGCTCAAATTCGAGAAACCCGGAGGCGGTTAACGGTGGTGATTCCTTTCATCCGCCTTCTAACTTCTATCTTCTTTGAGGCAATAGTAACCGGGGGCGTCCAGGGATCCGAAGCAGTTGAGGGCTTCCCCCCGACATCCGCCCCGGCAGTGTTCGAAGTGTTGGCAATTCAGGCATTTCTCATTACCTTTAAGATTCCTCAATTTTTGAAAAAGAGGGTTTTTCGTCCATATATTGAGAAACCCCTTTTCAAGGATATTTTCCCGTTCCCCCGGATACTGGATGAAATTGCAGGGATAAAGGTTGCCGTAGGGATCGATGGTGCAATTGACCCTGCCTCCTCCGCAACCGAAACCCCTGTAGAGTCTGCCCGAATCTTCGCCGTCCTCTCCCGGCACGAAGGCTTTTATCTGGACTTCCTTATCGGCGCTTTCCCTCAGTTCAAACAGTTTGTCAAGGATGATGTTGAATTCCTTATTGGTTAACACCAGATTCTCATTCAGAGCAGCTCTACCGGAAGGACGGACAAAAGAAAAGGCGATACCGTAAACGGGCAGTTCATGGGCCAACTTCAGGGCGGGTTCGATATCCTTCACATTCTGTTTCATGATGGTATATTGAAGATATACGTTATGGTCAGTATAGGCGGAAAGATTTTGAATTCCCATTAAAGTTTTTTTGAAAGAGTCTTTTCCTCTTATATAGTCATGACACCGTTCATCCCCACCGTCCAAGCTTATATAAATACTCCTGAAAGGGATTTCCGCTATTTTTTTTGCCTTTTCCCTGCCAATCAGGACTCCGTTGGTAAAAAGGGTAAGAGCCATACCTCTCTCCACTATGGCGGAAAAAAGTTCGAAACAGTCCTTTCTGAACAGGGGTTCTCCGCCTCCCACCACCACTTCGCAGACCCCCGCGTCGGCCATCTCATGGATCACCTTTTTCATATCATCGGTGGATAGTTCACTCTTCACGGCGGTTCCCGATGAGGTTACACAATGGGGACATCTCAGATTACACGCCCAGGTAATATCCAGATAAACCCTGAGAGGAGCGGAAATGAAATCCGACTGAGAGCGATCCGGCATGAACTCCCCCTGAAAATCCCCCTCCTCACCGATTACCCCCTCTTCCCTCCACAAATTCAGAAAATCGTCCAGGTCATCGGGAGATATATACTCCTGAAAAGCCCGTTTCACCATATCGGGAGGATATTCTTTCAAACTCTCAAATATCGCCGTGGCAATATGATCGAAGGAAAACAAACGAAAGGAGTTCCGATCCCACAGCAAGGAACCGAAAAACTCCTTCCTTCCCATGTAGCGTTTTCGTGAATCCATATTCACTTACTACCGACAATACTAACCGATACTAACATCCCGACGGTCTGGGTTTGGGTTTGGGTGAATGTCCGCCGCAGCCCATGATGGGAGTGGGTTTCGGTGAAGGCTTGGGTGCTACACTGCCGCCACAGCCCGACGAAGGCTTGGGTGAGGAACCACCACATCCCGTTGACGGGGGTTTGGGTGAATGTCCGCCGCAGCCCATGATGGGAGTGGGTTTTGACGATCCGCCGCATCCTGTTGAGGAAGGTCTGGGTGAGTATCCTCCGCAGCCGATTCCGGCGTGAGCCTTTCCGCCGCGATCAGGAGAACTGACACCGATTCCCGACGACATGGCTTTTTCTTTCAGTACCGACTGGAGAGCCTTGGATTGAAGATCCTCCGGCACTTTGTCCTGTTTCTGGAAAGAATCGGAAATAGACGAAGATGCTTTATCCTCACCTGCGTCGGTTTTTTTCACTCCGGAATAGAAGTTTTGTCCGATATTATTTCTGTCTGAGATCTGCATGGGGTTTCCCCTTTCGTAAAATACGGTAACCGAGCTGTATTTCCCTGATACAATCTTATTTTATTACAAAACCTCCGGAAGAACAATATAGATAATGTAACAAATAGATTAACGTTTTCCCTCCCCTCGGATTAAGAGCCTATTCGGAAAATAACCGTCTGCCATCGGTGAGGGAGGAGAATCGGGTTCTGAAGAACCCTCCTACAGATTTTCCGAATAGGCTCTAAGTAGAAGTTTTTTTCATTTCCGGCGAACAGATGTTAAACTAATTTTGTACAGGACTTACGCTCAAAATCGGGAAACCGGCATGAAATCGTCAGTCCTCTGGCGGAGAACCCCGTCATCCTGAACTCGTTTCAGGATCTATACAAGATCTTGTTCCTCAGATTCCGAAACAAGCCTGCCCTGAACTTGTTTCACGGGTTCGGAATGACGGGGGACTGAATGTTTACCTAATTTTAACATTTTTATATTGATTTTAAAATTTTTTTCATTTATAGTGAAATACAGAGTGAATAAAAATACAGGTTGCCCAATAAAAAGGAGGATATACCATGGACAGTATCGGAAGAGTGGGACAGAATATCCCCAATATGCCCCTGAGCAGCGCTCCCAAAACGGAGAAAGATTTTACCCAGGAAATGATCAAGGATTCTCTGGCGGACGGCAGAAACTATGATACCCTGTCAGATATGATCCCGGACCCTAAAAACAAACTCCAGGGACTCCGTATGGCGTCCAAAGAATTCCAGGCAGCCCAGGATATGGCTCTCAAAACCGGTGATAAAAAACTTATCAAAGAAACCACCACAGGCGCAGTGAATGAGCAGATCAAAATAGCCCGTGAAGAAGCCAAAACAGACAATAAAAAAGGAGCCCTCGACGACCTGAGAACCGCCGTGGATCTGGCATCCAAAGGCGAACAGAAAGAACTGGTGGAGTCCGTATGGGGCATTATTTCCGAGGTCGGCACCTCCGCTCCAAAACCGACTCCCGCTCCAAAACCTCCCGTTCATTTCGGCGGTTGCGGCAGCAGCAGCGTCTCCAGCGGCAGGTGCTAACCCCAAAAAAGGAGTCAAACCGGATAAAGAACAAATCCCTTTATTTTATCATAATAAGGGGATTTGTTTTTTATCGCCGGAATCTTGCCTGTGCCATTTTGACGTCAATCGGTATAAAGAGGGGGAAAGGTTTCACAAAATCCCCTCATAATGAAGGAGATTTTCAAGCCGATTCAGAATCAGTGGCGAAAATCCAATTTAATGGTATAAACACCTGCAGCAAGAGAGGATAATCAGAGAAATGAAAAAACTTTTTGGAACCGACGGAATCCGGGGAACCGCCAACGAAACCCTTACCCCGGATCTGGCTCTTAAAACGGGAAAAGCCCTGGGCTCCATTTTGAGCCGGCCTGAAGCGGGAGATGCCAGAAACGCAGTACTCATAGGCAAGGACACCCGCATTTCGGGAGATATGCTGGAATGCGGACTCTCGGCGGGACTAACCTCCAGGGGATTCGACGTGTTATTGGCAGGGACGGTTCCCACGCCGGCAGTGGCATATCTGGTCCGGGCTTTCGGTATAGCGGGAGGCATCGTCATTTCCGCATCCCACAACCCCTTTGAGGATAACGGCATAAAAATATTCGGATCCGACGGATATAAATTGTCGGATGAGCAGGAAAACAAAATAGAAGAGATCATACATGATTATGATAGATATTCTTTCCCCTCCATAAAAGGAGAACAGATCGGAAGGATTTCTCATCTGGTGGATGCCCGGCAGGTCTATGAAAATTACGTGGTAAGCCTGTCCCCCGCCTCCCTGAAAGGCATGAAAATAGCCATGGACTGTGCCAACGGCAGCACCCATCAGGCGGGAGGAGACATATTTTCCAGACTCGGCGCCGATGTAACTCCTTTCCACAACCACCCCACGGGGATAAATATCAACCTGAAATGCGGTTCCACCAATCCCATACTTCTGCAGGAAGTCATGAAATCAGGCCTTTTCGATGCGGGAATCGCCTTCGACGGAGACGGAGATCGATTGACGGCCGTTGACGAAAAAGGAGAAGTCGTTGACGGCGACCATCTTATGGGGATTTTCTGCCGCTATATGCAGGAGAAAAACCTCTTCCGGGGAGAAACCCTGGTGGCAACCATCATGAGTAACATGGGACTTGAAAAAGCCGTGGAAAAAATGGGTCTGAAAATGGAGCGGACTCCCGTGGGAGATCGGGCGGTGCTGGAGAAGATGAGGGAAATCGACGCCAATCTGGGAGGGGAACAGTCGGGGCATATCATTTTCAAGGACTACAACACCACCGGGGACGGCATAATCTCCGCTCTGATGCTCACCAGTGCCATGAAGTATTGGAGAAAACCATTAAGCGAGATAAAAAATTTAATAAAAAAATATCCCCAGTCCCTGAAAAACGTGAGGGGAAAAGATAAAGACTCCCTTAAAGCAATTTTGAAAACCCCGGAATTTGAATCCTTTATGAAGGAAATCAAGGAAGAATATAAAGACAATCTACGTATAGTGATCCGACCTTCCGGAACCGAACCTCTCATAAGAATCATGGTGGAAGGAGAAAATCCATATACGGTGGAATCGATCTGTTCATCTATCGAAAGAAAAATAAAAGAGTTGATATAATAAAACATATTTGGTATGCATTCAGTTCTGCCGTCATTCCGAATTTATTTCGGAATCTGAGACACAAGATGTTGTATAGTTCCTGAAACAAGTTCAGGATGACGTGGTTCTCCGCCAGAGGACTGAATATATACCATATTTGTTTTTGCTTAAAGCCTGAAAGCGGCTACCATAACATAAGAACCCGTTGCTAAGAACCGCCTGCAGGAAGGGTCTCCATGCCCTGATTCTATCCCCTTACCGGTGGCAGGTGCGGGGGTTATGCTTTTTACTGACAAACCCCGGATTTTATGCCGATTGCCCCAGTGTCCGAAACAGGGTCTGTCCTGAACTCCTTTATGAAATCCAAAGATCCGGGGATACCGTCAGGAGTTACGCCTTTTATTGCCAAAATCCAGATTTTATGCCGATTCCCAAAGATCCTGAAACAAAGCCTGTCCTGAACTGGTTTCAGGATTCAGGATGACGGGTTCATGCCGGTTTCCTCGAATTTAAGCGTAACTCCTGACCGTTTCTTCTTCCGATTCGGTTTCCCCGGATATTGAGTGATTACAACGAGGGTTTTATTACTAATCCCCTTGGATGATCGCTTTTTTACTTTTTGGTCAGTTTGTCAATTGCCTGATCCGCCAGGTCGAAGCTCATCTCGACACCCTCGAGGAATCCGACAACTGCCGCAGAACCGCCTTTGACCATGGTGGCGATGGATCCCGCTCCCGAACCGGCTCCCACACCGACGCCCACGACTCCGCTGCCGCCCAGGGCTCCGCTGATGCCTCCGTAGAGAACCAATCCCTCTTTAACCAAGCTATCTACCCCTTCTCCCAGGTTTTTGGGTTCTTTATTGACACCAATGGCTTTTTCGGCAAATTCGATCCCCTTGTTAACGGAACCCACTAAGAATCCCACCGGCAGAGCGACAGCTCCCAAGGCGACGGAAGTGGCGAAATCGGCTACTTTTCCGGCGATTTTGCCCAGTTTGCCTTCCACTTTTTCGCCCACTTTCTCTCCCGCTTTGAAGGCTACATCCAGTCCTTTGCCTGCACCGTCAATTCCACCGCTAATCGCCGATCCAGCTCCCGCCAAAGCTCCCGGCAGTGCGAATCCCACCAGCATGGCTCCCACGGGACCTGCTCCGGCAACCACACCCGCTACCATTCCCAGAGCCGGCGCCGCATAAATGACACTGCGTCCCAGGTCTTTGAGCAAGCTGTCATCGCTTCCGAATTGTCCTAGTCCGCTGGCGGCTAGGGCTGCATCGGCGGATTTCTCACCGCCTTCGATCACTGCGTTCATGGGAGCCGTTACCACCGACAGTCCCGCTCCCAGGGCGAATTTTCCTACTTTTTTCGCGACTCCTCCCAGAGTGATATGATCAGAGGGTTCCTGTTGGGGACATTCTCCGCATTTCTCCTGGGGTTTGGCGGTGGTCTGGGTATTCATTGGCTGGGTATAATTATTGCTTCTGATTCCTTCTATGGACATATTTTACTCCTCCTTAAAACATCCTGAAATTTCTTTTAGCTATTATTGTTGCGGTTATTTGTTTTTATGTGATACTGTTTTATATAGATGCTGACTTTGCTGCTTTTCACTCTCGATCTTTAAGTTTATTATACTTCTATCAGATGTTAAAAAAAACCGTAAAATGTTACAAATTTGTTAACAAACCCTCTCCCCGAAAATCATGAAAAATTTCAATGGTTGGGAGGATTATTTCTATTACCTCGTCGAAAAAAAATAAAATTCTTCTTTAAGGAGATAAAAATGAAAAAAATCAAGATTTGGCTTCTTCTTGTATTGGTTCTTCTCGGCGTGGAGTCCAAAGCCCTTTCCGGGGCGGAAGAGGTCAACCAGACCGATCCGGATATTACAAAGGTATTCATTCAGTCCCCCCGTCATTCCGAACCCGTGAAACAAGTTCAGGGCAGGCTTGTTTCGGAATCTGAGGCACAAGATATTGTATAGTTCCTGCAACAAGTTCAGGATGGCGGGTTCATGTCCGTTTCCTCGAATTTGAGCGTAACTCCTGATTTTGATGCCAATCCGGTATCGGATATTCCGAATAGGAACTGAATCCGCAAAAAAACTCCCCTTAAAGGAGAGGGGAGTTCCACCTGTTAACCTTTATTCAACCATTGATTTTCGAACTAACCTTTTCCCTTGAGAGTCTTGGTTTTGTGGATCAGTTGTACCAGTTCTTCTACTTCGGGTTGCTCTCGGATATTGGGAGACAGGTCTTCGATGACGTTGAGGACGGAGTTGAGATCGCCGTTTTTGGCCCAATAGCTGTCCTTGAGGATCTCCGAATATTCCGCCACCGATGCCGCCAGTTTGAAACTGTCGGAGGATTCGTGGAAGCCGTTTTTGAGTTGGGATGTGGCGATACTCTTGTTGACCTCCGCCACCTTGTTGTAGTTTTCCGGATCCTTGTATCGGACGTAAACGGTAGCTATCTTGCCCTGACGGTTGGGGGTCATTTTAAGTTCGTAGAGGGCTGTTACCGAATGTCCTGCGCCCACTTCTCCGCCGTCTTCCTTGTCGTCCCGGAATTTATCGTCGGCGACGTCCCGGCTCTCGTAACCCAGGAGGCGATACTGTTGAACCACGTCGGGGTTAAAGTCCACCTGGATCTTGACGTCTTTTGCCACCGTCTGGAGGGTTCCCGTCAGATTTTCCACAAACACCTTTTTGGCTTCCTTTAGGTCGTCCACATAGAAGTAGTTGCCGTTCCCCTTGTCCGCCAGTTTTTCCATGAGGGAATCGTTATAGTTGCCCATACCGACTCCGACGGCGGAGAGGTAGATGCCCTGATTCTTATAATCCTCGATGGTTTTCAGGATCGCATCGGGGCCCGTGGTACCCACATTGGCTACGCCGTCGGTGCAGAGGATTACTCTATTGGTGCGATCCTTGCCGAAGTTTTTGCCCAGCATCTCGTATCCCATCCGGATTCCCGCCTCCGCATTGGTGGAGCCGCCGGGAGAGAGGGTTTCTATGGCGGAGATGATCTTGTCCTTGTCTTCCAGTCCCGTGGGTTCCAGGACAGTCCAGGCACTGGTATTGTAAGCCACGATGCCGATTCGGTCCCCCTGCCGCAACTGTCCGATGAGGAGTTTCAGACTCTCTTTTACAATACCCATCCGGTTGCTGCGCCGCATTGAACCGGAACTGTCGATGACGAAGATCAGATAAGCACTCTTCCGTTCCTTTTTGGAAACCTCTTTCGCCTGTATTGCCACTCTCATCAGCTGACAGGAGGGATCGAAACCGGTTTTAGCCCCTTCCAGATAGATTTCGAAAGGTTTCTGCTGGGGTGAAGCATAGCCGTATTTGAAATAATTGATAAACTCCTCGGTACGGACGGCGGAGGCGGGAGGTATCTGATTATTATTCAAAAAATTTCTGCAAAGACTGTAAGATGCCGTATCCACATCGATGGCGAAGGTGGAGAGGTGATCCTCCTCAGTATCCACGAAGGGGTTGACGCCGTGATTTTTGAAGAACATCTCATCCTCGGTAACCTCTTCATTGCCGGGGGGAGTTGCCTGAGTGGGAGTGACGGGAACCTGGGGGGCAACAGGTTGATTCATGGCCATCTTTTTAGCCTTGACCTCGCTCTTATCGGAGGAAGCGGACATAGCTTGTTCCGACATCATGGGGGCGCCGTTCATACCGGAAGGACCGCCCATACTGCCTCCTCCTCCCGCCGCCATACTGTCTTTTTTCATGGCGTTTCCTTCCATGGGAGGCTGGCTCTTGCGCAGAGATTCCCCTCGGGAGGAATCGGTCTCGGCCTCCCCTTTTGTCCTGCTTTTTTCATCCGATGCCATGCTCTGGCTTTTACCGGGAGCCACCTGCTGTTCCGACATTTCCATGGGTTTGGATTCGACAGCGGGCTTTTCCGCCACCGTGGGAGCGAAAGTGGCGGGAGGAGCTGAACTGCCGGGAGCCTGGGTTGTTTTGTCCACACTATTGCCGGCACACCCTGCCATTATGGTAAGAAAAAGCGGCAAAACAAAACAGATAATTAAAATAAATATATTGATATTTTTTAATCCCATACCCTTTAAATCCGATAATCTCTTCATAATAAAAACCTCCTGCTTTTTGTTATCTTTGAATCCCTTTGCATATACTACCGCAGGAGATAAAATTTATTCCCGTCTCTCCCGAAAAAAACAAAAAGACCCTGTATCTGGGTCTTTTTGTATATATTATATAAATTCCTTATGGAACTATTTTTCCTTTACAGACTGGGAGGCTTTCTGGGGGTCGATTTTGATGCCGGGTCCCATGGTGGAGGCGAGGACCAGACTCTTGAGATAAGCTCCCTTGGCGGTGGAAGGTTTGGCCCGGATAATGCTATCCAGGAGAACCTTCAGGTTTTGTTTCAGTTTATCAGCCTCGAAATTAACCTTGCCTACGGGGCAGTGGATGATGCCCAGTTTGTCGGTTCTGAACTGGACTTTACCGGCTTTGAGTTCCCGTACCAGTCCGCCGATGTCCAGGCTGAGGGTTCCGGATTTGGGGCTGGGCATCTTGGGACCCAGGGTTCGTCCCAGGGCTTTACCCACCAGACCCATCATATCGGGAGTGGCGGCAGCGATATCCCAATCCATCCATCCGCCCTTTACCTTTTCCACCAGGTCTTCGGCGCCGGCGGCGTCGGCTCCTGCGTCCAGGGCTTCCTTGATCTTGTCCCCTTTGGCGAAGACGATGACTCTGGGGGTTTTACCGGTGCCGTGAGGTAGAACCACGGTTCCCCGGACGTTCTGGTCGGATCTTCTGGGGTCGATTCCCAGTTTGATATGAATTTCGGCAGTTTCGTTAAATTTTGCTCTGGCGGTTTTTTTCAGGATTTCAATCCCCTGTTCCAGATCGTAAAGGTTTTGGCGTTCGAACAGGGTGATGGTTTCTTTATACTTTTTACCTCTTTTAGGCATTTCAATTCCTCCTTGTGGTTATAGCGAGAAGAGATTCTCTCCCACTTTTTTAAAAAGGGTTAAAACCCTTAGTCCAATATCTGAAGTCCCATATTACGGGCGGTTCCCTCGATGGTGTGCATGGCTGCTTCCACATCGTTGGCGTTGAAGTCTTTGTCCTTCATCTTGATAGCTGCGATCTTTTCCAGGTCTTTCCGCGTAACCTTTCCCACCTTGACCTTGTTGGGGGTGCCGGAACCTTTTTCCACTCCTGCGGCTTTCAGCAAGAGAGCCGACGCGGGGGGAGTCTTGAGGACGAAGGTAAAGGTTCTGTCTTCGAACACGGTGATATCCACAGGTATAATCTCTCCCACCTGATCCTTGGTTTTGTCGTTATATTGACGGCAGAACTCCATCAGGTTGATACCGTGCTGACCCAGAGCCGGTCCTACGGGGGGGGCGGGGTTGGCTTTGCCTGCATTGAGTTGCAGTTTGACCATGGCTTTTACTTTCTTTGCCATAACATTTCTCTCCTTATGAAAGGGTTCAATATTCTATTGAATTTAGTTAATTTTCTCGATCTGGCTGAAATCCAGTTCCACAGGAGTTTCTCTGCCCAGGAAGGAGATCATGACTCGCAGTTTTTCCCTTTCCGGGTTCACCTCGTCGATGAGTCCGTGGAATTCCTTGAAGGGTCCGCTGGTAACCTTGACGGTCTGTCCCACATGGAGATCCACTTTCACCTTGAGAGGAGCTTCCATACCCATGAGCCGGAGAATCTTCTTCACCTCGTCATCGGGCAGGGGGATGGGTTTGATACCCGGCCCCACGAAGCCGGTAACTCCCGAGGTGTTACGCACCACATACCAGGAGTCGTCGGTCATAATCATTTCTACCAGAACGTAGCCCGGATATATTTTCCTCTGGAGGGTTTTCTTCTTGCCGTCCTTGAACTCGATCTCTTCCTCGGTGGGGATCAGCACCTGAAATATCTTATCCTTCATATTCAGGGTGGCGATCCTTTTTTCCAGGTTTGCCTTGACCTTGTTTTCATATCCCGAATAGGTATGAATGACGTACCATTTGACTCTGGAATCTTTTTCCTTTTTCAGATCCTCCGCTGTTTCGGATTCGGACCTGGCAGGTTCCTCCACCGGTTCCTCTTCCTCTTCATCTTCTTCCTCTCCAGAGTCGTCGTCATAAGAATCTTCACTATCGGAAAATCCCTCATCATCGGAGAAATCTTCATCCGTATCCCCGTCTTCGGGGTACTCTTCATCTTCCTCCTGGTCGGGATCATCTTCCTGTATGGAATCTTCTACCTCTTCCGTCTCCAGTTCATCGTCGTACTGAATAGATTCCTGGTCTCTATTTTTAATCAAGGGAAAAACCTCCTAAAATTTTCCCGCAGGGAAGTCTGGCAAACAAAAAGAACCTTACAGAACATTCCCTTATGGGAAACAGAGAAAAAAATAACCTTACCGGGGCTGACATTACCGCAAAAACTGAAACAGTCTGGAGAATACCTCGTTGCAGAACCAGAGATAGGCGGTAACGGCTATCATGGTTATAAGAACGATAGTGGTGGAAGCCCGGAGTTCCTGTTTGGAGGGCCATGCCACCCGTTTCAGTTCGGCTTTAACCCCCTGCAGATACTTACCCGTATTCTCGATAATTTTCTTGATCTTATCCATTTAGTTCTACTCCCTTTTATCGGGTTTCCTTGTGCATGGTATGCTTTTGATCCCATTTGCAATACTTTTTAAGTTCAAGACGTCCGGGGGTTTTGTGGCGGTTTTTGGTAGTAGTGTAATTACGACGTTTGCATTCGGAACAAGCCAGGGTAATAATTACCCGATTTTCCTTTTTCTTTGCCATTGTTAATAGCCTCCGTAAGCGGGTTATCCCCGGTAAAAACTACCGGGGATAACGTTTTATTTAAAGAGATTACTCTATAATTTCGGTAACAGCACCTGCTCCTACGGTTCTTCCGCCTTCCCGGATGGCGAAACGGAGTCCCTTCTCGATGGCGATGGGGGTGATGAGTTTTACGGTCATGGTGACGTTATCGCCGGGCATGATCATCTCGACTCCCTCGGGCAGAGTGATGGATCCGGTAACATCGGTGGTTCTGAAATAGAACTGGGGACGATAACCGTTGAAGAAGGGGGTATGTCTTCCGCCCTCTTCTTTGGACAGAACGTAAACTTCCGCCTTGAAGTGGGTGTGGGGTTTGATGGAACCGGGTTTAGCCAGAACCTGTCCCCGGAAGATGGCTTTCTTGTCCACGCCTCTGAGGAGCAGACCGACGTTGTCGCCGGCTCTTCCCTCATCGAGGAGTTTCCGGAACATTTCGACACCGGTTACCACGGTTTTTCTGATTTCATCGGCAAATCCCACCAGTTCCACTTCCTCGCCGACTCTTATGATACCTCTCTCGATTCTGCCGGTTCCTACGGTACCGCGACCGGTGATGCTGAATACGTCTTCTACGGGCATCAGGAAGGGTTTATCGATAGGACGGACGGGTTCGGGAATATAGTTATCCAGGGCGTCGCAAAGGTCCAGAACGGCTTTTACATTGGGATCGTCGGACTTGCTGGGGTCGGCTTCCACTGCCTTGGTGGCGGATCCGCGAATCACGGGGATCTCGTCGCCGGGGAAGTTATAGAGGCTCAGCAGTTCCCGGACTTCCATTTCTACCAGTTCTATAAGGTCGGGATCGTCCACCAGGTCCACCTTATTCAGGAAGACCACGATGGAGGGCACGTTCACCTGACGGGCGAGAAGGATATGTTCTCTGGTCTGGGGCATGGGCCCGTCGGCGGCGGATACCACCAGGACGGCTCCGTCCATCTGGGCGGCACCGGTGATCATGTTTTTGATATAGTCGGCGTGTCCGGGGCAGTCCACATGGGCATAGTGTCTCTTGTTGGTTTCATACTCGGCGTGATAGATCTGGATGGTGATACCGCGCTCTTTTTCTTCGGGCGCCTTGTCGATTTCATCCACATTCAATGCCTGAGCCAGACCTCTGTACGCCAGCACCTTGGATATCGCTGCGGTAAGAGTGGTCTTGCCGTGATCCACGTGTCCGATGGTTCCCACGTTCACGTGGGGTTTGGTTCTTTCAAACTTTTTCTTTGCCATTGTTTCCTCCTCTTTTTCGATACAAACTTTTATTTTTTTATTCCGGCAATAACTTTCGAATGCGCCCGGTAGGAATCGAACCTACAACCTTGAGCTTAGGAGTCTCCTGCTCTATCCATTGAGCTACGGGCGCACCTGGGAGTTATATTTAACTTTTATTGCCTTCACCCTTTTTAGTTCCCTATATAAAAAAAACCCTCTCCGAGGTTTTTTTATGGAGCTGGGGAACAGGGTTGAACTGTCGACCTCATCCTTACCAAGGATGTGCTCTACCTACTGAGCTACCCCAGCATCCGGGTTCTGGTGGAGAATCATTCTCCGAGTTCTTTTATGGAGCGGGAGACGAGGTTCGAACTCGCTACCCCCAGCTTGGAAGGCTAGTGCTCTAGCCAAATGAGCTACTCCCGCCCTTCACACTAAAAACTCCCTCTTTTTTCAGGGAGATTTAGCGTCTTTATAATAACCTATTTACAACCCTTTGTCAATAGGGGATTTCAAAATATTTTTCTCCTCTCTATTCCTGCCCAGCCTTTACCTTAAATCCCATATATAGTATAAAACATCAAATAAGCCACTATATATCCCGTTTCTTCACCTCTCCCCTTAACATTTTCTCGTCTTTCTCCTCCATTTCTCTCCTCCAGTTGTTCACGGTCCTTCGGCTGGCACGAACGTTATACCGGCTCATCAGGATCTGTTTCAGCTGTTCATCGGAAAGGGGGCGTTTTTTCTCTTTCAGAATTTCCCGGATCAGTATAATCCCTTTCACCTTCTTCAGATGCCTTTCGCTAGGGAACAGGGAGACCAGGGGTAAAACCTTTCCTTTCACTCGGATATATTTCTTCTTCATCAACCGGGAAACCCACGAGGGATCCACCTGAAGACCCTCGGCGACCTCCTTCTCCTCCAGACACCGCAAATCCCTGGAATCCATGGATATGAGATATTTCTTCTGATATTCCACTCCTCTTTCCACGATCTGGTTCAGGAGATTAAACCGACGGTTGATCCATTCCATCTTCTGCTTGATTTCCCTGAATTTTCTCTGATCCCCGGAACTTATCTCTCCTTTTGAAACCATCTCTTCAAAACGGCTTTCATCGACTTTGTACCGCACCTTTTCCCTGGAACAGACGGTCTGAACCGAATCTCCCTTTACGTAAACCTCCGCTACGGTCTCTCCCGCCGGAGCAGGATTTACCCCCGAAATACCCGGAGCATTGTAGGAATCCATTATGTCCGCCACAAACACCCGATCCAGAACCCCCTCCCGGAAGTTTTTCACCTCTTCCCGGGATATATCCAGGAGTTCCGCCAATTCTCCGTCGGTACACTCCCCCTGCAGAAAGAACATGGAAAATCCGGCAGGTCCCAGATGACGGATCTTTTCCAGAATCTCCTCCCTCCCCTCCAGTAACGATTCCACATCGGAACTTTCCTGGGCCACACCGGTTCCCTCGGGGGGGGTAAAACATTTCTTTATGGGGTTGATCCGGATAACCCGATTCTTACCCCAGAAGAGTTTCTGAAAAATTTCCGAATCTTCAATTTCCTTCACTGTTTTCCAGAAATCCTCCCTGGGAAGATCCATCAGCATGGACAGTTTCATCCCCAGATGCATCTTCTGTACCAGGGACGTGGTGGGAATCTGACTCAAACCCAGTCTCATGTTCACGGCGGTTCCCCCTTTCAGCAATTATTCTTGTAGCGGTTCTTGTCCATGTTAAACATCCTCATCTTCTCATATATGGAACGGGGAGACAGGTTCATAAGTTCCGCCGTCCGGTTGATGCCTCCTCCCGTCTCTCTCAGGTAGTAATCCAGATATTTCCTGTCCAGAGATTCCGTCAGCATCTCTCTTGCCTGGGGATAAGGAGTGGTCAGGGGCATAAGGATATGAAAATTCTCATCTTCCGACAGGGGTTCCTCATCCTTTTCGAAGGTAGTCCCCAGGGATTCCAGATCCTTCTTCTCCAGCACCGTTCCCCGGCAGATTATAACCGCTCTCTCTATGACATTTTCAAGTTCCCGTATATTCCCGCTCCAGGGATGTTTTATCAGCAGTTCCAGGGCTTCCGGCGAAAGGGTCTCCACGGAGCGGTTGAAGCGGTTATTGTAAATCTTCAGGAAATGAACCGTCAAAAGGGGAATATCTTCCTTCCTATCCCGCAGGGGCGGCACGAACAACGGAAATACATTCAGGCGATAATAGAGATCCTCCCTGAACTTCCCCTGCTTTATATCCTCTTCCAGGTTGCTGTTGGTGGCGGAAATGATCCTCACATCCACCTTCACCGTCTGGACGCCCCCGACCCGTTCGAACTCCCTCTCCTGGAGAAACCGCAGTAGTTTCGCCTGAATACCGGGACTGATATTGCCTATCTCGTCCAGAAACACCGTCCCCCGGTGAGCCAGTTCGAATTTGCCTTCCTTCCTCTTCATGGCTCCCGTAAAGGCTCCCTTCTCATGACCGAACAACTCCGATTCCAGCAGGGTTTCCGACAGAACGGTACAATCGATCTTGACAAAGGGGAAATCCTTGCGGGGGCTGTTCCGATGAAGGGCTTTCGCCACCATGTCCTTACCGGTTCCCGTCTCTCCCCGGATCAGCACTGTGGCATCGGTATCGGAAAGGTTTCGTATCTGTTGAAAAATCCGCTGAATCCCCGGACTCCTGCCCACGATCCCCGCAAAGGAAAAATGACTCTCCGCCTCCTCCTTTAATCTTTTCACCTCTTCCCTCAGAAGCCTCTGCTCCGTGATCTTCTCCAGGGAATGGAAAAGGAGTTCCTTCTCCACGGGTTTGGTCAGATAGTCCACCGCCCCCTTCTTTATAGCCGATACCACCATGGGAATATCCGATACCCCCGACACGATAATCACCGGTATCTCCGGATAAAGAGCCTTCACCCGCTCTATTACCTCCAGCCCATCCATACCCGTCATCTTCATGTCCGCCAGAACCAGATCCACCCTCCTGCGGGATAATATCTCCAGCCCCTCTTCGCCCGACTTGCCCGTGATCAGATTATACTTCTTCTCTTTCCTGAAATAAAACCGGAGGGTGTCCAGAATAACATCCTCATCATCTATCGCCAGAACATTGATAACATTCAAGTCTTCAGCCTTAGCCACAATATCCGCCCCTCCCGATTTATATCTGTTCTAATCGGGGTCTGGAGACCCCTCCTACACGATTATAAAGTCCTCTTCTCCGTTCCTCTCTCATTCAGGTATATGACTTCCTCCTCCAGTTCCACGCCGAACTGTTCCTTAACCCGCTTTTTCAGTTCCCGTGCCAGTTCCAGGATGTCCCTGCAGGTGGCTTTTCCGTCGTTGATTATAAAATTGGCGTGCCTTTCGAATACCTTCGCCTCCCGGCAACAGATCCCTTTCGCCCCGACCCTCTCCAGGAGAAGTCCTGCGGGAACCCGCCTGCCGCCTGGAGTTTCGGGAGGAAGATTCTTGAAGTAACTGCCCGCGCATCCCACTCCCCGGTGAGGATGTTTGGATTCCCTCTCTTTGATAATCCTCTCCATCTCGGCACGAATTAAATCTCTGTTGTTTTCCCTTCTTAATTCCAGTCGGGCTTCCACCAGGATCTCCCGGCTCTCTTTAAGGTAACTCCATCGATAACCGAAACGGAAGTAATCTCTTTCCACTTCTTTTATATCCCCTCCCTCAGTCATTATACGAGCGGATACCAGCAGATCTCCCACGGATTTGCCGTAGGCTCCCGCATTGCCGAACACCGCACCGCCGAAGGTCCCCGGTATCCCTGCGGCAAACTCCAGTCCCGTCAATCCCTCATCCATTGCGAAATTCACCAGTTCCCCCAGACAGGTTCCCCCCTTTACCGATATAAGGACTCTCTTTATCGAACTTTTTCCACAACCATCCCTGTCTTCTTCATCGGGTTCCTCTCCGGCACTTTCGATACCCTTTATATCATTTTTGATCACCAGTCCTCGGAAACCCTCATCACAGATAAGAAGGTTACTGCCTCCTCCCATGATAAAGAAAGGGATCTCATTCATACGGGCATATTGAATCGCACCCGATAGTTCCTCCTCGCTCTCTGCGCTGATAAAACCGTCGGCATTACCTCCTATACCGAAGGTAGTCCATCGGGAAAGGGGCATATTTTTGATAATCTTTTCCTCTATGCTGTTCATCTTTATCCAAAACGACCTCCGACTTCCAATCTCTTCCCACTAAATTCCCTTCCGTCTTCCAATTCCCTTCGCCCTTCCCCCCTCTAACCTCCAACTTCCAACTTCCAACCTCCTTTTAAGGCAGGAAAGAATCCCCTCCATCTGGTATTATAGGGGTAATAATAAGAATTTCAAGGGGAGGTATTTCAGTGGAAGAACGACCGGATATAACTACCATCGGAGAAAATTCGACAGAACCGGAACAGCCCCTCGCACGACCCAAAGACCCCGTTTCATCTCTGGCGGAAGAGGAAGGGGATACCCGCGAAAAGGAAGAGTCGGGGCCGGTTTCGATTCCTGACGCAAAGGAGGGCGAAGTCCAACCCCTCAGTCCGGAAGAAGAAGAGTTATACTCCTCTCCCATCGGCGAAATCCTCAAGGAGAAGATTATCCGGGCATTTAAGGAACCCGCCATCCAGGAAGAATATGAAGAGGCGGAAGAATATCCGACCCAGGAGATTCCCGTCAAGGAAGCCCGCATCTTCGAGAAGAAAGAATCCCCCTCCGACATAATACAGGAACAGGCGGTACGGATTCTTAAAGAGGAGATGTTGGCAAAGGAGAGCGAAACCGTCGATGAAAAGGGAGAAACCGGGGAATCCGCCTCCTCTTCCGATGAAAAGCCCAATCAGTCCTTTGCGGAGGTGCTGGTAGTCAAGGGAAGCGATTATGCCATGGGATTGAGTTATCATCCCGGTACTATCCCCGTGGTGGTTTCTCTGGGTAGAAAGAGACAGGCTCAACGGCTGATTCAGCACGCGATGGATATGAATATCCCTATCGTGGAAGTTACCGACTGGAACCTGCAACATTTTCACAAACTGGAGATAGGTGTCGAAATCCCCGAAAGCATGTATCATCCCGCGTCTCAAGCTCTGGCGCTGGTCTATCGGCTGCATCCCTCGGCATCATACGTGCGGTTCATAAGACCTTTATCGCCGGGAAAATCCGCCCGCAGGGAAAAGATACAGAAAAGAATCGATGAAATGGGAGAAATCCTGGATATCCACCCTCTGTCGGTGGAATTGAGTTCCCAGTTGTTCGGATATAAGACGGAGTTGAAGGAACAACTGGAATTCAAGGTGCGACGGGTTACAGGGGATATGGGCATAATAGTACCCAAAGTAAAGATTATGGAAAACTCCTACCTGCAGGATGGAGAATATGCGATAAAAATGAAAAATATCGTATATGAGACGGGGATTCTGGATCTCTCCTTTGAACCCCCGGAACTTTTTTATCCCCTGCAGACGCCCTTCAAATCTCTCCTCTATAACTACGGCTACGAACTCCTGGGCTACCTGGAAACCGAAGCCCTGATTCATCGTGTAAAACAGAGCAATCCCGGTCTGGTGCGGGCCCTCTTCCCCCGACAGTTAACCATCGGTTCTTTAAGGTTTATCCTGCGGGGACTTCTCAAGGAAAGGATCCCCATCAAGGATATGACCCTGATCCTGGAAAGCATCGAAGAAAATATTCACCATACCCAGGATCCCGAACTGATGATCGAATATATCCGTTCCGCCTTCAGCCTTCAGATATGTAACGCCTACAAGGACGAAAACGGCAATCTGAACGTGATTCTGCTGGGCAAGGAAATGGAACAGAAAATCATGACCTCCATCCAGGAAAGCCCCAACATCCGATGGCTGAACATGAAATACCGGGAAGGATTCGAACTGCTGTCCAACATAAAACAGGAACTGCAAAATGTGGAAAAACTGGGAATTCCCGTGGTACTCCTCACATCGCCCGTAATCCGCCGGTTCGTCCGCAGGATCACCGAGAACAACTTCCCATCCCTGCCCGTCATCTCCTATAACGAGATATCACCCCTGACCCCGGTGAAAACCGCAGGGATAATCTACTGAAGAATAAAGGTGAATCTATTGAATACGAAATCAAAAAAAACCGGAACCCGTAATGGGATCTCATTTTTGCTTCTCTTTCTTCTCTGCGTATCGGGAATTTTTCTCTGTTCCTGTGAGAATATGCCCGGTTCCGCCGCTGCCAGTCCCTCGCCCACCCAGGTTTATGAATACGGCGGCTATGAAGAATATGAGAAAGCCCTCTCCGAGGGAGAATATATGCTGATATTGTTTAGCAGTGCAGATTCGGAACCCTGCCAGCAGATGGAAAAAGTGACGGACAACCTCATGCAGAAATGGGGCGGACGGGTGGTATTCATCTACGCCGACATCAATCAGGATGAACGTTTCATGGAACTGTCCAGGGGAAAATACGATATTCAGGCCCTCCCCACCATAGTCTTTATCGACAGCAGCGGAGAGATGAAGAAAAAATCCGTGGGAGTGGTGGATGAAAACATCGTTGACATGAATATCGACAGCCTGATAAAGAATTAGGTCGTCTCCAAAAGGGCTTTAAATACTGTAGCGAAGGACTTCAGTCCTTCTCAAATCAGAGAAGATTGCTTCGCCGACTTTAGCAATGACAGTAATCTTCGCCAATATGACATTACCAAATCAAGCAGGAAAATCGCTCATTTTAACCAATAATCTATCAGGTGGCATTTCTCTGATCCCGATATCAGCGAGGAGGGGAGACACTTGTTAAATCAGTTTTTGCTGGGAGGATGTCTGGCAGCCTGTGCAGGAGTGCGGGGGTTTGTAACTCTTTTCTTTCTGGCCTACGCCGTCGGACATGGTCAGATTGACGTCGGCAGCGTAAATCCCGTCATAAAACCCTTTCTGACAGGCAATACAATTGTATATAACGTTCTCATGGTTCTGGCAATCATTGAAATTCTGGGAGACAAGGCTCCGGTAATAGACCATTTTCTGGATGCCCTTCACATGATTCTGGGCCCCCTGGCGGCAGCTGTTGCCATATTTACCATCCTCCATCTGCCCGACTCTCTTTTAAACTATGTAGTTGCCCTGGTGATGAGCTGCTGCGTATCTATCCCGCTGCACAGTTACAAGTCCGGCATAAGAATCCTGTCCTATGCGGGGTATTACGGCAACTTCAATTTGTACCTGAGTTTCACCGAGGATATTATGGTGCTGGCATCCCTGGCAGTGGCCATGTTCAATCCCGGTTTGAGTTTTCTGGGAACCGTAGCCATTTTTTATATCGTCTTCCACCAATTCAAGAAATGGAGAATCCGACTGGTTGCCGGAGACGAGATCGCCGCCCAGGTTCAGGCTGATATCCGCTCCGATTCGGAGGTCATGGAAATAAAAGCCCTCAAGAAGATGAAGAAGTAGTTGAATAAATAGCTGGGCTTGTAGTATAATTCCCGACTCCGGCACAATGGAATATGGTAATTTAAAGTCTGACTGTTGCTTTTTGGGGTTGTGTAAAAAAAATTTGTAAAGACGGGTCTTCTATGATAATCACGGAGGAAAAGATTTTGGACGGAAATAATTTGGAAACCCTGGAGTTGGCTATTGTGGATAGCCCGGAGAACAGTTCTTACCTTCAGAAACAGATAAAAAGACTCCAGGAGAGAATCCGGATTCTGGAAGAGGAAAATCTGGATCTGTTGGGCAGAATCCGGGATCTGAAAGCCCAGACCAAACGCCTGGATGAAAGAGTCTTCGACCTGTTCACCATCTCCCAGGCGGGCAAGGTATTTACGGGAACCCCCGATACCATGCGACTGGCGGAGATTCTCCTCTCCATGGTCACCGAAAGACTGGGGCTTAAAAAGGTTGTACTTCTGTTGTCCAAAGACGAAGCCAATTTCCGTTATACCCACTCCATCGGTCTGGATCGGGAAAAAATAAAACATACCGTCTATCGCAAAAAAGAAGGCCTCTTCTGGCAGCTCATCGCCAACGCGGATCCCTTCCCCGTGGTGGATATCGAAGGCAGCCTCCGGTTCCCATCCATTTTCCAGGAAAACCAGTTGACGGATCTGCAGTCCTCCACCTGGATCCCCATGAAGACCAAAAATCGTGCCATCGGCATCATCACCCTGGAAGAACAGAATCTGGAATATCCCGAGATGCAGTTTCTAACCCAACTGGCGGGACAGGCGGCAGTAGCCTTCGAGACGGCTTTTCTTTATCAGGCCATCGAAGACTCCCGCAAGGAACTGGATCGACAGATGCACAACCTGTCCATCCTCTACGACATCGGCAAAGCCATGAACTTCATCGACGACCTGACCAAACTCCTGGTGCTGATCCTGGATCAGGCTATCGAAGTGGTGGAAGCCGCCAAGGGTTCCCTCATGCTGCTGGATGAACGACGGGATGAACTCATCGTCCGGGTGGTCAGGGGAATTGAAAAAAGTACCGAAGAAAAGATCCTTAGAGGCGAAATCGACTGCACCCGCATAAAACTGGGAGAAGGCATCGCAGGAAGAGTGGCGAAAACCGGCGAACCCCTGCTGATTACCGACGCCACCACCGATACCCGTTTTCTGGCCTCCAAGATGTCCAACGTCCAGAACCTCATGTGCGTCCCCCTGAAAGTCTATGACGATACCATAGGCGTCATCAACATGAGCAACAAAAAAAATAACCGTCCCTTTACCCAGGACGATCTCCAGATCATAACCACCCTGGCCAGTCAGGCGGCGGTGGCCATCAATAACGCCCGACTCTACGAAATGGCCGTTACCGACGGACTCACAAAACTCTTTATCCGACGCCACTTCATGCAGAAGTTCGACGAGGAACTTAGAAGAGCAAGACGATACAGCCACGAGATTTCTCTCCTCATGATCGATATCGATCACTTCAAAAACCTCAACGACACCTACGGACATCAGGCGGGAGATCTGGTGCTTATTGAAGTGGCAAAAATCTTCAAACAGAAGATCCGTTCCACCGACTTCGCCTGCCGATACGGCGGAGAGGAATTCTGCATCCTCCTGCCCGAAACGGGAACCACCGGCGCCAAGGTCATCGCAGAACGACTCCGCCACGAGGTGGACGATATGCGGCTTACCTTCGAAACCAGAGACATCACCTGCACCATCAGTATCGGCGTGGCCACTTTCCCCAGAGACGCCAACGATACCAAGGAACTTATCCGTAAAGCCGACCTGGCCCTCTATACCGCCAAAGAAGCCGGCAGAAATCAGGTAGTCTCCTTCTCCCCCGAAGACAGATCCCAGATAACCGACGAATTCGGCAAGGAGACCGCCGTCCTGGAACTGCCCGAAGTGGAAACCCTGCCCCAGGATTCCCCCTACGACGAAGATGAATGAACAACAAAATAAAAGTAATAGTTTAAATCCCCTATACCCAAAATCCCATAAGGAAATTAACCCCATCCCCCTGGAAGAGAATACCCTCTTAATAATCCGCACGCCGGTAGGGAAGTTTCTTTATAAGGAATTTTTGTCCCTGAACAAAATCAATAATCTTCTTTTATTTTCAGATTACCCCATTACAAAAGAAAATACGCCATTCATTATGGAGGAGATGAAAAATATCCTTAAAACCGGGGAGTTCCTGGCGATTATCCTCACAGAAGAAAAGATATTCCATCACCTGCAAACCCTACAGCAACTATGCAATAAATATTATTACCACCTCAAGGCTCTCTTGATATATTCCAATCCCCAAGAGAAACAAAACACTCTCAAAACGGCGAAAACCCTCAATCGGCAGGGATTACACCATATATATATGTTATCAACGGATGAACTGAAAAACACCCTTATCCCAATAATACCTTTACCGGTAAAAAACCCCACTCCCCCACCCTACCTGATCATAGGCGACGTCCACGGCTGTTATGACGAACTGATAAACCTGCTGCAAAAAGCCGGCTACGACACCTCCGACGAAATTCCCATCCATCCCCAAAACCGTACGGCGGTGTTTCTGGGCGATCTCACCGACCGGGGCGACGGCAGTATAAAAGTCATGAACCTGGTCATCAATATGGTAAAAAAACAAAAAGCCCTCTTCATAGCAGGAAATCACGACATTAAACTGGTAAAATATCTGGAAGGCAAAAATATCTCCCAGGAACACGGCATCGAAACCACCATAAAAGAATTGAATGAACTCAGGGATAAAGATCCGGATTCCTTTAATACCCTCAGAGATAATTTCATTAATTTAGTGCAATCCGCTCCATCCTACCTGTTGCTGGACGAAGGCAAACTAGCCGTAACCCATGGGGGTATTAAAGAAAAAATGATAGGCAAGGATCACAAAACTATCCGCAATATCTGCCTCTACGGCGAAACCACCGGGAAATTCGACGAAAAAGGACTGCCGGAACGACTGGACTGGGCAGCGGATTATACCGGCAAAACCTTCATCGTCTATGGCCATACCCCCAGAACGGATATTCCCTATAATTGCCCCCAGCCCGACATAAAACCCATAAACAATACCCTCAATATCGACGGCGGATGCTGCTTCGGAGGTTCCCTCATCGGCTTTTACTACCCCGACAAAAAGGTAATAACCGCCCCGGCAAAGAAAGTATATTATATAAGGTAATCAAGGAGCGGATATGAAAATAGACTTACATATACATTTGGAGGAGCGTCCTTACAGATACGCCTACGATCTGACCCTGCACGCCCAGGAACTGGGACTGGACGGCATCTGCCTGGTGGAACACAACCGGTGGACTCCCCCACCCTACTGGCAGGAGTTGCAGAAAAACGCCAAAGTCCCCGTCTTTTGGGCGGTGGAATACTCAGCGTCGGAAGGACATATCCTGATCTTCCAAGGCGAACCCTTTACGGAGGATCCCGCCTCTCACCCCTTTATCTCCACCGGACTGCCCATGCAGAATATCATCGATTGGGTTCGGGAGAGAGACGGAGTGGCTATTCCCGTCCATCCCTACACATCCAAACATTATAAACAGCTGGGAGATAAGGTGTTTGATCTGAAGAACCTCATATCCATAGAAACCATCAACGGTTCTCTTTCAAAAGAGGATAATCTGAAAGCGGAACATGCCCGAACCCGGCTTAATATAAAGGGAATCGGCGGTTCCGACGCCCACAATCAATATCTTATAGGCAAGGCTTATACCGTTTTCCGGGGAGAGATAAAGAACCCGCAAGATCTGGTCAAAATCCTCAAAGAAGGAAGATACTCGCCGGAATACCGGTAAACCATCCGAACAGAACTTATAGCCGATCAAGAACCTATTCGTAAAATAATAGCCCGCCATCGTTGAGGGGATAGAATCGGCTTCCGGAGAACCCTCATACAACTATCCCCACATGGAGGCAGGGGTTACTGACTTCCCACCTCTGACCTCCAACTTCCCTCTTAAATTATATGCCGGTAAAGGTTTTGAGGAGGAAAATGAAAGGAGGTCCGATGATGGGATCCAGAATCCTGGTACCGATGAGCAGAATAAACACAAAGGGGATGATGTTGGAGTATTGCATCTCCATCTGCATAAGTTTGTAGGAAATATCCGAGGGGAGAATGCCGTATAAAATCTTTGAGCCGTCCAGGGGAGGGAAAGGAACCATATTAAAAACCCCCAGACCAATGTTCACCATAACGAAGTAGAACACAAAGTAGAAAAGGAACATATTGAATTCCACCAGGCGGAACTTGATCAGCAAGCCGAATATGGCAGCCAGGGTGAAGTTGGAAAGAGGTCCTGCAAAGGCTACCCATGCCATATCCTGCCGGGGATTTTTGAAATTGTTGGGGTTGACGTTGACGGGTTTTGCCCAACCGAAGGTCATATTCCCTCCTGACAGTATAAAACTGCCCAGAAGCACTATGGCGCCGAAGGGATCGATATGAATCCGGGGATCAGGACTCAATCTCCCCTGATATTTGGCGGTGGGATCGCCGAAGATATAGGCGGCGTATCCGTGAGCCATTTCGTGAATAACAAAGCTGATCACCAGAGCTGGCAACATGAGAACTATTCTGAGAAGAAAATCGGGTCCACCCATTTTATCACAACCTTATCTTAACTTACCGGTTTTACCCGGATTATTACTTGAACAGGGAACTATGGGGGTCTCCGGACCCCGATCAGAGCATAGAATACAAAATCGGCTTCTGGAGAAGCCTCCTACAAAATAGCATATCCATGCTAAAGCCCGACTAAAATACAAATATATTGTAACTTTCGGAGAAACGAGTGTCAAGGGAGGCCCAAAGTCATTTGATATGACAATGTTTTTCAATTAATTAAAAAATTATTCTAATATGAAATGTCGTAAATTTCAGAGAACAAAAGTCATTTTCATCCATCGCTACAAATTAAATAGGGAAGTATATTTCGGGAGTGAGGTATAAGGAGAACAAATATAAAATAAAATATCCTAAAGAATAGAGAAAAAGGAGGTTTTGAAATTTGATCGTTGCAGAAAAATTGTGCAAAAACTACGGATCCTTTGAGGCGCTGAAGGACGTATCCTTCCAGGTTGAAAAAGGAGAAATTGTGGGATTTCTGGGAAGTAACGCCGCAGGAAAAACAACCACCATGAGGATTCTCACCTGTTATTTTCCTCCTACATCGGGAAGAGCTAACGTGGCAGGATTCGATGTGTTCAACCAATCCCTGGAAGTCAGAAAAAATGTGGGATACCTGCCGGAGAACGTTCCTTTATATACCGATATGCCGGTCAGTTATTTTCTGGATTTTGCGGCATCCCTCAAGGGAGTACCTTTCAAAGAAAGAAAGAAAAAGGTGGAAAGCGCCATAGACCGATGCGGACTGACCCATGTCCAGGATGATGAGATCGGCAGCCTGTCCAAAGGATACCGGCAGCGGGTGGGCATAGCTCAAGCCATTATCACCGATCCCCCCGTGCTGATCCTGGACGAACCCACTGTGGGATTGGATCCCAAACAGATTGTGGAAATCCGGAATCTGATCACCGGTTTCGGGGGAAAATCCACGGTAATCCTTTCGACCCATATTCTTCATGAAATAGAAAAAGTCTGTAACAGAATTCTTATTATCGACCGGGGAGAGATTCTGGCATTTGATACCCTGGACAACCTCATCGAAAAGATGCAGAAATCCTTCGGACTGACCATTACTGTAGAAGGACCTACCGATAAGGTTAAGGCTATTCTTAAAGATATAAAGGAAATCACCAAACTACAGGATGCCGGCAAGGTGGATTCGGGAATATATCGCTATAAGATGAAAATCCCCACCGAATTTTCAATCCGCAGGGAAATCGCCAAAACCCTCACTCAGAACGGATTTACCCTTATCGAAATGACCGTAGAAAAAATGTCCGCCGAGGACGTATTCAGAAAGATGGTCCCCGACCGGAAGAAAATCGCTGACGATACCCCGTCCCAGGAAACCCCATCGGAAGAAAAAGGAGGGAACCAATAATGATTAACACCTGGCATATATTCAGAAAAGAAATGAGAAATTATTTCAACAGTCCCATCGCCTACGTATTTCTGGCAATGTTCCTTCTCATAGTGGGCTTTTTCTTCTTTATCGCCATCGTCAACTATCAGAGAATGGTTCAGTATGCCTCCATGCAGTTTGGCGTCAACCAGAACTTCAACTCGGTGGAAAGGATTATAACCCCCTTCTTCAACCTGATGAGTTTTCTGCTGATTTTCATGATCCCCGTAGTAACCATGCGACTCTTCTCGGAAGAGAAAAAACTGGGAACCATCGAACTCCTCTTCACCTATCCCCTCACCGAGGGAAGTATGGTGCTGGGTAAATTCCTGGCTGCCTCGGTGATACTGAGCATAATTTATCTATTTTCCTTTTCCTACATAATAATATATAACAATTTCTTCGAACCCGCCTGGGGCGTAGTGGCGTCGGGTTATCTGGGCTTGTTGCTCATCGGTGTCGCTTTCCTCGCCTTCGGTATGTGGGTCTCCTCCCTCTTTGCGGATCAGGTAACCTCCGCTCTGTTTACCGTAGGCGGACTGCTGATATTCTGGATCATCGGCAGCGGCGCCGTGGACGTAACAGGAACCGCAGCCGATGTTATGCAGCAGATATCCATAGTTGAACACTTCCAGAACTTCTCCAGGGGCATCATAGACAGCCACGACCTGGTCTATTTTGTCTGCTTTATCGGAACCTTCATCTTCCTTACCATCCAGGGACTGGAAGTCCGCAAATGGAAAGGATAGAGTCGGGAAGACGAAAGTCAGAAGAAGAACCAATTTATTTAATAAAAGGGTATCACCCTTGTGAACGGAGGGAACAGATATAATGGAAAAGAAGAAAAAGAACGACAACAAAAAAATCAAGAATAAAACAGAAGAACAGAAACCGGAGAAACAGGAATCCCTGCTCGAAAATCCCGAAGTGGGCGGAGGCGTGCTGACTCCTCTGAAAAGACTGCTGGTCTATGGAGCCAATACCCTGGTTACAACCCTCTTGATATTCTTTATCGTGGGAGTGGTCATGACCTTTTCCTATAATAACCATAAACGGTGGGATATGAGCAAGGATCAACTCTATTCCCTGTCGGATCAGACCCAGAAGGTTCTGAAGGGACTGAATCAGGATGTCCAGTTGTTGGTCTTCTATACCAGAGGCAGCGAATTCGAGGAGAGTTCCAAACTCCTGCTGGATCAATATACCTATTATAATAGCAAAAAATTAAAGATCGAAAAGATCGAAACCAATAAAAACCCCATGAAAGCCAGGGAACTGGGACTCACCTATCCCAACTGCCTGGTGGTTATGACCAAAACCCGCAAGGAAGTCCTCAACGATCCCGATGAGGAAGCTCTCACCAACGCCCTCATCAAAGTAACCCAGGAAGGGCAGAAAACCGTCTATTTCTCCACAGGACACGGCGAACGGGACTACAAGGACGAACAGGGAACCGGATTCAGCAAGGCAAAGGAAGTCCTGGACAAGGAGAACTATCTCACAAAAGACCTGGCTCTCTATCAGGAAGAAGAAGTCCCCTCCGACTGCGACTGCCTCATCATTGCCGGTCCCCAGCAGGACTATTTTGAAGACGACATAATGAAGATTCAGAACTATCTGAAAAAAGGCGGACGTCTTTTTATCATGCTGGAACCCAAAAGACCCATCGAGGTACTCAAACAGTTCCTGGACGGCTACGGTGTGACGGTGGGAGACGACCTGGTCATCGACAAACTGAGCAAAGCCATCGGAGCCGAATACTACATGCCCATAGTCCCCCAGGATCAGTACGGCGATCATCCGATTGTGAAAAACTTCAAACTCCTGACCATGTACCCCTTTGCCAGTTCTATCACCCTCCGGAAAGAACTCATCCCCGATGTGGCTTTCAAAACCCTGGCAAAAACCTCCCCCGCGCCCTACTCCTGGGCGGAAACCAGCCCCATGGTGAAAAATGCCGAAATCTCCTTTAACGAAAAAGAGGACATCCCCGGCCCCATAACCCTGGCGGTGGCGGGAGGCATGCTCTTCAAACCGGAACCTACTCCTGAAATGACCAGCACCGCCGAAACCCCCAGCCCAACCCCCACCGGGAAAAAAGAGGAAAAGAAAAAATCCGACAAGGTGGAGGGACGCATGGTGGTCATCAGCAGCGTGGACTTCGCTTCCAACCAGGCTCTCAATTTCCAGGGAAACAAGAACATGTTCCTCAACAGCGTATCCTGGCTGGTGGAAAGAGAAGACCTGATCTCCATCCGGGCTAAAAAATCCCACATGGATCCCGTCATGATCACCGACGATCAGAAGGATAAGGTCCGCTTCTTCTCCATATTCTTCCTCCCCGGCGTGGTGATTCTTGCCGGAGTCATCATGCTCTGGAAGAGAAGATAGAAAGAATGAAGAAGGGAGGGATCAAGTATGAATTTCAAAAGAACCGTAGTAATAGCTGTTATCGCCCTGATTCTGGGACTGGGATACTTTATATATGAGAAAAAAGTAAAACCCCAACAGACCGAGAAAGAGCAGAAAAAGAACGCCGTCTTCACCCTCACGGAAAAGACGATCAATAACATCGATCTCAAACGCAAAGAGGATGAACTGAAATTCGAAAAAAGAGGAGAAGAATGGTGGATCACCTCTCCTGTCGAAAAGAAAGCCAACGGCGAAATGCTGGGCAACCTGATGAAGAGCCTGCTGGCTTCCTCCAGAGCCGACACCGTGGAGGAAAATCCCAAGGATGTGAGCCAATTCGGACTGGGCCAGCCCCCCTTTGTCATAACCCTCTCCGACGGCAAGGTGAAGGAATCCTTATCCATCGGCGACGAAACCATTGACAAGGCAAACCTCTATGCCAAATGCGACAATAACCCGGCGGTTTTTACCGTCAATTCGGGGTTAAGAGGCAACCTGACCAAGGAAGTCAAGGACTATCGGGATCGGACCATCTTCGACATGAAAGAGGATGATATTGTCCGGATGGAACTGTCCTATCAGGGGCACAAAATCACCATGGAAAAAGAGGCAAAAACCCGGGACGAGAAAACCGATAAGGAAGAAATCAAAAAAGAAGAACCCAAAGACGCCGATAAACCGGAAGTGAAAAAGAAAGAGGAAACACCCGGAGAATGGAAAGTAACCGAACCTCAGATTCTTCGTCAGAGTCCCGAGGCGATTAGACACCTCATGTCCCAGATATACCAGATCAAAATCAGGGACTTCTTCTCCAAGACCGACAATAACATGAAGGGTTTTCAAGTAGATAATACCGACAACTATGTAAAGATCTACGTCAAGGACAAGAACGAACCCATTACCCTGAAGATAGGCAGAACCATTGATGAAGTCCGCATGACATACGTCTATAAGGAAGGCAGCGACGAGATCTACAGCATAAATTCCTCGGACACCCAGCGGCTCACCCCCGCCAAAACCGCCCTCATGGAAAACCGTCTCTTCTCCTTCGATTTCAACGAGATCAACACCCTGAATATCAAGGGAAAAGATATTGATATGACCATGAAAAAGGAGAAGGCAAAGACTCCCAAAGAACCTCCCGCCTGGAAACTGGAAAAACCCGCCAATCCCAAGCCTGAAAAGGACTATATGGATTCTCTCTCCTACAAAATCGCCGATCTTTCTCTTCAGGACGCTCTCCCCATGACCGAAAAGCCCGACTACTACGGCTTTGACTCCCCTACCATAGTAATAACGGGACAGAAGGAGGACGGCAAGGAACTCTTCCAACTAACCATAGGCAAGGAAGTAAGTTCAAAAGACATGCCGGCACCGGATATGGAAAACCCTGGCGACATAAAACTCCTTTATGCCATGAAAAAGGACGAGAACATCGTCTTCCTCATAAAACAGGACGATGTGGAAAAAATATCCGATCTGATGACGGTGGTTATCGGCAAAAAAACCCCTGAGCAGTATGAACAGGAAAAGAAAGAGAAAAGAGAGCAGAAAAAAGCCCAACAACAAAAAAGCGGTAAGGAAAAAGCGAGTAATATGAAACCTCTCTCTCCTCCCCTCCCCGGCAAAAAAGAAGCGGGACAACCCCAGAAGACCGGTAAGGAAAAAGTTCAGACTAATAACACCGGCAAGGCGGAAGTTCAACCCGATAACACCGGCTCCGGAACTCCTGATGGGCAGAAAACCGTCGAAATAAAGAGGGACGGAAAAAGCCCCAGATTGAAAAAACTGAGATAAACCTGAAAGAATATAACAAAAAAGCCTCCGATAAAAGAGAGGCTTTTTTTATTATAAATCTTATTTGCGACTTCCTTGGAAACCGAGAGTAACTCCCGTAAACCATAACAAGAGCCTGCTGCTTCGTATATATTCAGTCCTCTGACGGAGAACCACGTCATCCTGAACTCGTTTCAGGATCTATACAATATCTTGTGCCTTAGATTCCGAAACAAGCCTGCCCTGAACTTGTTTCACGGGTTGGGAATGACGAGAGACTGAATGCATACGCTGCTTCTATTCTCCCTTGTTCTCCTCGGTTTTCGCAGAGGGAGATTCCAGATTCTTGAGAGACGCGATAATATTCTGCACATATTCGTGGGGATAACTGCCGTCATATATATAGACCATGATATTATGCCAATACTCATCGTCGAAGAGTCTATATACCTCGGTTCGTTCGGTACCGCTTTTGCCTACTATATAGAAACCGAAGAAATAGGGTGTGCGAATCTTCTTGATATGGGTGGCGTCCGAGGGAAGATACTGCATCTTCTGGAACAGCAGAATGGGATCCTTGGTGTTTTTGAATATCTGCTCCAGGAGGATATAATAGTCTCCCGTGGCGTTGGGGAGAAAACGATCCGCCAGGGGATTGTCGGATACTATGGAGTCATCGAAGCGCTGAAGTTTGGGATAAATTACCACTTCCCACTTCTCGTCCTTGTCCATAAAGGAGATCTTGGGATCGTTTTTATCCTGAAATATGGTGTAATTTTTGGGTAGTTTGAGAGTATAGCCGATATCGGGATTATCATACTCCTCCAACTGCCGGGCAACCTCCGGGTCAGGGGTATAGATAGCGGCACTCTCCGGGGTTATGTTTATCTCCGGGTGTTTCAAAGCCAGAAAACCTAGTGCCTCATTGTAACCGAGCCACAGGGCATAACCCGTTCCCCCCAGAAGAATCCCCAGGGTAACAAAAAACAATATCAAAGATTTCCATTTAATCATATACACTTATCCTATAAAAACATTGACGATAAAAAACGGGACTGGGAATCCGGTTCTGCTATAGTATAGGGAGTTCGCTACCAAATTATACCCCTTTTCATGCAGTCCGGCTTCCTTCACCCTTACAGCAGAGGGAGGGATCGATGAGTTTCAGGATGCTGTTTTTCAATGCCTGGGGGCAGGTCTCCTTCCCGGACTTTTCTTTAATCAGCCGGGTAAATTTGTCTTCAAAGTCGAAAAGATTACAACACCGCCTGCATTCATCCAGATGTGCCTTTATGATCTTCTGATCCGGTTCGTTCACTTCATGGTGGAGATAGTCGATAAGGCTCTCGATGGCTTTTTTGCAATCTATGGCATTTTTGCAATTCATCATCAGTTACTCGTCTCCTTTACGTAATCTCTTTGTCTGGCATAATCCCAGAGATACTTCTGGAGGATCTTCCTTCCCCTGGAGAGTCGGGAGCGGACGGTACCTATGGGGCAGTCCATGATCTCGGCGATTTCCTGGTAGTGGAATCCCTCCACATCAGCCAGTATCACGGTAGCCCGGAATTCCCAGGGGAGCTTTTCTACGGCGGATTTGACTTCTTCATCCAGAAAATTACTCAGCACTTCTTCCTCCACATTTTTTTGCTGAAGAGGATCCGAACTTTCCGCTATGCGGTTATAAAGGAAAAAGTCCTCGATGTCGTCAAAGGAGACTCCCGAAGGTTTTTTCGATTCTTTCTGATACTGGTTGATATTCAGGTTGGTCATGATCTTAAATAACCACGCCTTGATATTGGTTCCCAGAGTGAACTGATGAAACGATTTAAATGCCCTGGCAAAGGTCTCCTGAACCAGATCTTCCGCATCCCGGACATTGCGGGTCAACCGGAGGGCGGTACGGTAAAGGGCATCGGAATGGGGCAGAGCGGTTTCTACAAAAATAGCCGTTCGCTCTTGAGGACTCATATCCGTAACGGTTTTACCCGCCTCCGTCATGGGTTCATCCGACTGTTCACCTTCGTTTATAACTATAATATCCTCGGAGGAAATTTGAGTATCCAAAAACATCACCCAATCTTTCATTCTTACCCCTGCATACCCATAACGATAACTCAGGGATATTACTGCTTATATTTGGTTTGTAACTTTTATTTACTCCCTGCCTGGAAGTCAGAAAGAGTAGGAAGTAGGAGTCGGAAGTCGGAGATCAGATAGAACTCATTCCGCCCTCCGACAACCGGACTGGAAAACCGCTCTCTGTAGGAGGGTCTCCTGCCCCCGATTAACCATAGCGATCCCAATAAAAATTCTTTGATAACGCCGTCATCCTGAACTCCTTTCAGGATCTATCAGGAACACAACACCGGCTAATCGGCTTCTGGAGAAGCCTCCTACAACAATCGTCCTACAACAATCGCCCTCCTGAACTCCTTTCAGGATCTATCAGGAACACAACACCGGCTAATCGGCTTCTGGAGAAGCCTCCTACAACAATCGCCCTACAACAATCGCCCTACAACAATCGCCCTACAACACTTACTCCTCTATGCCCCGTATTTCTGCAACTTCATAGCATGAGCCATCATCAGGGACATGGCGTCCATGGAGGGGAACGTTCCCAGAGATCCCCCGGCACAGTTGCTCTCGGAAAAACTTTCCGCTCTATCGGGACGATTAAACTTGGAGTAAAGCAGGAAAGGCACCGGATGCCATGAATGCCCCTTCATCTGGGAGGGAGTGGAGTGATCTCCCGTAACCACCAGCACGTCGGGATCCAGGGCGAGAATTTCAGGTATATACTGGTCATATTCCTCGATAACCTTCATCTTGGCGTCATAATTGCCGTCTTCACCCCTGGAATCGGTATATTTCAGATGTATGAAGAAAAAGTCGTATTTATCATAAACATCTCTCAATTGCTGAAATTGCCCTCTGGCATCGGCGGGAGCGGGCAGGACGTCCATCCCCACCAGCGTCGCAAGACCCCTATACATGGGATAAACGGCAATAGCGGCGCACTTTAACCCGTAGATCTCCTCCATGGTCTCAATCGCAGGATGTTTGGCAAAACCCCGAACCAGAATAAAATTGGCCGGGTGATCATCTTTAAGAATCTCCCTCACCTGGGCAAGGAAGTCCGTCAGAATTTCTGCGGTCATTTTTGATGAGGGGGAATCCTCGGTGGAAAGACACGGCAGAGGAGCCTTGCCCACCGCCTGGGGATCCGTATCGGACAATTTGTCAGAAAGTCCCTCGCCCCTCAAAATCAAAGCCGCCCGATGCTCCTTCTCAGGACGGATAAATACCTCCACCCCGGGAATCTTCACCTTTTCCTCAATCTTCTTACATAACTCGGCACACTTCTCCGTAGGGATTCTACCCGCCCGTCGATCCGTAACCAGAAAATTCTCATCCACCGAACAGAAATTAACCCTGGCCGCCACATCGTTTCTGTCAACAGGAAAGTCGATTCCCAAAGCCGACAAAATTCCCCTGCCTATATCATGCTCCAAAGGATCATACCCGAACAAAGACAAATGAGCAGGACCACTGCCGGGAGTTATACCGGGAGCAATAGGCACCGTCTGACCCAAAG